>ENA-OWNT01000356-OWNT01000356.1-seawater-metagenome-genome-assembly--contig:-NODE-356-length-115956-cov-10.078099_pt1 | contig 115956 bp, 105 predicted proteins | sample MGYA00238136_ERZ651165 | MGnify/ENA primary metagenome ERZ651165 (study PRJEB26861, sample SAMN08777766) | seawater metagenome | isolation source: coastal seawater | place: USA: Florida | collected...
CTTCGGACTCAAGGAGCTGAAACTAGAAGTGAATCGAGACTCGGCGGGTAGTCTGTCGAGACCAACCGGAGCGACGCAGCCGGTCAGAAGGCGCTTACACAGAATCCTGTACAGATCCGGGTGAGCGCGACCTCGAAGCCGAGCGCGAGCTCGCAGTCAGGCGCAACGTCGAGACGCGCTCGCCCCTACCGCCCCAACCCCTCCAGCGCCTCGTACGGGTCCCAGTCCTTCCCCCCCGCCGTCTGCGCGGTCTCCAACGTCCGCACCGCGTCGATGAACGCCGGCAGGTCGCCTCCGAACCGCTCCAGCGCATCATCGAACGCCGACGCGCCCGTGTTGTAGACGTGGAACTGCACCAGGCGTGGGTTGTTCAGCGTCCGGCTCGGGTCCAGCGCGCGCCGGTACCCGTCGAGCCGCCAGTCCAGCGTCACCCACCGAGCCCGCGTCTCCTCGATCACCCGCTCCTTGCGCGCGAGCACCTCCGCCTGCGGGAGCCCGCTCCGGTAGAGCCCGTCGAGCCGCGCCACCATCGCGTGCATCTCCTGGCGATACAGCGCCCCGTCCGCCACCCGGTCCTGCCAGACCTCGTACGCCTCGGGCCGCTCCTCGCGGATCTCCTCCATGAAGCGAGCCGCCGCCTCGTCGCCCAGGAACCCCGCGAGCGACTCGTTGAAGCTCCCCTGCCCCTTGAGCCACACCGTCGCGTGCGCGAGCTCGTGGAGCACCGTGTTCGACAGCTGCTCCACGTCCCACGCCAGCATCGACCGCCACAAGGGATCCCGGAACCACCCCAGGGTCGAGTACGCCCCCGCCGAGCGGATGTACGTCTCCCACCCCAGACTCTCCAGCAACGCCGCCTCGGCGTCGGCGTCCTCCCGGTCGAAGAACCCGATGTACGGCAGCTCTCCCACCACGGGGTAGGCGTACTTGTGGGGCACGAACCGGTCCGGCGCCGTCCCCGACACGTTCCAGATCACCTGGTCGAAGGTCGGGTTGATCGCCTCGTAGTTCTTCGTGGGCGACAGGCCGATCACGTCCTCGCCGAAGCGCTTGACCCGCCCCACCAGCTCGAGGCGGTCGCGCTCTTCGTCCGTGAAGTCCACCGTCTCGAGCGCCTCGTCCACCGGCACCCGCCCAGCCATCAGCACGGCCTGGCCGCGCGCCGCCTGGGCGATGTACGCAACTCCGGGGATCAGCAGGAGGAGGGGGGAGAGCAGCGCCAGCCCGAGCAACACCCAGGGCCAGCGACGACGTTGCCTGCTCTCCGTCACCCCCTGGACGGTATCATCCCGCCGCTCATGAATCGCTCGCCCCTCCTGTTGCTCCCCGTCGCCTTGCTCCTCGCCGGTTGCGACTTCTTCGCGCCCCCTCCGCCGGACCCGGCCGAGGACGGCCTCCTGTCCTGTGACGAGGACCAGCCCCTGGACGCTCTGACCGGCGCCGACGAGCTCGACCTGGACGCCGGCGACGACGTGGGTCTGCGCATCACCACCGCCTTCGACGACGTGACCGACGCCGCCGTCCTGCGCATCGTGGGCCCCGGCCGCTCGGACCACCTGGGCGAGTTCCACGACCCCGTCTCCGCCACCACCGTCCTCACCGGCACCATCGAGACCGGACAGAGCGCGCGCGTCGAGCTCTTCTCGCCCGGCGGTGGGAGCCTCGGCGGCAGCCTGCGCCTCGCCTGCTCCGCCCCGGAGATCTGCTGGAACCTCGTGGACGACGACGGCAACGGACGCACCGACTGCGCCGACCCGCTGTGCGCCCGCGCCCCCGACTGCGAGGACGCCCAGGAGCCCCTGGAGACCCCGTTCGTCTCCTGCTCCACCACGTTCACGGACATCGAGCCCCCCGTGCTCCGCGCCATCGACGACCAGCAGACGCTGTACCGCACCTCGCCGCTGGGTGAGGGCGTCGAGCCCACCATGGCGTTCTGGGGCGGCGGCGAGATCGTCTTCGACAGCCTCCCCGCCAACGCCACCGGGGCGACAGCGCGCGTGGGCGGTTCCGGTCTGTTCTGTGCGGGAATCCCCGACGGCGTCGCGGTGTCCTGCGACCGAGTCGTCGCGTTGGGCGACGGCGACGAGGTGTCCTTCACCGCGGATGAGGTCGCCTGGTTCGAGCCCACCGAGCCCGCTTGGGCGAGCTTCGCCATCCAGGTGGACTGCAACTAGCCCGGAGCCATCGCCGCTCCCGCCTCCTCACCGAGCCACGAGACATGGACGAGACCACCTCCCTCCTCGAGAGCATCACCGCCAGCGGCGGCGCCGTCGTCGTGGTCATCGGGGTGGCTTCGCTCCTCGCCCTCACCGTCTTCATTGCGCGTCTCATCAGCCTGCGCCGGGGCCGCGTCCTCCCCCGGGCCCTCCCCATCCAGGTCCGGGACCTCGTCCTCCGCGAGGAGGTCGCCGACGCCATGACGCGCTGCCGCACCGACGAGTCTCCCCTCGCCCGGGTCCTCCTCGCCGGCCTGCGTCAGGCAGGACGACGCCGCGAGGTCGTCAAGGAGGTGGTGCAGGAAGTGGGGCGGCACGAGGCCCAGCTCCTCCACCGGGGCCTCGGCGTCCTCGAGCTCGTGGCTGTCGTCAGCCCCCTCCTCGGTCTCCTCGGCACCGTGTGGGGGATGATCGACGTCTTCCGCGCCATCGAGGTGCACGGCGTCGGCAACGCGGGCGCCCTCGCGGGAGGCATCGGCACGGCGCTGTACACCACCTTCGCCGGCCTGCTCGTGGCCATTCCCGTGCGCATCGGGCACAGCTGGCTCCTCGGCAAGGTCGACGGCCTCGTGATGGACATGGAGGAGGAGGCGCTCCAGCTCGTCGACCTCGTGGCGGATCCGGAGCAGCCCGTCGCGAGCCCGCCTCAGGACTGACCGGTGGACTTCTCCCCGCGCCGTCGGCGGCTCCCCCTCATCCTGGACCTGACGCCGCTCATCGATGTCGTCTTCCTGCTGCTCATCTTCTTCATGGTGACCACCACCTTCGTCCCCGACGCGACGGGCCTCCAGGTCGACCTGCCCCGGAGCGACAGCCAACAGGTGGTGGGCGAGAGCGACGACCTGACGCTGGCCGTGGGTGCCGACGGAACCATCGCCATCGACGGCCGCGCGCTCACCCTGGAGCAGGTCAGCGCCGAGCTTCGCAAGGCGGCGAACAACAACCCGAACACCCTCATCATCCTCGAAGCGGACACCGCCGCCGCACACGGCCGGGTCGTGGAGGTCATGGATCTGGCACGTGGCATCGGGCTCACGAGCTTCGCCATCGCCACCGAGGGAGGCGCCGCAGCCCCGGCCTCCGGAGGGTCCGATGGGGCGCCGTCCGTCGACCTGCCGTCCTGGCTGAAGAGCCCGCTCGGCCGCTGATCAGCCCGCTCGGCGCGGCTCCCGATCATCTCCATGGGAGAATGACGCCAACATTGGCGTGAACTACCTTTTGCCGGGATCCGCCGACTGGTAGCCTCGGCGGACTCGCTCCATGGACCCTGCTCCCACCCTCCGGTCGGCCCTGCCGCTCGTCCTCGTCGCGATCCTCGCGGGATCGGCGGCGTGGGCGTTCTATGGGGACCGTGGAGTGCTCGCGAACAAGGCGCTCCAGCAGGAGGCCGTCGCCCGCCACGCGGCGGTCCAGGAGCGCACGAAGACCGTCGCGCTGCTGCGGGCGGAGATCGAGGCGATGCGCACCGATCCCCTGACCCAGGAGCGCTGGGTGCGCGAGGAGCTCGGGTACGTCCGCCCGGGCGAGATCGTCTACCTGTTCCCGGACGACCGCCCCGAGGACTTCGAGGTCCTGGGCGACCGCCAGCTGCGCGAGGCCCAGCTCCCCGGCCAGGGAGCCGCCGACGAGGAGAGCGCCCCATGAGGCACGAGTCGCTCCGACGCCGGGCCCCCACCCGCTCGACCGCCCCCCTGGTCGAGTACGGGCTCCTCTCCCTCGTCCTCGTCGCCGTCGCCCTCGGGTACGCAGACCCGGCGCGCGAGGCCCTGCCTCTGCCCCGGGCCATCGGCCTCAGCCTGCTCCCCGTGCTCATCGCCCTGCGGAGCTACGTGGACCCGGCCCCCGCCGCCCGGCGAGGCCGGCGCGCGCCGCTGTGGGTGCCCGCCCTGGCGGTGCTGTCCGCGGTGCTCGTCCAGGCAGGGGGCGGTCCCAGCGGGGCCCTCGCGGTCACGTCGTTCCTCTGCCTCGGCGCCGGCTCCCTGAGCGCCGGTCCGAAGCGCACCGCGCCGTGGGCCCTCGGCAGCGTCGGCGCCGTCGTGATCGCGGCGGCGAGCGGCGTCGCGGCGGGCTCGACGGGTGCGCTGGTCTCCTGGGTCATCGGCGCGGCGCTCTCCGCCCTGCTCCCGGGCACCGCGCTGGTCTCCGAGCGCCACGCCCACCAGCGGACCCAGGCCCGGCTTCGGACCCTGGAGGACGAGGCCGGCGGGCTGCGGCACGAGTCGTCCCAGATGCTGCCGACCCTGCGCGACCCCGCGATGGACGACGACGCCCGCGAGCGCGACCTGCGCGCCATCGCCCGCCAGCTCCAGCAGGACATCGAGCGCGCGGCGACCATGCTCGTGACCAACGTGGGCGCCACGACCGCGTCCGTGTACCGCCCGGACGGGGACGACCTGGGCGACCGCCTCGTCCTCGTCGCTTCGGCCGGCGTGACGAACGAGCTCATCGACGAGGTGGGCACCCGCGACGGTCTCTTCGGCGCGGCGGCCAAGGCCGAGGGCCCCGTGTGCCTCAAGACCCCCCAGCCCGACGACCGCCGCGTCGTCCACCGCACGTCGTGCGCGGGCCTCGGCGCGGTCCTCGCCATTCCGCTGCGTGAGGGGGACCGGCAGTACGGCGTCATGGTCCTCGACGCCCCCGAGGGGCTCGACCTGGACGGCGCGCCCCGGGAGTTCGCGGGCAACCTCGCCGACTTCGTGACCCGCCTCATCGCTCGCGCCGTGGATCTCTCGGCCATCCGCGAGGGGATGCGCGAGAACCACGCCTTCTACGAGGCCTGCCGCGCCGTCTCCCGCCACGTGCGCATCGACTCCATCGCCTCCGAGGTGGTGCAGAGCGCCGGACGCTTCGTCGACCTGGACCGCTGCGCCCTCGCCCTGGCCGACGAGGTGGGGGCCACCCTGCGGGTCGTCGCGCACTCGGGCTTCGGCGCTCCGCCGTCCCACACCCCGTTCCCCATCCGCGCCGAGGAGGGCCTGCTCGCCCAGGCCGTCCGGCATCGCACCGCCATCGACCGCCCGGACCTCCTCAGCGCCGCGCGCGCGCCGGTGCTCTTCGGCAAGGACAGCGGGCCCGTGCGCGACCTCGCCTCGCTCCTCGTCCTGCCCGTGTACGCCCCCGGCGGCGACGCCGAGAACGCGCCCCCTCCCCTCGGCGCGCTCCTCGTCGCCCGGGAGACTGCCCCCGACTTCCTGGCCGAGGACGCCGAGCGCCTCGAGGTCCTGCTCCACCAGGCGGGTGCGTCCATCAGCAACGGCCGCCTCTTCGCGGAGCACGAGTCCCGCTCCATCACCGACGGGATGACCGGCCTGCCGAACCACCGCCGGTTCCAGGAGGTGATGGACGAGAAGCTCACCCGCTGCGGGCGCACGGGCCGCAAGCTGAGCCTGCTGCTCATGGACATCGACAAGTTCAAGTCCGTGAACGACACCTACGGCCACCCCATGGGCGACGAGGTCATCCGCCGCCTCGCCCGGGTCCTCGCCGAGGCCGTCCGGGGCGGGCAGGACCTCGCGGCCCGCTACGGCGGCGAGGAGTTCTGCGTGATCCTCGAGGACGCCGACGCGGGCGACGCCATCGTGCTGGCCGACCGCCTCCGGGAGGCGTTCAAGGACGAGCAGTTCGTGCACATGGAGACGGACGGGGCGCGCCCCCTGACGTTCCGCTGCTCCATGAGCGTGGGCATCGCATGCTTCCCCGACGACGCGTCGGAGAAGGCGGACCTCATCGATCGGGCGGACCAGGCGCTCTACCTGAGCAAGCAGCGCGGCCGCGACCGGGCGACCTGCTGGGAAGCCCTGCGCGCCGGGGGCGGAACCCGCGGCGAGGTCCGCGTCTGAGGCGCGTGCGCCTCTAGCCCAGACATGAGCGACGACGACCAGCCGCGGGGAGCCTGGCCCCAGATCCGCGCGGCCCTCCTCCTTCTCCACATCGTCGCCGTCGTGCTGATGGCCCTGCCGGCGCCCGTCGGCTCCGAGCGGGACGACACCTACGAGATGCCCGCCGTCCGCGAGCAGCTCCAGCAGCTGCGGGACCTGCTGGGCCGGGTCGGGGTCGAGACCACCGAGGACGAGCTCGCAGACCTGTCGAAGAACTCCGCGCGCGCGGTCCTCGACGTCCGCAAGACCGCGCTGCGGCCCTTCAAGCCCTACTACGACCTCGCCGGGACGCGGCAGGGCTACCGCATGTTCAGCGGCGTGAGCCTCAGCGGCGACCGCCTCCAGGTGGAGATCGACCGCGGCGGCGAGTGGGAGCTCATCTACCTCGCCCGCGACCCGGACCACACCTGGCGCTGGTGGACCTTCAACCACGAGCTGACCCGCTCGCTGCTCTACCGCTACGTCGAGAAGCGCTACCGCAAGCGGTTCAAGAGCCTGTCGCGCTGGGTCGCAGCGGAGGCGGCGGCGGACTTCGAGGGGGTCGAGCGGGTCCGCGTCAGCTTCCTCCGCCAGCGGATCCCGAGCCCCTCGGAGTCGCGGGACGGGGTCGTGCACGAGGTCCGCGTCGTGCGCTCACGCACCATCGAGGTCGACCCGTGAGGGCCTGGTGGCGCCGGTGGGTGGAGGCGACCTCGCGCACCGAGACGGGCGAGGTGATGGCGCTGTTCCGCGTGGGCATCGGCGTGGCGCTGGTCTGGGCGGTGCTCACGGCGTGGACGAGCGGAGCGGCGGACCTCGCCTGGACGGACCGGCACTACGGCGGCTACCGGGGCCTGAAGACGAACTGGCTCCTCGAGCTGCTCGGGCCATCGACGGGCGTCATCGACGGGCTCATGGTCGTGAGCCTGCTCGGGGGCGCTTTCCTGACGTTGGGACTCGGCGGCCGGGTCACCGCCTTCGTCGCCCTCCAGGCGTTCCTGCCCCTCACCCGCGCGAACCCCCACTCGGGCGGCTCGTTCGAACACTTCCTGACGAACGCGCTGTGGCTCCTCGTGCTGTGCCGCGCCACCGCGACGTGGTCTGCCGACTGCCGCCTCCGCACGGGGCGGTGGGGGAGCGATCGGCGCATCGGGGCCTGGGCCCGCTGGCTCGTGCTGCTCCAGATCGTCCTCGTCTACGGGACGACCGGGCTCCAGAAAGGCAGCTCGCAGTGGACGCCGCTCGGCGGGTTCTCGGCGGTCTACTACGCCCTGCGTGACCCGGCCTGGAACCGCTGGGACTTCGCGTGGCTCGGGTGGCTCGAGCCGCTCCTCGCCGTGTCGACGGCGTGTGTCTGGCTGTTCGAGACCGGCTGGATCCTCGTCCCCTTCATCCTGTGGTGGCAGAGGCACGAGGGGTCGGGCGGACGACTCGGGCGCTGGGTGCGTCGCTGGGACCCGCGGCCGGCGATCCTGCTCTTCGGAGCGAGCATGCACCTCGGCATCCTCGTGTTCCTCGAGGTGGGGACGTTCTCCTGGCTGACGATGTGCTTCTACGTCGCGCTGTGGACGCCGGACGAGGTCCGGGCCGCGGCCCGGAAGCTCCTGAGCGCACGACGGAGCGCCCGCATGGCGACGCGCGGACCCGAGAGCCCCGCCGCCGACGCGACCGCGTCCCAGCCTTGAAGCCCCAGCACCCGCGCCGCGATGAGCGCGCGCTCCTCCGACGTGACGCGAGGAAGCAGCTCCTTGCGCGCGTCCACGTACTCCTTCAGGGCCACCGCCGAGGTCTCGTGGGTGCCGCCCCGATCGACGTAGGCGTCCACGAGGTCGATGCGTTGGGCGTCGCTGAGCGGCGGGGCTGCGGGGAGGTCGTGCCGTAGGGCGTCGAGGAGGGCGGGGACGAGCGGGGTCCCCTCGCGCTCGGCGAGGGTGGTGAGGACGGGCAGGTCCCGGGCGAGGGACACGCGCAGGTCGGCGACGAGGGCCCGGGCGCGCTCCGACAGCGGCCGGACCATGACGACGGACGGCTCTCCGGCGCGCCCGCTGCGGCTGCTCCCGAGGCGCACCGGCAGGTAGCCGCTCCGGCGGCGGAAGCGGAGCAGCTCGGGGGTGGCGCCGAACAGGGTGCCGATGGCGTCCACGTCGGGGGCGAGGGAGTCGTGGATGCGCTCCACGAGGAGGGCGCCGAGGCCCCGGCCACGCAGGTCGGGGTGGACGGCGGTGCGCATGCTGCGGACGAGGCGCATGGCGCCGGCGTCCCGACGGCCGCTGTGGCGGACGAGGGTCTCGGCGAGGGCTTGACCGCGGAGGCGGCGCTGCCCGGCGACGAGGGCGTCGACGGTGGCGGGCGGCAGGCGACCCTCCTCCGCGAGGAGGCAGACGGCGACGGGCTGCTCGTCGGTGATCAGCGCGTGGACGGTGAGGTTGGGGCCGTCGAGGAGGCGGCGCAGGTCCGAGGGGGTCGTGCGGTAGTGGGCATGGACGAGGAGGCCGAAGAGGGCGCGAAGGAGGGGTTCGTCAGTGGCGAGGGCATCGCGGTCGAGGACGCGGTGGACAACGTCGGCAGGAAGCTGAGATGCGGACGCAGGGGCGACGTTGCTCGTCGGGACATCCCCCAGCGCAGCGGGCTCCGCGTCGAGGGCGAGCAGATCGAAGGTCAGTGCCTCCAGGGGGTCCCCCGCCGACCAGCGGATGGGCGCCTCCAGCCGATGCAGTCGCAGCCCCGGCCCCGCCTCGAGCCAGCGCAGGAACCGCAAGACGAACCCCCGCCCGGTGCCCTCGTAGCCGCGGGCGGTGGTGGCGAAGGTCAGGTGCGCGCGCGGGTGCGCCTCGGCGATACGCCGCAGCGTGGGGACGGGGATCTGGGCCGCCTCGTCCACGAGCACCACATCCCAGGGGCGCTGGTCCCGGGCGGCACCCACGGGGTCCAGGACCGGCAGCGCGCCACCGAAGCGGAGCACCTCCGAGACGGCCTCGTCCGACGGCGCGACCACCAGCACCCGCAGGGCGGGATCCCGCTGCCGGGCCCGGGCGACGGCGAGCCCAAGGGCGCTCGACTTGCCCCGGCCGCGGTCGGCGAGGACTGCGATGGCGGCGCCCACCGGCTCGCGCCAGGCATCCACGAGGAGCTCGACGAGGGCTACCTGATCAGGCGTCCCCGCCTCCGCGTGCTCGGCGGGACCAAGGGGAGCAGGCGGCCCTTCCCCGGGCGCCCACGTCTCCACCAGCGCGGACGCCGCGAGCCGCCTCTCGAACCGCCGCCAGAAGCGGTCCCCCACCTGCGACACAGGAAACGGCTCGATGGTGAGCCGACGCGCGAGCTCCGTCGGCGCATCCCCGGCGGGCGGGAGCCGGAGCACCAGCGCGCCGCCGCCCCAGACGAACCCGTGGACCATGCCGAGCTGGTCGGCGTGCACGTCGGTGTGCAGATCGAGGACCACCGCATCGAACGAGCGTCCCAGGTGCCGCCTCACGGAGGGGGCGGCGACGACCTCGCAGGACGGCGGACCCCTCTCCCCGACCCACAGCACGGCCCCGGCCGGCAGCGCGGCGACGAGGGTCTCAGCCTGGGTCGCGGTCTGCTCCGGGGTTCCCCGAAGCAGGAGGCAGCGGCGGTGGCGGGTCAGCCCAGCGCAGCCGCGATCTGGGCGTCGTCGAGCCCGAGCCGCCGGCCCACGGCCTCGGCCTGGGAGCGGTAGTGCTCCACGCCGGCCAGCGAGGACAGGAGGAACTGCTTCGCGCTCACCTCGAGGGCCTCACGGCGGTCGCCGGCGACCCCGAGGCGGGCGCAGACGTCCTCGATGAAGTCCATCTCCCGGGTGCTGACCCGGCCGTCCACGTGGGCGAGGAGGACGAGGGTGCGCACGAAGACGCCCTCCTGGTCCGCGCCGCGCAGGGGGCTCGCGGTGGGGTCGAACTCGTCGTTGGCGGTGGACGCGATGCCCACCTCCTGCTCGAACTGCTCGACCAGGGCCAGCTCGGACGACGACAGGCCGTCGGAGGCGGCCAGCGCACGCATTCCTTGCGCGATCCAGGCGGCCTCGGTCTCGTTGATCTCGACGTCTTCGAAGAGTTCTCGCATCCCGCGGGGCTCCCGTTGCATGGGTGGAGGGGGCGACTATCGTACCGACGCACGATGCGCACCGCACTCCTCCTGCTCTCCCTCATCGCCGTGCTCGCAGGCTGTGGGGACTCCGTCGATCACTACGCCCGGGCCGTGGCCATCGAGCGGGAGTTGCTCAAGGCCGAGCCCGACGCCGACTACGAGCATCCGCGCTACGTGACCATCCTGCGCGAGCTCAACCAGGTCCCCGTGCGGGATGCCAAGCGCGACGAGGCGGACGTGATGGCGCGGCGGATCATGGACGCGCGCCGCATCGGCCTGAACGACCGCATGCCCCAGGTGGACCACCTGCCCAAGCGCCTGGTGGGCAAGGAGAAGCCGGTCCCGCCGAAGCCCTACAGCGCGGCGGAAGCGGCGAAGGCCCAGGCGGCCGCGCAGGCACCCGCAGCCGGCACCCTCGCGGACGTGGACGCGAGCGCCCTGGACATCACGCTCTACTCCACCTCGTGGTGCGGCTACTGCCGGCGCGCCCGCGCCTGGTTCACGAGCCAGGGCATCCCCTTCGTGGAGAAGGACATCGAGAACGACCCGGAAGGCGCCGCCGAGTACCGGGCGAAGGCCAACGGCTACAGCGGCGTCCCCCTCATCGACGTGAACGGGACCACGGTCCGCGGCTTCGACCAGCGCCAGGTCGCCGCCCTCATCGCCCGGGCCACGGGCTCCTGAGCGCCTACGACTGGAGCGACCTGCGGTACTTCCTCGCCGCGGTCCGCACCGGATCCCTGACCCGCGCGGCGGGAGAGGTCGGCGCGTCCGTGTCGACGGTCAGCCGGCGCATCGCCGCCCTCGAGGAGCAGCTCGGCGTCGCCCTCTTCGTTCGCACCCCCGACGGGCTGTCCCCCACCGCCGCCGCCGACGCAGTGCTCGGCGAGGCGGAAGAGGTCGAGGCGCGAGCCCTGGCCATCGAAGAGCGCATCGACGCCCTGGCCGGCGTCCCCCGCGGCCTCGTCCGCGTCTCCCTCGCGGGTGCCGACATGCTGTCGTTCATCTTCCTGCCCCAGCTCGCCGCTCTGCTGGAGCGATGGCCGGAGCTCTCGGTGGAGTTCGAGTCGAGCGCGGAGCTGAGCGACATCAGCCGCCGGGAGGCCGACATCGCCGTGCGCATCGTGCGGCCGACGGCCGGCGGGGACGAGGTCATCGCGAAGAAGGTCCGGGACGAGGGGTTCAGCGCGTGGGCCTCCACCCAGTACCTCGACCGCGTCGGACGGGGCCGTTCCCCCAGCGAGTACGCATGGATCGGACCCGAGGCGTCGCGGGACGACCTCATCGCGAACCAGTCGCTGGCGCAGCTGTCGGGTGGGGCCTACCGCCTCCGGTTGTCCGACCAGACCGCCACGCGCCAGGCGGTGAGGATGGGGTTGGGGTGCGCGGTCCTCTCGGACACGTTCGCGGAGCTGACCCCGGGCCTCGAGCGGGTCGCGGGGCTGCCGTCGCCGGCGTTCACCGCTCCGCTCTTCCTCGTCTGCGCCCGGGCGCTCCGGCACGTCCCGCGGGTCGCGGCGGTGTGGGACTTCCTCGTGGAGGAGCTCCACAACCGGGAGGGGGAGCTGGAGCTGCTTAGCGGGCGCCTCCAGCAGTTCGCCGCCGACTGAGCCCCCGGTCGGCGGCGTCAGTCGATCAGCTTCACCGTCGCGAACCACAGCTCCTCGAAGGCGAGCCCCGTGCGCTTCGAGGTGTAGTCGCGCCGGACGCCCATGGGGGTGACCCGCACGACGTCGCCTTCTTCGAGGCCGCCGCGCATGGCGACGACCCAGCGCTCCTCGTAGTCATCGCCCTGCCCCAGCCCGACCCGCGCGTACGTGTACGGCCCCGCGGCGACCATCTCCGCGATGTAGCCGTCCTTCGCCGTCCGGTCGACCGACCGGTCGAGGGTCTCCATGGGGTTCGCCGCGGCAGCGATGGGCAGCGCGACAACCATGAGGAGCAGCGCCAGGGCGAGGCCCAGGCCGGGCGCGAGACGCAGCCGGCGCATCACTCGCTCCGCATCCGCGGGTGCTGGTACCAGTCGAGGGTGTCGTACACGGGGACCGCCTCTTCCCAGGAGAACGGCAGCTCGGCCTCGGTGACGTCGAGCATGGTGGACTTCGCCTCGCTCGACACGTCGCCGATCTCCGTCATCGCCTGGACGTGGACCGGACTCACCACCCACTCCAGCATCGCCTCCTCGGACTCCCAGGCCGTCATCGTGAACTGCTGGAGTCGACCGATGTTGCGGAACCCCGCGCCGAGCCAGCCCTCCGGCTCGGTCTCGAACAGGTTGGTCGCGGCGTCGGTGGCGAGCTCGCCGAACCGGTCGCCGGGGCCGGGGGCGTTGCGGACCTTGAGGTAGGTCAGGGCGATGACGTAGTCGCCCTCCTCACCGAGGAACGCGCCGGTGTCCTCCTCGAAGCCGGGCCCCGACAGGGGCGACTCCTCCGGTTCGAGGGAGCAGCCGGCGAGGACGGGCAGCAGGGCGAGGGCGAGCAGGGACGAGCGCATGGGACCTCCTCCGCGGCGGAGCGCCGCGTGACGAGGGACACGCTAGGCAGCCCGACGATCGCCGGGCAGTCCCAGGGTCAGGAGGGTGCTTTGCAGATCTGGAAGGGGCAGATCCGGGCCGCGCCAGTGTTGCGCGGAGGAGAGGCCGCGGGACTCAGTCCGCGGCCGGCTTCTTCCCCCACAGCCGCGCCACGACGACCCCGACCTCGTACAGCAGGATGAGGGGCAGGGCGAGGCCCACCTGCGTTACGGGGTCCGGCGGAGTGAGAATCGCCGAGACGACGAAGATGATGAGCACCGCGTACTTGCGGAAGGCCGCGAGCCCGTCGCCGGTGACGATGCCGGCCCGCGCGAGGAAGAAGATCGCCAGCGGCATCTCGAAGACGGCGCCGAACGCCAGGAGCAGGCGCGTCACGTCCGACAGGTACGCGGCGACGGAGATGGTGCTCTGGACTTCGTCGGTGGCGAACCCGAGGAGGAACTGCATCGCGAAGGGCAGGATGACGTAGTACCCGAAGGCCGCCCCGGACGTGAAGAACAGCGTGGAGCACAGGACGAACGGCAGCACCATGCGCCGCTCGCTCCGGTAGAGCCCCGGCGCGATGAACCGCCACGCCTGGAAGAAGATGACGGGGGCGGCGAGGAAGACCGCCGCGAACAGGGACACCTTGAGGTCGGTGACGAAGACCTCCATGGGCCGCAGCTGGGCGAAGGAGCCGTCCTTGAGATAGGGCACGGCGGGGCGCCGCAGGAAGCTCGACAGGGTCGCCCCGAACGGGACCATCACTGAGAACCCGACGATGAGCGCGAGCATCGAACGGATGAGCCGGGTGCGGAGCTCCCACAGGTGCTCCAGCAGCGTCATCCGGTACTCCTCGACCTCCTGCTTCTCGAGCTCCTTGTCGTCCGGCGGCGGCAGGGCCGCGGGCTCGCTCACGTCGTGCCTTCCGCCGGGCGGTCCTCGGGGTCGGGCGGCGTAGCGGGCTCGTTCGCGGCCGGCTCGGCGGCGGCCTGGAGCGGCTCGGCCGCGGCGTCAGCAGGCGGAACCGGAGCGGCCTTGATCGTGTCGGTCTCCGCATCCGAGGCGTCGCGCCCCGGCCCGATCTGTGTGGCTCCGTCGTCCCCGGAGAGCTCGCCCGCCCCTTCGCCCGTGCCCTGCAGGACCTTCTCCCGCTCGGCGACGGCCTTCGCCTGACGCTCCCGGTACTCGGCGAGGCGCCGCTCGCGCTCCTCGTCCCGGATCTCCGCATCGAGGGTGCGCTTGAGCTCGTCCGTGGTCCGGCGGATCTGGCCCACGAACTTGCCCACCTGGCGCGCCACGTCGGGCAGCTTCTCCGGCCCGAGGAACACGAGGGCGAGGGCGAGGATCAGCATGATCTCGAGGGGGCCGAGGGACAGCACGCCCGGAGTATGGCGACGAGGGGGGGGCCCAGCAAGGCGCCTGGCGGGCCGTGGCGGGGGCGCCCGCGGGCCCGGAGGTTCGCGAAGAGCCTCGATCCGAGCGCGCGCCTTCGGGTAGGGTCCGCGCCCCCGGCAACCCCGCCGAGGACCGCACGGAGAGCTGAGAGATGTGCCGCATCTTCGCGTTCAGGAGCCGCGTCGACCTCAAGGTCCAGCGCAGCCTCGTGAAGGCCGAGAACGCCCTGCAGCTCCAGTCGCGCAAGCACCCCCACGGGTGGGGGATCGCCTACTACCTCACGGGCCAGCAGGCGCCCCACGTGATCAAGTCCGTGGAGTCGGCGTTCGATGACGACCGATTCGCGCGGGTCTCGAGCTTCCTGACGTCCCACGCGGTCATCGCCCACGTGCGCAAGGCGACCGTCGGCAAGCTCGGCCAGGTCAACACCCACCCGTTCTCGTGGAACGGCTGGACCTTCTGCCACAACGGCACGGTCTTCGGCTTCGACGAGATCCGGCCGCTGCTCCTGGGCAAGGTCCACCCCCGCTTCCACGAGCGGATCTGGGGAGAGACCGACAGCGAGCTGCTCTTCTACCTCGTGCTCAGCGAGCTCGAGCGGGCCGGCTACCCCATCGACGCGCCGGCGGGCCCCATCCCCGACGACCTGTGGCGCCGCTTCGGGGAGCTGCTGGGCTGGGTGCGGGACCTGTCCCAGGAGACGGGCGCGGACGAGCGGGAGTCGATGATGAACTTCGTCCTGACGAACGGGGCGGTGATGTTCGCCACCCGGTTCAACGGCGGATTGTCCTTCTCCACCCAGAAGGTGCGCTGCGCGGACGTAGACGTGTGCCCGGTGAAGAACAAGATCTGCTTCGGTCCGCGCCCCATCGGCGTCCCCCACACCCACCTGCTCCTCGCGAGTGACCCCACGAGCAAGGACGACGTGTGGGAGGAGATCCCGAATCGCGGCATGCTCGTCCTGCGGGACGACTTCGTGCTGGACGTGCGGGAGCTGGAGGGCGTCGCCGGGGGACCTGCCTGGTTCGCCTGAGCAGCCCCTGGTTCGCTGGAGCGGCTCCCCAAGGCCGCCGCCCTACTGGATGCTGACCGTCGTCCCGTCGTCCACGGCGGTGAGGACCCCCTCCCACACCACGACGCCGAAGGGCTCGCCCGTCCCCGCCCGCGCCACCCAGGCGTGACCGTCGAAGGTCTGCTGGCCCGCGGACGCGCCCGCGTCGAGCCGGTGGTACTCGGTCTCGGAGCAGTTGGCGTCGCTCCAGTAGACGGTCACCGGCCCCCCCGTGTCGTTCTGGAAGGTCACGTCGATCGCGTCCGGCGCGTTCGCCGCGGAGCACACCGACGAGGGGTTGCTTCCCGCGGTCAGCGGGTTCCCGTCCCCGTCGACCCGCACCTCGTCGCTGCCGCAGCTGATGGCTTCGGACGGGTCGTAGGACCACTCCACGTAGTCGTACGTCTCCTGCTCGTCGCCAGCGCAGCCGCCCACGCGACCCTGCGCCGGGCAGGCGCCCGCCTCCGTGCTCGCGCCGATGATCCCGCACGCCGTGGAGAGGCTCGCGCTCAGACCGATCCCCTCGAGGCCGCCCGGCAGGTTGGTGAACTCGATGCAAGCCGTCGTGTCCGGCGGGGGCGCGTCCTTGCAATGCTGGGTGCCGGTGAGGCAGCCCGCAGCGAGGAGCGGGAGGGAGACCACGAGCAAGATGGCGAAGCGCATGAGGCGATCCCGAGAGAGGTGGGGCTACTGCTCGACGCAGAGGACGGGGAGGACGGAGTCGCAGGCGAGGTCGCCGCCCTGGATCCATGCGGCGTCGGTGCCCACGGACCATCCGACGCGCCCGCGGACCTGGACGCCGTTCGTCGTCCAGTCGTTGCAGTGGAAGTCGGTGTAGACCGTCCAGTCGCTGTCGAGGCCGGTCCAGAAGTTGGTGGCGTTGTCGAGCATCGCGCCGTCGAGCGGGTAGGTCGTGATGACGCCGTTGGCGTCCGTGGTGAAGAACGCCCCTCCCTGGGGCCGCGTGTAGGTCGTGCTGGGCTGCAGGACCCAGTCCACCTGCCCCGCCGTCCCCGAGTCACAGTCCGCATCCGCGCACGGGACGCGGCTCAGGCCACCGAGCATCGCCTTCCAGGTGGCGCTCGTGTCCGGGTTGTCGGCCGAGGCCGCGCACAGCGCGTCCGCCCCGCTCGGGCCGCCCATGTTTCCGTCGGACTCGACGGTGAACGTCCGCAAGGAGCCGAGGGCGGTGGAGTCGTCGTCGTCCGCGACCGCGTCGTCGTCGTCGGTCGCGCTGGAGTCGTCGTCGTTGGCAGAGGGGCAGCCCAGGATGAGGGCCAGGGAGAAGAGGATCCACGGCTTGGTCTTCGTCATGGACGCAGGGTAGCTATTCTCCCCGGGCTTCAGGAGGTCCCCGTGTCCCGACTCGTCTCGCTCCTCGCCTTGCTCCCCGCCCTCGCCCTGACCGGCTGCCCTGCCCCTGGCGACGCCGACCCCACGTGCGACGCCTCGGTCGACGAGGACGAGGACGGCCTCGACGCCTGCCAAGAAGAGGAGCTCGGCACCGACGACTCCGAGCTGGACAGCGACGGCGACGGCTACTTCGACGCGGACGAGGTCCTCGCGGGCACGGACCCGGCGGACGACGCCTCCCTCATCTACGAGGGCGGCTGGCCCTTCAACCCCCACAAGGACGACATCGAGGACCCGGGGTTCGGGGACAACGCAGTCGAGGACGGACTCGTCGCTCGATACGTCGCCGTCGACCAGTTCGGAGACGAGGTGGACCTCTTCGACTTCCTGGGGTGGGACAAGCCCGTGATCATCGACAAGTCCGCCGAGTGGTGCGGCCCCTGCCACCGCATGGCCGAGTGGCTCGACGGGGAGAACCCGGCGTCCGTCGAGTGGCTCCAGGAGTACAACCACGTGCGCGAGGCGGTGGCGAACGGCGACATCTACTGGATCACCATCCTCACGGAGGACGCGAACAGCCAGCCCCCGGACGCGGCCGCCGTCGAGCGCTGGTACGACGAGCACACCACGCCCAACGTGCCGGTCCTCATGGACTCGGACTGGACCATGCGTCAGCACATCGTCTCCAACTCGGTCCCCAGCCTCTCCCTCATCTGGGACGACGGGACCTGGAACACGCTCCACAGCCAGGGGCTGACCATCGCTCGCGCCGGCTACTGGCTCGAGGAGTACGCGGGCTACGAGGCCCCCGAGTAGCCCACAGAAGGCGCGCAGCCGCGGGGGTCCCCTCGCGAGGTAGGGTGCGCCCATGAGCACGACCTCCTCGCCGGCCGCCCCGCCGGACGCCTTCCCCGCCGTCACGAGCGACGACTGGGCCGCCTTGGTCCGCAAGGAGCTCAAGGGCGCCGACCCCGCGACGCTCTTCGCCATCACGCGGCACGGCTACCGCCTTCAGCCCGTGTACCGGGCCGAGGATCTGCCCGCGGGCATCGACCACCTCCCCGGCAACGCACCGTATCTGCGCGGTCCCCTCCCCCTCGATGGCCTCCCCGAGGCCCGTCGTCACGTCGCCCTGCAGCGACACGTGGACGCCAACCTCGAGGAGCTGCGCTCGGCGGTCACCGAGGACGTGGACGGCGGAGTCGACGGTCTCTGGCTCGACCTGCGAGCCTGCGGCATCGCCAGCCCCGCCCAGCTGGAGGCGGTCCTCGCCGACGTGGACCCGCGGACGCTGCGGCGCCTCGCGTTCGACGGCTGCACCGACGGCGCCGGGCGCCTACGCATGGTGCGGGACTGGCTCGCTCTTCGGAACATCGACCCGGCCGAGGTCGCCCTCTCGCTCCGCCTCGACCCCCTGGGGAGCCTCGCCCGGGACGGCGCGCTGCCCACCGCCCTCCCCCTCGCGCTCGACAACCTCGCGGAGATGGTCCGCGCCTGCATCTCGGATCTGCCCGCCGCCCTCCCCATCACCCTGACCGCGGCCCCCGTCCACGACGCCGGCGGCTCGCTGCTCCACTCCATCGGGTGGCTCCTGGCCAACGGCGCCTGGGTCCTCCGGGGGCTGGAAGCGCGCGGCCTCGATCCGGCGCGCGTCGCAGCCCGCATCGAGCTCCACCTGCCGCTGGGGCGCGACGTGTTCGGGGGCATCGCGGCCATCCGGGCCTGCCGCCTCGCGTGGACCCGCCTGCTCGAGGCCTGCGGCGTCGACCATCCCCCGCCCGCCCGGATCCACGCCGACTGCTCCCGCACCGCGGCGACCACGAAGGACCCTTGGGTGAACGCCTTGCGCACCACCACCCAGGTCTTCGCCGGCATCGTCGGCGGCGCGGACGCCATCACCGCCGCCCCCTGGGACCTGCCCCTGGGCGTCCCGGACACCCACGGACGCCGCACCGCTCGCAACACCCACTTCGTCCTCTGCGAGGAGGCGCACCTGGGCCGCATCGTCGACCCCGCCGGCGGCAGCCACCACCTCGAGGACTACACCGCGGAGCTCGCCCGCGCGGGATGGGCGGCCATGCGGTCCATCGAAGCGCGCGGCGGAGCGGCCGAGGCGCTCCTCTCGGGGTGGATCGGCGAGCGCCTCAGCAGCGTCTGGGGCGAGCGCGTCCACGACGTCCGCGACGGCAAGGACCCCATCCTCGGCACGACCATCTACCCGAACCCCGGCGAGGACGTGCCCGTCCGCCGACCGCACCCCGTCCCCGACCTCGGTCGCCTGGACGCCGTCCGCATCGACCCGCTGCCGTTCCGGCCCGATGAGGCCGCCGAGAAGGGAGAGGCCCAGTGACGATCCCCGCCTCCTTCGCCGACGTCCCCTGGCAGCCCCCCCGCGACCGCGGGCACGCGCCCGGACCGGACCTCGCCGCCGAGACCCCTCTGGGCATCCCCCGGAAGGCGCTGTACACCCCCGCCGATCTCGCGGAAGTCCCCCACACGGACGGCGCGCCTGGCTTCGCGCCCTTCACCCGCGGCCCCTACTCGACGATGTACGTGCGGCGGCCCTGGACCGTGCGGCAGTACGCGGGTTTTTCGACCGCCGAGGAGTCGAACGCGTTCTACCGCCGCAACCTCGCGGCGGGGCAGAAGGGCCTGTCCATCGCCTTCGATCTGGCGACCCACCGGGGCTACGACAGCGACCATCCGCGGGTCGTGGGCGACGTGGGCATGGCCGGGGTCGCCATCGACTCCATCGCCGACATGCGGGTCCTCTTCGACGGCATCCCGCTCGACCGCATGTCCGTGTCCATGACGATGAACGGCGCGGTCCTGCCGGTGATGGCGCTGTACATCGTGGCCGCCGAAGAGCAGGGCGTGGAGCGGAGCAAGCTCGCAGGGACCATCCAGAACGACGTGCTCAAGGAGTTCATGGTCCGCAACACGTACATCTATCCGCCAGCGCCGAGCATGCGGATCATCGCGGACATCTTCCGATACACGTCGGCGCACATGCCGCGCTTCAACAGCATCAGCATCAGCGGCTACCACATGCAGGAGGCCGGAGCGACGCCCGACCTCGAGCTCGCCTACACCCTCGCCGACGGCCTGGAGTACGTGCGCACGGGGCTCGCCACCGGTATGGCCATCGACGCGTTCGCGCCGCGCCTGTCCTTCTTCTTCGCGACCGGCATGGACTTCTTCATGGAGGTGGCGAAGCTGCGCGCGGCACGAATGCTGTGGGCCCGGCTCATCCAGCCCTTCGCCCCGCAGAACAGCAAGTCACTGAAGCTGCGCACCCACTGCCAGACGAGCGGCTGGTCCCTGACGGCTCAGGACGTGTGGAACAACGTGGCGCGCACCTGCGTCGAAGCGATGGCCGCGACCCAGGGCGGGACCCAGAGCCTGCACACGAACTCGCTCGACGAGGCCCTGGCCTTGCCGACGGACTTCTCGGCGCGCATCGCCCGGAACACGCAGCTCCAGCTCCAGCTCGAGTCGGGGACGACGCGGGTCGCGGATCCGTGGGGCGGGAGCTGGGCAGTGGAGCGGCTCACGTGGGACATCGCGGAGCGGGCGCTCGAGCACATCGCCGAGATCGAGGAGCTGGGCGGGATGGTGAAGGCCATCGAGGAGGGGGTGCCGAAGCTCCGCATCGAGGAGGCGGCCGCGCGCGCCCAGGCCCGCATCGACTCCGGGCGGCAGACCATCGTCGGGATCAACAAGTACCGGGTGGATCTCCAGGAGGACATCCCGGTGCTCCAAGTGGACAACGCGGCGGTGCGGGAGGCGCAGCTCGCGCGCCTCGCGACGCTGAAGGCCGAGCGCGACGGAGACGCGGTGACCGCCGCCCTCGCCGCGCTGACGAAGTGCGCGGGCGGGGACGACGGCAACCTCCTCGATCTCTCGGTCGCGGCGGCGCGGCTGGGGGCGACCGTGGGCGAGATGAGCGACGCCCTGGAGAAGGCCTTCGGGCGCCACCAGGCCACGATCCGGCACCTCGGGGGCGTCTACTCTTCGGAGGTGGGCGAAGACGACGGAGTGGAGGCCGCGCGCGCGGCGGTCCAGGCGTTCGCGGACGACGAGGGTCGGCGCCCGCGGCTGCTCGTGGCGAAGATGGGCCAGGACGGGCACGACCGCGGCCAGAAGGTCATCGCGACGGCGTTCGCGGACCTGGGCTTCGACGTGGACGTGGGGCCGCTGTTCGCCACCCCGGCAGAGACGGCGCGCCAGGCGGTGGAGAACGACGTGCACGTGGTCGGGGTGAGCAGCCTTGCTGCGGGGCACCTGACGCTCGTGCCCGCCCTGCGGGGCGAGCTGGCGAAGCTCGGCCGGGACGACATCCTCGTCGTGGTGGGCGGCGTCGTCCCGCCCCAGGACTACCCGGCCCTGCGGATCGCAGGCGCGGCCGCGATCTTCGGGCCGGGGACCGTCATCAGCGAGGCCGCGACGGAGCTGCTCGAGGCGCTGAGCGCGGAGTAGACGCCTCGTACCCGCGGTAGGGTGGTGTCGAGAAGGGGGAGCCGATGGATACGAACAATCCCTATGCCGTCTCGGAGGCCTCGATCGAGGGCGCCGGGGCGCACACCGCGCCTTCCACGACCATCCCGTTCCACGGAGTGACGACCCGGAAGCTGAGCATCCTCATGGTCGCCACCGTAGGCATCTACAGCCTGGTCTGGTTCTACCGGAACTGGGTGCGCCTGAGGGACCTCGCCGCCCAGGACGTGTGGCCGATCCCTCGGTCGATCTTCGGTGCGTTCACCTTCTTCAGGCTGCGGAACCACAGCCAGGAGTGGTTCACCATCAGCGACCTGATCGTGCCCTCCAAGCTCGCGAACGCACCGGTGATCTACCTCGTGTGCGCGTTCCTGAGCGGCCGCGGCGGCAGGGCCGTTGAGGACTTCCCAGTCCTCGAGCTCGCCCTGATCGTGTTCCCGCTCATGGGGCAGATCGCGGCGATGAACACCGCTCAGGACGCGATCAACCAGCTCATCGATGGAGCGGCGGATGGGGCGCCACCCGACGACGACCTGGGAGGAGCCGCGATCGCGGCCATCGCGCTGGGCGCCCTCTTCTGGGCCCTCATCCTGTTCGGGACCTTTGCGTCCGTCTGAGCGGAGAGCGGCCTCCCGCTTCACCCATTACGCGCTCAGCGTCAGCACCAGCAGCCTCTGCACCCCCGCCATGAAGCTGTAGTCCAGCGTCTCCGGCGTGTCCGACCGCTGGTGATAGTGCGGCGTGCGGAAGTCGGCGGTGTCGGTCCACATGACGGCGGGGCGTCCGTCGACGACGAAGGGCAGGTGGTCGCTGCGCCCGAGGTCGAGGGCGACGCGAAGGATCTGGGCGGGTGCCTGGAGGCTCACCACCGGCGGGACCCCGAGGGCGCCATCCGCTGCCTTGCGCACCCGGGCAGCGAGGCCGCTCCCCTTCCCCAGACCGACGACGGCGACGAAATCCGCGACGTCCCGCGGGAGCAGGAACTTCGGGAGCGGCGGCGGGACCAGCTGCGAGCCCGGCGTGTAGTCCGTGTAGCCCAGCATCTCCAGCACGTGGACCTCGCCGACCTCCGGCGCGCCCGGCTCCCCGAGCCACTGCACGAACTCCTCGCTCCCCACCATGCCGTCCTCCTCCCGATTGAACGCGACGAACGCCGTGTTCGGCGGGCGGGAGCGGGCCGCGCCGAGGAGCACGGCCACGGCGCTGGCGTTGTCGTCGGCCCCCGGGGTGCCGGGGACGCTGTCGTAGTGGGCGCAGACGAGCGTGTACGGACCCGGCCCGGGCGGCAGGGCAACCACGTTGCGCCAGCGGCCCTGGAAGGAGACCCGGTAGCCGTAGGACTCCAGCGCGTAGGCGAGGAAGTCGGCGATGGCGCGGTTGGCGGGCTCCTCGTGGGTGGCGTGCCGGGGGACGGCGAGGCGGCGGACCATCGCCTCGAGCCAGCGGGCGGACTCGCTGGTGGCCTCGGGGCGGCGAAGGGGGACTCCTTGGCGAACGAGCATGACGGCCTCCGGGCGCGGCGGGCGTGGGGCATCCACGCTCGACGTCGCGCTTACACCGTAAGCTTATGGCGTAAGCTTACGGTGTAAACCTAGAATCGGCCTCGATGAGCCGAAAGCTGACACGAACGGCGGTGGTGGAGGCGGCGACCGCTGCGATCGACGAGGACGGCCTCGACCGTCTGAGCATGCGCGCGGTGGCGGCTCGCCTCGATGTGGAGGCCATGTCGCTCTACCGCCACGTGGCGAACAAGGGCGCGATGCTCGACGCGGTCTACGACGGCCTGCTCGGTCAGCTCGAGGTGCCGTCGGGGCTCGCGTGGGACGAGGCGGTCAGCAAGGTGGCGTGCGCGTTCCGGGACCTCATGTTCGCCCACCCTCGCTGCGTGCCCCTGCTGGCGAGCCGCGCCGGGACGACGCCGGCGGCCCTGAAGCTGGTGACCGACGGGGTGCAGCTCCTCGAGGACTCCGGCTTCTCCGAGGACGACGCCATCGTCGCCTTCCAGACCGTGTTCACCTTCTGCGTGGGCCACGCGATCTTCCACACGGCGGGCGGCCAGCCCGTCACCGACGACGAGTGGGCGCGCTTCGAGTTCGCCGAGGGGCTGGCGGCGATCCTGGCGGGGCTCAGCGCGCGCAGTCAGGGGTGAGGGTCGACCGAGATCTCCGAAGGGTCGACACCAGGCTCACGCCCGCCGCACACGGATCGGCCCCTTCGCGGTGCTCGGGTCCACCACCCGGCCCCTCTGCGTGATCACGACCTCCCCGGCGACGACGAGGCGCCGGGCGGCCATCCGCGCCCGCTCCATGAGGGGGCGCCAGTCCTCGGGACGCACCCGGCGAGCGGCCTCGGAGGGACAGATGGTCCCGGTGCGCGCCGCGAGGAGCTCGGTGATGGCTGCCTCCAGCGCCTCGTCCACGCGCCCGAGGCGCCGCTTGCGGCACGCGGCCGAGCAGCGCGTCACGGAGTCCCAGTCTGCGGCGAGGCTCCGGCGCCACTCGATGCGGCGCCCGCAGATGCGGCAGGTCTTGGGGGCGGGATGCATCCCCTCCTCAGGGCAAGCGGCGCCTTGCGATGAAGGCACCCACGGCCAGCAGGATGGCCAGCCCCCCAGCCCCCGTCGAGTTGGTAGCGCACCCGCAACCGCCCTCGTCGTCGCCGGGCGGCAACAGCGCGTCCGGCACCGGCACCGTCGCGGCCGGAACCCGTGACTCCGGGAGCACGTCCTCGTACGCCAGCAACGCCCCCGGGTCCTCCGCGGCGTACGCCGTCAGGGCGAACAGCGAGCCCTCCCACAGGTGCGGCGTCGCCGTCCGCTGCAGCGCCGCCGGGCCGTCCGGCCCATCGCCGACCACGGTCACTTCGCCGAAGTGGCGGGTCCCCTCCGTCGGGTGGTCCGACGCGAGCGCGCCGAGCAGCGGGCTGTCGAGGCCCAGGGCGCCCCGCATCGCCTGGGACACCGTCGACTTCATGAAGTAGAGCCCGCCCACGCCGTCGAGCTCGATCATCGAGCGGACGACCTCGCCCGCCACCTCGGTCTGCCGCGCCATCCGCTGGTCGTCCTCGGGCAGCAACCGCGCGGGCCAGAGCACCCACGCCGCCGGCCCCGTCGGCTCCTCGCCCGACGCCTGGAACGGCACCCGCCCCGTGTCCTCCTGGACGAAGCGGAGCTCCTCGTCGCTCCAGAAGTGGGTCAGCATCGCGTCCCGCAGCTCACCGGCCCGCGCCTCCCACGCCGCCGCGGTGGCGTCCTCCCCGAGCAGCCGCGCCGCCCGGGAGGCGATCTCCAGCGCCGCGAACACCGTGACCGCTCCGTGCAGCGTCTGGGTGTGGTTCGCCTGGTCGTCCTCCTGGGCCGGCGCGTGGAGCCCCGTCGCCTCGTCGCGCCAGTCCATGAGCAGCCCGGTCGCCCGACGCACCACGTCCCAGTGCTCGGCCAGATACCCCTCCGGGTCCTCCACCCAGCCTGCGTGGGCCACGATCGTCCACACCGCGAGCGCGGTGGTGTCGATCTCGAACCGGATGAAGCCCCCGGCGGTCCCATCCGGGTAGCCGTTCATCTCCCAGGCGAACGCCGGGTACTCCTCGGCCAGGCCGGTGCGCGGATCGACCGGCGGGGGCGGGTCCATCAGCGGGTCCGGCTCCAGGGGAGCGAGGCGCTGCCAGTCCGCGTACAGCGCCGACCTCCGCGTCACCAGCTCCGACTGGCCCGAGGCGTCGAGCATGACGTTGAAGAACGCGCCGTCGCGGGGCCAGTCGAGGGCGTACGGCGGCTGCCGGGCGATGGACGCGACGATGGCTCCCGTGAGCCGGTCCGTCCCCACGCGCACGTTGATCAGCGACCGCCGGGCCACGGCCTGGATCTCGGAGCCGTCCGGCCCCGGGAGCCGCAGCCCCCCCAGCCAACCCACGACCGCGGCGTCCGCCGCGTCGTGCACCGCGCCGTCGACGCCCTCCTGCCGCGCGGCCTCCGCCCCGCTCCAGGTGCTCCCCAGCGCCAGCACCACGCGACCCGTCGCGGTCTGACCGTCGAAGGCCAGCGGCGTGATCAGCGCCTCGTTCACCTCCCCGGCCGCGAGATCGCTCCCCTCCAACGCCCCGTCGGCCAGATCGCCCCACGCGTCCGCTCCGACGTGAACCCACCCCTCGTCCACGTGGATCGGGTCCCCGTCCCCGCACCGCAGGTTGTCGAGGACCTCGGGGGACAGGGGCAGATTGAAGCCGGGGAAGCGGTCGGGGAGCGCCGCGATGTTGTCGGCCAGCTCGTCGACGGTCCCGCACAGATCCGTCGCGTCCTGACCCACCTGGTGCTCGGCGGGCGGAGGCACGGTGGTGAGGAGCGCCCAGGCGCCGGCGTCGTCCTCGGTCCGCAGCGCCCCCAGGAGCTCGGTCATCGCCGACGCGTCCGGGGTCCCGAGCGCGAGCTGGTCCCCCACGGCGCCCCAGTCCACCGACGGGGCCAGCACGAGGTCCACCAGGGTGTCGTGCACCCGCTCGTCGTCCGGGTGGAAGTGGACGACGCTCCCCGACGCCGCGTCCCACACCGCCGCGTAGTCGTTCCGCCCGTCCATCGCCCAGTCGGCCACCGGCAGCGCGGGGATGTAGGCGTTCGGCGGCAGGGGCGAGAGGTTCGCGTAGGTGACGAGGGAGAGCGTCGGCGGCGCGCCGTCGGCGGTCACTGTCACCGCCCGGGTGAGGACGTCGACGGTCGGGTGGATCCCGTCCACGAGCGTCACCGTGAGCCCCAGCGCGTCATTGCGGAAGCGGGTGTGGACCGCCGAAGCAGCGCTCGGGCCGTAGTCCTGGACCACCTCCCAGTCCCGGAGCCAGGTAAGCGCGCCGTCCACGAGGAGGCCGAGAAACAGGCCTGCCCCCTCCTCGGCGCCGAACCGCGGGCGGTCCCGCGCGTCCACGGCGTTGCTGGAGATGTAGGCGAGCTGGTCCACCGTCGACGGGTTCGGCCATGCGAGGACGGTCAGGTCGCCGTCCGCGCTGATGCCCGCCGTCAGGCCCCCGTGCCCGGTGATCGCGTTCACGTTCGTGGCCCCGAACACGTTCTCCATCGCGTCGATGCCGGTCCCGTTCGCCCCCTCGGCGACGCCCGCCAGTCCGCAGAGTCCGAGCGCGAGGGCGCCTGTCAGGGTTCCGGCAGGACGAAGGAGGCGAGCACGCATGCTCGGTACCCTGCCCCTCCATGCGCGAGCTCGTCTACTACATCGCCACCACTCTCGACGGATTCATCGCCCGCCCCGACGGCTCCTTCGCCGACTTCCCCTGGGACGACGCGTTCATCGCCACGCTGCGCGAGCGGTTCCCGGAGACGCTGCCCGCGCCGATGCGACCGGCCGCCACGCGAGCGGAGAACCGCCGGTTCGACGCGGTGCTGATGGGACGGCAGACCTACGAGGTCGGCAGCCAGCAAGGCCTCACCAGCCCCTACCCCACGCTCGACCAGTACGTGGTCTCCAGCACGATCAGCGACCTGGACCCCGCGGTGACCGTGGTGGACGGGGACCCGGCGGCCCTCGCGCGGCGGCTCAAGGCCGAGGACGGGCTGGGCGTCTGGATCTGCGGGGGCAGCGCCCTGGCGACCCCGCTGTTCGCAGCTGGACTCGTCGACCGGCTGGTGGTCAAGGTCGCTCCGGTGGTGTTCGGCGACGGGATCCCGCTGTTCAGGGGCGAGGTGAGGCGCTCCTTGACCCTCGTCGACCGCACCGTCTTCGACAGCGGCTACTCGCTCAACGAGTTCCTCGTCGACAACGACCCCGCCTGATCCCGGCGACGGGGCAGCACCCGCGAGGAGCGCACATCGCCACCTCCGCGATCGACGCCAGGAGCGGGCCAGTGCAGCGTCAGTGGTCGGCGTGTCGAATCAGGTCGACGCGCGCCGTCGACGCTGATCCACCGGGGGCACAACCGCGTAACAGCAGACGTGTCCCCCCCGTGACTCCGCACTTGATGAACTGTTCATGCACCAAGGAGCCTGCATGCGTCACTCGTTGCCCCTCCTCGTCCTCCTGTTCCCCCTCGGCTGCGTCGGCACGTACGACGGCAGCGGCCAGCTGAGCGACAGCGACCCCTTCGGGAACCCGGGCGGGGACCTCGGCTCGCCCGGCGACGACGACGACGGACTGCCCGTCAACTACGGCGACGACCACCCCATATACGACGAGGCGAACGACACGGGCGAGCTGACGGTCCACCCCGATCTGACGTTCCCCGAGGACCACCCCTGCTTCGACACGGTGTCCTTCGACGAGGACCGGGAGTGGCTCGAGTTCTCCTTCTCGTGTGACGCGAGCGACCTCGACTGGGAGCAGGGCAAGTACATCGTCGGCGTGACCGACGGCGGCTACCTCCGCCAGATCGCCACGGTCTCTCGCGACGGCGACGACTGGACCCTCTCCACCACCTACGCCGGACTCGGCGACGTCGTCGCCAACGCCGAGCTGAGCTTCTCCTGGTCGCCCGAGTTCGAGGGACGCGGCGCGGTGAGCCTCCCCATCCCCGAGATCGAGTTCGGAGACGACGTCCCGGTGAAGATCTCCGGCGGCGAGATCGGCTTCGACGGGAACATCGACTACGACGTGACCTGGCGCTGGTTCCGCATCCGCGAGGCCGAGCTCGACATGGTGTTCGAGCCGTGGGTCGAGCTGGAGACGGTGACGACCGTCGAGGAGGCCATCTCCGGCACGTGGACGAAGAACATCGCCGACTGGCACATGGGCACGGTCACCGTGATGGTCGGGCCCGTCCCCGTCGTCATCCAGATGAAGATGCGCCAGAAGGCGACCGCCATGGCGTCCCTGCCTGGCGAGGTGACCATCGAAGCGAACGCCTCGGCACGGATGCCGATGGAGACCCACGCGGACTACGTGCGCGGCAGCGGCTGGACCCACAGCAGCGACTGGGACCTGAACGCCAGCGTCGAGATGCCCACCGTCGAGGTGGAGACCGAGGCGGAGGTGAAGGTCGCGTACGTCGTGCAGCCCGTGATGCTGTTCTACGGGGTCGCTGGCCCGGCGCTGTCCGGCGAGCCCTACCTCAAGGGCACCCTCGGCCCCGACTGCTCCGGCATCGAGGCGGAGGCTGCGGCGGGCGTCGACTTCAAGCTGAGCCTCGCCGCCATGTACGAGAAGGAGGGGCGGCGCGATTCGGCCTCCTTCGCCAACTGGGACATCGCGAACTTCGAGCACACGCTGTGGCAGGACACGCTGGCGTGGCCCTTCGGTGTCACCTTCCCCGGCTGCGACGAGGTGTGCACCAACGGGACGGACGACGACGGCGACGGACTCATCGACTGCCAGGACGTCGATGCCTGCGGGAGCGAGCCGGCCTGCGCGATGGAGTGCGGGACGGGCGAGTCGATCAGCTGCGGACAGACCATCAGCAAGACCGCCGCGGACTTCGGGAGCACGTCGGACATCCTCGACGGGTACAACTGCAACGTCGGCAACTACGACGGGGCCGAGTTCGTCTTCGAGTGGACCGCGTCCGGCGGAAGCGAGGTGAACTTCGCGCTGGTCGACCCCGAGCCGACCCAGACCAACATGGACCTGATGATCCTCGATGCATCCATGGGCTGCCACGGCAACGCCTGCGTCGACTGGGGTCTCAACTCCATGGACTTCGAGCCCACCGCGGGGACGACCTACTACCTCGTCGTCGACGGGTACGACGCGGACATGGGCGACTTCGAAGTCACGCTCGACTGCTCTCCCTAGGAGCCGGGCGCTCGGGCTCTTCGATGCCTCCTGAATGGGCCCGCTGATTGCGAGCTGTCGAGGCATGAAGAAGCTCGGTGTTGCGCTCGCTCTCGTCCTCTCCGCAAGCCTCGGGTCCCTCGGCTGTCCCGCGCCGCCCGCGCCAGACCCCTCGGACGACCCCGGCGACGACCTGGGCATCGCCCCCTGCGCAGGTCTCCTGAGCCTGGACCCGGAGGAGGGCGACGTGGTCTGGACTCGCTCGGTCACGGTCACCTGGGACGCGGTCCCGGAGAACGGCGCGGTCCGGGTCGAGGACGCCACGGGCACGCAGGTCCCGGGGGCGTTCCACGCTGAGGACAACGGGCGCACCGTCGTGTTCCAGGCCGACGAGCCGCTGACGTCCGAGACCACGTTCGCGGTGACCATCACCCAGGACTGCGCCCCGGACGTGGAGTACGCCTTCGAAACGGTCCGCTACGGGGACCCGGTGGAGGACCCCGAGGCGGTCCTGGACCGCGTCTACGCCATCGACCTGCGCACGGCGCGCTTCACGCCGAACCCGGGAGGGGGCCCGCTGACCCAGGGCTGGCTCCTGGAGGCGGACCTCCTCGTTCAACTCGTCGCTTCTTCGGACCTGGCGGACGGTCGGCTGGACCTCCTCGGAGCGGACGCGGACCCCGAGGGGGAGTCGTACGCCCAGCGGACCTGCAGTGAAGCGCGCCTCTGGACCGCGGGGCCCGACGGCGTGCCCACGGGGGAGTGGGCCGACCCCTCGTTCTCGCTGACCGCGGACGAGGTGCCTTTCGCGCCCGCCGACCGGCAGACCGCGATCCGCGACCTCGTGCTCACCGGGACCTTCCTCCCGGACGCCAGCGGCTGGGTGGGGGGGACGTTCGCAGGCTGGATCGACCTGCGGGCCCTCTTCAGCTCCGAGGACGCAGCGGCGGCCTGTGAGCTGCGTTCGCTGGCGGAGCCGAGCTGCCAGCCCTGCCCCGACGGTGACGCGTTCTGCGTCTACGCGGCCGCGGAGGAGGTGCGCGGGCACTGGGTCCCGGACGTAGCCCCCCTCGTCCCCCGCACCTGCGCCGACCTCATCGCGGACAACCGCTGCTCGAACCACGACTACACCGTGGACGGCGAGCCCAACGGCGACATCGACCCCGCGCTCTGCCCTGAGTGGGGCGGAGAGCGCGTACCCTCCTCCCATGGCCCGCCGACGCCTCACCGTTGACGCCTACGAGGAGGGAGTCCTCGCCGGGGACCGCGCCGTGCTCGCCCGCGCCATCACCCTCGTGGAGAGCCGGCGCCCCGCGGACGGCGAGCTCGCCCAGGACCTGCTCACGAAGCTGCTTCCTCGCTGCGGCGCTGCGATCCGCGCCGGGATCACCGGCCCCCCGGGCGTCGGCAAGTCCACCCTCCTCGACGCCCTCGGGATGGACCTGCTGGCCCGCGGTCATCGGGTCGCGGTGCTCGCGGTGGACCCCTCGTCCTCCGTGTCCGGGGGGAGCATCCTCGGCGACAAGACCCGGATGGCGCGGCTCGCGGTGGCGGACGGCGCCTTCATCCGCCCGTCGCCGTCGGCGGCATCCCTCGGCGGAGTCACCCGGCGCACCCGCGAGACGATGGTGCTGTGCGAGGCCGCCGGATTCGACGTGCTGCTCGTGGAGACCGTCGGCGTCGGGCAGAGCGAGACGATGGTCGCGGACATGGTCGACCACTTCGTGGCCCTGACCCTGCCCAACAGCGGCGACGAGCTCCAGGGAATCAAGAAGGGCGTGCTCGAGCTCGCGGACGTCCTCGCCGTGAACAAGTCCGATGGCGACGCCCTCCCCGCCGCGCGCCGGGCTCTGAGGGAGCTCCAGGCGGCGATGCGCTACCTGCGTCCGCGTCGGGCGGACTGGCGCCCCCGGACCCTGATGGTGTCGGGGCTGCAGGGCGAAGGCCTGGATGCGCTGTGGCAGGCGGTGCTCGACCACCGCGAGGCGCTCGAGGCGAGCGGGGCGCTGGCGACGCTGCGGGCGGAGCAGCAGCGGCGGTGGATGTGGTCGATGATCGAGGAGCGGCTGCTGCGCTCGTTCCGGGAGGCGCCAGCAGTGGCGCAGCGGCTGGCGGACCTGGAGGAGCAGGTGGCGGCAGGGGCGACGACCCCGAGCCGGGCCGCGGACCAGCTGCTGGCTGCGTTCTCGGGAGACTGACGCGCTCCGGAGTCAGCCCTCGAAGCTCTCCGCGTCAGCGTCCACCCCGGAATCCATGGGCTCTTCGTTCATGCGGATCAGCAGCTCGAGGTGCTCTTCGAGCTCCGGCGGGAGCGGCGCACGGAAGCGGCGGTTGTCCGGCAGGGTGAGCTCGTTGGCGTGGAGCCAGAGCCGCCCGGGGAACGCCGGGACCTTGAGCCGGCGCCGAGGCGGGTAGCGGTCGTCGCCCACGACCGAGTGACCGATGGACTGGAGGTGCCGGCGGATCTGGTGCTTGCGTCCCGTCTCGGGGCGCACGGTGAGCAGCGAGAACGGGCCGAGCCAGCCATCCAGCCGGTAGCGGGTGACCGCGTCGAGAGGGCGACGCCGCCGACCGTCCGTCAGCGGCTTGCGGATGATGCCCTTCTTGCGCGCCCGCCCCACGACGAGCGCCTTGTACTTCTTCGTGACCTCGCCCGACGCGAACATCGCGCCGATCTCTCCCCGGATCGCCGGGTCCGGAGACGCGAGGAGCACCCCCGATGTGGCCAGATCGAGCCGATGGCAGGGGGCGATGTCCTCCGGCGCGCCGGCTTCGGCCACGGCCCAGGACATGAGGTCGGGGAGCGGGTCCCGGGCGTCGTGGCGCGCGGGGTGGGTGAGGACCCCGGAGGGCTTGTTGAACACCCACAAATCTCCCTTGCGGGTCAGCAGCGTCATGGCGTCTCTCGGGTGGTGCGTTCTTGGGAGGTCAGTCGGCGTCGGGCAGAGGAGCGATGACGACGAGGTCGGCGCCCCCGTCCACGGCGTCTCCGGGTGCGACCGGGATGCGCTCGACGATGCCGGGGTGGGTCGCCCGCAGCTCGTTCTCCATCTTCATCGCCTCGATGACGATGACGCCCTGGCCAGCCTCCACGGTGTCCCCGACATCGACGAGGAGCGCGACGACCTTGCCGGGCATCGAGGTGGAGATCACCTCGCCGGCGCCGGCACCACCGGCCCCTCCGGTCAGGGCGCGCAGGGCCTTGTCCCGCTCGTCGATGACGCCCACGTCGTAGCGGACCCCCCCGAGGACGGCCTCCTGCCCGTCGTCCACGGCGCGCAGATCGATGGAGTAGGACTTCCCGCCATGGACCATGCGCAACACCCCGGTCTGGGGGAAGCTCGCGTCCACGTCGACGGGCTCACCGTTGACGGTCAGCCGGTAGCCGCCGTCGATCTCTTCGACGGAGATGGAGGCCTGCCGGTCTCCGAGGGTCACGTCCCAGGCCATCAGCGGGTCCTCCCCAGTGCGCGGAGCCGACCTGCCATCGACCAGGCGTTCCCGGCCGGCGCGTCCGGTGCCGAGCCTCCCGTCAGGGCGGCCTTGCGGTCTTCGTGAGCGGCGATGGCCGCCGCAAGCATCACGATCTCGGCGTGCTCGTCGTTGCCGTCGTCCAGGAGCAGGTCCTCGCCGAAGTGCCGCGCGATGTAGCCCGTGTCCACCTCGGTCCCCTCGATGAAGGGCCGGTGGTTCATCACCGCCTTGTGGAAGCCGAGGTTGTGGCGGATGCCCGTGAGGGCGAACTCCGACAGGGCGCGGCTCATGCGCCGCACGGCCGTGAGGCGGTCGGGGCCCCAGACGATGAGCTTGGCGAGCATCGGGTCGTAGTGGATGGGGACCTCGTACCCGGGGTACCAGGCAGCGTCGACGCGGACGCCGGGGCCCGTGGGCTCCCGCAGGGCGTGGATGCGGCCGGGCGCGGGGCGGAAGTTCTCCGCCGGGTCCTCGGCGCAGATCCGCACCTCGATGGAGTGCCCCGTGATGGTCAGCTCCTCCTGGGTGAAGGGGGCGGGGTGCCCCGCCGCCACGAGGATCTGGGCGTGGACGAGATCGACGCCGGTGACCAGCTCCGTGACGGGGTGCTCCACCTGCAGGCGCGTGTTCATCTCGAGGAAGTAGAAGTCCTCCGTGACGTTGTCGTAGAGGAACTCCACCGTGCCGGCGCCCTCGTAGCCGATGGCCTCGGCGGCGCGCGTGGCCACGGTGGTGATGGCGGCCCGGACCTCGGGCCGGAGCACGGGGCAGGGGCTCTCCTCGACGAGCTTCTGGTGTCGGCGCTGGATGGAGCAGTCACGCTCGAAGAGGTGCAGGTGGTGGCCGTGGGTGTCGGAGAAGACCTGGACCTCGACGTGGCGGGGGCGCTGGACGAGCTTCTCGATGTAGACGCGGTCGTCGCCAAAGCTGTTGCGCGCCTCGGACTGGGCGGCGCGCAGGGCGGGACCGAGCTCGTCAGCGGTCATGACAGCGCGCATGCCCTTGCCGCCACCGCCAGCGCTCGCCTTGAGCATCACGGGGTAGCCGATCTCGGCGGCGACCCGCGCGGCCTCGGCCTCGTCGGCGAGGGGCTCGGTGGTGCCGGGGACGACGGGGACACCCGCCGCCTGCATCGCCTTGCGCGCGGAGACCTTGTCTCCCATGACCTCCATCGCCTCCGGGGGCGGTCCGATGAAGGTGATGCCCGCCTCGGTCACTGCACGGGCGAAGGTGGGATTCTCGGAGAGGAAGCCGTAGCCCGGATGGATGCCGTCGACGCCCGCCGCCTTCGCCACCTCGAGGATCACGTCCTGACGCAGGTAGCTCTGAGCCGACGGCGCAGGGCCGATGCCGTAGGCCTCGTCGGCTGCGCGCACGTGCAGCGCCTCCGCGTCGGCCTCGGAGTACACGGCGACGGTGGGGATGCCGAGCTCGCGGCACCCGCGGATGACACGGAGCGCGATCTCGCCGCGATTGGCGACGAGGACCTTCGCGAACGGGGGGGCGTCGACCATGGGACTCCTCGGAGGTCTCGGGAGGGAGGGGCCGGGAAGATACACCGGCGCTGGCCGATCGGCCCCGCGCAGGCGCCCGGCGGCGGCACCGGTGGACCGGGATCGGGGCGGCGCGTATGGTGCCGGCGATGAAGCACGCCGCCATTGCCGTTCTCGTCGGGATCCTCGGGCTGCCGACCGCCTCCCTCGCCGAGGACGAGGTCGAGGAGATTCCGCCTCACCTGCGGGTGGAAGAAGCTCCGCCGCAGCTGAGGGTCGAGGAGCCGGACCGGGATCCCTTCCACGAGCAGTTGGCCCTGGCGGCGAACCCCGACGTGCCCCAGCAGGAGGCACAGCAGGTCTTCAACGAGCTCGTGGCCCGCGGGGACGTGGCGGTGCCGACGCTCGCGCGGGTGTTCAACGACGGGCGGTCCGGCGATCAGGAGAACTGGGTGGCGGCCCGGGCGCTGGGGCGGATCGGGTCCGAGCCGGCGCGGCGGGCGCTGCACCGTGGGCTCACGTCCCAGCGAATCATCACGCGCCTAGGCGCGGTGAGCGGCCTCGAACTCATCGCCTCGCCCGAGTCCGTGGCGGACCTGGAGAAGGCCCTGTTCGACAAGGCGATGACGGTGCGCGCGGCGGCGGCGGATGCGCTCGGCACGATCGGCCACCGGAAGAGCAGCATCGCGCTGAGCAAGGCCCTGAACCTCCCGGCGAACTTCCACCGCGGCAAGTCCCACTTCGTGCGCATGCACATCGTCCAGGCGCTGGGGAACATCGGGAGCATCGGCGGGATCGACGCGCTGATCGGCGTCCTCGGCGAGAAGGAGGAGAAGCTCCAGGTCGCCGCCCGCAGCTCCCTCGAGACGATCACGGGGACCTCGTTCCGCGAATTCGACACCGGCGACGCGCTCCCACCGTCGGCGTCCGAGGTCGCTCAGTGGCGGTCCTGGTGGAGCACGCGCAGCGTCGGCACCATCGCCGAGGACTAAACGGCTTCCCCTAGAGATGATGCACTCCTGCTGGCCGAGCGACCGCCTCGCTTCCTCGACTCCTCCTCAGCGTGCCGAGCGCCGCGGGGGTGGCGCTCGGGGTTCGGGTGGTGTGGCACGCGAGGCTCCTGGCCTCGTCGGGGGAGAGTTGTGGGAATGATCGTCGACTTCTTCATCTGCGATGCGGATGAGCTGGCTACGCGGTTCACCGGCTGGGTTCGTCCTGGCCCTGACTGGATGCCGAGCTTCGATGAGCCCTACGACCCTGACCCGCCCGATCCACTCGACGGCCTGCAGGTCCTTCAGGGCCGGGCCTTTGGAGACCCCACCCTCGACCTCCTGATCGAGGCCCTCCTCCCGGAGCAGCGGCCACCGCCGAGCATGTTGGCCGAGCCCCCTTTGCTCGCTCCATCTGGCGAGCAATTCGTCGCCACCGTCCCTGCTGCAGTCGTCAAGGCCCTCGCAGTTGGCACCGAGGACTCCCTCACGGCGGTCCTGGAGACCTTCCTCCAGGCCCTGCGGGCCGATATCGAGAGCATCGGCGACCCCGGAACGCGGAACATGATGCTGGAGACCTGCACGGCGGAGCAGTGGATGCCTCCCCTCGCGGCGCTCGCCGCCTTCGCCCGGCAGGCACACGCCGCACGCCTCCCACTCCACAGGTTCCAGAGTCTCTGAGCCGGACGGGAGTCTCGCTTGCTCACCGCCAGAGAGAGGCGATAATCCGTTCCGGCGACGCTCGGCGCCCAACCTCTTCGGTCCCACCCCGGCCGGGACCCACAGGGAGGCAAAGGAGGGCATACCTCCCGAGCAGCGACCCCCTTTGATCCGGGTCGCCGCCCCCCTGCCGGGGAGGGAGCGGTGACCTGTGCTCGAAGGGATCCCTCCCATGCCGAAGAACAAGGACCTCAAGAAGCTCATCCGTGCGCGGATGGGCAAGACCGGCGAGTCGTACACCGCGGCCCGCGCCCAGATCCTGGGTCGCCAGGACCTGCCTCTCCCCTCCGACTACGAGACCCTCGCCGGCCAGACCGACGAGACCGTCCGCACCCGGACCGGCAAGACCTGGCCGGAGTGGTGCCGAGTCCTCGACGAGCTCGGCGCGACCGAGATGGACCACCCCGAGATCGCGAAGTGGGTCAACGCCCAGATCGACGACTTCTGGTGGGCCCAGACCGTGACCATCGGCTACGAGCGCCTCTCGGGCCGACGCCAGCCGGGTCAGACCTGCGACGGTGACTTCCAGGCCAGCAAGAGCAAGACCGTCGGGGCGCCCCAGGCGACGACGTTCGGTCTGCTGCTCGAGCTCGCGGGGGACCCGGGCTGGCTGGCCGGCCTCACCCTGCACGGCAGCAGCGAGCCGAAGTCGGTGCGCTTCCGCGGCGCGGACGGCTCGCATGCCTCCGTGTGGCTCGCGGACAAGGACCGCAAGTGCAGCGTGTCGGTGAACCACACGAAGCTGGCCTCCCCCGAAGCCCGGGACGCGGCCAAGGAGGAGTGGGGGACCCGCCTGAGCCCCTCGCAGAGCGCGCCCGGGCCTGACCAGTCCAGCCCCAAGCAGCGACGCCGCCCGGGAGTCCCTGGGCGGCGTCGCACGCTTGGAGAAGAGTCGGGGCTACTACGCGGGGCGTGCGTTGAAGCGGAGGAGGCAGCGGCCGAGCCTGATCTGGTCGCCGTTCCTCAGCCGGACCGAGCTGATGCGCCGGCCGTTCACGAACGTGCCGTTCGTGCTGTTGAGGTCCCGCAGGTACACCTGGGACGCGTCGAACACCTCGACGATGCAGTGCCGCCGGGAGACGTCCGTGTCCCGCACCACGAGGTCCGTGTTCAGGCGTCCCACCAGGATGCTCTCCTGGTTGAAGCGACGCACGGCGCCCTTGTCCGCCCCCTCGATGATCTCGAGGGTGACCTGCACCGGCGGGCTCTCCGCCAGGCCCGGGACGCCGCCACCGGCGGTCGCGCCAGGCTGGAAGTCGCCGGGCGACTCGTCGGGAGCCGTCTCGTTGATGATGTCCTCGGCCACATCGATGGCGCCGAGCTGATCCCGAACCTGCTGGGCTTCGGCCCCCGTGAGGGTCCCGCCGCGCGGGACGTGGGGCAGCGTCAGATCGCTGTTCGCGCCCTCGGCCAGAAGATCGGGTGGCCCGGACTGCTCCTGGTCGTCGACTCCCGCGGACTCGAACTTCATCCGCGTCTGCCCGACGCGAAGCTCCGTGCCGTGGCGCAGGCGAGCCTCCAGCTTCACCTGCTCGTCGACGAAGACGCCGTTCGTGGACCCGAGGTCCATGACGTACCAGCCACCCCGCTCGTAGGAGATGATCGCGTGGATGGAGGAGACCTCCTTGTCCGCGACGATCAGATCACCGACCTGCCGGCCGATCACGGTCCTGCCCTGCTCGAGGGGGAACCGGTCAGCCTTCCGCTCCCCGTTCAGGAACACGAGCTCAGCTTTCGCCTGCAAGGAATGGCCTCCGGTAGTCCCGCTTCAGCGCCGCCCTCCTGCGGCCGCGGGTGGCAGGGACTTTAACACAGTGTGGCGGGTCGGCTCAGGCGGGGGCAAGCGAGCACCCGCGCATTTCTCCCCTGATCCCCCACCCTTGGGGTGAGCGCGGCGCTCCTCGACTCAGTTTCTGAGGCGCGCGGCGAGCAGCAGCTTCTCACAGAGCGAGGGGAAGTCGATCCCCACCTCCGCGGCCGCCATGGGGAGCAGCGATGTCCCCGTCATCCCGGGGATCGTGTTCACCTCCAGCACGCGAGGCCCGCGCGCGCCGCCCGCCATCACGTCCACCCGACACGACGTCGTGCAGCGGGTGAGGATGGCGGCTTGGAGCGCGATCTCCTGGACCGTCGCCGCCAGCGGCGCCGAGATCCGCGCCGGCACGAAGTACTCCGTCATGCCCTTCGTGTACTTCCGCTCGAAGTCGAACCAGCCGTCCTTCGGCGCGATCTCCACCACCGGGAGCGCGCGCCCCTCGAGGATCCCCACGGTGAGCTCGGGGCCGTCGAGCAGCTCCTCCACGAGCGCGCGGTCATCGAGCTCCAGCGCCGCGTCCACCGCGCCGGCCAGCCCCTCCGGGTCGGTCACGCGGGTCACCCCGAAGCTGCTCCCTTCCCGCACCGGCTTCACGATCCACGGCCCCTCCATCGGGAGCGCCGAGGCGGTGCACGTGCCGCGCTCCTTCGTCCAGACCACCCCCTTCGGCACCGGGACGCCATGCCCTTGCAGGAGCCGCAGGGTGACCTCCTTGTCCATCGTCAGCGCCGCGCCGAACACGGACGGACCGGCGTAGGGAATCCCGAGACACTCCAGCAGCCCCTGGATGCAGCCGTCCTCGCCCCACTTCCCGTGGAGCACCGGAAACGCCGTGTCGATCTTCTCGCGACGCAGGACCTCGTCCACGTCCCGCCCCACGTCGATCTCCACCACCTCGTAGCCCTTGCTCTCCAGGGCCTGGAGCACCGCGCGCCCCGACTTGAAGGAGACCTGCCGCTCCGTGCTCAGGCCACCCATCAGCACCCCGACCCGCCCGGGGCCGTTGTCCGCGTTCGTCATCTGCTACCGCTCTCCCGTGGGGCGCGCCGCCGGCGGGGTCCCGGCCGGGGCATCATCGAAGACACGCGGCGACTCTAGCGCCTTCCACCCCTCGGGCTCACCGCCCCAGATCGAGGAATCCCATCCGTCTCGTCCTCCTCCAGTGTGAGCTCCAGCACCGGCACCAGGCACCGCACCTCGCGGGCGCCTTGTTTGCCAGCGACCTGCGCGCCGCCGGGCACGACGTCCGCTGTGTCCTCGTCCATCCGACGGCGCTGGACCAGCTGGGCCCGCACCTCGAGGGCGCGGAGCTGCTCCTCCTCGACTCGATCTTCCCGTTCGCCCTCCAGCGCCGGCTCCGCGCCCTCTCCGACGCACCGCTCCTCGTCGGAGGTCACAACGCTCTCCAGCACGCCCTGCGGGGACCGACCGACTACGCGCTCGTGGGCGCAGCCCGGTCGACGCTGCTGCCCGCGGTCGAGGCGATCGCCTCCGGGCGTCCCGAGGCCGCGGCCGGCCTCGTGTGGAAGGAGGCCGAGGTCCTGCGCGCGGGTCCTCCTGCCCCGGACCGTCGCCCCGCGGACGAGGTCCTGCCCTTCACTCCCGACCTCGACTGGGACTACGTGGGACCGCCGCGCGCCGCAGGCTCGAACCTGCGGATCCCCTCGGTGGTCGCCGAGCTGGGCTGCGTGTGGAACCGCACGGCGCTCCGGCAGGAGCGCTACGTGGGCGTCGCCCCCCGCCTGCCGTCCGTCGAAGCCGACGCCTCGGCCCGCGCGGTCCTCGAGGCGTTCGTCGACCGCGAGGGCGGCTGCACCTTCTGCACCTTCCGGTTCCAGCCCCGCCGGGGACACCGCCTCGACCGCGCCGTGGACCTCGCGGTCACCCAGATCCGAACCCTCCTCGCCCTCGGCGCCACCGGGACCTCGCTGCAGACCGAGCACCCCCTCCCCCTGCTCGTGCCCCTGCTCGACGCCCTCGATGGGGCCGGGCTCGCGGGGCGGGTCGGAGAGCTCCACCTGCGGACGATCCCCTGGTTGCTGCTGCGTCACCAAGACGAGCTCCGCCGAGGAATCACCCGCGCGCGTGAGCTCGGGGTCCGCCTCGTGCTGGGTCAGGTGGGGTTCGAGGCGTTCGATGACGCCTCCCTCGCCGTCTACAACAAGGGGATCAGCGCCGCGGACAACGCCGCCGCCGCCGAGCTCCTCGGGCGGCTCCACCGGGAGCACGAGCACTTCGAGGGGATCCACGGCCACGGCCTCGTCCCCCTGCACCCCTGGGCGACCCCGGAGTCCGTGAGGGAGAACGTCGCCGTCGCCCGTCGCGTCGCCCCCTGGCTCCTTCCGTCGCTGGGGCCGTTCAACCGCATCGAGCTCTACAACGAGTGGACGCCGCTCTTCTGGGCCCTCGAAGACGACGGCCTCCTCGCACCGGACCCCGAGGGGTTCGGGTGGAGCTGGCGCTACGCGGACGCGCGGATGGAGGAGTTGACTGCGGCGACGGCGTCGATCCTGGCTCGGGCGCGCGCGGCGGAGCCCGCCTCGGTGATGGACGAGGTGGCGCGGGTCCTCATGGAGCAGCCCGATCCGGCGAGGCGACGGGCGGACTACCTGGCGCTGCGGGCCCGGCTGGGCGGAGGCTGACCTGAACCCAGGCGGGGTGGTCCCGACGCGAGGGGACCCTCAGGCGGCCACGCGCTGACGCAGGCGAGAGCTGACGACCGAGTTGGCGACCCACGACCGCGACGGCAGGGCCGACTCCGCGAGCACCAGGGACCGATGGAGGCAGCTGCCCCCGCCCACGTGGCTCCCGGCCCCGACGATGGTGGGCCCCCGGAGGATCGCTCCGTCCTCGACCGTGGCGCCGCGTCCGACGATCACAGGGCCACCGGTGGGATCCACGCGCACGTGCCCGACGTTCGCTCCCGGAGCCAGCCAGAGGCGCGCGTCCGCCTGGGAGAGCCCGAGGACGGTGGCCGCGGTCCGCTCGACGAACTCCGTCGACAGCACGTCGAGGTTCGCGTGGTAGAGCGCATAGCTGTTGTCGATCTGGAGGACCCGCTGGTCCGGATCGAACCCCGCGCTGCCCAGCCGACGCTCCCGGACCCGCCGCAGAAGATGCGGCAACGGCTTCGGGTGGTCGTCGAACCGCATCATCCGGGAGACGACGGGGCTGCACAGCGCCATGACCGGCGGTCCATAGCTGTAGAGCCCGGGGCCGCTCACGGAGCTCCCGCGGACGAAGGTGACCGCCTGCCGGCCGCGCATGTGCTGGTCCATCAGCGAGGGGAAGTGCGGCAGGTGGTGCAGGTTCGCGCTCATCACGAGCAGCGGCTCGTCCATGCGCAGCTCGCGCCGGGCGCGGTCGAGCGCCTCTCCGAGGGAGGCGACGGGGCGGAGCTCGTTCTCGATCACGGCGCTGGCGAGGCGGTAGTCGGCCGCCGGGTTGCGACGCGTGGCGAAGTACACCTCCCGGGCGCCGCCGGCCCGGGCCCAGCGCACGGCGCGGTGCAGCAGGGAACTCTCGAGGACCGGCAGGAGCGCGGCAGACGACTCGTGGGCGAAGGGGTAGCGACGCAGGTCGTGGTCGGAGTCGAGCAGAACGACGTGCATGGAGGCCTTTCGCCGGCGGGTGTCTCGGGCGCAGGAGGGGGCGCGCGGGCGCTCTCTCCGGCTCTCTCATCATGCCGGAGCCCCGGCGCTCAGGAAATCGGATTCCCGCTCAGGATCGCGGCCCACGCAGTCCGCAGCGCACGAAGGACGCCCGCCCCACCCGCGGCGCGTTGCGGGCCGTCCGATCAGGCAGTACCCTCCGCGCCCCTGAATGACCATTCATTCAGTGCCACCCCGGGAGTCCCCTCCCCCACCTCAGGAGCTTCTCCGCATGACGATCCGCATCACGAAGGTCGCGGTCCTCGGAAGCGGCGTGATGGGCTCGGGCATCGCTGCCCACCTCGCCAACGCCGGCATTCCCTCGCTGGTCTTCGACCTCGAGACGCCAGTCGACAACGTCAAGGGCCTGCTCAAGCACAAGCCCGCCCCCCTCCTCCACCCGGACCTCGCCGCGCTCATCGAGCCCTGCTCGTTCAAGACGGACCTGCACCGGTACGCCGAGTGCGACTGGATCGTCGAGGCCGTGACCGAGCGCCTGGACATCAAGCGCATGGTGTTCGAGGCGGTCAGGAAGCACGCGAAGCCCGGAACGATCGTCACGTCGAACACGTCGGGCATCCCGATCGCGGACATGACCGAGGGCACACCCGAGGACTTCCGCAAGAACTTCTTCGTGACCCACTTCTTCAACCCGGTGCGCTACATGCACCTGTTGGAGATGGTGGCGGGCCCGGAGACGGACCCGGCGGTGTTCGAGGCGTTCGCCGCTTTCGGCCAGGAGACGCTCGGCAAGGGCATCGTGGTCGGCAAGGACACGCCGAACTTCGTGGCCAACCGCATCGGTACCTACGGGATGATGGCCATCCTCCACAAGATGGCCAAGTACGGCATGAACGTGGCCCAGGTGGACGCCATCTTCGGCAAGCCGCTGGGCCGCCCGAAGAGCGCCGTCTTCCGCACCGCGGACCTCGTCGGCCTCGACACGCTGGCCCACGTGGCCGCGAACTGCCGGGAGAACCTGCCCGACGACGAGTACCGCAAGGCCTTCGAGCTGCCGAGCTTCCTCCAGCAGATGCTGGACAAGGGCGTCCTCGGGGACAAGACGCGGGGCGGCTTCTACAAGAAGAGCAAGGACGCCAACGGCAAGCGCGTCATCCTCCAGCTCGACCTCGAGACCCTCGAGTACGGGCCGAAGGACAAGGTCCGCTTCGCCTCGACCGGCGCGGTGCGCGACATCGACGACGTGGGCCAGCGGGTCAAGACGTTCCTGAACCAGGACGACGACGCGGCCAAGTTCGGCTGGGACATCACCGCCGACGTGCTGCTCTACAGCGCGCACCTGCTCGGCACCATCGCGGACGACGTGTCGAACATCGATCGCGCCATGCGGTGGGGCTTCGCCTGGGACCAGGGTCCCTTCGAGACCTGGGACGCGATCGGCGTCGCCGAGTCCGTGGAGCGCATGAAGGCGGAGGGCCGCGAGATCCCCGCCATCGTCGAGAAGGCGGTCGCCGCGGGGGGCTGGTACTCCCGCGCCGGCGGCGTCAGCAACTACCTGGACGCGACCGGCTCGGGGGAGTTCACGCCCGAGTCGCTGCCCCAGGGCGCCATCGTCCTGAAGGACCTCAAGGAGCAGGGCAAGGTCGTCAAGGAGAACATGGGCGCCTCGCTCATCGACCTCGGTGACGGCGTCCTCGGCCTCGAGTTCCACACGAAGATGAACTCGCTCGATGCGGACATCATCGGTCTGTACGGCGAGGCCCTCGACACGCTCGAGGAGAGCAACGACTGGCAGGCGCTCGTCGTGGGCAACCAGGATGGTCAGGCCTTCAGCGCCGGCGCGAACATCTTCATGGTGCTCGGCGCGGCGATGCAGCAGGACTGGCAGCAGATCACGGACCTGACGGACGGGCTGCAGCAGACCCTCATGCGGGCGAAGCACAGCCGCAAGCCGGTGGTCACGGCGCCGCACGGCCTGACGCTGGGCGGCGGCCTCGAGGTGGCGCTGCACAGCGCGGCGACGCGCGCGTCCCGGGAGCTCTACGCCGGCCTCGTCGAGGTGGGCGTCGGCCTGCTGCCTGCGGGCGGCGGCTGCAAGGAGCTCGTCTTCCGGCTGCTCGGCTCCGTGCCGGCGGGCGTGAAGATGGAGACCAGCGCCATCCTCCAGCAGATCTTCCAGTACATCGGGATGGCGAAGGTCTGCACGAGCGCGGAGGAGGCCCGGGACATGGGCTTCCTGCGCCCGACGGACGGGATCACGATGAACCCGGAGCTGCTCGTGCGGGACGCGAAGCAGGTGGCTCTCGGCCTGGCGCGGTCGGGCTACACCCCGCCGCGTCCGCGCAAGGTCGCCGCCCTCGGCACGGCCGGCAAGGCGCAGCTCGCGGCTGGCATCTGGGGCTTCGTCCAGGCGGGGCAGATCAGCGAGCACGACGCGCTGATCGGCAACAAGATCGCCCATGTCATCAGCGGCGGCGACGTCGCGCCCGGCACGCTGCTCGACGAGCAGCACTTCCTGGATCTGGAGCGGGAGGCGTTCGTGAGCCTCTGCGGCACCGAGAAGACCCAGGCCCGCATCCAGCACATGCTCATGAAGGGGAAGCCCCTGCGCAACTAGCGCGGGTGCCCCGAAAGGAGATCCGAGATGTCCCACTTCGAGAATTCCCCCCGCGACGCGGTCATCGTGTCGGCAGTGCGTTCCGCCATCGGCAAGGGCAAGAAGGGCACGCTCGCCCAGACCCGCCCCGACGACCTGATGGCCCAGGTGATCCGCGCGGCGCTGGACAAGGTGCCCGCGGTCAATGACGCCGACGTCGAAGACGTCATCGTCGGCTGCGCCACGCCGGAGGCCGAGCAGGGCCTGAACATCGGCCGCAACGCAGCGCTCATGGCCGGCCTGCCCGACTCGGTCCCCGCCGAGACGGTCAACCGCTTCTGCTCGTCCGGTCTCCAGACCATCGCGCACGCGGCGGAGCGCATCCGCGCTGGCTGGGCCGACGTCATCGTCGCCGGCGGCGTGGAGTCCATGAGCCTGCTGCCCATGGGCGGCCACCACATCCTGCCGAACCCCGACTTCGTGCAGGAGCGCCCCGAGGCGTACGTGGGCATGGGCCTGACCGCCGAGCTGGTCGCCGACAAGTACGGCGTCACGCGCGCGGACCAGGACGCCTTCAGCCTCAAGTCGCACGACAAGGCCCTGGCGGCTCAGGCGAGCGGCAAGTTCAACGACGAGATCGTCCCCGTGAAGGCCACGGTCTTCGCGAGCGGCGCGCCCGAGAAGGTCGACTTCGCGACGGACGAGGGTCCGCGCCCGGGCTCGACGCTCGAGGGCCTCGCCAAGCTCAAGTCGCCCTTCAAGCAGGGCGGCTCGGTGACGGCAGCCAGCTCGTCGCAGGTGAGCGACGGCGCCGCAGCCAGCGTGCTCATGAGCCGCGCCAAGGCGGAGGAGCTGGGGCTCCCGATCCTCGGCACGCTCCGCATGTACAGCGTGGTCGGCGTCCCGCCGGAGATCATGGGCATCGGCCCCGCGAAGGCGATCCCCGCCGCGCTGGGCAAGACGGGCCTGTCGGTCGACGACATCGACATCTTCGAGGTGAACGAGGCGTTTGCGTCCCAGGCGATCTACTGCCAGCGCGAGCTCGGGATCCCCGACGACAAGCTGAACCCGAACGGCGGCGCCATCGCCCTCGGTCACCCCCTGGGCTGCACCGGGGCCCGCATGACGGCCACGCTGCTCCACGAGATGGAGAAGCAGGACGCCAAGCTCGGGATCGTGTCGATGTGCATCGGCGGCGGCATGGGCGCGGCGGCGGTGTTCGAGCGCGAGGCGTAAACCTCGAACGCCCGAACCGCCCCTTCCACCGGGCAGACGGCGACACGCGGTGCATGGCCCTACCCTGCGGCCATGCACCGCGACGTCTCCACGCTGTCCCGCGGCGAGCAGTACCGGATCCTGTCCGGGACCATCACGCCGCGCCCCATCGCCTTCGTCTCCAGCATGGGGCCCGACGGGTCCCGCAACCTCGCGCCGTTCTCCTTCTTCAACGGCGTCGGCGTCGACCCCATGCTCCTCATGTTCTCGCCGCTCCTCACCGGCGACGGCGAAGACAAGGACACCCTGCGCAACGTGCTCCCGCCCGACGAAGGGGGTCTGGGCGAGTTCGTCGTGAACCTGGTGAACGAGGCCATCGTGCGACCCATGTCCGCGTGCGCCGCCCGCGTGCCCTACGGCGAGGACGAGTTCGCCCTGTCGGGCCTGACGCCCGCGCCATCGGCGGTCGTCCGCCCTCCCCGCGTCGCCGAGTCCCCGGTCAGCTTCGAGTGCATCACCCGCCAGATCATCCGCGCCAACCCCGGCGTGCCCCTGTCCGGCAACCTCGTCCTCGGTGAAGTCGTCCACGTCTGGATCCGCGACGACCTCCTCGACGATCGCCTCCACACCGACCAGCACCGCCTCGCCACCGTGGGGCGCATGGGCGGCCCCGAGTACACCACCACCCGGGACCGCTTCCCCCTCGTCCGGGGCCCCGACGCGCTCCAGGCCGAGCTGCCCTTCACGCCCCGCGGGAGCTGACCCCTCCGGCCCCGGTCGCATTCGGCCCGATCCCCGGGATCTGCGAATCGGGCATGATGCGCCCATGCTCGACGCCCGCCTGCTGCTCGCCCTGGTCGCCGCCCTCCTCGTCGCCTGCCCGTCGGGCGGCAACGGGTTCCCCTCGACCGACGATGACGACGACCTGACCAGCGCGGACGACGACGACGCCACCAGCGATGACGACGACGCGGCGGACGACGACGACTCAGGCGCCGACGATGACGACGCGGCCGATGATGACGACGCGGCCGACGACGACGACGCGGCCGACGACGACGACGCGGCCGACGACGACGACGCAGCCGACGACGACGACGCGGCCGACGACGACGACGCCACCGGCGACGACGACGACAGCACCCAGTCCGGCCCCGGCGGGCCCGTGATGTTCCTCGTGGGCGTCGCCTGCAACAACACCGTCAGCGCATCGAGCGCCGGGTTCAGCAACAACGCCTGGGGCTACCCCGCCTGTGGGCTCGGGGACAGCGGCTGGGACGGGACCGAGTACGTCGTCACCCTCGGCCAGCCCGGCACCATCAGCGTCACCCTGAACTGGACCGACGCGAGCCTCGACCTCGACCTCATCGTCCTCAACGGCGGAGACGTGACGAGCTCGACCTGCTGGGGCTCGTCCACCGCCACCAGCGGGACGAGCGAGTTCGTCACGTTCTCGATGCCCGCGGGCGAGCAGGCCTGGATCATCGTGGACGGCAAGGGCGGCGACGCCGGCGACCTCTCCCTGCTGGTCAGCTGCAGCTGACCCCGCGGCTCAGCCGGCGGACATGCTCGCGCCGCTCCGGGTCACGTCCAGGTACCGCAGCAGGTGCACCTGCATCGGGTTGTCCACGAACCCCGACACGAACGGCTTGAGCAAGCTCAACGAGCCGAAGTGGTAGAGCGGGATGATCGGCGCCTCCTCCACCGCGAGGCGCTCCGCCTGGGACAGCAGCCGCAGGCGTGACGCGGGATCGCTCGTCCGCCGCGCCTCCCGCACGAGCCCGTCGAAGCTCGAGTTGCTCCAGTTCGCGGAGTTCAGGGCGTTGTCGGTCTCCAGCAGCTCGAGGAACGAGCTGGCGTCGGGGTAGTCGCCCAGCCAGCCGCCACGCCCCACCTGGTAGCTCCCCGTGCGCACCGCCTCCGCGTGCGCGCCGTAGTCCCGGACGTAGGGCGTGACCTCGATCCCAAGGCGCTCGGTCCACTGGGCGGCGAGGAGCTCGGCGAGCCGGGCGTGCACCGGCCGCGCATCCACCGCGAGCTCGATGGGGGGGAAGCCCTCACCGCCCGGGTAGCCGGCCGCCGTCAGGAGCGCCTGTGCCTCGTCCACGTTGGGCGCCGGCACGTCGGGAGCCATGTAGTCGGGCATCCCCGGCGGGATCATCCGCTCGGAGACGATGTCCCCGGGGCCCAGGACCGCCGCGAGGGCGCTCCGATCCAGGGCCATCCCCAGCGCCCGCCGCACCCGAGCGTCCTTCAGGGGTCCATGGTCCGTGTTCACCCACAGCCAGGCCGTCCCCAACTCGGCGCTCGAGCGCGCATCGGGCCGGGCCGCGAGCTCCGCGAGCTGGCCCGGGGGCAGCAGCCCGGAGTTGCCGGTCCAGTGCAGCTCGCCCGCCTCGTACAGCCTCACGACCTCCGCCGGGTCGGACACGAGGCGCGCCTCCACCTCCCACAGCTTCACCGCCTCGGCCGCGTGGTAGTAGCCGTTCCGACGCAGCACGATGGACTCGCCCGGCGTCCACTGGTGCAGGTTGAAGGGCCCGTTCACCACGATGCGCCCTGGCTGCCACCACGCGTAGCCGTGGCGCTTGAGCGCCGCCGAGTTCACCGGTGAGGTCACGTGGTGGGCGACGATCGCGTCGAACCAGGGCGTGGGCGCGTCGAGCTCGACGACGAGCGTGAAGCGGTCCTTGACGGTGACTCCCAGCGTGGCGGCGTCGACGACGTCTCCCTCGGCCAGGGCCCGCGCCCCCTTGATGGGGTAGAGCAGCGAGGCGTAGTCGGAGCCGAACTCCGGGTTGAGGACCCGGCGCCAAGCCACCAGGAAGTCGGTGGCGGTGACGGGGTCGCCGTTGCTCCAGATCGCGTCGCGGCGGAGGTGGAAGGTCCACTTCGTGCCGTCCGCCGACAGCTCGAACCGCTCGGCGGCCCCGGGCTTCGTCGTCTGCCCGGCCGCGTCCCAGACGAGCAGGCCCTCGAAGAGGTTCTGGGCGAAGAAGCTGCCGTAGGTGTCCGTGATGAGGCCAGGGTCCAGCGTCCGGGGCTCGTTCGCCTGGGCGAACACGAAGCGCGGGCCGTCCTTCGCGACCGCTCCCGGGACGGGCTCGACCGGGGCGGGCCCGGGGGTGCATGCAACGCCCAGGGCGAGGATGGCGACGGCGACCAGGAGTGCGGGGGACCTCATGGTCCTTGTTCTAGCAGGACGAGCGCGTCTGCGACCGGAGCCCGTGAGATGACCGGACTGCGGGGTCTCTGCCGGCAGTCAGCGACGTCGGTACGCATCCAACAGCGGCCCGAGGTGGGCGAGGACCGCCTCGGCGTCGGGGTGGGCCGGGAAGAGCAGCGTGAGCAGCCTCAGGTGGTCCACCTCGACCACGAGGACGTGCAGGTCCCCGGCGTCCAGCGACGCGAAGCGGTTTCCTCGACGGTCCTCGCTGGCGAACTGGATCGCCTCGCGAGAGAAGGCGGCGACGGTGTCCCGGCGCGTCACCTCGGGGATATTCGAGATGATGATCCGGCCGCGACGGGAGCCGATCTGGGCCGCGTGGGCGCCGATGACGTCCCGGCACGCCCCGAGGATCGTCTCGAAGAACCCCATAACGTCGGGGGTGCGGCTCGGGGCGCGGTCCAGGGCGGCGGCGATCTCCATGTCCGCGAGCGTGTCCGCCACGAGCGCCACGCCCATCTCCTCGGGGCCGTCCTGGCGAGGGGTCCCGGGGTAGGGCAAGCCGTCGTCGAGGGTGGCGATCTCCCGGGTGTCGGGCTCCCCCTCGATGAGGATCGTCCCCGTCGCCGTGTGGGCGGGGATGTCCACGAGGGGCTCGGGGCGCAGGCGCTCCACCACCTCCTCCTCGATGGCGTCGAGCTCCGCGCTGAGGAAGGCCGGCGCGAAGTCCTCGGTGGACAGGCCCACCTCTTCGAGGTCGAGCTCCATGTCCTCGATGACGTCCGATGTCCCCGTCCGGCCCGTGGGGAGGGAGACCGCCGCCGCGCCAGCCATCGGGGTCGGCTGGCGGTGGGTCGCCACGAGCTGGCTGAACGCCGAGCCCGCGGACGGCTCCCGGGGGTCGATCCGGCGGAGGATCCCCTCGTCGATGAGGCGGTAGGCCTCCATCAGGAGCGGCAGGGTCTCCTCGTGGATGCGGGTCGGCACCGTCGGCATCCGGTCCTCGAACCGGTACGAGCCCCGTTCGTGGGGGAGCATGGCGAACAGGGCGTCGATCCCGGTGAGCAGGGCGAACTCCGCCTCCACCACCAGCCCATCCCGCAGGTAGAGGATCCCGTCGGCCTGCACCCCCCGGAAGCGCACGAGCAGCGTGCCGTTGGACTCCTGGACCCCGAGCTGGCGCAGCAGGTCCGGCAGGGCCATCACCTCGACGCTCCCGCTGATCTCCCGCGTCCGGGCGCCGACCCCGGTGTCCGTGTCCCCCAGGATCGTCATGACGCGCACGAGGAGCTCGTCGATGGAGAACGGTCGCGGCACGAAGCCGACCGCGCCCATGTCCTGCCCCAGCTGGACGAGGTGGGGCTCCGCGTCCTTCGCCATGAACAGGAAGGGCAGCGTGGTCTTCCCCGGCAGCGAACGGCCCCGCCGCACCAGATCGAAGCCGTGCATCTCGGGGAGCTCGATGTCCGAGATGACGAGGTTCGCGTCGTAAGAGCGGAGCGCGGAGAGGGCCTGCTCGGCGTTCTCCGCCGGCATGCTCTCGATGTCCTTCAGCGCGAGCGTGGCGCCGATCAAGCGGAGGATCTTGTCGTCGCGATCGACGAGGAGGACCCGGCGCTCCCTCACCGGGCGCCTGCCGAGTCGTCGTCGTCCGCGTCGTCGTCTCCGCCGGAGTCGTCGTCGTCGACCGCGTCGTCGTCGTCCCCCGAGTCGTCGTCGTCCGCGGCGTCGTCGTCGTCCACGAACGTCGGAATCGCCCGGGCGCAGACGTCCACGCAGTCGCGCGCCTCGGCGTGGCCTTCGCGGCAGTACCCGAGCGAGCACGCGTACGGACCCGCCGTCGCGAACGCGCCGTTGGGGCACTCGCAGGCGATCACGCAGTTCAGCTCGGACTCACAGGGAGTCAGGTTCCCGCATCCGCCGAGCACGAAGGCCGCCGCAGTCGCGACGCAAAACAGCCAGGTCTTCATCGGCCTCTCCCCAGCAGATCCAGCTCGCCGGTCCTCACCTCGTTGACGGTGCAGTCCACCGCGCCGTCGTGGAGCCGCACGGTCACCCCGTCCCCGGGGGTCACCCCGGACGCGCTCCGCAGCAGCGCGCCGCCCGAGTCCACCGCGAGAGCGTACCCCCGTTCCAGGGACTGGAGCGGCCCCACCAGCGCGAGCTGCCGACGCCGGGCCTCCAGCGCCGTCCGCCGCACCCGCAGCTGCTGCACGACCGCCAGCGCCAGGCGCTGCTGGGTCGCGGCGAGGTGCTCGTGGGCGCGACGCACGTCCCGGTCCGGCGTCCGCGCGAGGAGTCGCTGCCGCGCCGTAGCCACCCGCTCCCGCCGCCGCGCCATCCCGACCTCGGTCGCCCGGACCAGGCGCCCGCGGGCGTCATCGAGGCGCTGGCTCGCGAGCTCCAGGCGCCGCTGGGGCGAGAGCAGACGCTGCCGCAGCTCCTCGATGCGCGCCGAGCGGCGCTGGAGCGTCCGCCCCGTCGCTCCGATCAGCCGCCCCCGCAGATCCGAGACGGCCGCCTCGAGCTCCCGACGGAGCGGCACGGCGCGCTCGGCGGCGCCGGTCGGCGTGGGGGCCCGCAGGTCCGCGACGAAGTCGGCGATCGTCACGTCCGTCTCGTGCCCGACCCCGCAGATGATGGGGATCCGCGAGCGGGCGATGGCGCGAGCGACCACCTCTTCGTTGAAGGACCACAGGTCTTCCAGGGAGCCACCCCCGCGGGCCAGCAGGATCACCTCCACGTCGCCGAGGCGGTTCAGGAGATCGATGGCGGCGGCGATCTCCCGCGCTGCCCCCTCCCCCTGGACCCGGGCGGGTGACAGCGTCACCGCGAGCGTCGGATCACGCAGCCGCAAGGTGCGCAGGATGTCCTGGAGCGCCGCCGCCTGGGGCGAGGTCACGATGCCGATGCGCCGGGGCACGGCGGGGACCCGCTGCTTGCGCTCCGGCGCGAAGAGGCCCTCGGACGCCAGCGTCCGCTTCAGCGCCTCGAACTGCTCCTGCAGGCGGCCCGCCCCCAGGGGCTCCATGCGGTCGACGATGACCTGGACGTCACCTCGCGGGGCGTAGAGATCGATGCGGCCGCGCACGAGGATCTCGTCGCCGTCGCGGGGGCGGTACTTCAGGAACCGCCGGTCGCGCGAGAACATGACGCCCTTGATCTGGGCGCCCGCGTCCTTGAGCGTGAAGTACCAGTTGCCGCCGGGGCCGTAGGCCTTGAAGTTGCTCAGCTCGCCGAAGACGACGACCCGCCCGACCCGCTCGTAGAGCGCGTTGCGGACCCGCGCGGACAGCTCGCTGACGGAGAGCGCCGAGCCCCGCTGGGGGCGGCCGCTCACGGGGCCTGCGCTGCCTTCCACTCCCGGATGAGCTTGTAGAAGTCGTCGAACAGGTACGCCGCGTCGTGCGGACCGGGGCTCGCCTCGGGGTGGTACTGGACCGCGAAGGCGGGGACCTTCTTGCACGCGAACCCGGCGAGGGTGCCGTCGTTCAGGTTGATGTGCGTGATCTCGACCTCCGACTCGGGCAGGGAGTCGGCGTGGACGGCGAAGCCGTGGTTCTGGGCCGTGATCTCGACGATGTCCGTCCGCAGGTTCCGCACCGGCTGGTTGCCGCCTCGGTGGCCGAACTTGAGCTTGTACGTGGAGCCGCCGAGCGCGAGCCCGAGGACCTGGCACCCCATGCAGATCCCCATGAGCGGGAGCTTGCCGAGGAGCGCCCGGACCTGCTCGCCCGCGTACTCCGCCACCGGCTCCGGGTCACCAGGGCCGTTGGACAGCATCACGCCGTCCGGCTCGAGCGCGAGGATCTCGTCTGCCGTGGTGTGGGCAGGGACGACGGTCACCCGCGCCGGCCCGCGCTCGGCGAGGAGGCGGGCGATGTTCCGCTTGATGCCGAAGTCGACGGCCACGACGTGGAACGGCCGCACTCGATCCTCGAGGTGCTCGAGCTCGTAGGGCTCGCGGGTGGAGACACGCCCGGCGAGGTCCAGCCCCGAGAGCCCGTCGTAGGCAGCGAGGCGCTCCTTGAGCTCCTCGACCGAGGTCCCGTCGTTGCCGATGATCCCCTTCATCGCTCCCGCGGAGCGGATGTGGCGGGTGAGGGCGCGGGTGTCGATCCCCTCGATGCCGGGAACGTTGCCCCCGCGCAGGTACGAGTCGAGGTCGCCGTCAGCGCGGTGGTTGCTGACGACCCGGGACACCTCCCGCACGGCGAAGCCGTGGACCTGGATGGCGCGCGACTCGTCGTCGAGCCCCGTGACCCCGTAGTTGCCCACATGCGGCACCGTCATCACCACGATCTGCTCGGCGTAGGACGGATCGGTGAGGATCTCCTGGTAGCCGGTCATGGACGTGTTGAAGACGACCTCGCCGCAGCGGACACCGCGCCATCCCCAGGCCGTGCCCTGGAATGTGCGTCCGTCTTCGAGGATCAGGTAGGCCGGGTCGCGCACGCTGCCTCCGTCTGTGGGGTGTGGGATGCGGGCGATCGGTAGCAGAATGGCGGCGCGCATGTACTCGGCAACCACGATCGATCACTTTCGGAATCCGCGGCACCTCGGGCGGGTCGCCGACCCCCACGGGATCGGCCGCGCGGCGTCGGAGCCATCACCGGACGGGCTCGAACACTGCGACGATCGTCTCGAGTTCTCGGTGCGGATCGCAGACGGAGCGGTGCGGGCCGGATTCCGCGCGCAGGCTTGCCCCGCCTGCATCGCGGGGGCATCGCGGCTCGCGGAGCGGGTGCAGGGGGCCAGTGTCGGCGGGGCGCGTTCGGTGGAGGTGGCGGACCTGCTGGTCGACCTCGTGGATGTCCCCGCGGGGAAGGTGCGCTGCGTGGCGCTCGCGCCGCTGGCCTTGGGCAGGGCGCTGGATGCGGCGGAGGGTCGGACGCCTCCTGGCTGAGGGCCTGCGAGGGCAGCCGAGGCGGCTCGGCATCCCGACGCCCTGCCCCCCTCAGATGTCCCGCAGCGCCTTGAGCACCCCGTCCCGCCCCGGATCCGTCGGCGGCATCACCACCTCGGGCAAGTTCTTGCCGAGCAGGTCGCGCAGGTGTCGGCGCGCCGCGTCGGCCCGCTCGGCGTGCTTCTCCTGCACGTCGTCGATCTCCCGCACGTCGTCCACGAGGTCGTACAGGGACGCGTCGCCCTTCGCGTCGCGGACGAACTTCCAGCGCCCCTCCCGCAAGGACACGGCGCAGCGCCCGTCCGACGCCCGGGGCGGGCCCACCGTGATCGCCTGGAGCGGGCCGAGGTCCGTCCCCTTCGCCAGCGCCATGAGCGAGTACCCATCGCCGAAGCGCCGCTTCACGAAGCCCATGGCCGTCAGCGCCGTCGCCGGCACGTCTTCCAGGCGCACCTGCGTCTCCACCCGCACCCCTTCGGGCACGTTCGGTCCGAAGAGGATGAACGGGACGTGGCTCCAGGGCTCGCCCACGGTGGGCTGCCCGCCCGGCACGCGCCCGCGGGTCCCCACCACCGCGATGAGCCAGTCGTCGAGGAGCTTGTCGTTCTCGAGCCCCTGGAGGAGATCGCCGATCACCTCGTCCACTCCGACGACGCGCGCTCCGTACGCCCGGCCCTGCTCGCCGGGGATCGGGTCCACCAGATCCGCCAGGTCCGGCTCATGGACCATCCAGCGGTTCCGGGGCTCCGCCAGGTGCAGCCACGCGAACTGGTTCTCGCCGTGGTGCCACGACATCCACTCCCCGAGGCGGGCCACCGTCTCCGAGGCGCCCCGCAGCACCTCGTCCGGCGTCGGTCCCTTGCCGCCGCGGCTCAGCCACCGCACGAGCGTCGTCAGGGCGAGGCGATCGGATCCCCGCCGGCCGGCGCCCACCCCGTCGTCGTAGACCTGGAATCCCCGGGCGAGGCCGGTGTCTCGGCCGTCAAGGGCGGCCGACGCCACGAACGCACCGGTGCTGTACCCCTCGCTGGCGAGCTTCTCCGCGAGCGTCGGCAGGTCCGCGCCCGATCCCGGCAGCGCACTGGGCAGGCGCTGGCCGTCGGCGACGAACCCCGTGACCAGCGGATGGCGTCCCGTGAGGAGCGCCCCCAGCGGAGGCCCCTCGGAGGTGGACGGCGTCGTCGCCTGCTGGAACGTCACGCCCTTGCGCCCCATCCACTGGAGCGTCGGCGTGCGGACGCGGCTCCCCGCGCCCACGTGGTCCGCGCGGAGCCCGTCGACCGTGATGAGGAGCAGGTTGGGCACCCCCTCGCGCACTTTCGTGCTCGTGCCCCGCCCGCCCTTCATCGGCGCGGACACGGCGAAGCTCATCGTGAGCAGCAGCAGCGCCGGCAGCCCGAGGAGAGCCAGACCCTGCCCGCGTCCCGTCAGGTCCAGCCGCCGCAGCATGAGGCGCAGCCCCAGCGCGAGCGCGACCGACGTGACGATGACGAGCAACACGATGAGTCCCGATCGGGCCGCGCCTCCAGGCTGCGCGCCGGTGCGGAGCACGGTCGGGAGGACGAGGAGGGACAGGGTGACGCAGAAGGCGCCGCCGAGGACCTGGGGCAGCCACGGCCCGGTGGGGTCCCGGTCCGTCTGGATGGCGAGGGAGCGGTCCTCGGTGGACATGCCGGCCACGGAGCCGATCCCGGCCGACAGCGCCGTCCCCACGAGGCCCGCGAGCAGCCCGGCGCCGGCGGCGTTCCCGAGCCAGAGCAGCAGCCGGTCGAGGGCGTTGACGATCTCGGTCACCGAGCCGCGCAGGACGAGCGCCGCTTCGAGGCCGCCGAGGACCGCGCCGAGGAGGAAGGCCGCGCCGGCCCCCTTGAGAATGCGGAACAACCAGATCCGCGTCATGTGGACTCACCTGGGTGGAAAGCGGGGTGCATGCAAGGACGGACCGCGTCGCGGCCCGCGGGTTCCCGGCGAGCCTGCGGGGGGCGCGCGGTCACGGGCGCGGGGACTCGCCCGCGTGGACGGCGTCGGGGAAGAGGGGCGCCCGGTCGTCGTACCGGCTCATCCGCCGAACGAGGAGGTGGGCGAGGTAGTGCTCGGGGCGCCGCCGGGCGTGCCGCTCGAGCAGCTTGAGCCAGCGGGAGGCGGTGGCGTGCAGATCGCCCTCGCCGCGGCCGGTGGACATCACCTTGAGCGCGGACTCGGCCCGAGCCACGTGGCCGGTACGCTCGCGGACGCAGAACACCGGGAGGATGGGCACGTCGACGCGCCGGGCGAGCTCGAAGGGGGTCGCGCTCACCTGCGCGGTGCGGCCGAACAGCGCGCCGCGGGCATGGCGGGTGCCCACCGACTCGTCGCCCTGGACCACGAGGAGCGAGCCCGGCTGGGACAGGAAGCGCACGAGCGGGCGCGCATACGCCTCGGTGGAGAACACCCGCAGGTCGAGCCCGGGCCCCGCCGGTGGCCAGCGCTCGGGGCGGCGGGGCGGCGGGCGCAGATCGAGGAACCCGACCCGGTAGCCGCGCCGAGCGAAGGCGGGGGCGAGGTGCTCCCAGGCCCCGAAGCTGGGGGTGAGGACGATCGCTCCGGCGCCGCTTCGCTCCAGCGCCCCTTCCAGGGGGAGGAGCGAGGAGATCTGGACGTGCCGCCCGCAGGCAGAGGGGCCCTCGGACCAGGCGTGGCGCCGCTCGATCGCCATGAGCGCCGTCACCACCCGGGCGTCGTCGATGAGGGCGGGCAGCGGGCGCGGCAGCGGCACGCCGTCCCAGCAGCGGCGCACCTCGTCCACCAGCTCCTGCTCCAGGGTCCGGGGCATGGGGGCGGCGCGAAGCCAGGCGGCGACGGTGCGGCGACGGCGAGCGGGCCCCATCGCCAGGGACGCGGTGCGTAGGAACGGTGGGAGCTGGGGGATCAGCCCGCCCGCCCGCTGCTCCCAGGGGAGGCCGGCGTGGCCGAAGCGGGCGCGGATCGCGGGGATGGAGGGCTACTCGGCGGCGTCCTGCTCGGCGAGCAGGCGACCGGTGTACCGCAGCACGTAGACGCAGCCGGCGGGGGCCTGCTCGGAGTCCGAGTCGGAGATGATGTACTCCTCGCTGCCGCCGAAGAGCTCGTCCTGGAAGCGGACCGTCGTGCTGCCCTCGATCGTGTACCGGACGTCGCCGTCGTCCCGCGCCTCGTTGTAGGGGCCGCCGGCGTAGGTGAGCACGCCCTCGTTGAGGAGGCCCTCCATGCTGCCGCGAGCGAAGAAGCTGTAGTCGGCGTCGGACTCGCTCTCGAAGCGCCACCACACCTCGAAGGTCGTGCTCTCCACGCCCTCGGGCCACCAGAACCGGTAGAGCTGGCTGAACTCCTCGAAGTTGTTCGCCTCGTCCTGCACCGACTGGCCGCAGGACTCCGTCGCCTCGGACTCGGTGAACGTGATGCGGAAGTCGCGGGTGTCGTCGCCCTCCGGGACGAACGACTCGGACGGGCAGCCGGCAAGCAGGGCCAGCGAGAGCGGGAGAAGCAGAGCGCGCAACGGAACCTCCGGTGACGCCGGATGATCGTCGCCCCTGCCCCGCCGCGTCAAGCGAGGACCCGCGCCCGACCGTCGATGCCACCCCCGCGACCCCGACGGGAAATGGGGCCGCCGCGGGTGTGTCATGGTCCGCTCCGTGCCCGTCCTCCGCCCCCTGCGCGCCATCCGCTTCGGCCGGGATCTCCACGGAGACCTGCCCGAGCTGGTCTCCCCCGCCGCCCACGGCGAGCCCATCGACAAGAACGCGGTCGGCGACGTGCACCCCTACAACGTGCGCCGGCTCGTGCGCGGCGATCACGGAGAGCTCGCCCGGGACGACGAACCCCGATTCACCCACGCGGCGCGGCTCCTGGGTCGGTGGAAGGAGGACGGGGTCGTCACGCGCGACGCGCGCCCGGCGCTCTACGTGTACGAGCAGCGCATCGACGGCGTCGAGCGGCGCGGAGTCGTCGGGCTCGTCCGCCTCGACCACGAAGGAAACGCACGCCTGCTCCCCCACGAGGTAGCGCGGGGCGGCTCGACGGACACGCTCCGGGCCCAGCTCGCGGCGATGAAGTGCCAGCTGTCGCTGGTGCTGGCCATCGCGCCGGACCGCGACGGGGTCCTGGCGGAGTACCTCGGGGGGCACCCGGGGCAGTACGACGTGGAGGTCCACGACGGCCAGGGCGTGCAGAACCGGATCTGGCGGGACGAGGACCCGCGCAATCACCTGCGGCTGACCGAAGCCCTGCGCGACGAGCCCGCCGTCATCGCCGACGGGCACCACCGCGTGGAGGCGGCGCTGGCCCACCAGGCCGAGCGCGCGGGCGGCCAGCGCGTGACCCGCGAGCGCCCCTACGACTACGTGATGACGCTCCTCGTCCCCGCATCCCAGCCCGGCCTCGTCTCCGCGCCGACCCACCGCGTCTGCGAGACGGTGGGGCCCGCAGGGCGCGCGTTCCTCGACGGCCTGGACGACCGCTTCGCCGTCACCCCCATCGGCGAGGACGACGTCGACACCTGGCTCGCTGGTGAGGGGGTCCGCTTCGCCCTGGCCCGCCCGGGCGGCGTGGTGGGGCTCCAGCTGAAGGACAACGCCCTGGTGCAGGACGCCCTCGGCACCCTGACCCCCACCCTGCGCACGGTGGAGCCGGCGGTCCTGGGCGCCGTGGTCCTCGATCCGCTGGTCATCGCCGAGCTCGGAGCCAACCTCGAGGGACTCGCGCCTGGCGACACGGGCGGCGCCCCGTCGGGAGCGACCTTCAGCCACAACCGCGCCTCGGCCAGCGACGTGGTGCGCAGCGCCCTCGCGGGCGAGCTGGACGCAGCCTTCGTCCTCCGACCGGTCCCGAACCATGCGGTCGTCGCTGTGGCCGAGGCAGGGGAGCGCATGCCCCCCAAGTCCACGAACTTCCAGCCGAAGCCCACCAAGGGGATCCTCATGAGCAGCCTGGTGAGCTTCTGATGTCCATGACCCCCATCGCGTCCCTGTCCGCGGAGGAGGCGCAGCGCGTCCAACTCCTGTTCACCGACATCGACGGGACCCTGACCGACGAAGCGGGACGCATCCCCGCCGAGGTGTTCGCCACGCTGGAGGCCGCGCGGGACGCCGGGCTCACCGTGATCCCCGTCACCGGCCGGCCCGCCGGGTGGTGCGACATGATCGCCCGCACCTGGCCGGTCCACGGCGTCGTCGGCGAGAACGGCGGCCTCTACTTCGAGCGCGGACGAGGCGCCGGCAAGGGGCCCGACGCCGCGATGACGCGCCTCTACGCCCAGGACGCGGCCGAGCGAGCCGCCAACCGCGCACGTCTCCAGACCCTCGCCGCCGAGGTGCTCGCCGCGTTCCCCGGCTCGGCCCTCGCCAGCGACCAGACGTACCGCGAGTTCGACATCGCCGTGGACTTCTGCGAGGACGTGCCGCGCCTGCCGGACGCCGCCATCGACGGCATCGTCGCCCACCTCGAGGCCGCGGGCTGCCACGTGAAGGTCTCGGACATCCACGTGAACGCGTGGTTCGGCGAGCACGACAAGGCGAGCATGTGCCGCACCGTGGGCGAGCGCCTCGGCCTCGATCTGCTCGGCGCCGACGCCCACGCCGCGACCTACTTCGGGGACAGCCCGAACGACGCGCCGCTCTTCGCGGTCTTCCCCCTGGCCGTGGGCGTGGCGAACGTCGCCGAGCTCGCCCACCGCATGGCGACGCTGCCCGCGTACGTCACCGCCGGCCGGGGCTGCCACGGCTTCGTCGAGGGGACGACGAGGCTGCTCTCACTTCGCTGATCCACCCTTCACGGGGTTGTCACCTTGCTGTCACGTGCAAGAGTGAGCCTCCCGGGCATGGCTGAAACGATTCTCATCGTCGAAGACGAGCTGGACCTCGCGTCCACGCTCGAATACCGCCTCCAGAAGGACGGCTACGAGACCGTCACCGCCGCCACCGGCGAAGAGGCGCTCGCCGCCCTCGGCGCCGATCCGCGGCCGGATCTCGTGCTCCTCGATCTCATGCTCCCGGACATGTCGGGGATGGACATCTGCCGCCAGATCCGCCGCGAGGAGTCCACCGCCGACCTGCCCGTCATCATCATCACGGCCCGCGCCGAGGAGATCGACCGCGTGGTGGGCTTCGAGGTGGGCGCCGACGACTACGTCTGCAAGCCCTTCTCCGTCCGCGAGCTGGTGCTGCGGGTGAAGGCCCAGCTGCGGCGCGCCCGGCCCGGCAACCGGGAGACCCGCTCGCTGTCCTTCGGCCGCCTCAAGGTGAACAGCGACGCCCACCGCACCTGGGTCGACGGTGAGGAGCGCGTGCTCACCGCCCTCGAGTTCAAGCTGCTGCACACGTTCCTCTCCCGCCGCGGTCGGGTGCAGTCCCGCGAGCGTCTCCTCGACGACGTCTGGGGCATCACGGCCGACGTGACCACCCGCACAGTGGACACCCACGTCAAGCGCCTCCGCCAGAAGCTCGGCCCCGCCGGCCGCTACATCGAGACCCTGCGCGGGGTGGGCTACCGCTTCGCCGACGAGCCCCCCAACGAGGAGCGCGTCAGCCTCTGATGAAGCTCAGCGTCCGCGCCAAGCTCTTCATCGTCTCGGTGGTCCTCATCCTCGCCGGAGGCGGGGCGACGGGCTTCTGGCTGCTCGGTGAGCTGACCGAGTACCTCGAAGCCCAGGCGCGGGACGACCTGGAGAGCGCGGCCCGCACCGCCGCGGTGATGGTCGAGGACCTGCCCCACCCGGTGACGTCGGACGTGGCGGACCGGGTCGCCGACCGCATCGGCAAGGCGAGCGACGTCCGCATCACGATCATCGGCGCCGACGGGACCGTCCTCGGCGACTCGGAGTTCGCCGGGCTGGCGCTCGCGGAGCTCGAGTCCCACGCCGAGCGGCCGGAGGTGATCGCGGCCCGGGCGAGCGGCGTCGGCCAGTCGGGTCGGTTCTCCCAGTCCGTCGAGACCGAGATGATGTACATCGCCGTGAGCTCGGGCGCGGACGGCCCCGTGGTCCGCGCCGCCCAGCGGCTCAGCTCCCTGAGCGCGGCGATGGGGCGCATCCGCTGGCTGCTCCTCGCGGCTGGCGGCCTGCTCACCGTGATCGCCTTCGCCATGTCCGCCCTGGCGAGCTGGTTCCTGTCCCGCGACGTGAACCGACTCCTCAACCGGTCGCGTGAGATCCGGGCCGACCGCACCCAGCGCTTCGAGGTGAAGCGCCTCGGCGACTTCACGGAGCTCGCGGAGAGCGTGAACCACGTCCTCGACGACCTGGCGGGGACGATGACCGCGATGAGCTCCCAGAACGACCGCATGCAGGCGGTGCTTCAGGGCATGAACGAGCCGGTCCTGGGACTCGACCCGGACCAGACGATCACGCTGTCGAACCGCGCGTCCGTGGAGCTGCTGGGGCTCTCGGAGCCTCCCATCGGCCGGAACCTGTTCGACGTGCTCCCGTCCGTCGAGCTGGAGTCCCTCGACTTCGACAACGACGGCGACGGGCCTCGGTCCATCGAGCTCGAGCTCGGCAGCTCCCGGCTCCTCGCCCAGACGACGACACAGCGGGACGGCGCCGGCTCCGTGCTCGTGCTCCACGACATCACCGGCATCCGCCGCCTGGAGAAGATGCGGCGGGACTTCGTGGCGAACGTGTCCCACGAGCTGCGGACCCCGGTGGCCGTGCTGTCCGCGAACGCGGAGACCCTGCTCGATGGGGCCCTGGACGAGCCGGTCATCGCGGAGAAGCTCGTCGAGGCGATCCACCGGCAGTCGGACCGCCTGTCGAACCTCGTGGCGGATCTGCTCGACATCTCGCGGATCGAGGCCGGCCAGTACCACCTGGACGTGGAGCCCGTGTCCGTGCGGGAGGTCTGTCAGGCGTCCATCGAGGCGATGGAGCGGCCCGCGAGCGGCCGACGCATGACGCTGCACCTCGAAGCGAACCCCGCACTGTGGGTGGTCGCTGACCCCAAGGCCACCGAGCAGATCGTCACGAACCTGCTCGACAACGCCATCAAGTACGGCACCCCCGGCGGCAACGTCTTCCTGCGGGCGCGGGCCCAGGGGGCGCGGGTCCACTTCGAGGTGCAGGACGACGGGCCCGGCATCGACCGCAAGCACCACGCGCGGCTCTTCGAGCGGTTCTACCGCGTCGACAAGGGGCGCTCGCGCGGGATGGGCGGCACGGGCCTCGGCCTGTCGATCGTGAAGCACCTCGTGGAGACGATGCGGGGGCGCGTGGGCTACCGACCGGCGATCCCCCGCGGCTCCGTGTTCTGGTTCGCCCTGCCCATCGCGGACGCGCCGAACACGGCCCTGGCGCCATCCCGCGGGGTTGTTGACGCTCTGTAAGTCTCTAGAAAACCCCCTTCGCGATCCCCGCGTTGAACCTCCTGTACCCCCGGCGGGAGGTGATTCAGTGATCGCTCTGCGTTCGACCCAGCACTCCGTAATCTGCGCGCGCGTGCCCGGGCCTCCGGACCGCACCATGCAGGAGTCCCGGGAGCCCATGCCCAACACGCTCTCCGACGAAGAGCTGCTCTTCGCCCACCGCGACGGTGATCCCACCGCGCTGGCCGAGCTCATCGACCGCTACCGCGGGCCGGTGATGACGTACCTCGTACGGACCCTGCGGGACCGGGCGCTGGCCGAGGAGGTGTTCATCGACACCTTCGTCGCGCTCCACAAGTCCGCGTCTGACTACACCCCCCAGAACGCCTTCCGCGCCTACGTCTTCCGCATCGCCCGCAACCGCGCCATCTCGGCGCTGCGGCGCGTCCACGAGCGGATCATGCGCCAGTCCGTGTCGCTCTCCCCCGAGCCCGACGACGCGCGCCCCCGCTTCCAGCTGATCCAGGGAGGCGCCGGGCCCGAGCGCCTGACGGCCGCCCGGCAGCAGATCGACCAGCTCGAGGAAGCCATCGCCGCGCTGCCGGAGAATCGCCGCACCGCGCTGCTCCTCGTCCACGTGGAGGGGCTGAGCTACCCGCAGGCCGCCGAGGCCATGGACGTGCCGCTCGGCACCGTGAAGACGTGGATCCACCAGGCACGCAAGACGCTCAAGGCCGAGCTCGGCGAGCGCTTCGTGGAGAGGGGGTAGAGCCATGGACGATCTCGACCGCGCCCTCGCCGCGCTGCCCCGCTACGACGTCAGCGACACCACCGTCGACGAGATCCTGCGCCGCGTCCACGCCGACGCTGCGCCCGAGGTCACGCCGGAGCCGGAGGTGGAGACCGCGCCTCCCCGCCGGAACGTCCCGGCCTGGCTCGCCCTCGCCGCGGGCCTGGCCCTGGCGGCCGGCGCCGCCTGGCTGGTGACCCAGGAGCCCGCTTCGGTCTCCCCGGTGGAGGCCCCCTCGGGCATCACCCTCAAAGGCGCGAGCACCGAGCGACCGGACGCCACGATCAGCATCGGCCTGAGCCTGCTGCGGGAGGACGTCCCGGTGGCGCTCGTCCCCGGCGCCGACGCCCGCCCCACCGACACCGTCCTGCTGCGCTACACGACCGACTCGGAGGGCTTCGCCTACCTCTTCCGGCGCGGCCCCGCGGGCGAGCTCGAGGTCTTCCACGGGACGCCGACGCTGCCGGGCACGCACCACGTGACCGTGGGTGGGCGGATCGTGGGCTACGACCTGGGCGGACTCGCCGGCGAACACCTCTTCGGAGTTGCGCTCTCCCCCGAGCCCTGGGCACCCTCGGACGGTGACGACGCCGCTTCCGCCCCGGACACCGTCGTGCGCGCGCTGAGCCAGCGCGGCGCGTTCCCCCGCCTCGTGGGGCCGGTCTCGGTCGACGCCCGCCCGGTGCGCGTCGGCGACGGGACGCGATGAAGCCAACCTGGCTGGCGCTGCTCGCCAGCTTGCCCCTCCTCATGGGGGCGGGGCTGGTCCCCGTCGCGGTGGACTCCGGGGCGATCGACGAGGCGATGGAGCCTCGCAAGCTCGCGCTGGTCATCGGCGTCTCGGCCTACGACGACGCCCTGTTCACGCCGCTCGCCTACGCCCGCGCCGATGCCGAGGCCATGGGCGAGGTCCTCGCGTCGCCCGAGTACGGCGCCTTCGATGAGGTGCGCACCCTCGTCACCGCCCCGGAGACGACGAGCGCGGCGATCACGGACGCGCTCGAGGGGCTCATGGCGTCCGCCGGCCCCGAGGACACCGTCCTCGTCTACGTGAGCGGGCACGGGACCCTCGATCTGGACTGGCAGCAGCAGCCGGATCTCTTCCTCGCCAGCTCGGACACCCGGCGGGACGACCTGCCCCGGACGGCGCTGCGGGTCGAGGAGATCCAGGATCTCGTCGGCACGAGCCCCGCGCGGCGCAAGGTGCTCATCATCGACGCGTGCCACCACGGGGCGGGCAAGAGCAAGGTCGCGCCGGAGACGATCGCGCGCCTGCGCGGCATCAAGGGCGTGGGCGGGCCCATCCTGCGGGAGCCGGAGCGCGGCTTCGAGGCCCACCTCTTCGCGTCGACGTTCGGGCTCCCCGCCCTCGAGGACGCGGGGCTGGGGCACGGGGTCTACACCCACTACCTCATCGAGGCGATGTCGACCGACCGCGCCAGCGCGGATCGGGACGGAGACACGCTCGTGTCCGTCTCCGAGGCCCACGACTGGGCGCGGGACAAGACCATTGCCCACACGGCCGCCGTCCAGGTGCCCCGGGCCGAGTACCACATCGTCGGCCGTGAGCAGATCTTCCTCTCGGGCGACGAGGACGACCGGCAGGCGGCCCAGGCGGCGATGCTCTTCACCTTCGACGACTACTACCTGCGGTGCTCCGTGGAGGTCGACGGCGAGGACATGGGCCTGCTGCCCAGGGGCATCGCGCTCGAGCCCGGCGAGCACGAGGTGCGCATCTCCACGCCGTCCGGCGAGACGCTCGCCGACCGCAAGGTGCGGGTCCAGGCCGGCGACGTGGTGGACGTGGCCTCGTTGCACGCGGGCGTGAAGGTGGAGCGGGTGCGGATCGGCGGAGGCGGCGGCGTCTTCGGAGCGTTCGGCGACCAGGCTGGCGATCCCATCGGCGGCGTCCTGGGCGGCGGCGGGTTCCACATCGGCGTGTCGTTCCCCCGGCGCAAGCCCGTCCGGGGCCACCTCCGAGCCGACCTCTCCTACCACGGCGGCCGGCACGTGGTGAGCAAGGGCGGGACCCAGTTCCTGGCGTCGATCCACGCGATCCGCGCGCGCGGGACCCTGGGTCTGCACATCCGCGCCGGCAGGTTCGGGCTGGTCGTCGGTCCCACGGGCGGGATCTTCGGCGCCCTGCGCTTCCCCGCCGGCGGGCTCGGCCCCGCCTCTCCCCACGTGGTGACCTGGGAGGTCGGCGGGCTCCTCGAGCCATCGGTGGCCATCGACGAGAGGCTCAGCCTCTCGCTGGGGATGGTCCTGACGGGCACGGGCGCGGATCTGAATGGAGTCGGCTCCCCCACCCCCGTGATATACGGGCAGGTGCAGGGAGGTCTCACCTGGACGCACTGACCCGATCCTGGACCGTCGGACTCGTCGTGGCGCTCGCCATGGCGCTGGTTCCGCGCGCCTGGGCGGCGGATGAGTCGGAGTTCACGGACGCCGACCGCGACGGGTTCCGGGCCTTCGAGGACTGCGACGACAACTCCCCCTACGTGCACCCCGAAGCGTGGGAGTTCTGCGACCAGATCGACAACGACTGCGACGGCGTGATCGACATGCCCCAGTGCAGCGAGGATCAGGACGGCGACGGGTTCGACCCCGCAGACGGCGACTGCAACGACCAGAACGCGAAGATCTACCCGGGGGCATTCGAGATCTGCGACGGGCGGGACAGCGACTGCGACGGGATCGCGGACCGGCCCGAGTGCATCCACGACTACGACGGGGACGGCTGGTTGAAGGAGGACGGCGACTGCGCCGACGACAACCCGTTCGTGAACCCGGGCGTGATCGACGTCTGCGACGGGATCGACAACAACTGCGACACCTTCCTCGACCACGTCAGCTGCGTGCTGGACGACGACGGCGACGGCTACAGCGAGCGCGACGGCGACTGCGACGACACGAACGCCTTCGTGAACCCCGAGGGCTTCGAGTACTGCGACGAGCTCGACAACGACTGCTCGGGCGAGGCGGACGACGTGCCCATCTGCGCGACGGTGGACCAGGACGGGGACGGGGTGCTGGCGCAAGACGACTGCGACGACCTGAACTCGGCGGTGTTCCCCGGCGCCTCGGAGCTGTGCGACGGCATCGACAACGACTGCGACGGTCTGGTCGAGGCGGACAACTGCGACGAGGCGTTCGAGGTGGACTCGGACGGCGACGGCTGGCTGCCGAGCGACGGCGACTGCAACGACGCGGACCCCGCGGTGCATCCCCTGGCGCCGGACCTATGCAACGGAGTCGACGACAACTGTGACGGCGTCCGCGACCCGGGGTACTGCCAGCAGCTCCGCGACTTCGACGGCGACGGTCTCTCGCCCGCGGGGGGTGACTGCGACGACCTCGACTCCCGCATCCGCGCCGGCGCCGAGGAGCTCTGCGACGGGCTCGACAACGACTGCGACGGCGAGATCGACGACCGCTGTGGCGCGACGGGCTGCCAGGCCCTGTCGGGTGGCGCGGCCGCCTTCGGGTGCTCCCAGGCCACGGGCGGCGCCACGGACGGCTGGCTGGTGTTGCTGCTGTTTGCCGGGCTGCTGAGGCGGCGTCGGGAGAGTTGAGCTCTCCCAGCCGGACCAGCGACCCCGCCCGCACTACCAGGCACGCGGAGAGGTGGCGTCGCCGGTCTGCCGCTGTGATGGCCGCCGCGCTCGTCGGATTCGGCTGCAGCCCAGCGACCGTGACGGCGCCCAAGCTGGGGCTGAAGCCAGCCAGATCCGCGGCCTGGATGATCGACGGCGCCGTGCGTGTGTGGGGCAGCAGCAGCGGCCACATGGAGCTGGTGATCAGCTCCGAGGCCGACTTCTGCGTCCGGTGGACGGACCTCAGAGTCGCGCGCGGAGCAGCCTCGGAGGCGTACCGCGAAGCGATCGCTGACCTGGAGCCGGCGGCCGAGTCTCCCGAGGACCCGCGGGTGTGCGCGGCCTACGCGGAGTTCCTCGAGGGGATCGAGCCGGAGGTGAAGGCCCTGAATCCACCCGGGAGTTGGCGGATCGTGTTGGTCCCGAGCGACTCCGTGCAGGACGCCCTCAGGACTCAGTCGGACGCGGTGGTCGATGAGCCAGAGAACACGAACCGGTGGCTCGATCTGATTCCCGAGCGGAACCAGATCAGCGCGGCGGTGGCCTCCGCCCCGCGTTGGGACTTCCGTGGCTTTCTCGACCTCGTAGAGGACGAGTGGGACGCCGCGGAGGTGGCGGGCGCCGTCTGCGACGGAGAGCCGCCCGAGGTCGCGTCGACCCTGCACTTCTCCGAGGGTGAGCTGCATCTCCGCGTGCCCGAGACCGACCGCGTGAACTTCCGCCTCTCCGACGTCCTGCTGTACGACGAGGACGACCCGGAGGTCGACCACGGTGGCCTGAACGCGAACGGTCACTTCCCCCTGTGCGACCTGTCCGGTCTCTGACTCACGCCCCCCGCCTCCGGTCTCACCCCACCCGACCGCTCCACGGCACGAGCCACGCCTCGACGCGCCGCATGAGCAGATCGAAGCCGTAGGCGATGACCCCGATGACGCAGATGCCGGCGATGACGACGTCCGTGGCGAGGAAGTCCTTGGCGTTGAGGACGAGGAACCCGAGCCCCGACTCCGCGGCGACCATCTCCGCCGCCACCAGGGTCGTCCAGCCGAAGCCGATGCCCACCCGCAACCCCGTGAGGATCTGGGGGAGGGCCGCGGGCAGCGCGACGTGCCGGACGAGCTGCCAGCGGGTGGCTCCCAAGCTGGCCGCGGCGAGGAGCTGCTCCCTCGGGATGGCGTTCACTCCGGCGCGGGTGTTCAGGCACACCGGGGCGAACACCGCGAGGAAGATGAGGACCACCTTGCTCGCTTCGCCGATTCCCAGCCAGATGATGACCAGGGGCAGATACGCCAACGGCGGCAGTGGGCGGTAGAACTCGATCAACGGGTCCAGCACCGCCTTGATGGGGTCGTGGATGCTCATCGTCAGGCCGATGGGGACGGCGAGCGCCACCGCGAGGCCAAACGCCGTGCCCACCCGGAACAGGCTCGCGACGGTGTGCTCCCACAATGTCGAGTCGGCGAAGCCCGCGGTCACCAGGGTCCCCAGCGACTCCACCACGCGCCCTGGACCGGGGAGGAACAGCGGCTGGACCCACCCCTGGGACGAGACGACCCACCAGACGCCGACCAGCACGAGCACGGTGACCGCCGAGACCGCCCGCACGAAGCGCGCGCTCCGTCGCGTGCCGATGGGGTCGTGCTCAGACATGACGGTCCCCCGGCGCGATGAGTCCGAGGATCTCCTCCCGCAGGGCGATGAACGAGGGGTCGCTCCGCACCGCCCGAGCGTCACCCTCGGCGAGGAAGCGCCGCCCGAAGGACGGGGTGTAGATCGCCTGGATCCGACCCGGTCGCGGGCTCATCACGACCACCCGCGTCGCCAGGAACAAGGCCTCCTCGATGGAGTGGGTGACGAACAGGACCAGGCAGCCAGTCCGTTCCCATAGCCGGAGGAGCAGCTCCTGCAGCGAGGCCCGGGTGAACGCGTCCAGGGCCCCCAGCGGCTCGTCCATGAGCAGCACGTCGGGCTCGTTGGCGAGGGCGCGGGCGATGCCGACCCGCTGCTGCATGCCTCCGCTGAGCTGGTAGGCGGCGTGCTCCTCGAAGCCCTCGAGGCCCACTGACGCCAGGTGCTTGCGCGCCGTCGCGTATCGCTCCGCCTTGCCCACCCCTCGGAGGCGCGGGCCCAGCGCCACGTTGTCGATGACGTTCAGCCAGGGGAGGAGGGCGTTCTGCTGGAAGACGACTCCCCGGTCGGCGCCCGGTCCGGCGACCGGATGCCCGCGATGGCGGACCACGCCCTTCGTGGGGGCCTGGAACCCGGCGAGGAGGTTGAGCAGCGTGGTCTTGCCGCAGCCCGACGCCCCGAGGAGGACCACGAACTCTCCGTCCTCGAGGGCGAGGTCGATCCCTTGCAGGGCGGTCAGGGGGGCGCGCCCTCCGTCGCCCGGGTAGACGACCGAGACGCCCTCGTAGGCGACGGCGGTCACTTCGCGGCGGCGGCGTGCCTGGCCTCGACGTACCTGCCGTAGTCGTCGAGGACGCGGGGCACCTTGCCCTCGGCGACCAAGAAGGCGGCGGTGTCGGCCAGCGCCTTGCCTGCTCCGGGGCTCTCGCCGCCGAGCCAGGTGGGAGAGGCCTGCTCCGCAGGGGGCGGGAATCGGTACTGGGCGAGCACCCCCGGGACGGTGTCCGCGGAGGCGCCCGTGAGCTTCGCTATCGCCACCACCTCGGGGGTCTCTGGCGTCCACCCGGCCCCGTGGTCTCTCCAGGCGGCGTCGGCGGTCGCCACCCCCTGCACGAGGGCGTCGAGGAAGTCCCGGTTGGCCTCGGCGAAGGGGCCACGGGCCACCAGTCCGTCGAAGGTCGGCCGGCCCGCGGCGGCGAGCTCGCCCGACGTCACCAGCACGGTGCCGTCGGTGCGCAGCGTGTCCAGCACTGGACTCCACACGAAAGCGGCGTCGATCTGCTTCTGCTTCCAGCTCGCGGCGATGGCGTCGGGCTGCAGGTTGAGGATCGTCACCTCCTTCGTGTCCACGCCGGCGCGCTCCAGGGCGAAGAGCAGGTGGTAGTGGGTGGTGGAGGCGAGGGGGACCCCCACCTTCTTGCCGACGAGGCCCTCGACGCTGGTGACGCCGGTCTCGGTGCGGACGACGAGGGACTCGGCGGTGTCGATGGCGTCGAGGATCCAGACGAGGCGCAGGTCCAGGCCCTGGCTGAGCGCGGTGGCGATGGGGCTCGACCCCGCGACGGCCACGTCGACGTCGCCGGACGCCATCGCGGTGATGACCTCGCTCCCGGAGCTGAACCGCCGCCACTCGATGGAGCGGCCGGTGGCCTCCTCGAAGATCCCCGCGCGGATCTGGGCCTTCCAGGGGTTGATCATCCCCTGGTACCCGATGGTGACGGGCTCGGCGGGGGCGTCGCTGGCCGCCTCCGGCGACGGAGACGAGCCGCCGCAACCTAGGGCGAGGACGAGGACGGCGAGCAGGGGGAAGCGGTTCATGCGGGGGGCCTCGACCAGAAGTCCACGACGTCGTCGGGGGTCTCTCCGGGGTGAAGGAGGGTGGCGCTGTCGGCCCGGTAGCCCCAGGTCGGGGGGAGGCCGCGGTTGCAGTGGCGGGACCACATCGACAGGGTGTAGGCCCCGGTGTCCCTGACGAGGAGCAGGTCCCCCCGTCGCGCAGGGGGGAGGAGGCGCTGGCGGGCGATGAGGTCCCCGGCGAAGCAAAGAGGGCCCGCGACCTGGCTGAGCACGGGCGCCTCGGTGCGCGGCGTGCCGTCCGGGGCGAGGACGACGAGCTCGTGGTCCCAGTCGTCGGGTCGGTAGACGCGGCGCATCAGCAGGTCCGCGCCGAGGTGCACGACGAGGGTGGGGACGCCGTCCACCTCCTTGACCGCCTCGATGCGGGAGAGCGCCCAGCCCGTGCCCGCGTGCAGCGAGCGTCCGAGCTCGGTCACGAGGCGGCGTCGGCCCCACCCGGGCATCCCACGCAGCGCCTCGGCCCAGTCCCCAAAGGACGGGGGCTCGGGGTCCCGCGCGGTGTAGCGCACCGGGATGCCACCGCCGATGTCGAGCCAGTCGAGGTCGAGCTCCTCCGCGACGACCGCGGTGGCCCGAGCCGCCGCGGAGAGCAGATCGAGGCCGCAGCCCTGGGAGCCCGTGTGCACGTGCAACCCGGTGACGAACGGGAAGCGGGCCACCAGCTCGGCGGCGCGCTCCAGCGGCACGCCGAACTTGCTCGTCCGTCCGACGGTGCTGGTGAACGCGATGGCGCCGTCCCCGACCTGGGGGTTCACACGGAGGCCCACCCGGGCGCGTCCCGGAGCGCCCAGCGCCGCGAGCCGCGCGAGCTCCTCCTCGTGATCGGCGTTGAGCCAGACGCCGAGCTCCATGGCCTGGCGCAGCTCCGCGTCCGTCTTGGCGGGGGAGTCGAAGACGATCCGATCGGGGGCGCACCCGGCGGCGACGGCCAGGGCGACCTCCTCCCAGCTCGCGGCCTCCAGACCACCGCCCGCCTGGACGACGACCCGCAACAGCTCAACGAGGGGGTTCGCCTTGATCGCGACCGCGTGCAGGGTGTCGCCGGGGAAGGCCTCGTGGAGCTCGGCGAGGCGGGCTTCCAGGCGGTCCAGATCGTGGACGAGCACGGCGCGAACATCGTCCTCGAGCCACCCCATCGCGAGGACGCGGGCCACGTCCTCGATCGGCGACCGGCCGGCGACCGTCAAACCAGGCCCTCCCGCACCAGCCGCTCCGCCTTCGTGCGGAGGGCTCGCAGCGTCACCCGCAGCCACGACGCGCCACAGTCCGGCGTCGGGGCGAGATCGCTGACCAGCTGGGCCCCGAGGGCGACCCGCAGCACGGCGCTGTCGGTCTCGTCCGGGGGCCCGAGCTCCACGGGCTGGCCGAGGTGGTATCGGCCGCCGAGGTCGGGATGCTTCGCGCTCAGGTCGGTGTCGAGCAGGGCGTGGAGCTTCGCGAGGGCGGGCTTCTCCAGGTACTGGTCGTCGGCGTCGACGACACGGAAGCTGAAGACCGAGGGGAATGCCCCGAGGGCGGTGACCAGCTGGTGCACCGGGGGCATCGGGACGTCGACCTCGAGCACGTCCGAGGGGCCAAAGACCTCGTGCACCGCTCCGGCGAACGTGTGATAGACGCCGGCCCGGTGCCGCGGCGGGATGGAGTGATATCGCTCGACCTCCGCCAGCGCCGCCTCCCACCGCAGGGCGAGGCCCGGGTTGACCGGCTCCCGGAGGCTCGCGCGCGCGGCCGTCCACGAGCGGGGGAGGCCGTCCTGGCTGAACCAGTCCGAGAGGGAGGCCGGGAGCGGACCGGGGTCATCGGCGATGGAGCCAGGGAGGATGAGCGCGCTGCTGAATGGGGGCCCGGAGTAGAACTTGCTGCCCGTGAACAGCACCGGGAACCCGAACTCCAGCGCCTTGCGCACGTCCCGTGGGGCGAGTCGCCCCTGGGCGGCGTCCACCAGGACCAGGAGGCGGTCCCCGAGGCGCTGGGCGAGGCGCCGCGACAGCGCCGTCGACGGCGCGCGCAGGCCGGTCTTGCTGTGCACCACCAGATGCAGGACCACAGCGCGGTCGTCGGGGACCGAGTCGACCGCCTCCATCACGAGGTCGTCCACCTCTGCCGGCTCCAGACGGACGCCGTCCGCTTCCCGCAGGTACAGGGGCTCCGCGGAGCAGCGCTCGGCGAGGCCCGGAAGCGGGTCGCCCTTGCGCGCCGTGCCGAAGGGGGCGCTGTCGGAGATGGCGCGACCGCGAGCGGCGAGCAGCGTGGCGCCGCCCAGCTCGCTGGCCCCCACGACGAGGTGGTGCACCCGCGCGGCCTGGCGCAGCGCCAGGATCGAGGCGAGGTAGATCGCGTCGGTCCCCGACGGGGTCAGGGCGATGCGGGCGTCGTCCGGTAGCTCGAAGAGGGCAGCCAGGCGTTGGCGGTGCCGCCGCGCGGCGTGGTTGAGCTCGGCGACGGGGTCCGGCGCCTCCCGCAGGGCGGCGAGGAGGACGTCGGCGGCCCGCAGGGCGGGCGTCGACGGGGAGGAGGCGGTGCAGGACCCGAGGGGAACGGCGTCCCGAAGTCCGGCGGCGACCCGGTACTTGCTCAGACCCGTGGCAGGGTCGACCAGGAGTCGCTGGTCTCCTCCGAGCTGGAGGAGCTCACCGAGGGGGGATTCGAGAGTAGGAGTAGGGACGGGGTTTCCTTTGCGGCTCGTTTCGATGGTCTGTGAGGCCCTCGCACCCTATCGACTGAGGCTGGCGTCCGCTCGGGACGGTCGAGATCTGCGCGGGCGGGACCTCGACTGGGACTGAGGTCAGGTGCGCCAGCGACGGGACTGGAGCTGGCTGGACGCGAGGTTGCGGATGCGGCGGGTCGTACCGTTGCTCGCGAGCCACTCGAGGTGGGCGCGCGTGCGGTCGGGGTGGGCGAGCAGCGCCTCGTCGAGGACAGGGTCCCCGGCCTCCCGCATGGCGGCGCACACGTCCGCAGACGGTCCCTCCGCGTCGAGTCGGCGGCGCAGGACCGCCCGTCGGTAGCGCTTGGCGATCGGGGGTGCGTGGACCTCGGGATAGGCGCCGAGCTGCTCGAGCTGCGCGTCGGTCAGCAGGTCGCCGCGAAGCAGCTCGATGACCCGACTCGGATGCAGATCGGTGCCGTCGGGCCCCCAGTCCCGCAGCGCCATGACCCCGGTGAGCTGCGCGTCGCTGAGGTGCGATTGCCGCTCCAGCCAGTCGACGAACGCCCGGTGCCGGTAGTGCTCCGGGTGCGGGTCGTCCGAGGTCAGGATCGCCTCCCACTGGGCTGCGATCAGCTCGTCGTCGACGACGCCCGCGTCCAACCACTCCTGGGAGTAGCCGAGGGCGGCGAGCGCGGCGGACCGCTCCAGGCGCCGAACCACCTCTTGCTCCGTGTCGAGGATCTTCTCCGCAGTCAGCCGGAAGCCCTTCTTCGGCGACCCTTCTCGGGTCCAGGCGAAGCGTCTCCAGAGCGCCAGCACGGCCGGCCCTTGGCTCCTGCCTTCCAACCTCTCCAGCAGCTCGACCCCGTAGGCGCCGAGCGCCGAGACACCCCGGGGCAGTTCGTCGTCAACGAGCTGGACTGCGACCTCGGCGGGACGAGGATGACCCGCCTCCGTCGCCAGGGACTCGACCCAGTCGTACTCGAGCCTCGTCGCGACCCGCTTCGCCTGCTTCGTCACCCGCTTCGTCCGCAGGTGAGGCGCGTTCACGAGCCAGGAACACAAGGGGCAGAAACAGTGGGCATCCACCGAGTAGAGCCGACGCCCGGGATCGGGGATCAGATCGAACGACGTCTGCAGGTACGTCCCGAAGAAGAGTCCCAGAGCGCGCAGATCGGAGGGGTCCGGTCGCAGCTCCGCCGGGAAGCTCTGAGCGTTCTTCCCGACCCACTCCGCCGCGGCGTCGGGCACGGAGGCGTAGCGGTGCGTCTCGGGAAACAGAAGGGTCTGCCGATCGAGACGAGCGACGAGCCACTTCAGGACCCCGTAGGCGAGTCGCTGCAGATGGACCGCGCGGCGGATCTCCTCAGGGTCGAACAGGACGCTCCCCTAAGGCCCGCAGCTGTTGTTGTCCGCGCCCGGGCTGCCCAGGTCGCCGTTGGTGCCGAACGCGGCGCTCGTGCTCTCGCACCAGTTGAATCCGTTGTCGTTCAACACGTGGTCGTACGAGCCGAAGTCGAGGCTCATGGACTCGCCGTTCGGGTCAGGGAACGTGGCGCCGTTGTCCCACTCGATCTCGTCGATCGTGGTCCCCTCCGGCGACAGGACGTAGATCTCGTCGCTCGAGTTGCCCAGGGCCATCGAGCCGGCGAACTGGTAGTCCACCGGGGCGCTGCCGTTGCTGTTCAGGTCCGTGCTCTTGCCGAGCACCGCGTAGCCACCCGCGATGACCGAGACCGGCTGGGTCACCACGAACCCGTCGCTGCCGTCGTCCTCGAAGGTCCAGCCCTGGATGTTGATGGCCGCGTTCGTCGTGTTGTAGACCTCGAACCACTCCTTGTTCCCGTCCGTCCCCGACGGGTTCTGGAGCACCTCCGTCACGATGAGGTCGCCCGCCACCGCGTTGCTCGCGGGGATGACGCACGAGTTGTTCGCCGCCTGCGGCGTCCCCGTCGACTCACCCGAGTACGGCACCGAGTACGAGATGCACCAGTTCACCGGCGTGTCGTTCGACAGGGCGTCCAGGGCGGTCGGGTCCAGGCTCATGGCCGAGCCCTCCTGCGACGTCCAGGTGGTGATGTCGTAGACGACCTCGTCCACCAGCTCACCCAGGGGGGAGATGAGGCCGAGCTCGTCGGTCGAGTTTCCGAAGGTCAGCGCCCCGCCGTACTCGAGGTCGTTGGGCACGCCGCCGTTCACCGTCAGGTCGTCCTCCGCCGCGAGGACCACGTATCCCCCGGCCGGGACCGAGAGCGGGTTGAAGATGAAGGTCTTCTCCCCGTCCAGGTCACGCAGCATCCAGCCCGTCATGTCGATCGTGCCGAGGGTCGTGTTGTGGACCTCGAACCACTCCTGATCCGTGTCGCTGCCGAACGCGTTGTTGAAGATCTCGGTGATGATCAGCCCGCCGAAGCAGTCCGCCGAGTTCACGTCGCAGTCGTTGTCCAGGAGATCGCAGGTGACCTCGGCGCCGCCGGGGTTCGCGAGCGAGCTGCCCTCGTCGCAGTCCCCCTGGCAGGGCGCGTAGGTGTCCATGTCCGTGTCCACGTCCCCGTCGATCGTGAGACGCTGGGACGTCCAGGCGTCGTCGCCGATCCCCACCGCCATGCCCGTGGGCACCGAGCCGAACCCCTGGGCGAAGCCCGAGGTCATCATCGCCCCGAACGGGGTCTTCACGATCTCCGCCGGCTCCGTCTGGAACGCGTAGGTGGAGGCCCCCGTCGCGTAGACGCCGATGGCGTAGAACATCCCCGCCGCCATGGGCACGACCACCGGGCCCGACGAGTGGAACTGCATCGTGCCGGCGTCCGCGGCGGCGACGGTCGTCGTCGTCGTGGACACTGCCGTGTACCCACCCACCGGCAGGGTGCTCTCGTAGACGATCCAGGTGAGGACCTGGCCCGCGGGCGCGTTCAGCTGCTGCTCGAACTCGACGAGGACCGCGTCCCCGTCGACGCGGTACCCGTTGCCCACCCAGAGGTCGTTCAGCGGCGCGCTCGCGTCTCCCAGTCCGAGCTCGATGGCGACGTAGGGGAAGCCGGTGGCGGTGTCGCAGTCGTTGTCCTCGCCATCGCAGACCTCGGTGTTGCCGGGGAAGTTCGCCCCGTCGGCGTCGTCGCAGTCGGCGCAGCTGATCGACCCGTCGCCGTCCGCGTCCGCCTCCATCGCCGCGTCGGCCCAGGTGGCGCTGTTGCAGTCGTTGTCCTGGCCGTCGCAGACCTCCGCGTTGCCGGGGAAGTTCGCGGGGTCATTGTCGTCGCAGTCCACCCCGGCCGGGGAGCCGTCACCGTCCAGGTCGACGGGGGGAGCGGTCGAGTCGTCGTCGTCGCCCACGGCGCTGTCGTCGTCGTCGCCCACGGCGCTGTCGTCGTCGTCGCCCACGGCGCTGTCGTCGTCGTCCCCCGTCGCGTCGTCGTCGTCACCGGTCGCGTCGTCGTCGTCCCCCGTGGCGCTGTCGTCATCGTCGCCCGTCGCGTCGTCGTCGTCGCCCGTCGCGTCGTCGTCGTCACCGGTCGCGTCGTCGTCGTCGCCGGTCGCGTCGTCGTCGTCACCGGTCGCGTCGTCGTCGTCACCGGCGGAGTCGTCGTCGTTCGCGGCGTCGTCGTCGTTCGCAGCGTCGTCGTCGTTGGCGGCGTCGTCGTCGTCCCCACCGCGGCCCGTCGTGGGGCACCCGGCGAGGAGGGAGAGGGACAGGAGCGCGAGCAGCAGGCCGCGAAGCGAAGTCGACATCAGGGGGTCCTCCGGAAGAGGCGGGACTCTGCCATAGACGCGCGCGCGTTCAAGGGTAAGCCGCAGCCCGTCTCCCGCCCGGAAGCGCGTTGCCCCGGGCGATCCCAGCCGGTAAACAGCGCGCCGTGTTCCTCCTCGTCACCCCCGCCCACGACGAAGCCGACAACGCCGAGGCCCTCGTCGACTGCGTGCGCCGCTCGACCCTGCGCCCCGACCGCTGGATCGTGGTGGACGACCGGAGCACGGACGGCACCGCCGACGCCTTCCTCTCCGCGGGCAAGGACCTGCCCCTGGAGGTCACCCCGTCCGGCACCACCGGCGGGTACATGGGCTTCCGCTACTCCGAGGTCGTGCGGGCCGGCATCGCCGCGGCCGGGGACGACGGCGTCTCCCCTGCCCTCTTCGGGATCCTCGACTGCGACATCCGGTTCGCGCCCGACTACTGGGAGCGACTCGCGCGCGCCATGGAGGCGGAGCCGCGGCTGGGCATCGTCTCGGGCAGCCTCGCCTCGGAGGACCCCACGGGGACCATGCGCCTGGAGCGCGGGCAGTACGTCCACCTCCCCCGCGGCGGCCTGCGCCTCGTCTCGGGCGCTTGCTGGACGGCCATCGGCGGCGTCGCCCGCAGCCGCGCGCCCGACTCCGTGATGAACGCGAAGGCGATCATGGAGGGCTTCCGGGTCGGCATGTTCGAAGACCTCGTGGCCTGGAGCGTGCGGCCGACCGACAGCCGCGGCGCCGACGAGGCTGGCTGGCGCTCCCGCGGTCGACGCGCCTGGAACGTGGGTCAGCCGGCGTGGCAGGTGGTCGTGCGCGCCGCCGCGATCACCGCGAAAGGCCGGCCCACCGAGGGTCGCGCCCTGCTCGGCGGCTGGCTCGACGAGCGCAAGGAGGGCGACCGCATCGCCGACGCGGACGTGCTCGCGTACTACCGCGTGATGCGCCCGCGGGAGTGGGCCCGCAGCCTCAAGGCCCGTCTGCTGGGCCACACCGATCCCTACCGGGCGGTCGAGCCGCGCCCGGTCGAGCTCCCCTGCGACTGACATGAGCCGCCGCGTCGCTCCCGTCGCCTTCTTCGTGCTGGGGGTCGCCGCGCACGTCGTCCTCGCCGTCGTCCTGCGCGAGCCGGCGCCCGGAGGGCTGCGCGCCGACGAGAACGTCTACCTCGAGCTCGCGAGCACGCTGTGGCGCGACGGGACCTACGGCCCCAGGGTCTCGATCACCTATCCACCCGCGTACCCGATGGTCGCCGCGCCCGCGTTCGCCCTCGCCAGCAACGCCGCGCGCTTCGCCGTCCTCCGGGCCGGTCAAGCCCTGGCCCTGGCCGCCGCGAGCCTGCTTCTGCTCCCCATGCTCCGGTCGGCCCTGGGTTCCCCGCGCGCGTGGGCCTTCCTCGGCGCGCTCCAGCTGGTCGCCGGCGCTGTCTTCCATGGGGTGTTCGCCCAGTCCGAGGCGCTCTACGTCGTGCTCCTCGTCGCAGCGACCGGCCTGGTGTGGACCGCCTGGGCCACGGACCGCGGAGCCGCATGGTTGGGGCTGGGGCTCGTGGCCGGGCTCTCCGTGGCGACGCGACGCATGGGGGTGGTCGTCCCCATCGCGATCACGATGCTCGCCGCCCTGGATGTGGTCCAGACCCGGGACGTGCGGGGATGGGCGCGGCGTCTGGGGTTCCTCACCCTCGGGCTCGGCGCCGGGCTCCTGCCGGAGGCCCTCGCGTCCATGCTCCACGGCGACGCGATCTCGCCGTACTCCGAGGGCGCGGCCGGGTCGCACCTCAAGGCGGGCGTGACCGCGCTCGGAACCGGCAAGGGCCGCGCACTGGCGCTCCGCGTCACCGGCGCCCAGCTCGCCTGGCCGCTCCTGACCACCGCCGCGGCACCGCTCCTCATCGCCATCGCCTGGCTCGACCTCCGCACGGCCCCCTCGCGTCCCTCCCGCCCGACTGCCCGCGTCTACGCCTTCACCCTGCTGACGCTGACCGGCTCCACGGCGCTGACGATCCTCCACATCCTCCGCTACCGCCTGGGGACCGGGAACCAGGGGTGGGACCTCTACCCGCGCTACCTCGACCCCCACGAGCTCCCGCTGCTCGCCGTGGGCCTCGTGGCCGTCGCCGCCCTGGCGATCCGAGGCGCGCGCACCTGGCGCCCCCTCGCCTGGGGTGGACTCGCCCTGGGAGCGGTGGCCCTCGCCGGTCCCGTCGCTCGCACCCGCGGAGGGCGAATGATCCCACCCATCCGCCTCGACGCGGAGCCCGGCATCCTCGGGGACGTCGCGCTCTGGCTGATCCCCGGAGGCGCCGCCGCGTGGACCGTCCTGGTGCTCGCCGCGGTCGCCCTGCCCGCCCTGCGCCGTCGCCTCTCCCCGGCGCTGTGGCTCGTCGCCGCCCTCGTCGCCGGGTGGCTCGTCAGCGCCCACATGCCCGCCCGCCTCGTGCGCGGCGACCGACCCGCCACCACGCCCGCCGTGCTCCGCGCCCCGGCCCTGACCGCGAACCCGCGCGCCCCCCTGGGCGTGGTGGTGTACCGTCCCGGGCCGTACGGGCGGAAGTACTACGCGCCCGCCTTCCGGTCCGACCACCCCGTCTGGTTCCTCGCGCCCGACGAAGCCACCGCCTGGGCAGCCGCCCACCCCGACGGCTTCGTCCTGGTGCACCCGGACGACAAGCGCAGCCCCCCGGGCCTCGCGCGGGTCGGCCGCAAGGACGGCTGGACCATCCTCCGCCCCGGAGACCCCGAGTGATCGACCTGACGCCCGACAGCTGGACCGCCGCGAACCGGCGCCAGACCCTCCTCGACCTCGGCGACTGGACCCGCAGCGCGCTCGAGGAGTGGCTCGACGGCGCCAAGGAGGTCGTCCACATCGGCTACGCGAAGCACGCGAACACCGGCGACCACCTGATCCTGCGGGGCGAGCAGCTCCTCTTCGAGAGTCTCGGCGTCACCTGGCACGAGCTGCCGATGACCACCTTCCACATCCCCGAGCGGATGAGGGACCTGCCGCTGATCTTCAAGGGCGGCGGCTACCTGGGGGACCCGGGCGCCTGGCACTACAGCAAGATGTCGCGCTGGGTGCTGCGCCAGCGGAGCAAGGTGCTCCTCATGGGCTGCTCGGCCTACTTCAACGAGGTGGACCCGGCGCGCTGGGCGCGGACGATGCGCTGGTCGGACACGACCATCTTCTGCCGCGACGTGATGAGCCTCGCCATCCTCGAGGAGCACTTCCCCGGCGTCGCGAAGCTCGTGCCCGACTCGGCCTACTACGCGTCCCGCGCGCTGCGGCACCAACCCGGGAACAAGCGCGTCCTCCTCGCCCGCTCGGACCGGGAGACGGGGGAGGCGAAGCTCGCCTCGCGCTATCCGGACGTGAAGGACGCGGTGGAGTGGCTCGAAGAGGGGGTCAACCCCGGCAACGTGGTGGACGTCATCGCCAGCAAGCTCGATCAGGCCTCCTGGATCGCCACCGACCGGCTCCACGTGCACGTGGCCGCGAAGCTCCTGGGCATCCCCCACGACTTCCTCGCGAACAGCTACCACAAGAACGAGGGCTTCTACCGCACCTGGTCGGCGGACGATCCCCTCGTCACCTGGGTCCCCGTGTCGTGAGCCACCGCGCCTGCACGCTGTGCGGCGCCGACCGGCCGCGCCTGCTCTACGTCTGCGACGAGGACTTCGTCAGCCGCCTCGTCTTCGAGGGGCACCGGCAGGCCTACTCCATCGTGCGCTGCCGCCGCTGCGGGCTGGTGTACGTGGGCGAGGAGGTCTCGGACGCGCTGCTGAGCGAGCTGTACTCGGCCGGCTACTACCAGGGGCGGGACGGCTCGGGCTTCCACGACTACTCCGCCGAGGAGGCGAAGTACCGGCCGCGCTTCGCGGGACGCATCGCGCGCATGCGCGGTCACGTGGAGGAAGGGCGCGCCGACCTCCGGGTCCTCGACGTGGGCTGCGCCCTGGGGTGGTTCGTGTCCGAGGCGGTGCGCGCGGGGTGGGCCGCCGAGGGCGTCGACAAGAGCGAGTACTGCCGGGCCTTCGCCGCCGAGAAGCTCGGCGTCACCGTGCACGCCGGCGGCCTCGAGGACGTGGCCATCCCCGACGGCGGCTACGATCTGGTCACCCTGTGGGACACCATCGAGCACCTCCCGGACCCCCGCGGGATGCTCGCCACCGTCCGCGACTACGTGGCGCCGGGTGGCTGGGTCGCCCTGACCACCGGCAACCACGACTCGGTGCGCGCGCGGCTCAAGGGACAGGACTGGGCGCTGGTGCGTCCCCCGAAGCACCTCTTCTACTTCACGCCGCGGACGCTGACGTCCCTCGTGGAGCAGGCCGGGTTCGCCGTGATCGACGTCTGGCCCGAGCTGCCGGGGAAGATCCCGGGCCCCGTGCGCGAGGTCCTCGGCCGCGCCTCGCTGGACACGGCGGACATCTTCGGGGTCCTCGCCGTCCGCACCGACTGACCGTGCCCGCGCGATGCTGAAGCGTATCGCCGGCCACGGCGCCATCTACGGCGCCGGCGAGCTCCTCGCGCGGCTCACGGCGTTCCTGCTCGTCCCCGTCTACACGGTCATGCTCCCCCCGGAGCAGCTCGCCATCTGGGGCCTGGGCGCGATGGGGCTTCAGCTCCTGACGACGACGTACGGGCTGGGCCTGTCGGCGGCGGTCCTGCAGTTCCAGTACGACTACGAGGGCGACCCCGAGGGGCTTCGTGTCTTCAACGGGACCATCGTCACGTTCCTGCTCTTCTGGCCGCTGCTGCTGCACGGCGCCCTGGAGCTCGGCGCCCCGGGCCTGCTGGAGAGCTGGATGCCGCAGCTCCCCTGGCGCCCCTACGGCCGGATGCTCTCCCTGACGGCGCTGCTGTCCACGGCGACGCTCGTCCCCATCGCATTCTGGACCGCGGGCGAGAAGCCGAAGCCCTACGTCCTGCTGAGCACGGCGAAGGCGCTTCTGGAGACGCTGCTCACGCTCGTCCTGCTCGTCGCGGCCGGCTGGGGGGTGCTGTCGATCTTCGCGGGACGCCTCGCCGGGGCCCTGCTGATCGCGGTGCCGATGCTCGTGGTCACAGCGCGTCGGGTGCGGCTCGGGCTGCGTTGGGATCTGCTGGGCCCCGCCATCGCGTTCGGGCTACCGCTGCTGCCCCACCTGCTGAGCACGTGGGCCCTGACCATGGCGGACCGGCTGCTGCTCGTGCGCCTCGACGGGGCCCACTCCCTCGGCATCTACACCGCGTCCTACTGGTTCGCCATCGCGGTGAACGTCATGTCCATGAGCGCGTATCGCGCGTGGTCGCCCCTGTTCCACAAGTCGGTGGACGACCCGGAGCAGGAGCCGGCGCTGCGCCGCGCGACGACCGTGTTCGTGGGCGCGGTGATCTTCTTCGCGGTGGGGGCGGCGTCCGTCGCGCCGGACGTGGTGCGCCTCGTGTTCGACCCCAGCTACCACGAGGGCGCCTTGCTGGCCCGGGTGCTCGTGCTCGGCGCGGGCTTCCAGGGGCTGTACTACGTGCAGGTCGCGCCGCTCTACAACCGCAAGCGCAAGCTGGCGATCCCGCTGGCGTCGTTCTCGGCGGCGACGGCGAACGTGGCGCTCAACCTGCTCTGGATCCCCGAGCACGGCGCCATGGGCGCGGCCTGGGCGACGCTGCTCAGCTACGGGGTGCTCGCGGGGGTCACGGCGGCGTTCGCGCGCCGGGAGATGGAGCTGCCGGTGCGCTGGGACGTCGCGGGCGCCTGCGTCCTCGGGGTGGGGGCGGCCTATGGAATCGGCGAGATCGCGCCCGTCGCGGAGCTGGTGAGCGGGCTCGGCGAGGGGGTGTGGGCGACGCGGGCTGGGCTCGCGGCGGCCCTCGTCCTCAAGTTCGGACTGTTCGGGTTGGCGGCGGCCACCATCTGGCGAATGCTGAAGCGATGAGGGTTGCGGCGACGAGGTGGGACGCGGCGGTGGTGTGGAGCCGGTCGATGAGGCGGGGCGCGGCGGCGGGGGTCGCTCTGCTGATGGGCCTGTCCCTCGTGGGCTGCCGCTTCGCGCCAGAGCCGGGGGAGGACCCCACGTCCGTGGTCCGGGTGGACCCCTTCGGCACGACCCACCTCCAGGTGGGCACCTTCAACCTCGACTGGCTGACGGCCGACCTGCCGGGCGACTTCGAGCCCCGCAACGAGCGGGACGTGGCGATGATGGCCTCGCTCATCGAGGCGATGGACGTGGACGTGCTCGCGGTCCAGGAGGTGGACGGCAGCGAGGCGATTGCGTCCCTCGGGCTCGACCCCATCTGGAGCTGGTCCATGGGGGCGACGGGCTGGTCCCAGAACCAGGGGATTCTATGGCGGACGGACCGGGTGACGGTGACGAACGTCCGGGAGATCCCGTTGCCGATCAACGACTTCCCGAGCAAGGACCCGCTGGTGGCCGACGTGGTCACGTCGGGCGGGGAGCTGGAGTTCACCGTCGTCGCGCTCCACCTGAACCCCTACGTGGGCTGGAGCGACGCGCGGTACCGCGCCGAGCAGGTGCGGGATCTGGCGCTGTGGCTGGACGGCGAGGGGGGCGCGCCGCCGCCGGCGCACGACGTCATCGTGCTGGGCGACCTGAACGACACCCTGGACGGACTGAACGACGAGATCGACGCCCTCGAGCCCCTCGAGGAGCGCTTCGTCTTCGCCACGGCGGACACGGACGACGGCACGAACATCCCGTTCGGCTCGCAGATCGACCACGTGGCCATCGACCCGACCCTCGACCTGTGGCGCGAGGGGCGGCTCACGCCGAACGGCGTCTCCGTGGTCCACCACGACAGCACCGCCCCGTGGTCGAACTACGACGGCGGGCTCTACAACGACCAGACGATCAGCGACCACCGGCCGGTGTACGTGGACCTGGAGCTGGAGTAGCCGGCGGCCGGGCGCACGGTCAGGTTCCGCTGTCGGTCGCTCCCTACACTCGCCGCATGCGCCTCTCCCTCGCCCTCGCTCTCCTGCTCGCGGCCGCGTCGCCGTCCTTCATCCTCGCCACGGAGGCTCCCGCGGGCGAGGAGACCTACGAGGTCGAGCCCATCTCCATCAAGGGGTGGACCGTCGCGGACTACGCGGAGTTCCTCGTCCAGCACTCGCGGTCGGTGGTCCTCCAGGCGATGGCCATCAACGCGGCCGCCGAGGTCAGCCCCGAGGCGGCGGACGCGCAGATCACCCACCTCCTCGGTGTCCTCGAGGACGCCGCGCGCCGCATCGAGGGGCTGCCGCCCTGGCGCAAGGACGCGGCGTTCCGGGACGCGTGCATTCAGAACCTCCGGGAGACGCAGGACCTGCTACGCACTGACGCCACCACGCTCGCGAACCTCCTCAACCTCGAGCGCCCCAGCAACGCAGACCTGACCACGCTCGGCGAGGCCCACCGCGCCATCGAGGCCCGGGCGGTCGCCGTCGACGAGAAGCTCGTCGCCGCCAACAAGGCCTTCGCGAAGCGCAACCGGCTGGTCCTCCTGGACGACGGGTGGACGCCCCCCGAGCAGCCGACGTTCACGGCTGACGGGATCCCCCCCGAGGGCGTCACTGTGGACGCCGGCCACTTCATGGTCATGACGATCAGCTACTCGAACGCGCTGATCCACGACGCGAACGGCGTGGTCGAGGCCGTGAACGAGGCGGTGCAGACCCAGCCATCCGACCTCGTGGCGCTCCAGCGGCGCAATGAGGAGGCGTGGTCCCTCCTTGCCGCTACCGCTCAGCGCGTCGGGGCGACCGACCCGGAGTGGGTGGGCGAGGGCGGCCTGCACGCATCGGTGAAGGGGGTCCTGGAGACCGCCAAGGAGGTGCTGACCCTCAACATCGAGTTCGCCGAGCTCGTCGGGAAGCAGCGCCTCAACCGCAAAGACAAGAAGCGCGTCGGCGCGATCTCCACCGAGGTGAACCAGATCTGGGGCCCGTCGGTCGATCGCTACAACGCGGCGCTCCAGGCCTGGATCGAGACGTGGTCGCTGGCCGAGTACGAGGCGTTCAAGCGCTCCCTGGGTCTGCGCCCGCCGGACGAGCAGGCCGACGAGCCGTCCTCGGAGTAGCTGGGCTCAGATCCCCCAGCTGATCCCCAGCCCGATCTGCACCCCGCGGCGCACGCGGCTCACCACCTCGCCGCCGACGGTGCGGGTGAAGGGGTAGTTGAGGAGGTTGCGGGCTTTGAAGCTGAGCTTGAAGTCGCCGGGGAGGGCCTGGCTCGCGATGAAGTCAAGGGTGTGGACCGGCTCCTCGTACTCGTCGGGGAGACCATTCACGCCCATCACCCGCAGACGCCGACCGAACCCGTTGTAGAGCAGCGTCATCACGGTGCCCGAGTCGGGGTTGTCGTACCCCACCTGCAGGTTCATCACGACGGGGCTCTGGCCCGTCAGCGGGAAGATGTTGTTCGTCCGCTGGGCGTTGTCGGCGGCCTCGAGGCGGCTGTGGATGAGGGCCACGTTCCCCGCGAAGAAGAGGTCTTCGAGCGGCGGGGCGATGAACCCGAAGTTCTTGCGCCACTCGAACTCCGCGCCCACGAGATCGCCGCGGACGCCGTTCTCCCAGGTCTCCGCGAGGTCGGCGAGGGGGAAGATGGACACCACCAGCGGGTTCGTCAGGTGCTTGTAGAAGCCGGCCACCGACGCAACCTCGCCGCGGCCGAAGTACCACTCCCAGCGCACATCCACGCTGTCCACGAGCGCCCGGTCCAGCTCGATGTTCCCGAACGTCGGCCGTCCGCCCGTCACCTCCCACTGGAGCGACGGGCTGATCTCCCGCAGGTTCGGCCGGTTCACGGTGCGGCTGTAGCCCGCCCGCAGCAGCATCCCCTCGGTCAGCTCGACGGTGGCGGTCACCGACGGCAGCACGTCCGTCTTCTTGATCTCGGCGACCTCCTTCTCGCCGCTCGCGTCGAACCGCTTGAAGGTCTCGCTCCGCATGTCCGTGCGCTCGACCCGCACCCCGCCCATCACCCGCACCCAAGGCGCGAACGGGAAGTCGATGAGCCCGTACGCCGCGGGGAACTCCTGGTAGCCCGTGTTGTTGTCCGTGGCGAGGGTCGTCTCCTCGAACTGGAACCCGTCGTTGCCGATGTTCTCCGCCACGAAGATGTCGCCGATGTCCGCCACGAGGTTCTCGCCGCGCGAGTTCTCCCCCTTGTGCATGAACTTGAAGCGGCGCGTGTCCGTGACCTTCGTCTTCCGGTGGTACTGGAAACCCGCCTTGATGCGGACCTCCTCGCCGTCCCACTGGTTGAACGGCAGCGTCACCGAGCCGCGGGCGTCGTGGTTCTCCTCGTCGGTGGAGCTGTACAGGCGCTCGTTGCCGCCGGGGCGGTCCGACAGGCGCCACACCTCGCTCGTCTGCTCCCAGTCGAAGCGGTGCTCGCGACGGTCCGGCTCGTCCCGGTCGCCCTTGCTGTAGGCGTAGGTCCAGTCGATGGTCAGGTTCGACAGGGGCGGGATGGAGTGGCGCCCGGCGAACTGCTGGATGAACAGCTGCCGCTCGACCCACTGGAGGCGCTGGACGCGGATGTCGTCGTCGACGTCGCCGTTGTAGCCCTCGAACGTCCGCACGAGGTCGTCGGTGATGCGGGTGATGACCGTGCTCGCGGTGATCTCCTGGGTGCCTTCGAGGAAGGCGCCGCCGAGGGAGAACAGGGCCGCGCCGGAGACCTCGTGCTTGAACTCCTCGAGGTCGTAGTCGTGGTCCGTGACCGGCCCGTCGGCGCCGGGGACGAGGATGCGGCGCTCGTCGTCGAGCGTGTACTGGAAGGCGGAGCCGTAGGTGCCGGCGAGCAGGAAGCCGAAGGCGTTCTCGCCCGCGTCGTCCTCGATGCCCCAGCCGAGGTTCATGCCGAGGCCGAGGTTGGGCGCGACCATGCGCTCCTGGTTCGCGCCCCAGTTGTTGGAGAGGGACTCGCCGAAGGTCTCCAGCTCGTCGGCGGAGTAGCCGCCGTCGCTGAACATCCCCGACTCCTCGAGGGGCTCGGCGTCCGAGGCCTCCTGGAGCAGGCCGGGCATGCTGCGGGTGCCGTCGTCGGCGCCGAGGAAGTCCGTCTTGCCACCCTTGTAGGACATGCGCCGCGTGAACGTCGTGCCGGTCAGCGCCGTCCCCGAGATGCCGACGCCGAGGGTGAAGCGCCGCGCGAACTTGCGGGTCCGTAGCTCCACGACCCCGCCGCCGAACTCGCCGGGCATGTCCGGGCTGGAGGTCTTCTGGACGACGATGCTGTCGAGCATGTCGGCCTGGAAGAGGTCCAGGGGGACCACGCGGCGGTTGGGCTCGGGCGACGGCAGGGGCAGGCCGTTCATGAGCGCGGTGTTGTACCGCTCGCCCATCCCCCGGACGACGATGTACTTGCCGTCCAACAGCGAAAGGCCCGTCACGCGGCGCAAAGCGGAGGCGGCATCCGAGTCGCCGGACTTCTTCATCTGCTCGGCGCCGAGGACCTCGACCATGGCCGAGGTGTCCTTGCGCTCCTCGAGGAGCGAGGCGGTGTTGCCCTCGATGCGCGGGGCGACGACGCGCATGGCGTCCATCATCCGGCCCGCGGGGACCATCTCGATGCGCTGCTCGGTGGACTCGCTCCCCACCACCTCGACGCCGGAGAGCGACTGGGTGGAGAAGCCCGAGCGGATGAGGGACAGGTCCCACGTGCCCGCGGGCAGCGTCAGGGAGAAGGCGCCGTCGTCGCCGGTGGTGGCCTCGGTGCGGGAGCCGCGCACGAGGACGCGCACGCCGGGCACGGGCGTCCCGTCCTCAGCGGAGACGACCACCCCCTGGATGAGCCCCGCGACCGCCTCGGTCTCCTCGACGGCGCTCTCGGTGATGAGCTCCGCGGGCTGCTCGACGGCGGCGTCCACCAGCTCGCCCGTGGGCGACAGTGTCACGAGGACCTCGGAGGTCTCCTGGTCGGAGACGAAGAACCGGGCGAGCTCGGCGCCGTCGGGCGTGGCGAGGACGTAGTTGCCGGCGGGCAGAGCGAGGGCGAAGCCTCCGAAGCGGTCCGAGGTGACGGGGTACGTGGTGCCGTCCTCGGCGAGGACCCGCAGCTCGGTGTCCGCGAGCAGCGCGCCGGTGCCGTCCTCGAAGAGCACCCCGGTCAGGGCGCCGTCGGCGACGGCCGGGGCGGGGAAGATGGCGACACAGAGCGCGGCGGTGACGGCCAGCGACTGGGCGATGCGGGGGAGGCTCACAGGCATCCGAGGCGGTCCTCCCGGCACGAGGCGATGGCTTCGCGGAGCCGCACCGACAGCTGGAACACAGCCGGGTCGGCGATGCCCGCGAGGAGCTCGTCGCTGCGGTCGTGGTCGCCCGTCTTGAACATCGCGTAGGCGAGGCCGTAGCGGACCGAGGCGTCGTCGAGGAGGCCCAGGCGCGACAGGCGGGGCCCGAGCGACGCGGCGCGCTCGAAGTCCTCGGCTTCCACGAGCAGGCCGAGGCGCTGGCGGGCCTGCTCGTCCGGGTCCGGGACGTGGCCGTTGAGCTGGAGCGCGGTGGGGATGTGGCCGGCGCGGCGGAAGCACTCAGCGGCGACGGTGAACAGCGCCGGGTCCTCCTCAGCGGCGACCCGGAGCAGGTTGCCGGCGGCGAGGGGCTTGTTCGTGGCGAGCCAGGTGCCGGCGAGCTGCTTGGTCACGTCCAGGGAGTCCGGGAAGCGGAGCTGGGCCTCCTCGAGCAGGAGGAGCGCTTCCTGGGGACGGCCGCTGCGCTGGAAGGCCTGGGCGAGGACGAGCCAGGAGTCGACGACGTCTCCGGCGCGGGCGAGCCAGCGCTGCCCGGCCTCGGACGCCTCCTGATAGAGACCGAGGTCGACCCGGAGGAGGACGGCCTGCCGCTCGAGCTCCAGCTCACCGGGGAAGCGGGCGGCGCCTTCGTCGAGGGCCCAGGCGGCGACGTCCCACTGCTCGAGGGCGCGGTGGGCGCGAGCGCGGAGCAGCCAGGTGCCGGGGCGGTCGGCGATGAGGGGCCAGCCGGCGACCAGCGCGTCGACGCAGGCCTGGGGCTCCTCGGCCGCGAGCCAGGAGCGGGCGAGCTGGATGTGGACGGCGGGCTCGGCGTTGCCGGCGTCGATGGACGCCTGGAAGTCGGCCGCCGCCTCGCGAGGGAGGTTGCCGGCGAGGTGCACGAACCCGCGGAGCAGGTGGAAGCGCGCGAGGTCGACCTCGGGGTCGGACAGGTCGACCTCGGCGAGCACCGCGTCGGCGCGGTCGTAGTGCTGGTCCCGGACCAGGAGGGCGGCGAGGGAGAGGCGGTCGAGCTCCTCGGGAGCGGAAGACTCGGGGGCTGACTTCTTCGCGGCCCAGGAGGGGGATGGGGCGACGATCAAGATCACGAGGGCGAGGAGGAGGAACCGGGAACTCGGGAATCGGGGAAACCGGGAAGATCTCGTTCTGGGGGAGCTCAGATGCCCCAACCCAAGTTTCCCGGTTTCCCGGGTTCCCGGATTCCCGGTTCCCGACCAGGTCCGGGCCACGTCTCCCGACCAAGGCCGCCTACCGAGTAGCCCACCCATCGCTCCCTCCCGCATTCTCATTGGAGGTCGAAGTCCAGGGGCACCTCGCGGCGCACGGGGACGGGGTTGCCCTGGTAGCGCGCGGGCTCGAACTCCCAGCTGCGCACCGCGGTGAGCGCGACCTCCTCGAACCAGTTCGGCGGCTCGGCGGAGAGCACCCGCACGTCCTCGACCCGGCCCTCGGCCGTGATGAGGAAGCTCACGACGACGCGCCCAGAGATGCCCTGCGCCCTTGCGCGGCGGGGGTACTCGGGCGCGCTCTGGGACAGGGGGCGGGGCTGGTCGTCCACGGCCTCGTCCGTCATCACCACGTCCGTGACCTCGCCGAGGAGCTCGTCGTTCAGGCTGCCCCAGTCGCCGGCGCCGCCGCCGCCCAGGCCGAAGTCGAGCCCACCCACGCCGGCCGCGAGCAGCGAGCTCGGTGGGGGCGGCGCGTTCCGGCGCTTCGGGGGCGTGCGCTTGGGCTTCGGCTTCGGCTTGCGCGCCTGGGGTGGCGGGGGCTTCACCTCGAAGTTCGCCACGGCGGTCTTCTCCACCTCGGGCGGAGCCGGCGCGGTGGCGTTCAGGACCAGCATCAGCCCGAACACGAGCGCGGTCCCGCCGAGCATGGCGACCAGCCCCACGCCGTGACGCCGGCGCGGGCTGCGCGACTCTCCGAGCGAAGCCACCGGGGTGGTCGCCAGCGTCATCGCCTGGTCGGGCTGCGGGGCCGCCATGGACTCAGCCCTCCTCCGTCGCCACGCCCACGTCCTTCGCTCCCGCGAGCCGGACCTGGTCCACCACCTCGATGAGCTTCTCCGCCGCCACCCGCTTGTCGCAGATGACGAGCACCGAGCTCGTGGCGCCGTCGCGGAGCAGGTCGCGCACCCGCGACTGCACCATCCAGGGCCGCACCGGCACGCCATCCACGAACACGCTCGCCGACTTGTCGATCTGGACCCGCAGGGCCTTGCTCGAGCTGAGCTCGCTGCTGCTCGCCGACGGGCGCTCCAGGTCCAGGTCACGGTCCTTCACGAAGGTCGTGCTGACCATGAAGAAGATGAGGAGGATGAAGACCACGTCGATCAGGGGGCTGATGTCGAGGTCCTGCTGCTCGCTGCGTCGTCCGAACTTCCTCATGCCGCCTCCTCCCACGCGTGCCCCTCGGCCAGCGTCGCCGCTGCGAGCTCGTCGAGGGCGTCCTCGAGCGCGGACTGACGACGGGAGAGCAGTCGGCCCGCGAGGAGGCCGGGGATCGCCACCGCGAGGCCCATCTGGGTCGACACCAATGCCTGCGCGATCCCGCCCGCGATGCCGCCGCTGCGGGCGAAGAGCGTCTGGTCGCCGAGCGACGCGAAGGTCTCGATCATCCCGGTGACCGTGCCGAGCAGGCCCACGAGGGGCGCGAGGCCGACCATCGAGGTCACGAGGCGGGCGAACGCGGGCAGCTCGTCCCGAAGCGGCGCGATGGCCCCTTCCACCGCGTGCTGATCGCCGCGGACGAAGATGGGCAGCCGGGCCAGCGCGCTCCGTGCCTCGTCCACGACGGCCGGACGCAGCAGCACCCACCGGTACCCGATGGCGTACCAGAGCGCGAGCGACGCGAGGAGCAGCGGCGGCATGACGAAGCCGCCCGACTCCCACAGGTCGACGAGGGCGTCACGCATTGGCGACCTCGTGGGGCGCGACGCCGTTGCGCGGCGGGATGACGAGGGCGCCGGAGTCCGCCTGGACCTCGGCCTGACGCAGCGTCGCCACCTGGAGTCCGACGGCGTTCAGGACCGCGAGGGCGCTCTGCTCGAGCTGGCCCCGGACGCGCTCGGCGCGGGCCCCCAGCAGGTTCCCGAGGAGCAACGCGGGGATGGCGACGATCAGGCCGAGCTGGGTGGTGACCAGCGCCTCGGAGATGCCGCCGGAGAGCAGCTTCGGGTTGCCCGTGCCGACGTTGGTGATGATCTCGAAGGTCGCGATCATCCCGGTGACGGTGCCGAGCAGGCCGAGGAGCGGAGCCACCGCAGCGATGACGGAGATGGGCGTCCCGAACCGCTGCAGCTTCGGCTCCGCGCCGAGCAGCGCCTCGCTGGCCACGTCCTCGAGGGTCTCGTGGGGCTGGGTGCGCGCCCCGAGCACCGTGACCGCCACCGCGGCGCCGGCGCCCCCGACCCCCTTCGCCGCCGCCTCCGCCGCGCCGAGGTCGCCCGCCCGCAGCGGGGCCTCGATGGCGTCGAGGACCGCCGCCGCCGAGCGCCCGAGACCGAGGAGCGACCAGGCGCGCACGAGCACCAGGAGCATCGCGATGGCGCCGAGGGCGAGAATGACGAGGCCCACGGGACCGCCCGCGTCGATGACGTCGGCGAGCGTGCGGCCCTCGCGCTCCTCGAACGCCTGGGCCACGGACTCGTGGAGGAAGATGCCGGTGATGCCCGGGGTGGTGCCGCCGCGCTGAAGCGCCTTGGCCACGTCGGCACCGCCGTTGTTGGTCAGGCGCATGCGGCCCTGGCCGGCGGGCGCGAGCGCCCCCGAGCCGGCGTCCGCGACCCCGTAGGTGGCCACGCGCCCGACCCGCACGAGCTTGCCGGTGGTCTGGGTGCCGTCGGCGAGGAAGAAGCTCCCGTCTTCGGTGCGCACCGCGCCGCCGTCGCCAATGAGCCCGACCATGGAGCTGAACGCCTGCCCGAGGTTGCGAGCGTTCTCCTCGACGGTGGCCTCGCCAGGCGCGGCCTCGATGGTCACACCGAAGTCGACCAAGGACGTCGACGCCTGCTGGAGCGTCGAACCCACCAGGTCGCTGCTCTCCAGCGCCTTGCGGCTACCGTCGTCGGCGTCGTCGAGGATCTGCTCGGCGTCGTCGGCCTCGCGCTGGAGCGACAGGAGCCGGCCCTGGAGGCGGTCCACCTCGGCGCGGGCGCCGTCGATGCGGCCCTGCCCATCCGCCTCGGCGGCCCGGAGGCGCTCCTGGAGCGCGGCGCGCTCACTGAGGAGGAAGGCGACCTCCTTCTGGTAGGCGCGCTGGAGCGCCGAGGGGCCGGCGGGAGGCTGCACGGGCGCCGCCTCGACCTCCTCGGTCGTCTCCTGGGCCGTGGCTGGCAGGGCGAGGAGGCAGGCGGCGAGGGCGAAGCGGAGGAGCATGCGGGGCATCAGGAGTCCTCCGGGAAGGGCTGGGCCAGCTGGAACCAGCCGGTGCGGATCTGCTTGCGGAGCGAGACGAAGAGCTCCTGGGTGACCTGCTGCTCTTCGGGGCTCGTGAACGGCACGAAGCGCCAGGTCCCGCCCGACCGCGTGGCCTTGCCGACCTCGCCCGCGTCGGTGCGGTAGTAGAGGGCGACCATTCCGAGGCGCGCGACCTCGGCGAGGACCTCGCTGTCCCCGAGGGGGACGATCTGCTGGTAGAGACCGTTCTCCCGCGTCAGCTGGAGCTCGTCCTCCATGAGCGTCCACAGGCGGGACGCGACGGTGGACGGGGGGAGCATCCCGTCGTCGAGCTGCTTGCGGAGGGTGCGGACCTCGTCACGGCGCTCTTGCACCCGGAACGGCAGGCCCGCGGCGATGCCGGCGTCGATGCCGTCCATCGCCTCGTGGAGGACGGGGATGAGGACGGCCGAGGCGTCCTTCGCCTCGCGCGTGGCGGACTGGAGGCGCTCGGTCTCGAGCTGGAGCGACGCGAGCCGCTGCTCCTCTCGCCGGATGCGCGCCTCGAGGTCGGCCGACTCGGCCTGGAGGCCCCGCAGGTCGGACCGCAGGGTGTCCTTGGTCAGCGCCAGCTCATCGGCCAGCGCCTCGACCTCGCCGCGCAGCGTCGCGAGCTGCTCCGCCTGGGCCCGCAGGTCCGGGTCCGCCGCGGAGATGGGCCCCGGCAGGGCGAACAGGGCCGCCAGGCCGAAGCAGACAAGGAGACGAAGGGGCGAGGTCATGCTCTCTCTTCCTCCACCCGCGAAGCCCGGCCCCCTCCTGGGGACCGGACTTCGGCGGATTCTCGAAGGGCCCAAAGGCCCCGTGGGAGCACCGGAAATGGGTGCTCCGGTCGACGCCAACGGTGGCGCCGTCGGATATCCGAAGGCGAAGCCCGCCGGATATCCTGGCGTCCGCAGACGCCCGCTCGACTTCGACTAGTTCTGGGCCGTCTCGATCCAGCCGGCGGTCCAGTCGTCGGCGCCGATGGCGCCCTGGAAGGTCGCCGCGTCGAACCAGCTGTCCCAGGCCGACGGGTCACCGCCCGCGATCTCGGCGCTCGGGGCCCAGCCGCTCAGCCCGGCCGCGGCCTCGGCGTTGCCGGTGCCCGCGTCGAACCAGTCCTGGGTGTCGTCGGTCTCGTCGTCCTCGGTGAGGTTGAGGGCGCAGTCCAGGGTCGAGTGCTGGATGGTCAGGTCGGTGCCGAGGCCCGCGACGGTCTCGGCGTGGTCCACGTCGAGGCAGGAGTCGTTGAAGTCGGCGACGATGAAGTTCATCAGGTCCGCCCGGGTGCCCTCGCGAAGGAGCAGCCCGATGTCGGAGGCGTCGGAGCCCGGCGCGCCGATGAGGGTGACGTTGGCGAGGCGGGGATGGCTCACCGGGGTCGCGGCGCGGTCGTCGCCGTTGTTGTCGGCCTCGATGCCGTTGTCGGAGGCGTCGTCGAACTGCTGGGCGAGGACGTACTGGGCGTTGCCCTGCCACCCGTCGGTCCAGTCGAGGCTGTCGTCACCGATGCCGGTGAGGACGATGTGCCGCGCGTTCACGGTGCCGCCGAAGAACTCGACGCCGTCGTCCGCGTTCATGTGGACCTGGACGTAGTCGACCTCGGTGCCGGCGCCCACGCCCTGGAAGGCAATGCCGTTCAGCTCGTTGTCGGGGCTGACGAGGGTGCCCGCGAACTCGACGCGGACGTAGTTGAGCGTGCCCGAGTCGTCGTCGGCGTCGCAGCCGCCGTACCAGCCAGTCCCGCCCTCGCCGAAGGCCCAGCCGTCCTCGTTGTCACACTCGGCGGGATCGGCGGAGTTGATGGGCGCGTTGCCGTTGATGATGAGGCCGCCCCAATCGCCGCGGGCCCGGGAACCGGGCGCCTTGTCCGACGTGAAGACGATGGGCGCGTCGGCGGTGCCGTTCGCCTCGATGCGGGAGTTCCGCGCGATGACGAGCATCCCGTCCGTCGAGGACTCGCCGAAGATGGTCGCGCCCGCGTCGACCGTCAGGACCGTGGTGGACACGTCGTCGCCGATGGTGACGCCCGCCCGCAGGAGGTAGGGGACGCCGGCGGGGATGGTCCAGTCCTCGACGATGGTGCCGGTGAGGATGCAGTACTCGTCGTCGCCGCCGACCTGGCCGGGGCCGCAGTCGAGGGCCGCGACGGAGTCGTCGTCGTCGCCCACGGCGTCGTCGTCGTCACCGCCCTCTGCGGGGCAGCCCGTCAGCGGCACGGCGATGCCGAGCAGGGCGAGGAGCAGGAAGAAGCGAATGTCGCGCAGCATGTGAAGTCCTTGTTCGGGCCATGACGCGTCGGTGCGTCCGCCGGCGAGGAAAGACTCGCGAGCGGCCGTGACGCATCGGTGTCGGAGGAGTGAAGGGCGCCGATGGCGCGGCCAGGGCGGCCCCTTTTTCCAATGATTTCAACAAACCGCCGAGTCGAGACCGCACAAGGTGTCCCGTTGATGTCACCTGGGCTTCACGCTCCGCGAGCCCGAATCGGAGCGTCAGCCCCGTGCTCGTCACCGGGGAGTCACAGACGCCGCCCGGCTGACACGTGCAGTTCCGGGTCCTCACTCCCACCCAAGGGAACGTGCTACGTCGGCGGCGGGCGTCGGCGCCGTCGCCGCGCACCGGAGACGCCAATGACCGCCACGCGCCTGTCGCTCGTCCTGCTCCTCCTGTCCACCTCCGTCGGGTGTCCTCCCACCGCCGGCAACGGGGGAGACGACGACGACTCGGCGACGGTCGACGACGACGACGCGGCCAACGACGACGACGCGGCCAACGATGACGACGCGGTCGATGATGACGACGCGGCCGACGACGACGATGCGGCCGACGACGACGACGCGGCCGACGACGACGACGCGGCCGACGACGACGACTCAGGCGACGACGACGACTCGGCGTCCTTGCCCGCGTGTGCTGTCGTGGAGACCGTCACCAGCGCTGCGGGCCTGACGATCAACGAGTTCATGGCGAGCAACGACGCCGCCATCGCAGACGCCCAGGGTGACTTCGACGACTGGCTCGAGCTGTACAACCCCACGGGCGCCGCCATCGACCTGACCGGCTACCAGCTCACCGACCACGTGGACGACTACCCAACCGGCGCCCATACCCTCGGGGCGATCTCGATCCCCCCAGGCGGCCACCTGCTGTTGTGGGCCGACGAGGACACCGGCGACGGCGTGGACCACCTGGACTTCAAGCTGAGCGCGGGCGGCGAGACGATCGGCCTCTACGACGCCGCCGGCACCCCGATCAACACCCTCGAGTTCCCGAAGCAGGGTACGAACTTCGCCTGCGCCCGCGACGGAGACGGCGCCGCGAGCTGGGTGAACGTGGCGAACGGGACGCCGGGCGGGGGGAACTGAGAGCGCCCGCACCCGCGACTCGGCGCCACCGGGGTGAAGCCCCCCCTACAACGCCACCCCCAGCCGGTATGCGAACTCCCCCGTGGCCGCGTCGAAGACCTCGATGGCCCCCCAGGTGCTCACGAACACCCGCCCCTCGCCGGCGGCGAGCGCGGTGAGGACCCACGTGCCGCGTCGATCCGGGAGCGGCGACTCCCACACGGGATCTCCGGTCGCCGCGTCGAGGCGGACGAGCAGCGGCGGCGTGCCGGACCGGCGGGTCACCACCGCGTAGATCGCGTCGCCGTCGACCTGGAGCAGGTCCGGCTCGCCCTCGTCGGCGGCCATCCCGTTCCCCGGGGGCAGCTCCGTAGACCACAGCACCGCACCGCCCCCCATCCGGGCCACCGTCGGGACCCGCGTCCCGGGATTCCGATGCGCCGCGAGCACCACGTCGTCTCCCAACGGCAGGACCGCCCGCGCCTTCAGCCCGTCCAGATCCCGGGGAGGCTCCGGCCCCTCGTAGTTCGCCCAGCCGTGCGCCGACCACCCGGCCCACTCGTCGTCGGAGTCACTCGCGACCGCGACACACTCGTCTGTCGTCGGCTCGGCTGCCTCGGCGGAGAGCCGAACCCGCCCCCCGGCCTTGCTCCGGGCCACCCCGCCTCCGCAGAACCCCTCGATGGACTCCCCCAGCCTCCGCGTCCACCGCGTCGTCCCATCCGGCCCGATGGCCCACACCCCGCCCACGGTGTCCGCGAAGAGGAACTGCTCGCCGTCCCAGGCCAGCGGTCCCCGGTAGGTGTCCGTGTAGGTCCCCAGCGGCGCGCTCTCCCACAGGAGCTCCCCACTCGCCGCCTCCACCGCGAGCAGGCTGACGACGTCGTCCGGGGTCACCTTCCGCCCGCGCCCCACCACGTCCTCGTCTCCGTCACCATCCACGTCCACCAGCAGGACGGGCCCCTGCCCCATCCAGTGGTGGGCCGACGCCGCGGACGCCAGCTCGTTCAGCGTCTTGGTGACCTCGGCGATCACGGGCAGGTTCCGACCGACCCCGGGGGGCACCGGAGGGTCCGACGACTCCGAGGACGAGAGCAGCATCGCCACCACCATCACCCCGCCGGCCACCGCGATGACGCCGCTGGCGGCGATGACGAGCAGGATCGGCGCCGGGCTCACCCGCGCCTGGGGGATCCCCGCCTCCGACGGACCGCTCGGGCGGTGGAGCAAGACCGTGGTGCCGCAGTACGTGCAGTCCATCCGGTCGTCGCCGGTCGGCGGGACGAGCCCCGCCCCGCAGCTCGGACAGCGAACGTTCAACAAGCGCATGAGCAGCAACCTACCCGCGGGTGCGGGCGGGCGATAGACGACCGTGGCGAGGCCCCGTCCGTCTGCTAGCTTGCGCCGCGATGAGCCGACTTGCCTTCCTGTGCCTGCTTCTCCTCGGCCTGACGGGCTGCCCGTCGTCGAACGACGATGACTCCGCCGCCGGAGACGACGACGACAGCACCGAGGAGGCCACCACCGGCACCCTCGCCGTGTCCTTCCGCATCGACGACGACTGGGCCGGCAACATGGACGAGCCCGCCATCGGTGCGTTCCGGGGCTCGGTGTGGAACGCCGACGAGGTCAGCGGGATCGGACCCGACGACGGCGCCGTCGCCCTCGCCGACGTCTACGTCGAGGTGGTGGACCTGACCGGGGACGACTTCTCGAGCGGCGTCCTGCACGTCACCGGGGAGCTGCCCGCCATGTGGGTGACCATCCTCGGGTTCCTCGACTCGGACGCCAACGCCACCGAGGACCCCTACCGCCCCGATGAGGGCGACCCCGTCACCCTGCCCAACGACAACGAGTTCCTGGTCGTGGCCGGCGAAGAGACGCCGGCCGAGGTCCTGTTCGACTTCCTCAACCCGTGAGGTCCCCCATGCGCCGCGCCACCTTCGCCATCGCCGCCCTGCTCGCCCTGCCGCTCGCCGGCTGCCCCGCCGAGGGTGGCGAGGACGAGCCCGTGGACCTCACCCGCGAGTTCCCCGAGCTCGCTGGCGAGGGCTTCGCGCTCCGCACGCCCGAGTACGTGATCCCGGCGGGCACCGAGAAGCAGTACTGCTTCATCACCACGTACGACGGCCCCGATGTGGGCATCACGGCGACGTACAACTACCAGACGGCCATGGGCCACCACGTCACCATCTTCGGAACGAACGCCACCGAGCGGGACTTCCCCGACGGGATGGAGTGGGACTGCACGGAGACCGAGGCCCTCGACATGACGGCGATGGAGCCGATCATCATCGGCGGCACGATCGACTACCAGGACGACGGGGTGCTCAACGCGTTCGAGTTGCCCGAGGGCATGGCCGCGCCCCTCGAGAACGGCACGCGGATCATCGTCCAGTCCCACTACGTGAACGTCCGCCCCGAGCCGGTGAAGGTCCAGGACGAGGCCCAGATCCTCACGGTCCCCGAGGAGGACGTGGAGGTCTGGACGGCGCCCCTGGTGGCCACGGTCACGGACTTCCAGATCCCCGCGAACACGGACGACCACACGCTGGTGTTCGACTGCGACTACGACGAGTCGGTCAGCCTGCTGTACATCGGCGGCCACCTGCACGAGTGGGGCAAGTCCTTCAAAGCGACCCACACCCGGGGTGGCGTGAGCGAGGTCATCTACGAGGTGCCCGAGTGGGATCCCGTCTTCCGGGACGCGCCGCTGTACACGCCCTTCGAGGAGGACGAGTTCACCCTGGAGGTGGGGGACACCCTCACGACCGAGTGCGTGTGGGACAACAACACGGACGACGTGCTCGAGTTCCCGGCGGAGATGTGCGTGACCTTCGGGATGGTCTACCCGGCGAACGTGCCGGTCATCTGCTCGGCCGACATCGTCGAGTAGCGGCTCGACTACACCAGCGCCTGCACCGTCCGCCGCGCGCCCCTCAGGGTGGCCATGTAGTTCACGAACGCGTCGTACTGCTCCGGGGGAGCGGCGGCGGCGACGCTGAGGGAGCAGCGGCTCCCCGCGCGCACCGGCGCGATGCCGGCCACCTGGGCCAGGATCCGCATGTGCAGAGACTGGACCTCGCCGCTCTGGCGGATGTCCTGCTTGACCTCCATCCGGATCGTGTCGCCGCGGATCAGCTGGTCACGGCCGCAGAGGACGTCGATCGTGTCGGGGGACGCGGCCTGGATGGCCATGCGCATCTGCAAGCCCCGCGCTTCCACCACCGCGACCGGCCCGAGCGCCGGGACCGAGCCCGAGTCGGCGTGCGTTCGATCCGGGGCGCGCTGGCGCACCTCGGAGCGGCGGGTCACCCGCCAGGTCTGGCCCGTCTTCGGGGCCTCGTCGAGGAGCCCGAGCTCCTTGGCCTCCCCCAGGACCGCGTTGGGGATCCCGGCGGCGCTGCCAAAGGCGACGGCGGGCACGGACTTGACGGACGTATGGGCGCGCAGCACCCGCAGGAACATCAACCCCCCGGTCGCGAGGAGCTCCCGGCTCAAAAAGATGAGGGCAGGGGGACTCTTCTCGAGGTGGAGCAGGGCCTGCATGGGATCGGTCGAGAGCTTCACGCCGTAGCCTTCGCGCACGAGGCTCTTGCCGAGCTCGCGGGCCCGGGGGCTGTACGGCGAGATGACCAGCGCGCAGGGGCGTTCGTCGGACATGTCTGCTCCTTCACCCACTCCCACCGGCCCCTACCGGTCCGCACCAGAGGGCACTGTGCCCTGTCGTACCGCGATCGATCATCCAAAAGCTCTCGCAGGCGACCAGTTCGCCCGCTCTCTTCCCCATCGGCGACCTCAACCATGGGCTGAAGCGGCTCTGCGTCGAGGGGTCGTAGCGCGCCCGGGCGACTGACGGTTTCTCCGGGCCTGACCCCTGGGCAAGACCGGGCGAGCCGCGCCTCCGGGTCTGGCAGGCTACGCCCATGGCGCGTTCGCGGATCGACTACGAGTGCAGCAACTGTGGGCATCGGACGGCCAAGTGGCTCGGCCGCTGCCCCGACTGCTCCCAGTGGAACACCTTCGTGGAGGTCCGGCCCGTGGCCGAGACCACCGGCAAGGCGGCCGCGCGCACGCAGGGGGCCCGCCTGGGTCGGCAGACCGAGGAGGGCCCGAAGCCGGTCACCCAGCTGGGCAGCGAGGCCGACGCCGTGCGGTTCGAGAGCGGGATCGGAGAGTTCGACCGCATCCTCGGGGGCGGCATCGTCCCGGGCTCGGTGACCCTCATCGGTGGTGAGCCGGGGGTCGGCAAGTCCACCTTGCTGCTTCAGGTGGCGGCGGGGCTCGCGCGGCAGGGGCACCGGGTGCTCTACGCCTCCGGGGAGGAGTCCGCGGGGCAGGTCCGCGACCGCGCCGCGCGGTTGGACGGGCTGCACGACTTCCTGTTCCTCCAGTCGGAGACCCAGCTGGATCGCGTGCTCGACGGGGCGGAGCGCACGTCGCCCGCGGTGCTCGTCGTCGACTCGGTGCAGACCGCCTTCGTCCCCGACGTGGGGAGCACGCCGGGCTCGGTCAGCCAGGTCCGGGAGGTCGCCGCGCGCCTCGTCCTGCACGCGAAGGCCACGAACCGGGCGGTCCTGCTGGTGGGCCACGTCACGAAGGCGGGCGAGCTCGCGGGGCCGCGGACGCTCGAGCACATCGTGGACGCGGTGATCTACTTCGAGGGCAGCGCGAACCCGCCGTTCCGCGTGCTCCGCGGGCAGAAGAACCGCTTCGGGAGCACCGGCGAGCTCGGGCTGTTCTCGATGGGGGCGGGTGGCCTCGAAGAGGTGCCCGAGCCGTCCGCGGCGTTGTTGGCGGACCGCCCGACCGGGCGGCCGGGGACCGTCGTGGCGGCGTGCATGGAGGGGACCCGCTGCCTGCTGCTGGAGGTGCAGGCCCTGGTGGCCCCCGGCTTCCCGGGCTCGGTGCGACGGACGGCGCTCGGCGTCGACCCAGGCCGGCTGGCGATGCTCGTCGCCGTGCTCGGCAAGGCCGACTACGTCCTCCACGACAAGGAGGTCTACGTGAACGTCGTGGGCGGGGTACGCATCAGCGAGACGGCAGCCGATCTCGCGGTCGCGGCGGCGGTGCTCAGCTCGCTGCTGGAGCGCGCGCCGGCGCCCAACTGGGTGGTCCTGGGAGAGATCGGGCTCACCGGAGAGCTGCGCTCGGTGCCTCGCCTGGAGCAGCGTCTGCAGGAGGCGGCCCGGCACGGCTTCGAGCGCGCCCTGATGCCACCGGCGCCGCGGGGGTTCGAGCCGCCCGACGGCATCGAGCTCGTGGAGGCCCGGACCATCGAGGAGGCCCTCGGCGCCTTGTTCAGCTGAGGGAGCCCGCCTGCGCGGCGGACAGGCCGGTCAGGGGGAGAGCGTCTCCTCGCCCACGTCGTTCGGCGCCACCGACTCGAGCGGCTCCGGGCTGACCGGCGCCTTCGCCTTCGGCTTCGTCGCGGGCTTCGGCTTCGGGGTCGACTTCGCCTTCGACTTCGCGCTCGATCCCGACTTCGCGCTGGTCTTCGACTTCGCGCTCGCCTTCGCACTGGCGCGCGCCCGCCCCTTCGGGGCCCCGTCCGGGTACTCCAGGTAGCGCTTCCGCCGCGCGTCGAACTCCGCCCGCTCGTCCTCCCACCGCGCCGCGATCCGCTTCAGCGGCACGTCCTCTTCGACCTCCGACCGCAGGGACGGCGAGCCGTCGAGCAGATCGATGGCGATGGGGTCGCTCACGAACTCGTAGGTGTGGGTCCGCCAGCGGGCCTTGCCCGGCCACAGCCGCCACGCCGCCTTGAGCAGCCCGACGTACGTCATCAACGAGTGGAACGCGAGGCGGTCCGTCACGTGGACCTGCACGCCCCCACAGGCTTGCCCGTGGTGCTTCTGGAAGGTCGGCAGGAAGACGAGCGGCCGCAGGACGAACCCGCCATACCCCGCCTCGTGCAGCTCCTCGGTGGCCACGTCGGCCCAGCGCTGGGGATGGATGTACGGCGCGCCCACGATCTCGAAGGGGCGGGTCTGCCCGCGTCCCTCGCTCAGCAGCGTCCCCTCCAAGAGGCAGCCGCCGGGGTAGACGACCGCCGTGTCCACCGTGGGCATGTTCGGCGACGGGAGCACCCAGGGCAGGCCGGTGTCCTCGAAGTACATGGAGCGGTTCCAGCCCTCCATGCGGACCACCTCCACCTCGCACTCGATGCCCTCCTCCTCCTGGAAGAACGACGAGAGCTCCCCGACCGTCATCCCGTGCCGATTGGGCAGCCGGTAGCGCCCGACGAAGGAGCGGTAGCCGTCCTGGACGACGTTGCCCTCCACCTGGAGCCCGCCGATCGGGTTCGGGCGGTCGCAGACGATCACGGGCACGCCGACCTGCCCGGCGATCTCCATCGCGTGGGCCATCGTGTAGGCGTAGGTGTAGTAGCGGGCGCCCACGTCCTGGATGTCGAACACGAGGACGTCGAGGTTCTCGACCATGTGCTTCGGGGGCCACAGGCTCGACTCGTTGCGCCCGTAGAGGCTGTGCAGCGGCAGCCCGGTGATGCGGTCCACGCGCTCGCCGGAGACCGGGATCATGTCCTGAGCGTCGCCGCGGATGCCGTGCTCGGGACCGAACAGCTGCACGAGGTCCACGTCCGGGTGGCCCGCGAGGGCGTCCGCGGCGTGGACGAAGTCGCTCGTGATCGACGAGGCGTTGCAGATGAGCCCGACGCGCTTGCCCTTCAGCAGGGAGATCTGGTCGGAGAGGAGGCGATCGAGTCCGGTGCGGACGACGGGCTTCGGCATGGGCGGGATGCTACCGAATCCCGCCCGCCCTGACGGCCCCGTGTGGACGCGCAGATCCGCCGCCGGGATCGAGTCCGCCCTTGAGGGCAGGCCCTCGGCTCCTTACCTTGTGCGTGTCGAGGATCCACCAGTTCTGGCGCTGGAGGTCTCCTTGCCGCGAGTCCGGCCCCGGGGCGATGGTCGTCCCGGGGTCATTCGCTTGGGGCATCGGACCCGGAGGGGACGCGCGTTCAGGCGGGATCGGGATCCGGCCGCCGACGCAGACGCCACCCGAGCAGACCCAGCCACGTCAGCGCGCTGATGACGAGCCCCGCGGCGCGGTCCCAGGGGCGCCACGCCGAGTACCGGTACTCGACGCGCTGAGCGCCGTCCGGCACCTCCCCCGAGAGCAGCCAGCTCCGGCGCTGGGCGGGCCTCCAGGGACCGCCGTCGACGCGGTACTCCCACCCCGGGAACCAACCGAAGCTGATCCGGATGTCCGACGCCACGGTGCCGGCTGGCAGAGCGACGGTCAGGCGCTCGGGGAGCACGGTGAGGACTGCGTCCTCGGCTCCTGCCCACTCTCCACCCTCGGGGCGGAGGGAGACCATGGGGTCCGGGCTGAGCACCTGGGGCTGCGCCCGGGCGCGGCGGACGCGGAACGAGGCACCGTAGAACTCCGACTCCTCCACCGTGGGGGGCTTCGAGGAGCGGCCGTAGCGTCGGCGCAGCGTGCTCGACATGTAGTCCGGGAACGCCCGGCGCCCCAGCAGCAGCTGCCAGTCGTAGTCGGACGGCGGGAGGCGAAGCCCTTCGACGCGCACGAGCTGGTCCCGGGGGATCCCCTCGATGGGGACGGGCTTCGCCCCGCGGAAGGCGACGGCGCCGAGGCCCTCGTGGTCGTCGAACCGCTGGGCGGCACCGAGGTAGGGGGCGACGTCGACGGCGAGGGCGGCGAGGGCGACGGCGAGGAAGAGGGCGCGCGGGGTGGGCCAGCGATCCAGGGCGAGGCCGCCAGCGAGGGCCGCGAGGACGGATGCGGGGGCGTAGAGGCGCCAGGGAAACATGATCCGCCCGAGGATCGGGACGCCGTCCAGGGCCATGGCGAGGGGCCAGATCGACAGGAGGAGCAGGCCGAGGGCGACGGCGGCCCAGAGGCGGGGGTCCGCGGCGGGATCCGGTGAGGCGGAGGGTGCGGCGGGAGGCGATGAGGCACGCGACGAGGCGCCCTCTGGGTCGGAGGCAGGGCCGCGCGGTCGTGCGAGCGCCAGACCGAGCAGGCCGAGCAGCGCCCAGCCGAAGTACATGGGCATGCCCCGGCCGGGATGGCCTCCGTCGCCGATGCGCCGGCGGATGTCGTAGCGAGGCCACAGCGCCCGGGTGACGGGCTCGTCGGCGAAGACTGCGTAGGGCGAGATGGCGCGCCCGGGCCGGCTGATGTCGTTGATCGAGGTGTGCTCGGCCTCCACGACCGCCGGGAGGAGCCAGGCTGCGGTGGCCCCGACGGTCAGGGTGGCGACCAGGGCCAGCGTGCGCAGGGACGCGCCCCGGGGGCGCGGAGCGTGGTCCCGGGCGAGCGTCCAGGCCAGGACCACCACGATGGCGCCCACGAAGCTCGCCATGATCAGCGTGATCAGGTGGGTGAAGAGCAGGGCGCCCGCGCAGACGCCGAGGACCCAACCCGCCCTCCCCCGCTCCCCGCGCGCCAGCTTCCACGAGGCGACCGCGAACGGGACGATCCAGGGGAATGCCATCGTCTCGCCGAGGGCGAGGCGGAAGGTCTGGTCCATGAGGTGGTAGGGCGCGAGCATCGCGGCGCCGGCGGCGAGCAGGGCGGCGGGCCAGCTTCCGCGCAGCCAGCGGACCGACAGGAGCAGCGACAGCCCCGTCCCCCACTGGCCGAGCACCATGAGCCAGCTCAGGGCCTGCGACGGCGAGGCGCCGAGGGCCTGGGCGGGCCACGCGAGCACGTACGGCAGCGGCGCGTAGAACTGGAGCAGCGGGATCCCGAGGGACAGGTAGGGGTTCCAGCGAGGGAACCAGTCGCCGTCGAGGACGCAGCGCCACAGCGACCAGACCGCCCAGGAGTGGTGGGGGATGTCGTGGCCGAAGGTGATGCCGGGGCGGAGGTAGTCCTGGGCCGCGGCGAGCGCGAGGGCGGCGAGCAGCAGCGCGAGGAGGAGGGCTCGGCCGACGCGTCGGCGGGGAGCCGGAGCGCTTCGGGGCGAGGCGGTCGAGGCGGTCGAGGCGCTGGAGGCGCTGCCCTCGGAGTCAGACCCCAGCCGCCACCCCACCACCGAGACGAGCGCGATGACGACTCCAAGGGCGACGAGGCCCGCCGTCGCTGGCGGCGCCCCCATCTCGCCGCGAGTGGTGAGGAGGGCGACGACCACCGACCCCACGAGCACCAGGACGGGAGCGGCGGATCTCATGGCGCCGGGCAACCCGTCACGGGGCGGGGAACGCGTCCGCGAGGCGCCGGATGCCCTCGTCCTGGATCCGCTGGGCCGCGGCGGCGAAGAGGGCCTGCACCCGCTGAGTCACCGGGCCGGGCCCGTCACCGAGGCGGCGGGCATCCAGGGTGACGGCCGGCATGATCTCCTTGAGCGAGCTGGTGATGAACAGCTCGTCGGCCGCATCCAGGTCGGCGTCGAACAGGGACCGCTCCACCAGCTCGACCCCTGCGGCGCGCAGGGTCGCCATGACGAGGCCGCGGGTGACCCCCGGGAGGATCCCGGCGTCGAGTCCCGGCGTCGTCACGCGCTCTCCGTGCACGGCGAAGAGGTTGCTCGTCGTCGCCTCGCCCCAGGAGCCGTCGGCGCCGCGCATCAAGGCCTCCAGGCCGCCGGCCCGCTGGCCTTCGTTCAGCGCGAGGACGTTCTCCAGGTAGTCGCCCGACTTGATGTGCCCGAGGACGCCGCGCTTGCCTTCGTGCTCCGACGGCCGCACCAGCCCGACGCCCGCTGCCCGCATGGCCGAATACGGCGGGACCGGCCGACTCAGGACGACGAGGCGGGGCCGCTGGGGCACGGGGAACGCGAGGCCGGAGCCGCCATCTCCGCGGGTGACGATGATGCGGAGCGAGCTCTCGCCGGGGAAGCCCTGGGCCGCGATTGTGGACGCGACGATGTCGACGAGGTCGTCGTCGGACCAGGGGACGGGCATGGAGAGAGCACCCGCCGATCGACGGAGGCGGTCCAGGTGGTCACCCATGAGGAAGGGCGCGCCCGCGTAGGTCCGTACGGTGTCGAAGACCGAGTCGGCGAAGAGGAAGCCGCGGTCGGTGACGGGGACCCGCGCCTCGGCGAGGGGGACGACGGCGCCGTCGATCCAGGCGGCGCCGGCAGGGTCGCGCGTCGCGGAGCCGTCGGAGGCGGACACGGCGTCAGCCCGCGAGGTGGGCCCGCACGACCTCCTCGATCACGGGGCGCACGGGCCGGGGCCGGATGCCCCCGGCCTCCCGAAGCCAGCGCCCACCGTCGCCCGCGACCGACCAGGCGCGGTCGGTCCAGCCGAAGGGGTCACGACCTGCGGGGGGGCAGAAGGTCGCCTCGACGCCGAGGGCGGCGGCGACCTCCTCGACGACCTCGCGCTCCCACATGGCCTCGCCGACGACGTTCCAGACGGGGCCCGGGGGCTCGGTGTGAGCGGGGATGGGGGCGGCGATGGAGTGGATGAGGGCCTCGACGACGTCGGGCAGGGCGACGAGGCCCAGGTGGTGTCCCTGTTCGCCGACCAGCGGGTAGGGCTCCCCGGAGCGGAGACGCTCGATGGTGGTGCGGAGCCAGGACTGGGCGCGCATGCCCGGGCCCACGGCCATGCCGATGCGCAGCGTCCAGAGCTCAGCGACGGGCTCGAGCAGCGCCGAGAGCCGGGCGGCGTCCTCCGCCCACTTCTTGGCGAAGCCGTAGGCGAGCGGGCGGTGGTGGACCCGGCGGTCCTCCTCGAGGAGGGTGCGGCTGGCGGGCAGCGCGGGCTCGTACACGGTGGTCGACGAGGCGAGGACCATCCGCTTCACCCCGGCGCGGCGGGCGGCCTCGGACAGGTTCAGGGTCGCGGCGGCGGTGCCACGGAAGTGCCCGGCGACGTCGTTGTCCGCGCCGCGGTGGGCGGCGAGGTGCACGAGGACGTCGGTGCCCTCGGGGATGACGTCCCGAGGGAGCGGCTTGGAGAGGTCGACGGTGCGGAACAGCACCGGGAGGGTCGCCGGGGGCGCGGAGCGACCGAGGGCGAGCCAGTTCCCCCGATCCCCGATACGCGTGCACAACGCGCGACCGATGAATCCCGTGGCTCCCGTGACGACGATGCGAGGCTGCGACATGCGCGCGAGGGTAGCCGGGACGCGGGACACGGGGGAAGGCGGGGGGGAAAACACCCGGGTAGCGAATCCGGCTCGCCCTGCTAGGGTCCGCGTCCTTTTCGACGGGGAGCGTCGCCTCCCCTGGAGCGCCCTGCGCGGCCCTCCGTCGGGAGCCGACCATGAGCAAGAACCAGCCCTGGCCCCTGCGCGAAGCGACCTCGCTGCTCGCCCACGTCGAGGCCCTCGAGGCGAAGGGGCTGCGAGATCCCGCGGACCCCGTCCTCTTCGAGACCGGCTACGGCCCCTCGGGCCTCCCCCACATCGGCACCTTCGCCGAGGTCGCGCGCACGACGTTCATCCGCCGGGCCTTCCGCCAGATCAGCGACCGTCCCACCAAGCTCATCGCGTTCTCCGACGACATGGACGGCCTCCGCAAGGTCCCGCTCAACATCCCGAACCCCGAGACCGTCGAGCCCCACCTCGGCAAGCCCCTGTCGTCCATCCCCGACCCCTTCGGCGTCGACGACTCCTACTCGGGCCACATGAACCGGCGCCTGCGCGAGTTCCTCGACGAGTTCGGCTTCGACTACGACTTCCGCAGCAGCACCGAGATGTACACGTCCGGCGTGTTCAACGAGTCGCTGTCCCTGCTCCTCGCGAAGGTCGACGACGTCCTCGCGATCATCCTGCCCACCCTGCGCCCCGAGTCCCGCGAGGGCTGGTCGCCGTTCATGCCCGTGTGCCCCGACTGCGGGCGCAACCTGTCCACGACGGTCACCGCCTACCACCCCGAGCGGGACTCCCTGTCGTTCGCGTGCGACGGCGGACGCGAGGGCAAGGTCGACCACTGCGGGGCGAGCGGCGAGCTGTCCGTCCACGACGGCAAGGTCAAGGTGGGCTGGAAGGTGGACTGGGCCCTGCGCTGGTTCACCTTCGGCATCCACTACGAGATGTACGGCAAGGACCTCATCGAGTCGGCCCAGCTCTCCTCGCGCATCGTGCGCGCCCTCGGCGGGACGCCCCCGGTCGGTCTGTTCTACGAGATGTTCCTCGACGAGGACGGCAAGAAGATCAGCAAGAGCGTCGGCAAGGGCATCACCGTCGACGGCTGGCAGGAGTACGCCCCCGTCGAGTCGCTCCTCGCCTTCCTCTACCAGAACCCCCGCAAGGCGAAGCGCCTCACCTGGGACACCATCCCCAACTTCACCGACCAGTACCTCAAGCAGCTGGCCGAGTGGGAGGGGCAGGACGACGAAGGACGCCTGTGGAACCCGTCCTACTTCTACTTCGACCAGGGCGCGCCCCGGCCGGCGTGGAAGGTCGCAGTGAACTACTCGCTGGTCCGCAACATGGTCGTGTGCATGGGCAAGGACGACCCCGACGTCGTCCTCGGCTACCTCGAGCGCTACGACGCGCAGGTCTCTGATTCCGAGCACGCCGCCCTGACGACGCAGCTCGTCCGCGGCGCCATCGCCTACGACCGCGACTTCGAGGCCGGCAACCGCACCCTGCAGCCGCCTCCGCCGGAGATTCGCCCGGCGCTCCTCACCCTCGCGGACAAGCTCGTCGAGGCCGCGGCCGCCGATCTACGTGACACCGATGCGCTTCAGGGCCTCGCCTTCGACTCCGCCCGCGCCCACGACATCGAGCCCCGCGCCATGTTCCAGGCGCTGTACTGCGGGCTGATCGGACAGAACCGCGGCCCCCGCTTCGGAGGCTTCATGCTCGCCCTCGGGCTGAGCGAAGCCGCCGATGCCCTGCGGACCCTCGCCTCCTCCTGACATCCTCCGGGTCCCAACCGCCTCCCAAGGAGCCCACCGCACGATGACGTCCCTGACCACCTCCTCGTCCCATGAGCGCGTGTCCCGTTCCCCCCTCGAGCTGCTCGAGGAGATGCGGACGTACGGGGGGGAACCGGTCACCACCGGCATCGAGGACGCCACCCTGCGCGACCTCCTGCGGGAGCACGGGGATCTCGAAGAGGCCATCGAGCGCGCCGCCGTGGCCCACCGGGCCCTGCGCGACCGTTGGACCCAGCTCGCCGGGTCCGAAAAGGAGCTCGTGGCGTTCCTCCAGGAGGACTACGTCAACTTCTACACCCCGGCGACGGTGAACCCCTACGTGCCGCTGGCCGCCGTGGGGCCCTGGGTGATCACGTCCCATGGCGCCGTCGTCCACGACAACGGCGGGTACGGGATGCTCGGAATGGGCCACGCGCCGCCGAAGGTCCTCGAGCGCATGGCCGAGCCCTGGGTCATGGCGAACGTGATGACCCCGAGCTTCTCCCAGAAGGGCCTCGCCGACGCGCTGCGCCGCGAGCTGGGCCACGCCCGCGAAGACGGCTGCCCCTTCGCCCGCTTCCTCTGCCTGAACTCCGGCAGCGAGGCGGTGACGGTCGCCCTGCGCATCTCGGACATCAACGCCCGCCAGCACACGCAGCCCGGGGGCCGCCACGAGGGCAAGGTCACCAAATTCCTCGTCCACCGCGGCGCGTTCCACGGCCGCACCGGCCGCGCCGCCCAGGCCAGCCACTCCACGCGCCCGAAGTACGACGCGAACCTGCTGAGCTTCAGCCTCCTCGACAACCTCATCATCGTCGAGGCGAACGACGTGGACGGCCTCCGGACCGCCTTCGCCGACGCCGAGCGCAACGATGTGTTCATCGAGGCGATGCTGATGGAGCCCGTGATGGGCGAGGGCAACCCCGGCCTCGCCGTCACCCGCGAGTACTACGACGTGGCCCGGGACCTGACCAAGGCCCACGGCGCGCTCCTCATCGTGGACAGCATCCAGGCAGGACTGCGCGCCACCGGAGCCCTGTCCATCGTGGACTACCCGGGCTTCGAGGACTGCGAGGCGCCGGATCTGGAGACGTGGAGCAAGGCGCTCAACGCCGGCCAGTTCCCCCTGTCCGTCCTCGGCGCGAACGACCGGGCCGCCGCGCTCTACGTCAAGGGCGTCTACGGCAACACGATGACCACGAACCCGCGCGCCCTCGAGGTGGCGGTCGAGGTCCTCGATCGGGTGACGCCCGAGCTCCGGGCGAACATCCGCAACGCCGGTCGCAAGTTCCTCGACCAGCTCGAGGGCCTCAACCGGGAGATGCCCGGGATCTTCACGGAGATCCGCGGGACCGGCCTGCTCTTCTGCGCGGAGATGGACCCGGACAAGTACCCCGTCGTCGGCTTCGGCGGCGTCGAGGAGGCATGCCGCAAGGCGGGCCTCGGGGTGATCCACGGAGGCCGCAACGCCCTGCGGTTCACCCCCCACTTCGGCATCGACGACGCCGAGATCGATCTGGTCATCGGCATCCTGCGCCGTGTCCTCCGCGGCTTCTACCAAGCCTGAGAACCGCCCGGCGCGGCTGGCGTTTCGCGTCTTGAGGCGGTAAATCCGCGCCCATGACCAGTCGCACGATCAGGAAAGGCCTCGACCTTCCCATCGCGGGGGCGCCCCGGCAGGAGCTGACCGACGGACCCCCGGTCTCGACGGTGGCGATCGTCGCCAGCGATTACGTGATGATGAAGCCGCGGATGCTCGTCAACGAGGGCGACACCGTGCGTCGAGGCACGAAGCTCTTCGAGGACCGCAAGCAGCCCGGCGTGTTCTTCACGTCTCCGGGCGCCGGCACCGTCCAGGCGATCAACCGCGGGGCGCGCCGCGCGCTCCAGACGGTCGTCATCGCCCTGAACGACGCCGAGAAGGCCGGCTCCACGACGGACGCGGACCACCAGCCCTTCGAGGCGCACAAGGGCGCGGACCCCGCCGCCTACGACCGGGACGCCGCCATCGCGCTCCTCGTCGAGTCGGGGCTCTGGACCGCCCTGCGCGAGCGCCCCTTCGGCCGCGTGCCGTCCCCGAAGGACAGTGGCTCGGCCCTGTTCATCAACGGGATGGACAGCAACCCGATCGCCGCGGACCCGGACGTCGCCATCGGCGACGCCGCCGCGGATCTGCAGCGCGGCGTCGACCTGCTCAGCAAGCTCTGCACCCGCACCTGGTTCTGCAAGCGGGCCGGCAGCAAGCTCGACGTGAAGAACGCCCAGGTGGCGACGTTCTCGGGTCCGCACCCGAGCGGCCTCGTCGGCACCCACATCCACTTCCTCGACCCCGTCAGCCGCGCCAAGTCCGTGTGGCATCTCGGCTACGCCGACGCCATCGCGGTGGGACGGCTCCTGTCGACCGGCCGCCTTCCGGTGGAGCGGGTCGTCGCCCTGTCCGGCCCCGTGGTCAAGGACCCGCGCCTCGTCCGCACCCGCCTCGGCGCGTCCACGGACGACCTCACGGCGGGCCAGCTCGCCGACGGCGCCTCCCGGACCATCTCCGGCAGCCCGGTGTTCGGCGACACTGCCCAGGGGCCGGTCCTCGGCTACCTCGGCCGCTACGCCAGCCAGGTCACCGTCCTGCGCGAGGACAAGGACCGCCACTTCCTCGGCTGGCTCGGCCCGGGCGTGAACGACTTCAGCACCTGGCCCACGTTCCTCTACAGGTTCTTCCGCCGGAGCAAGAAGCTCGACCTGGGCACGAACACGATGGGCTCGCCGCGCGCGATGGTCCCCATCGGCATGTACGAGAACGTGATGCCCCTGGACATCCTGCCGACCCACCTGCTGCGGGCCCTGTCCGCGAAGGACGTCGAGCGGGCCGAGCAGCTCGGCATGCTCGAGCTCGACGAGGAAGACCTCGCCCTGTGCACCGTCGTGTGCCCCGGGAAGATCGACTACGGCGCACTCCTGCGCGAGAACCTCCGCACCGTCCTGCTGGAGGGCTGAGACCGTGAAAGCACTCCGCAAGCTCCTCGACAGCGTCGAGCACCACTTCGAGCCGGGCGGCAAGCTCGAGCGCTTCTACGCGCTGTACGAGATGCCGGACACGTTCCTCTACACGCCCAAGGACGTGACCGAGGGACGGACCCACGTCCGCGACGCGATGAACCTCAAGCGCATGATGATCACCGTCGCCATCGCGCTGTTCCCGTGCGGCCTCATGGCCCTGTGGAACACGGGGCACCAGGCGCTCCTCGCCGTCAGCAACGGCGCCGCCTGGCGCGACGACTTCAACACCGCGATCTTCAGCCTGGTCATGGGCGACCTCGCCACGCTCGACGCGGCGGCGATGTCCCTCAACCCGCTCATCTGCCTGCTCTACGGGGCGCTCTACTTCGTCCCCATCTTCGCCGTGACCCAGGCGGTGGGCGGCGGCGCCGAGGTCCTGTTCTCGGTGGTGCGCAAGCACGAGATCAACGAGGGCTTCCTCGTCACCGGGCTGCTCTACCCCCTCATCCTCCCGCCGACCATGCCCCTGTGGCAGGTGGCGCTGGGCATCCTGTTCGGCATCATCATCGGCAAGGAGGTGTTCGGCGGCACGGGGATGAACATCCTCAACCCGGCCCTGACCGGGCGCGCCTTCCTCTTCTTCGCCTATCCGGCGGAGATCTCGGGCGACAAGGTCTGGACCGCGGTGAGCCCCGACGGCTTCTCCGGCCCCACCTGGCTCGCCAACGCCGCGGCCAACGCCGGCGCCGAGTTCACCACGAAGATGGCGTCCTTCACGCTGCCCGGCGGCGAGGTCGTCTCCCTGTCGTTCATGGACGCCTTCCTCGGGGTGATACCGGGGTCCATGGGCGAGACATCGGCGCTCGCGTGCCTGCTGGGCGCCACGTTCCTCATCCTCACGAAGGTGGGGTCCTGGCGGACGATGGCCGGCGTGGTCGCCGGCACCGTGGTCATGTCGCTGGTGCTGAACGGGGTCGGGTCGGAGACGAACCCGATGTTCGCGATGCCCTTCTACTGGCACTTCGTGCTGGGCGGCTGGGCCTTCGGGATGGTGTTCATGGCCACGGACCCGGTCTCGTCGGCGTTCACCGACACCGGCCGGCTCGCCTACGGGTTCGGCATCGGCGTGATGGTCGTCCTCGTCCGCGTCGTCAACCCCGCCTACCCGGAGGGGATGATGCTCGCCATCCTGTTCATGAACCTGTTCGCGCCGCTGTTCGACCACTTCGTGGTCCAGGCCAACATTCGACGGAGGATGAAGCGCAGTGTCGCGTAGCTCAACCGGATACACGTTTGGTTTCGCGGCCGCGGTCTGCCTCGTCTGTTCGACGGCGGTGGCGGGCGCAGCCGTGTCGCTCAAGGACCGCCAGGAGGCGAACAAGGTCCTGGACCGTCAGAAGAAGGTCCTCGACGTCGCCGGCCTCATGGAGGCGGGCGAGGCCCTGAGCCCCGAGGAGGTCAAGAGCCGCTTCGAGGCGAACATCGTCGCCAAGGTGGTGGAGTTCTCGTCCGGCGCCTACGCCGACGACGTGGACGCCGCCACCTACGACCAGCGCAAGGCGGCCAAGGATCCGTCCATGAGCAAGCCGGCGCCGGACAACGCGGCCAAGGTGGCCCGCGTGCCCGAGCATGCCCTCGTCTACCACGTGAAGGGCGACGGCGGCGCCGTCGACCAGGTCATCCTGCCCATCGAGGGCAAGGGGCTGTGGTCCACGCTCTACGGCTACCTCGCCCTCGACAAGGACGTGCAGACCATCAAGGGCATCACGTTCTACGAGCACGCGGAGACGCCGGGGCTCGGCGGTGAGGTGGACAACCCGTCCTGGAAGGCGAAGTGGCCGGGCCGCAAGGTCTACGGCGACGCCGGCGAGGTCGGGATCAAGGTGGTGAAGGGCGTGGCCGGCAGCGCGTCCGAGGCGCCCTACGAGGTCGACGGCCTCTCCGGCGCCACCATCACCAGCAACGGAGTGACGAACACGCTTCAGTTCTGGCTCGGCCCCGAGGGGTTCAAGCCGTACCTGGAGAACTTCGAGAAGGGGACGTTGGACCGATGAACGCAGGCCCCCTGAATCCGGCGCAGCGCGAAGCGCTCGTCGACCCGCTCTTCAACAACAACCCCATCGCGCTTCAGGTCCTCGGGATCTGCTCGGCCCTGGCGGTCACGACCCAGATGGCGACCTCGCTCGTCATGTGCGTCGCCCTGACTGCGGTGCTCGTGGGCAGCAACGTCAGCATCTCGCTGATGCGCAACCACATCCCGTCCAGCATCCGCATCGTGGTGCAGCTGACGGTCATCGCGTCCCTCGTCATCGTGACGGACCAGGTGCTCAAGGCGTTCCTGTTCGACATCAGCAAGCAGCTGTCGGTGTTCGTCGGTCTCATCATCACGAACTGCATCGTGATGGGCCGGGCCGAGGCGTACGCGATGCAGAACGGCCCGGTGCTCAGCCTCTGGGACGGCATCGGCAACGGCCTGGGCTACTCGCTCATCCTCATGGCCACCGCGTTCTTCCGTGAGCTCTTCGGGGCCGGGAAGCTCTTCGGTCTCGCGCTGTTCCCGCTGGCGACCGAGGGCGGCTGGTACACGCCGAACGGCCTCATGGTGCTGGCCCCCGGCGCCTTCTTCCTCATCGGCCTGTTCATCTGGGCCCTGCGGGTCTGGAAGCCCGACCAGGTGGAGGCGAACTACTGATGGAAGAGCTCCTCTCCCTGGCCGTGAAGGCCACGTTCGTCGAGAACATGGCGCTCGCCTACTTCCTCGGCATGTGCAGCTTCCTCGCCGTGTCGAAGAAGGTGGACACCGCCATCGGGCTCGGCGGCGCGGTCATCTTCGTCCTCGCCATCACGCTGCCCCTGAACCAGGCCATCCACCACTTCGTCCTCAAGGAGGGCGCGCTGGGCTGGATCAGCCCGTCGTTCGCAGACGTGGACCTGTCGTTCCTCAACTTCCTCGTCTTCATCGGGACCATCGCCGCAGCGGTGCAGATCGTGGAGATGACGCTCGACAAGTACGCCCCCGGCCTCTACGCCGCCCTGGGCGTGTTCCTGCCGCTCATCGCGGTGAACTGCGCGATCCTCGGGGGGTCGCTGTTCATGGTCGAGCGTGACTACAACTTCGCGGAGAGCGTCGTCTTCGGGGTCGGGTCCGGCATCGGCTGGGCGCTCGCGGTCATCGCGCTGGCCGCCATCCGCGAGAAGATGCGGTACAGCAACGTGCCGCCCGGGCTTCGCGGGCTCGGAATCACCTTCATCGTGACGGGGCTGATGGCGATCGGCTTCATGGCCTTTGCGGGGATCCAGCTGTGACCGTATTCGTGATGGGGGTCGTCACCTTCCTGACGATCGTGCTGGCGCTCGTCGCCGTCCTGATGCTCGCCAAGAACCAGCTCGTGCCCGCGGGTGACGTGCGAATCATCATCAACGACGACGAGAACAAGGCGATCAACGTGCCCGCCGGCGGCACGCTGCTCAACGCCCTCGCCGACCAGAAGATCTTCATCCCCTCGGCCTGCGGCGGCGGCGGGACGTGCGGTGTGTGCAAGGTGCACGTGCACGAGGGCGGCGGGTCGATCCTGCCCACCGAGCTGACGCACGTGAGCCGCGGCGAGGCCCGCGAGGGCTGCCGCCTGTCCTGCCAGGTCAAGGTGAAGCAGGACATGAAGATCGAGGTGGAGCCCGAGATCTTCAGCGTCCAGAAGTGGGAGTGCACCGTGCGCTCCAACGAGAACGTGGCGACGTTCATCAAGGAGCTGGTGCTCGAGCTGCCCGAGGGGGAGTCGGTCCCCTTCCGGGCTGGTGGGTACATCCAGATCGAGGCCCCGCCCCACGTGGTCCACTACAAGGACTTCGAGGTGGAGACGGACTACCGCGGCGACTGGGACCGCTTCGACATGTGGCAGTTCACCAGCAAGACGAACGAGCTGGTGACGCGCGCGTACTCGATGGCGAACTACCCCGGTGAGCGCGGCATCATCATGCTGAACGTGCGCATCGCGAGTCCCCCGCCGGACCGCAGCGCGCCGCGTGGTGGGCCGCCGAAGTACCTCGATGTTCCCCCGGGTCAGATGAGTTCGTTCATCTTCGGCCTGAAGCCGGGAGACAAGGTCACGATCTCCGGCCCCTTCGGCGAGTTCTTCGCGAAGGAGACGAAGAACGAGATGGTGTTCGTCGGCGGCGGCGCCGGCATGGCGCCCATGCGGGCCCACATCTTCGACCAGTTCAAGCGCATCCGGACGGACCGCAAGGTGTCCTTCTGGTACGGCGCCCGGTCCTGGCGCGAGACGTTCTACGTCGAGGACTTCGAGAGCATCCAGAAGGAGTTCCCGAACTTCGAGTGGCACGTGGCCCTGTCGGACGTGCAGGAAGAGGACGACTGGGACAACCCGGAGTCGGAGGCGCGCCAGCCCGAGGGCTGCAAGCACGGCTACACCGGGTTCATCCACAACGTGCTGCTGAAGAACTACCTCGAGCAGCACCCGTCCCCCGAGGACATCGAGTACTACCTCTGCGGTCCGCCCATCATGAACGAGAGCGTGATCAACATGCTGATCGACCTGGGCGTGGAGCCGGAGAACATCGCGCTGGACGACTTCGGCGGGTAGCCCGCGGTTGGCCGAGAGCCGAGAGGCGCGAGAGATGCGCGGCCTCGATGACGCGAGGGTTCCATGAGACCTGAACAGACGACGGGGGAGTTGCTGAAGCGGCTCGCCCTGCCGGCGGCGTTCGTCGCGCTGCTGTTCTGGGCGCTGTGGGACCGGGCGGAGCCGCGGGGCGACGACGGCGGCGAGGTTGCCGAGGACGCTGGGACTGCGGGCGACTCGGCTGTTGGCGAGGGCGATGGGGGCGTGAGCGACGCCTCGACTGGCGCGGACGACGCTGGCGCGGGGTTCGAGCGACGCGGCGAGACGATGGGGACGACGTTCCACGTCAAGGTCGTGGGGAACGCCGACGCCGACGCGGTGGACCAGGCCATCGCGACCACGCTGGCCGAGATCGACGCGCTCATGTCGACCTGGCGGCCAGACTCGGAGCTGTCGCGCCTCAACGCGAGCGGCACCGAGCCGTTCCCGGTGTCGAAGCCGACGGCGGAGGTCCTGCGTCTCGCGGGCTCGATCCACGCCGCGACGGGCGGCGCGTTCGACGTGACCGTGGGGCCGCTGGTGCGTCGCTGGGGGTTCGGGCCGGACGGCGCGCAGGCGGCACCCTCGGAGGACGAGATCGCCGCGCTGGTGGGGCGAGTCGGGTTCGACAAGCTGGTCCTCGACGGAGCGACGGTGCGCAAGGAGCGCGCCGACGTGGACGTGGATCTGTCGGCCATTGCGAAGGGCTACGGGGTGGACCGGGTGGCCGAGGCGGTGGACGCGGTGGACGGCGTGGACGCAGTGATGGTCGAGATCGGCGGCGAGGTGCGGGTGATCGGACTGAACGGCGCGCGCCCGTGGCGCCTGGCCATCGAGCGCCCCGACGCGCAGCGGCGGGCGGTGCACAGCGTGGTGGAGCTGCAGAGCGGAGCCCTGGCGACCTCGGGGGACTACCGGCGGTTCCTCGACGAGGACGGCGCGCGGCGGACCCACGTGGTGGATCCGCGAACCGGGCGACCCGTCGAGCACGGGGTGGCCTCGGCGAGCGTGCTGGCACCGGACTGCGCAACGGCAGATGCCTGGGCGACGGCGCTGATGGTGCTCCCGCCGGACGAGGGCCTCGCGATCGTCCGCGAGACGGATGGGCTCCAGGCGATGGTGATCGTCCGAGGCGCCGAGGGGATGGACGTCCTGACGACGGACGGCTTCGAGGCGGCGTTGGTGGGGGGTGAGGGTCGGGGTCGGCCGTGAAGGTCCGGATCTGTACAGGACTCTGTGTAAGCGCCTTCTCGCCGACGGCGTCGCTCCGGTTGGTCTCGACAGACTACCCGC
>ENA-OWNT01000361-OWNT01000361.1-seawater-metagenome-genome-assembly--contig:-NODE-361-length-114937-cov-6.119293_pt1 | contig 114937 bp, 110 predicted proteins | sample MGYA00238136_ERZ651165 | MGnify/ENA primary metagenome ERZ651165 (study PRJEB26861, sample SAMN08777766) | seawater metagenome | isolation source: coastal seawater | place: USA: Florida | collected...
GCATCCTCAGGGAACTGTTGTTTAGGCACAACTATTCTCTCTGATTTTGCCCTTTTTCGCTTAACTTGATGCCAATGCCCCTCCTGCAAGAGAAGGGGCTTCATATTCATGACAGGAATTATCCGTCTGAATCATCTTCATCGGTTGTATCATCATCTGCCGGAGCAGTGCTGCTACTGCTACTCGATGGCTGTGATTCGGGCGCTTCAAAATCGTCGCCTAAATCGGTGAATGTCGCAGCATCAAACAGGAATGGTGAATTTGTCGGTACAAGTACAACCGAGACATTATCACTCAATTCGGTGATGTAGGTATATTGAATCAGGTTCGGATTGGCAGCAATCTGTTCACTGACCAGGCGCAGTGCTTCTGCTTCTGCCTCTGCCTGAATACGAACTGCTTCTGCTTCACCACGTGCTTCTTCAATACGGGCATCAGCGCGACCACCGGCTTCGATACGGGCTGTTTCTGCTTCAATTGCGGCACGGTCACGGTCTAATTCAGCAACCTGACGATTCTCAATCGCCTGAATGAAGTCGTTCGAGAAATTAATCTCATTAAGCAACACTTCTACCACAGTAAAACCTTCTTGACCCAGTTCAATTGCTGCCTGGCGTTCAATTTCAGCTTGAACCTCTGAACGGCTGGCAGGAGATGGATTCGGGAAGGCAAAACCGGTTGTCTCGTCGATTCTAATACCGGGCTGTGTACCGGGTTGACCATCTTCACCGGTGGCTTCAACGATAACGGCACTACCAAAGATTTGCTCTGCGCGTGCTGTCGCAATCACATCACGGGTCAAAGAACGAAGGGTCGGGCGAATTAAACCTTCAATGTAACCCTGTTCAATATCCGACCAGTTCGTATGCACAGTATTGACATTTTCAGGGTCAATTGTGAAGAGAATGGTTATATCAACCAACACTTCCTGACCATCTATCGAGCGTGCTTCAATTGCATCATCTATATTCGCACGATTCGCTGCGCCCTCACCCGCACTGCTACTCATCGTATATTCCTGACGACTGACCAGGTAAGGGAATGTCTGTTGAATCCCGGGAATAATCACATGCAAGCCCGGTTCACGCGGGTCTTCCAATTCACCTGTCAACGTATTGAAAACGACAACACGTTCAGTCGGTCCCACGACAAGTAAACCTTCTGCGACAACGAGGAAAACGATCCCGAGCAAAAAGCCGATGACAGCGAGAATCACGCCACCACGTACACTTTGACTGCGTGACGCACTCATGACTATCAGACCAACACCTGCCAGCCCGACAAGGAATGCCCCTATCGCAATCACATTAAATAAAGCATCTATGCCCATCAAAAACTCCTTTAAAGAGCTAGTTTCTTATTATTCATTACGTGGATTATAACACGCCCGTTGCACCTGACCATCAGAAATTCGTCAAATACAAATATCCCCCTAATTATTGGGGGGGAACAGGCATCCCATACCTGAGATGTCATTTCGCGGTAAAATTGGAACAAGACAATACTGAATGACGTTTACACAGTGAATGTAAATGCACAGAAAGGGGAAACATGAAAAAATTACTGTGCTTAGCCTTATTTTTCATAATCGCAATACCTGTATTCGCACAAACTGAAGACCCGGTATCAGCCGCATTCGAGCCCTTAGAGGTCAGCAATGTACGGGTACGCCTATCCGAAGCTGATGGCATTTCGCTGGTATTCAATGCAAATCCGGCAGTCTGTGAAGAATTGCTCGTTGATATAGAAGTCGATGGCGAATTCCTCGAGGTTCATGCCTATGCACCACGTAGCGATACCGTGTGTAACTTTGTTGCACCCTATGAACCTGTAATTCAATTGCCCGAACTGGAAACCGGACAGGCATATGTTCTATTTCTGAACGATTTTGCCAGCACATTCTTCCTGACCGATGCTGGCGAAGACTCATCTTTTGAGCCTTTTCCGGCAATATGGGGGCAGGATACAGGACTAACGCCGTTTGAGCTTATCCCGCCTGTTATTAATTCAATCGAATTCAATGGAACAGAAATCACCCTCACAGGCAATCATACCGATGGATGTATCACAGAAGAGTATCTGCATGTCCGTCAGGATGATGTACAGGGAAACCTCTATCACATCGAACCATTCCGTCTACTGACTCCGATTGTGATGTGTCCCGATCAATTGATTCCGTATGAAGTCACCCTGCAATTGGATTTGAGCGAAGGCGATATTGTGGAAATTGGTGGCACATACTATCAAATCGTAGGTGGTCAGGCAGAAGAAGTCCTCCGTCACGCACTTGAAGTCGAAACTGTGGAAATCTTACCGACCAATAATGGCAACATTGTCGTTGTCGGCGGACGATACAGTCAGGATTGCGGGTTCAATCAGAACAGCTATGTACTCGAAAACGAATTTGTCAGCCTGATTGAGATGGTTTCCTATTCATCTCCCGGGCTCGACATCGCCTGTGACACCGACTTCTTTGAAGACTCCTTCACAGTCGATGTATTGCCTGTTGTAATCAATGGGCGTGCATTCGATGAAAACGGCGAAATTTCACCTCTTGCAAATAGTCAATCCAACGAAAATCCACCGGAAGGGAACTATATGCCCGTCAATACAGTCATAGAAAGTGTAGAGGTGGCAATTCTGGAGTCATTCCCGATGCAGCTTCAACTTACGGTCTCAGGGTATCAACCGGATGGTTGCGACTTCCCGGTTGAAGTCGAGCAAAGTGTGGAAGGCAACGATGTCACCCTACACATTTACCGCAATGTCCCCGCCGACGCCATGTGCCCGATGGTCTTAAATCCATACGAAGAAACCATCATGGTAGACGGCAGTTTCGAAGGCGGAACAGTCAATATTCAAATCAATGATTTCTCAACATCCGTAGATTTATAACGCACTGTAGGGGCGTAGCAATGCTACGCCCTTACTTCACAAATCATACACATTAAAGGAGACACCATGCGTAAATTAGCAATTGGAATTTTTGTCGGACTCTTATTCGTTCTGATCGGCTCAATGGTCTATGTCAGCGCTCAGGATGGCGATAATAGCACATCGGATACCGCCGCAGCACCACCCGAACGGGATAGTGTCGCAGTAACCATCTACAATCAGGGAACAGCACTGATTCAAGACCGCCGCACCTACACCTTCACAATGGGTGACAATCTCATCAACTTCACCGATGTTGCCTCACAAATTGACCCGACATCCGTCAGTTTTATCTCATTGACCGACCCGACAGGTACGAGCGTCATTGAGCAAAATTACATTTACGACCTGGTTGGGACATCGGCTTTACTGCGTCGCTACGTTGATGAGCAAATTCGCGTCAGCACAATTGATGGCACAGTCTACGAAGGTCAACTCCTGAGCGGTTCGGGTGAAATCATCCTTCGCACAGACGATGGTGGCGTTGTAGTTATCAGTCAGGATGATGTGCGTGATGTGCAATTCCCTGAACTCCCATCCGGCTTAATCACCCGCCCGACATTACGCTGGCTGGTCGATAGTGAAAACGGTGGTGAGCAACAGGTTGAATTGACCTACCTCACAGGCGGTATCAACTGGACAGCCGATTACAACATTTTGCTGACAACCGATAATAGCTCACTGGACTTAAACGGCTGGGTCACACTCAACAACAACAGTGGTACAGCTTTTCAGGATGCAATTGTCAAACTGGTCGCTGGCGATGTGAATCGTGTGCAACCTCAAACAGTCGCCCGCACCGAAATGCAAGAAATGGCTTTCGATGATGCAGGAACAGGTGCAGCAGTAGAACAACGTGAATTCTTTGAATATCAACTCTACGAAATCGCCCGTAATGTCACTGTCGGCAATAACGAAACCAAACAGGTCGAATTTGTAAACGGAACAGCAGTCCCGGCAACAACATTCTACGTCTATGATTCCAGTCAACCATTTTATGGTTACGGTTTCTTCTACTATGACCAATTCTACGGACAAACGGGCATCACCGATGTTGGCAACTATCTCGAATTCACCACCGATGAAGAAGGCGGTCTCGGAGCAGACTTACCCGCCGGACGAATTCGCGTTTATCAGGAAGATGTTGATGGCGCAGCACTCTTAATCGGGGAAAATTATATCGACCACACGCCGCAGGGTGAAAATGTTCAGATTTACCTGGGCAACGCTTTTGATCTCGTTGGTGAACGTACCCAAACTGAATTCCAGGTTATCGGCTCAAATGTTGTCGAAGAAACATTTGAAATTCGCTTACGCAATCGCAAAGATGATGAAACAGTGGAAATCCGTGTACCGGAACGTTTAGCACGCGGCGCAAACTGGGAAATTATCGAAAGCAGTATGGACTATGAACAGGTCAACGCCTTCTCAATTGAATTCCGCGCTGAAGTTCCCGCCGGAGAAGAAGTCGTCATTACCTACACTGTCCGTTACACAGACCGCTAAGCAATCGTCCACTGGCGGGACATTATGTAAGGATGTAAGGGCGTGGTACACCGCGCCCATTATGTAGAGCAAGCAAAAAGAGAGGCATATAACCTCTCTTTTTTAACTTTAGCTTGCGTCCTCGAACAATTCCGGTGGACGAATTGTAAACATGTAACCTACACCACGTTCGGTACGGATATAGTGTGGATGATGGCTATCAGATTCCAGCTTGCGACGTAAACGGTGCATGTGAACACGCAGCGTATCCTCATACACATCTTCGCTGGGCCAGACCCGTGCAATCAACATCCGATTTTCAACCACACGTCCGGCATTGCGTAGCAGAACATGCAGTAAAATAGATTCGGTTGGTGTTAAACCGGTTGCTTTGCCATTGACCACAATGCGATTATGCGCGAAATCAATTTCAAGATGTTCATCGACATTAATGATCGGTTCGCTGGCATAATCCAGGCTCGGCATCCGCGATAATACAACCTCGACCCGTGCCTCTAATTCACGCAGCTCAAACGGTTTTACGATGAAATCTTCTGCGTATTTCTTCAAACCCTGAACGATAATATCGGTCTCACCACTGGATGTCACAAAAATAATCGGAACATCTGCCATCGTCTTGAGCTTGCTTGCAATTTCAAAGCCGTGCATACTCGGCAAATTCAAATCGAGTAACGCAATATGCGGCAACCCCCTTGTACGCACATATTCGAGACCTTCCGGTCCATCTGCAAATGCTGTGACCTCGTAACCATGCTTGCCCAGAAAATCAACAATCAGCTTGCTAACTGTTTCTTCGTCTTCAATGAGCAATACTTTGGATTTCTTCATGTGCTACTGCCTCTCAAAATCCTTAATTCGATAGATTGTTACAACGTTAAGAACTAAATAACTTGTAACAAATATACATGATATGTAATATTAAGTCAAAGGGTTTTCGTAATTATTCATGCAATGTGTAATAAACTTTTGTACTATTCGTTCCTTTGTCACAGTTGCTAGATAGGCACAGGCACTCTAAACTAGTCAGGTCAGTTGAATTCATGAGGATTGAGCCGTGCCATCAGTCGCGCAAATTATCAGACGCAGACGCAACCGCAAAGACCGTCAGAGACAGGCAAATAATCGCAGTCGATTATGGTCTACACTGGTATTCGGTGGGACAGCCCTTGCTATTCTGGGTCCGATTCTCAGTATCTTAGGATTTACAGGATTCCTCTATTTCCGGGCGATTGCACACATGCCCACGCCTGCCGATACGATTTATCTTGACCCGATTGTGGCATCCACCAATTTTTACGATAACACAGGCGGTATCCTGCTCTATTCGGTGCAAGACCCGCTTGGAGATAATCGTCGTTGGGTCACTATTGAATCACTACCGGATTATGTCATTGATGCCACCATTCAGATGGAAGACCCTGATTTTCTGGAAACAGGCGGTTTCAATCTCAGTGGCACAATTTCACGGTTATGGCGTTATGGTCTCGGACAGGCGATTGCCCGTGATACATCTTTAGCCGGACGATTGGCGAATAACACCCTCATTCCCGGCGCACGCAATAGCGGACTCGACCCGGTACTTTTGCATCTGGTTTTTTCAGCAGAAGTACAACGTCAACTAACCCCGCGACGTGTTTTGGAGTGGTATCTAAACACCGCTTATTATGGCAATGATGCTTACGGAATTGACGCGGCAGCACAGGTCTATTTCGGCAAATCTGCAACAGACATCACCCTTGATGAAGCGGCTTTACTGGCATCTATTCCCTTAGCACCACAATTCAACCCGATAGATAATGAACGGGCAGCCTTCGACAGGCAATTGAATCTCCTGCGCGATATGCGAACCTTCGGACACATCTCTCAAGCAGAATTCGATGCCGTTGCCTCCATTCAAACCCCTATTCGTACCGATTTAGCACAGCCGCCCTTTGTCGCCGAAGATTTTTCACTTTTCGCACGCGAACAGGCGGAAGCCATCTTAGATTTTAACGGATACGACGGCGCACGCTTAATCTCACGCGGGGGTTTGCGTATTACCACAACCCTTGACCTGGAACTCTATTATCAGGCGGAATGTATCCTGAGAGCGCACCTCGGGCAATTGCAGGGACAACCCGTTAATCAGGTACAAACAGTCGCCGCCCAACCCTGTGTCGGAACAGCTTATCTGAGCGATGTTATCGGCATAAATCCAACCTCATTACCGGATGAAGGCGCTATTGTCATTTTAGATGCACAAACAGGTGAAATTCGCGTGATTGTGGGGGATGCAACAGGCTATAATCATGCCCCCGGTCCAACACTCTATCCCTTCGTTTATCTCAAAGGCTTTTTTTCAAGTCGTTATACCCCTGCCACGATGTTGCTCGATATTCCGACACAATTTCCGGGTCCCACCGAAGGTTCAATCTATTCACCGATTAATGCCGATGGTCTCTATAATGGTCCCATGAATTTGCGGGATGCAATGGCAGCGCAATTACGTACACCGGCAATTTCTGTAGCAAACCGGGTTGGTGTAACCGATATTCTGGAAATAGTCCACGCATCAGGTATCAATAGCCTGACCGATGTTAATAGTTATGATTTGTCCTTGATTGAGCGCGGTGGCACAGTCTCGGTACTCGATATGAGTTATGCTTATTCGATATTTGCCTCATCAGGCGTGATTCGCGGTGTGGAATTACCCCCTGTTGCCCGTGATTTTCGCGCCCGTAACCCGGTAGCAATCCTGAGCATCGAAGACCCCGACGGCAATATCCTGTGGGAATACAATCAGGCAACCACCAGCACAGCAATCAAAATCGAAGAAGAATTTGCTTACCTGGTCAATGATATTCTCTCGGATAGAGCCACCTATCAGAATATCGCAGGAACACAGGCGAATATTCTCAATATTGAGCGTCCGGTTGCTGTTAGCAATGGTCTCACAGGCACAACAGAAGATAGCTGGACAATTGGTTACACGCCGCAATTAGTCGTCGGTGTTCATGTCGGTCGTAGTGATAGGGATGGCATGAGCCTCGATAATTATGGTTTACAGGGAGCAGCACCGATCTGGCAGGCAGTCTCACGCCTCGCCCATCAACGCTATAATTATCAACCCGCCACATGGTCACAACCCGATGGCATCATTCAGATGGAAGTCTGTTCAATTTCCGGTTTATTACCACCTCAGGGCAGCGATTGTCCACGCCGTGTAGAAATCTTCGATGCCCGTATTGTGCCTGTGCAAGATGATATTTACTGGCAAACCATTGATGTCAACAGCGAGACCGGACAACGTGCCAGCAGTTCGACACCGGAATATTTGATTGTCGAACAACTGTACTTTATTCCGCCCAATGATGCCCGTGATTGGTGGGAGACCAACAATCAACCACTGCCGCCAACAGAATTTGACTCTTTCAGCGTGCCGGAAATCCTGAGCGACACACAAATTCTATCACCGACCAACCTGGAATATGTGCGCGGCGAAGTCGATATTCGCGGAACGGTTAATGTCGATAATATGCAATCTTTCCAGATTCGCTATGGTGCGGGAATCCGTCCAACATCATGGATTTTACTCGGTGAAACACAAACCACCTTCACAGAAGGCGTTACTCTCGCAACCCTAGATACGTCCGAACTTGATGGTCCTTATACCATCCAGATTTCAGTCACGAACAATGACGGTTCGGTAGATTCTGATGGTGTCAGTGTCACAGTCGATAACATCCTGCCCACGATTGCATTGAGTGCGGGGGAAAATAACCAGTTGCTCTATCGCTGGCCCACCGAAACTGTGATTCCCCTGATTGCCACCGTCAGCGATAATCTGGCAATCGACCGTGTTGAATTTTATAACAATGGTGTCCTCATCGACCAGGTAACAACATCGCCCTATGAATGGATTTTCACCATCGAGCGTGTTGGCATTGAAGTATTCACCGCAACAGTCTTTGATGAAGCAGGAAATCAAGCCAGCAGCGAAATCGAAGTCGAAGTGATTCGCCCCGGCGCAGGAACATCTGACCAATAAATATCATTTTTGCCATTAAATTAGACGGGCAAGTCAATCTCTGACCTGCCCTTCAATAAAGATTTACAGACAGCACATGTTAGCAATTCTCGAATGCTGTCTCTCCAGATGTATACACAGTATCGCGGCGTTTTGCTTTGCGAATCTTTCCGATTAATGAACGCATCCACAATCCCGCACGCGATGGTTCGGGTGATAGTGCCTCGATATAGTCAATATTCATTGTTCGATTTTCTTGATGCTTATGTGTAGCGATGGCTTGCATCAATTCCCGTGTGCGCTGATCCATTTATGACCTCTCCTGACACGTTATTCAACCTTATCTCCTATCAGGATAATGGTAAAATGGTCAAAATTGCCCGGTGATGAGACGAAGTTAAACTTCGGAGAAAATGAAGTATCCAGCATGAATCTACAGAGTTTACGAACCTTTCTAATCGCAGCCGAAAACGAAAGCATGACCGCCGCCGCCGATGAGCAACTCTATGCCCAATCCACTGTTACCACACAAATCAAGCAACTGGAAGCGGAATGGGGCGTCGAACTATTCCGAAAACAGGGGCGTGGTGTACGTCTAACGTCTGAAGGACGCGCAATTCTGGCGAAAGTCAAAGGCGTGATTAAACAACTGGATGCCCTTGAAAATATCGTTCAGGGTATCGAAAAAGGTGGTGCGGGACACATTCGCATCGGTGTGATAGAGCCTGTTGGGAGCTGGCTGGTTGCCCCCATCTTAGCAGAATTCACCCGCAATCGACCACTCCTGCAAATTAACTTTGAGACAGGCAGCATGTATTCAATTCTTGAACGGGTCGAACGTAACGAACTGGAAACAGCCATCGTTCATACGCCAAAATTGCAGTGTCCTCTGCCCTTCGAGCCTCTCTACACCGAAAAAATGTGTTTGCTCATCCGCGAAGATCATGAACTTGCCCGTAAAGAGACAGTCACACTGGATGATTTACGCACGGTACGCCTCATTTTGCAGGATACAGCATGGGGATATAGAGGCATCACTGAAAATTACCTGGTCTACTACGGACGCGACTACCCCTATGCTAATCTGGAAATCAATAGCGTTCAGGCGATGTTTGCTTTCGTGAAAAGAGGCATCGGGGCAGCCCTCTTGCCTGATATTTGCCTGAATCCTGTACCGGAGAAATGCGTCGTGCGTGCTATCGAGGGACAGGACTTCGAGCGCACAATCGGCATTGTTCATGGTGTATCCCGCAATCGTCAACCTGTGCTGGATGAATTATTGGACTATCTGCGTGCGCGTTTGAAAAAAATGTAGGATAAAAATATGTCTAATTGCTTGAAGAATGACATTAATGCGATGCAAGGTCATGGTCTGGGAACAATTATTGCAACAGCCACAGACCATTTTGTGATTCTGAGTGAAGATTTGGGATTTCACATCCCTTATCATCCTGACTTAAGGTCTATTTTGCTCAATTTTTTAGAGGAGTCACTACCCATAATGGGACTAGGGATACCATTTGCAGGAAAATCACGGCTTCCCTATAACGAAGATAAACTCATAAGTTCATGGGAAAATCTTTTCTCAAATCTAAGCGAAATTGACGCAGAAGAAGCAATTTGTAAATGGATACTACTTGTTGAGAACACGGATAAGATATTTAGAAACCGTATTCCAACAAATAGGTGGAAATGGTTATTATTGGACTTCGCCAGGGATAAAGCACATGTATCAGACATACCGATTCCAGCAGATAAAATCAAAGATGCAAAAATCTGTCTTTTGCAATATCGACTAGATTTGCTGGAATTTCGATTCCGTGATGTGATGGACGAAGAAAATTATGATGATTGGGAGACATATTTAATCGCAGAACGAAGTGCTGAGTCCTGGTTAACCAATAGAATGTGGTTATATAAGAACTTAAAATTATGGAAAATGCTTCTGGTTGACATGCTAACAATTGAAGAAGTCGCTGAATTGGATAAATGGGGTCACGAAAAAATTGCTTCAATGTATGATATTGACGATTATTTTTCGCTCGTTGAGTTGAGGGATGATTTACTAACTCATGATTATTTTCTAAGTACAGATTAAAACAAATTATACCCTGATTTCGACAAAATCACGTAGTTTTGTAAAGGGTCTGGCGACGCCAAACCCATGTTAAATGCTAAATTATATTTAGCCTGTTACAGGTAATTGTGTCACATCAATTGCCGGTGGGAAAGCGGTATACTGGAAGTAAACCCAGCCGATTGTGCCTTCATAATTGACCTGAATCCATGTGCCATTGTAATTGCGTCCAATCGGGGTCGCACGCTGTCCATACGGAATCACGGTGATAATGCGCCCGCTCAGCGACGGTGCAGAACGAATCCGTAATGTCCCGAGAACACCGATTGTGCTATTAAATTCATCCTGAGACATCGTCACACTGAGGTCAACACCTGTACTGGTAACAAGCGGTGTCGTCACAGTCACAACAGGTGCGCCACCTCCGCCGCCCTGTCCGGCATTGGTCACAACTGTTGTTGTCGTTGTAGTCGTCGTGGTCGTTGTCACCGGATTGAGAGAAATCACCTCACCAATATGGCGGAAAGCCCACGCCTGAGTATAGCCGAGGTCAATCAAAACCCAGTTAGCAGTCGGTGAATACTCAATAATGTCGTAAATACCACCCGGACCTAAACGGGCAACAACATCATACTCAATCCCGGGTCCCGAACGGGCATTCATTGATTGTGTTACACGGAATCTATCACCTGTTTGAGCGAACACAGGCAACGCAAGTACAGTAACTGCAAGAATCAGCAACAATCCACGCAAGACTTTTTTCAGCATGTGATCTCCGTAATAAACATTGTTATACAGTAACTGTTACTATAGTCAGATAAGTTATTTTGTCAAATAGGTCATTCGTCTCATTTGCCGTTAGAACAGGGTAAACAAAAAGAGAGCAGCCTGTTTGCTACTCCAGAATCACGGGTTGTTTTGCTATAAACCTGGAAAAACTTGACCTACCATAGTTGACCTTGTGTCAACATTTTTGGACTAGCCGACGGGTTTATCCGCCGGCAAAAATTGGCTCAAAGCTGACCACGAATCGCTGAATGCTCACTACCGCACAATCGGGATGGCATTCGCATCAAATCCCGGTGGAATGATGAGCAATGAGCCACTCACCCATCCGCGTGTCCCATCATAATCAATGTAAAACCATGTGCTGTATTCATTGCGCCCGACAATATACACACGACTTCCGAATGGAATGATCCCGACCTGAGAAGTATTAGTCGAAGGACCACTGCGTAACCGTCCGGTATAGCGCATCGCAACCGTATTCGAGGCAAATTCGATCTGAGCATCAATATACGCCTGTTGTTCCGGTGTGAGATTTTGATTTTCGAAGGCATCCAGTGTTTCAGGATTCGCCACAATTACCACACCACCAAAAATCCATGCTGCGCCACCATTGACCGAAACCAGATACCAGACTTCGCGTTCACCTTCATCATCAAAGACAAAATCATCGCTCTCCGGCTCACGAACAGTACTTTCACCCGGATAGTACACACCCACAATCGGGAAACGTTCACCCCAGACAGCAATATCAACCACAACACCTTCATCAATACTTGGCTGTGTACGGAGATTCGCCCGGTTCACAGAGACAAATGCCAGTAATTCCCCGGTTGCCCAATGAGGCGGTAAAGCAATCTGAGTCAATGCAATCTCTGTTCCGGCAACATCATCATAATCAACAATTGCGTTCGATTGTGGTGCGGGAATAGGTGTAATCGGAGAATTGGAATCAATCACAGGTTCGGGGTCAGTGGGTTCAGTCTGAGCCAGTATCACAGGGATAAGTATCAATAAAAATAAGAAAACAAAAGTGAATCGTTTGAGCATCTGAAAGCCTCTCATATTGGAAAAAATCCCATCAGAGCAATTGTATCACGAAAGACGAATCGCAACAGTGAGCCATAAGTCACACACAATTGGAACTGAAATTATCGGTAAAACGTTCCCTGAATAGAAAATAACTGTTTCAAGGAAAAATAATGTTTTTTCAAAAAAGAAAGAAGTTGATATTCGGATTAATTTTTATATGCGTAGCCGCCATCGAAATCGCAATCGGGGTTTTCATCGTATTTCCGCGTAATCAAATGGCAGTCTCAACGGAAGTCAGTTCCGCCACACAAACACGCACCCCCTATCCTGTAGATACCTATGCGTCGGCAATCCCCTATTCAGCAACACCTGTACTGAATCTGTGTGAAGAACAACGTTTACAGTCCATTTCAGGATATATTGTTGGTAGCATCGGGAATGCAGTTCAGTATGCCTCGGTGACACTTATTGTATCGTACCCGCGTAATGTGCTTTGCTCTGAACCGAATTTCACAGCACATCGCCTATCGACACAGACCGGAAGATTCGATTTCGGGGAATATCGGCTTGTTGACTTCACAATCAGAATTGAGCATGAGGAATGCGGCGTCCACGAAATCACCTACAGCATAGAAGCGTTTGTGACAGACTCGAATATCATCTTGCCAGATTGCATTGCACCGCCTACAGACACACCGCCGCCACCACAACCAACTGCCTGTCTATTTATAGCGGAACAGGGCATCGTCACCGGACGTATTGTCAACGCAGAAACGATGGGCGTATTATCCGGTATTCGTGTTGAAATCGAAAGAGTTGCCCCCGAAACAGCAGGTCTATATCCCTGTGGATTTATCTTCACGGATATGGCAACCATTACATCCCGCGCAGGTATTTTTGTATTCGATACTGCAAACTATCGTGAGACAACCTATCTACGGGTTTATGACACAAACTGCGGTTTTCATGAGATTACGATTACAGTTGACGAATACTGGCAAAATGAAAACTCACAGGTGAACGATATTGAGATCAATTGCAACTAAAGCGCTTCTTGCACCCATGTCACTGCTGGCTCAAATTCGGTAAACACTTTACGTACACGGGTTCGATTGAAGCGATTGAATACATTGTTGACCAAAAAACCGATCATTTGCCCGGTGTGGGATTTAGAAATGATGATAGCTGAACGTCCGGGCACAGCCCCGAGTGCCTGTGTTAGTTCGACAGCTTTGTGCCGGGCATAGGGGGTAATAGTTGAATTCCGCATATCATGAATTTCGTGGAAATCTGTACCGTCCGGTCGATTGTTAGCAGTTTCCAGCGTGAAATCTTTCCAGGCATCCACCGTATTGCGATGCGCCCCATCCGGCTCAAAAACCACAATCTGACCATCATGGAGATAATAACGTTTTAAATTTTCATGAACAAATTCAACATTTTGAGCTTCAGTAATCACGACAACCTCCTGAAGACTTTTTCTTATCAGAAGATTATCAAGAAAATATCGACTTCCCGTGAAGAAGCACGCAAAAATCTATGAAATCACTATATTACGCCATATTCATCAGCAATATCCATCCGCCCAAAAAATAAAGCACAATCATCAACGCACCGGATACGCCTATCACCGCAGAAGCAATCAAATGAAACGGGGTACGCTCTCCGGTCTTAATGCTATTGTCAACCACCCACGACACCATAATCGCGGTCACGAACATCAAAAATGCGGAAATGCCCCCGTCGATACCGAGTTGCACACCGTGAAAGGCATTGAATAATAGTGAGCCGAGCAATAATCCAGCTACTGTACCTGCCGCAGAAGGAGCAAGCCGGAAGGCAATTCCTGCCGCAGAACTGATCATCAATCCGGTCAAAATCAAAAATACCGGACGGGTCATTCCACCACCCTGCGATAAAACCACCCCGGAAAAATTGAAGACCGCCGTGAATAATCCGGTGATGATGAGTGCTGTCACGACCATCAAAATCATCGCGAATGCAGGTTGTTTTCGCCAGCCAAACCAGCCTGTCACGAACCATCCACCGAGGAAAACAACCCCGGATAGCGCTTGCATCACCGTCGATAAAACCGGGTCGGTGGTGGGGACTTGCACTGTCCCGAGCACAATTCCAATTGCCGGAGCTAAAAAGACAATCCATGCGAGGTCACTCACAAGCCAGGCTGCCGTTTCCCGTAATTTATCATCATCAAAGCGATTACGATACGCGGCTAATTTTTCCGGCTGCCAGAATAACCAGACAAACAACTTCACATGGTCATAGAAACTGGACGGATTGAGTTCTTCTATAGATGCCCCTGCCTGTGGACTGGAATGTGGCAGCGCCGGACTGAATTGTTCTATTTCGCCCGATTCTTTAATCGTCGCAATAAGACGGTCAATACCAATATGGTAATTTTCGCGGAGGTCAATGCGTTGTACATTGATAAGCTCGAATGGTACAGCACTGATTTCATCCGTTCCACGCACCAGAATCGGCAGCACTTTCACATCGCAAGCACGGGCGTAGTCAATTTCTTTTTCAATCCAATCGGAATGTTTGGCATCCGGCGAAAGCAAAACAACCAGCGTCATCGTGTTTTGAATCGCTTCTTCGATAGCATTTTTCCAGGAGAGCGTACCCGGAACCAGACTTTCATCTGTCCAGATAGCCAATCCCGCCCCGGTTAAATCGCCGCGAATCCGCCGCATGATGTTGGTATCATTATGACTGTAGCTTAAAAATGCGTGGTACTGCATCAATCGACCCTTAACTTTTTAACCACACTTAAGCCGATTATAGCGGATTTGATTGATTCCGGGTGATAAGAACATTGAGGAAAGAGCGCAAACATCCCGTCTACGCCCATTTTGTCTAAATTATGCGTCTTTTGCTCTCCGGCGAACAGTCGGAATTTGAACATTTTTCGCTGGAATATCGAGGCTATCATAAGTATTGCCATACACAAATGGATTGTTATAAGCAAAGTTCCAGGGAACACCGAGATCAATCTCAGAAATTTTATCCAGGCGGTCAAGTTGTTCCTGACTCAATTCCCATTCGAGGCATTCAATGTTGTCTTTCATCTGTGCGATAGTCCGCGCCCCTAAAATCGGAATCATCTGAGCGCGATGTTGCTGCTGACGTACCCAGTTAATCGCGACCTGTGCCGCAGGTTTACCGGTTTCCTCTGCAATCGCAACCACTTCCCGCACGATAGCCACTTTTTCTTCGCTCAGAGTTTCCATCACTTTGGGATTCACGCGGCTCGGTTCGTCATAATCTTCAAGGAATTTCCCGGTCAGAATCCCCGCGCTCAAAATCCCCCAGGGCAATACTGCCATTTCCTGATGACGTGCCATCGGTAAAATCGCCCGTTCGAGGTCACGGCGCAACAGTGAATACGGCACTTGAATCCCCAGAAAACGTGACCAGCCCATCAATTCAGCACGGGTATTGGCTTCGGAAATAATCCATGACGGGGTATCCGACGCTGCAACATACATCACCTTCCCCTGTCGTACTAAATCATCCATCGCACGCATCACCTCTTCGACAGGCGTGGTGTAATCCCAGGCATGAATGTATAGTAAATCTATATAATCCGTATCCAGGCGTTTTAGGCTATGTTCGACTGCCTGCATCATATTTTTACGGTGATTGCCTACCATATTCGGGCGATATTCCGAGCCATTTTCTTGATTGGGAGTCGGTGTCAGGGTGTATTTTGTCGCGACAACAAAGGCTTCACGGTCTGTTTTGATAAATTCACCAACATATTTTTCACTTGTACCATTGGTGTAAAGATTCGCGGTATCAATGAAATTACCCCCGGCATTCGCGAACATCTCAAAGATTTCTTTGCTGGTCTCTTTGCTTGCACCCCAGCCCCAGTCTTCCCCGAATGTCATCGTCCCGAGGCTCAGTTCAGATACTCTCAAGCCACTACGACCCAATAATTTATAACGCATTTAACACTTCTCCTGATTTGTATCAAATTTGCGGTTTATTGAATAATACGGGTAAAGCGTATCAATTTTGGAGAGAACTCACATTGACCGATAGTACAGTCCGCGAATTATTCTCCGGTCAGTTTTTTCAAGGCATTATCAATTGCCGGATTATTGTAGACTTTCTGTGCCTGTCGCAGGGCTTCAAGAGCTTCCTCGCCACCCATTTCCGCGAGTTTTTCAGCCGCAACCACACGAATCTTATAATTCGGGTCTTCAAGCGCATAACATAGCGGCTTAATAATGGCTTTATCATCAAAACCAGCTAATGCACCAACAGCCTGTCCTCGTACATACCACTCTGCGTCATCCAGCATCTCATCCAGTTCAGAAATGACCGATGAATCACCGATTTCACCTAACGAGCGAACAGCATTGCCGCGTACACTGCGATCTGTATCTTTCAGCATACCTGTTAACGCCTTAACGCAATCACCGGAATTGAAGCTACCCAATGCTTTCGCAATTTTCTGCCGGACATACACATTGTCATCTGCGACCAGTGCCAGAAGAGGTTTTTCCGCACTTTCATCACCGATTAGCCCCAGTGCCGTGATAACATCTTCCCGAACAACTCTGTCGATTTCAGTATTGAGCAACTGGAGCAATGCCGGAACAGCTTCATTGTCACCGATACGACCCAGCGCCATCACAATTTCTGACAATAATCCGCTATATTTGGGATGCTCAAGCAGGTCAAGCAACATCGCTACAGCCTCCACATCCCCGATATATCCGATCAGTGTAATACACTCTTTCTGTAGCGCCGGGTCTGCATCCCCGAACATAAAGACCAATCCCTCGACAAAGCGAACATCACCCGATTCGCGGATTGTTTCAAAAGCCTTATGACTGCTCTCTTTGTCCTCTGACCTCAGCTTATCCAGAATAATTTGAATATCATCGTCAGTCATGATTAATGCCTCGCAGTTTTCTACTCAATATAGCACAGGCGATTGTCATCAGATTCGGATTTGAAGCACCGATAAAATAGGTACATCATCACAATCTGCCAGAAACATGCCATCTCAATGACTGTCAATTATCACGTTGATCTCATATTGTCACGTATTTTATTGCAGCAACTAACAACAAATGTCATAATTTATGAAATAAGCACGTTAAATCAATCTCATCAAATATCATGGAAAAAATCTTTATCTCATACAGTCACGTTGACATTGCTTTTGTCAAACCGCTGGTAGAACGCTTATCCCGTCACTACGATGTCTGGTATGACAGACATTTACTTGGCGGCGATTTATGGCGTCAGGAAATTGATAATCAGATTGCGGTCTGTGATTATTTTATTTTTATATTGACCAATGAAGCGGTAGAATCGCCCTACTGTCAGCAAGAATTTGCGCTGGCACGTCGTTTCAAAAAAGAGATTGTTCCAGTCTTAGCCCGTGCCCGCACCAGATTAACCCCTGCATTAGAAGAATATCACTATATTGATATGTCCAGAGGACCCGATGACCTATACGCATTCGACATACTGCTAGTAACCCTTGACCCGGATTACGTCAAAAAGAAAACACAAACAATAAAACGCCAGAAGCGTAGGAAAACACTATCCTGGTTTTTTATCATTTTTTCGGCGATAGTTCTCTTCGTGAGTGTCTACGCATCCGGTCTTATATGGGAAATGCTGGCTTCTGTGCCGACCGCATCAGCCACCCCGACAGACTTACCGGCACTGACCCCCTTCCCCACGAATACGCCATCGCCAACATCAACCCCTGCTCCCCGGTTTCCTATAACTATCAGGCAACCGGCTAACCGCAATGAGGCTTTTCAAGTTGCAGGCTTCTGGCAACAGGTCGATTTTGTGGATAGTGTCAATCCGGGTACCTGGAACTATACCGTTCATGTCAGACCTGACAATGAGTTACGGGCAACTTTCAACTGGTGCGGAAGTACACCTGACCTTGCTATAGAAATCTTGTCACTAGCCGACATTAGCTTTTTCATTGATGATATACCGCTCACAGACAATGATTTCCTTGTGACGGACACCGTACCATACGGGGACATGATTTGCCGTTATTGGGATGTGTTCATGAGCGATTGGCAGGACGACCAGGAAGTCGTATTCACCATTCATTATGTCATACTGGAAGATTTTAATGATGGCTATGCAGATTATCATACTGGAGAATATTACCATCACATCACCATTATTCCGGACGATGAGATAGAAACCTGTGGAAACAGCGTCATATCGCAGATGTCCACCGGAATGTTTGCACGGGTCACAGTCGCAGAAAATACCAACAGTCGCCTGCGTGATGCACCGAACGGAGAGCAGGTCAGTATCGCTCCGGCAGGGTCAATCCTTGATGTTGTTCAAGGACCTGTATGTAATAATGGGTTCATGTGGTGGCAGGTTTACTATGACATCCATCCAGAAAATGATGAGACCAATCTCAATGAATATTATTGGGTCGCAGAAGGTGGCAGTTTTGATTATTTAGTAGAGCCACTGGTCATGCCAGCTACAGCAGAAAATATGGTCATTGATGCTGCCCCCTCCAACTTTACCCTGCAAACCGCCTATCAGCCATTTGAACACGGGCATATGTTCTGGGTACAGTCAATTCAACAAATCTGGGTACTTTACAGTGACGGAACATGGGAAATATTCGACGATAGAGTCCCGCAAACAATTCCATCGGAGCAACCGCCATCGGGTTTGTATGCTCCGGTGAGTGGCTTCGGGATAACCTGGTATTATAATCAACATGTTCGTAATAGATTGGGATGGGGAACTGCATCGGAAATTGGTATTGATAACACGCTGGAATATCTCCCATCCGAAGGCGCTATTGTCCTGCGGGATAATTCCGGCAATCTTTTCTATCTCTATGTCAATATGAGATGGCAACAGCGATAACCACCAACGCACATTTAGCCGACTTATGCTATGATACAGGTGGTTCAGTGCTAATTTATGAGGAATGCAATGCCGGAAGATAAACCATCCGAATCAGTAGAAAACTTTGTCAAAGCCGTCTACGTTTTACAGAGTGAGCTCAACAATAAAGCCGATGATGACGAAGTCCGTGTTTCAACCAATGCCTTAAAAGAAGCACTGGAAATTTCTGCTCCTTCGGTGACGGATATGGCACAGCGTCTGGTCGAAAATGGTCTGGTCGATTATCGCAAATATCGCGGGGTACGCCTGACTAACCAGGGTGAATCACTGGCATTAAATCTCCTGCGGCGACATCGCCTGATAGAACTCTATCTGGTAAAAGAACTCGGCTACCAGTTGCATGAAGTTCACGACGAAGCCGAAAAACTGGAACACTCGGTATCCGACCGTTTCATAGAAGCCATCAACACGAAATTGGGTCAACCGGAATTCGACCCGCATGGCGATCCCATTCCCGATGCGGATGGTATTTTTACACGTCGTGAGTTGCATCCGCTTAGCGAATTACCGATTGATACACGCGGACGGATTTCCCGTTTTATCACAACCGATTCAGACATGTTGCAACATACTTTAGACCGGGGTTTTGTACTCGATGAACCCGTCGAAGTGCTTGCACGCGACCCGTTTCAAGGACCCATCACCGTGAAATTAGGTGACATCCAAACCGTCATTGGCTATACTGTTGCGGAGACAATTCTGGTGGAAGTCACGAAAAATTAAGCAATTTTCATAAATTTCCTATAAAAAATACATCAAATCTTAATAGATTATGACATATCCATAGTCATTACTAACAGTTACTATGATATGATATTTAAGGTTGCCCGATTTTAAGGATAAAGGAATCATGTTGTATCCGGCATCAGAGGAAATCCCTCTGAACAAACGTGTACGCGCCATTTTGCTAACAGAAGAGAACAATCTGCTGTTCATCAAGCGCGTCAAACCAGACAAACCTGCCCCCTACTGGGTTGCTCCCGGTGGTGGTGTAGAAGATGAAGACCATTCAATACTGGATGCTTTGCACCGCGAACTCTGTGAAGAACTCGGCGCAACTGTCCGTGTGATGAAACGGGGCTTTGTCTTACGTCATCGTAAAGCCAACAAAAATCTGGAAGAACATTTCTATATCTGCCGTCTGGTAGATTATGATTTGAGCCAGCGTAATGGTCCCGAATTTGAAGACCCAGCACGCGGTGAATACATTCCATATGAAATCGAACTGACTGAAGAAGCAATCGAGTCGATTAATATCAAAACAGTCGAATTGCGCGATTGGTTACTCGAAAACCTCCAGAATCTTCAACAATTATGAGGCTCGTTCGGCTTGATTTTGCCGGATGAGTTCCTCTGCTTCCTCCATTGTCTTAACAAACTCGATTGTTCCATAACCCGCTACACGGAAAAATGTTGATGCGAACAGGCGAAACTGCTCTGTTGCCCCGGCAGTAACAACCACCCGTTCCGATGTTTTAAGAGGTGCTGTCATTGGCTGCTGTGCGGAGAGTAAGCCTCGCGGCAAATCATGCACCTCAAGGGCATCAACAATAACGAAATCACTGTCCATTGATTGTGTGCGTTCATAAGCATCTTTAAAATTTTTGATGGATAAAGGGGGTATTAATCGCTGGCAGATGATCGTTTCGTCATCATCCAGCCAGAATGTCTCAATTGGCAATTTCTCTGACCTCTATATTTCTGAATTTTGATATTGCTGAATAAGTTTTTCTGCGGATTCAAGGGAATCAACAAAGAGTGTATTACTCTTAAATCCCATTCTATCCATTGCTTTGACAAAAAACTCAATGACACCATCCGCCCCCACGAGAATCGTCACTGAATCCGGGTCGATTGTTTCTTCGTAGCGTTTACGCCGTGAGAGGATTCCCGCAGGAATCCCCTTTGCATGTGTCAGATCAAAAATGAAATAACGCGGGCGATACCTATCAGTCTCTAATACACCGGCAGCTGCGTGCATTTCATCCAAAACAGCATCAACACCCCAATGCCCGATAATTTCGTGAATGATGACTGTTTTTTCTTTGTTGTACCAGCGCGTATAACCCGGCATATGACCTATCGTTACTCTTCCTGCGGATAAATGAGACCCCATTCCTGACGCATCTCATCCATGATTTTCATCATGGCAAGCGTGTCCTCATGGGAAATCGCCTCATGTTCGATTTTTCCAGCCCGTAATGCTGCATGAACAGCTTCGGCTTCATAATTGTAACCATTGCCTTCATACGGGATTTCTCGTGTTTCAGCATTCTGCCCGTATACCTGAACGGTGATTCTGTCCGGCACAAAGAAAGGGTCGTGGACATCAATGCGTCCTTTTGTCCCTTTTATCACAGCCTGATTGACCAGACTTCCGGCGATTCCTGCGGATAATAGTGCCGATGCTTTATCATAGTGGAATAACATACTACATTGTTCATCTGCGCCACTCTCACCAATAATGGCATGAGAACTCACAGATTGCGGCATTCCGAGCAACATCGTCGCAAAAGAAATCGGATAAATTCCGACATCCAGCAGAGACCCGCCACCCAGTTCTAAATTGTACAGGCGATGCTCCGGTTGAAATGGCATATGAAAACTAAAATCAACCTTAACAAGTGTTACATCTCCTATTGTACCTTCATTTATTATTTTTTGTACCTCAATTATTCCCGGGATAAAACGCATCCACATCGCTTCCATCAGAAAGAGATTTTTCTCCCTTGCGAGATCAATACATTCCTGTGCATCCTTCGCATTGATCGTAAATGGCTTTTCACAGAGAACATGTTTCCCGGCATTCAGGCAGAGTTTCATATTCTCCACATGATAAGGATGAGGTGTTGCGATATAAATTGCATCGACATCAGGGTCATTAACCAGTGCTTCATAACTCGAATGCGCGTGCGGTACATTAAATTTCCCGGCGAAAGCATCAGCGCTGCTCTGACTGCGTGACCCGACAGCAACCAGTTCCGCATCATCAACCGATTGCAATCCTGTGGCAAATTTCCGGGCAATATTCCCTGTACTCAAAATTCCCCAGCGTAAAGTATCCATGTGAGTCTATCCTTTATTTTAATAATCCTGCTCAATGATACCGGAAAGCCATAGGTAAGCGCTAATACCACCTGAAAGAATCTGGACATTATACCCCGCAGGGTATCCGGTGTATGCTATTGAAGATTAATTTGAAGCCTATGGAGTAAAGTGAAAATGTCGTATCAGCACCTGAGTTTTGTCGATTACCGTGATACCTATTTCGAAAATCAAGAACACACGCTCGTCGATGTACGCTCAAAAATGGAATATGCACAGGGACACGTTCCACACGCCGTCAACATTCCCCTCAATGAATTACAAGCCCGACTCAATGATGTAGACCGCAGCAAACCTGTCGTTGTTATCTGTGCATCCGGCAATCGCAGCATGAGTGGTTCGGAGATTCTCGCAAAAGCGGGGGTCGAAAATGTCTATAACTTAATGGGTGGTACAATGGTATGGATGATGAACGATCTCCCGCTCGAAGCATAATCAGGTATACAAAAAGCCCTCAATACAGAGGGCTTCTGAATTACTCATTAGTATACGGGTTTATCTACCTCTACCTCATCGTCTTGATGCCGCTTCATCACAATCAGGCTTTCTCTTGCGAATTGTGCAATGAGATGGAAGTTGCAAATGATAAGTAACGTTTCAATAATCGCGACAAGAAGATCAGTCAAAAATAACATCATGTTCAAAAGGATCAAATTATCATAAATTTCGGGGATGAGCAGCACTCTGAATTGGATAATCAGATATAAACTTACATGGTAAACACCATAAACTACAAGTTGCCGGGCAAACAAACTGATCACAGTTCTAAAATTGCTGATGACCCGGCTTAAATTAGAACCAAATTCCTTGAATGGTTGAATCCGTTCCTCATCAGCAAAGCGAATAAATCCGACTATCAGCGCATAAAATACCCCGGACACAATCGGCACAAATATGACTGCCAATAGAATCCGCATGTTACGTACGTATTCCACAACCTCAATTTGACTCTGAGGCAAATAAGCAGGGCGACCCATCATACTGGCATGTCTCACTGAATTCATTGCATTTTCAAAATCAGGCATATAACTACTCAGTGTAAACTGTACACAACTGAAAATTATCAGTGCAAGCGGTGCAGCATAAATCAAAATCGCCAGAGCAACAATAAGACCGCGCCTTAGATTATGAAATAGCTCAAATGGAGGTACATTGTCCTGTTCCATCCAGTGATGGCGTAAAATACTATATCCATATCCTGCGAGGAAAACCACATAAAAGGCAAGCATCACATACGAATAGATTGAACTTTGTATGCTATTAAAACTGGTATCAGTCCAGAACAAAATTAAGCTGATGATCCACCTGATTATCACGGGTATCGCACTGATAATAAATATTTTCAGCAGTGCCTGTCTTTTAAAAACGTATTTTAGAGCATCAAACAATGACATAGGAAACCTTTACATCAAAATACAAAAAAGCCCTCAACATAGAGGGCTTCTCACAATCATTATTGAAACAATTTACAGATCGTAGGGATCGTCATCACTATCATACGGAATATAGCCGCCTTTGCTCTTACCACTGTGACCGCCTAATCCGAGGTCTTTGCCGTAGCCAGCAATCAAATGTGCCGAACTAAACCCTTGCATCAGACTCAGTGTCAATGTCACGACATAGTAAATAGACGCAAACATGATTAGTGGCATTCCCATATCAAATATAATATCAGGGTCAAACCTGTATTCTGGACCATAATATGAAAAACGGTTGATAGCATCAGCATAAGCATAGTTCAGGTCTTGCAGCATATCCATAAACGGAAGTCGAATCATCGTGGTCAAAATACTGCTGATGATACTAAAGACAATTCCGAGCGCGAAAGCACGAACGAAATGACCTGAAGTCTTTCCAATATTAGACATCACAATGCTAAAATTCTTGCCAATATTGAACAGGCTACCCGCACTACCATCAACAGCATAGCGGATTTGCGCCACGATAAAGCTGTACATCAGGATAATGCCCATCCCGAAGGCAAGTAACATACTCCCGCAGAACATCAGCATCGCGCCATCATCAGCGTTACCGTAACGTGATGCAGTACTCGCTGACCCGGCAGCAGTCATGCCAACCGCACAGGCAAAGATGACGATCACCGGCAGCAGGTAAACAATATTCGCCACGAATATCATAAAACCTCGTCCGAGATTCTGTATCCAATCAAACTCTGGCAGTTCATCATCGCCCTCTAGCACAGACTTGATAATGCTGATCGTATAGCCCGAAATGAACAGCGCATATGCCAGCCCGACCGGAGCTAAGAGCATCATCAGAGGCAATGATTCCAGCCCCATTGCAGCGACAAATATAGATACGCCTGCAATTACAAATATGAGAACAATGGTCAAAATTTTGGGTATATTTGAGCTTCTAAATGAATAACTCAAAGACGCAGAAAGATCCATGAAGGTCTCCTATGACTATTTTTACATTATCCATTATGATGCAAAATTTATTTCGATGCAATCAACTACTGAAACAACCCCTAATTATTGGGGAGCAAAAAAGCGCCCTGCACAGAGGACGCTTTCAATATCGCTTTTGACTGCCGTAAGCAGCGCGGAATTAGAAGCCCATGCCGCCCATACCACCTGGAGGCATCGCTGGCATACCACCACCATTTTCGTCTTTAACATCGGTGATGAGTGCTTCGGTCGTTAAAATCATGCTTGCGATGGAGCTTGCGTTTTCGACAGCACCACGTGTTACTTTTGCGGGGTCAGGAACGCCAGCTTCAATCATATCACCATATCCACCTGTCATCACGTTGTAACCGATGCGGTGATTTTTCTTTGCTGCCTGTTCACGACGTACATTTTCGATGATAACTGCGCCATCTTCACCGGCATTTGCGGCGATTTTCTTCATTGGCACTTCCAGAGCACGACGCAAAACATTTACGCCTGTGTTTTCGTCATCATTATCAAGTGTGAAATCTTTGAGCGCCAGAACTGCATTCACCAGAGCAACGCCACCGCCGGGAACGATACCCTGTTCAACAGCCGCACGGGTTGCGCTGAGGGCATCTTCTACGCGGTGTTTCTTTTCTTTAAGTTCGGTTTCTGTAGCCGCACCGACTTTGATGACAGCAACACCGCTTGTCAGTTTTGCTTTACGTTCCTGCAATTTTTCACGGTCGTAATCACTGGTGCTGTTGTCATATTCAGCATCAATTTCTTTTACACGGGCTTCAATAGCATCTTCTTCGCCAGCACCATCAATAACAGTGGTGTTGTCTTTAGAGCTAACAACTTTGCCAGCACGACCGAGGTCTTGAATGGTCACACTATCGAGTTTGCGTCCGGTTTCTTCGCTAATGACTGTACCGCCTGTCAGAACAGCGATGTCACGTAGCATAGCTTTACGACGATCACCAAAACCCGGTGCTTTCACGGCGAGAACGTTCAGCATACCGCGCAGTTTGTTGAGAACGAGTGTCGCGAGTGCTTCGCCATCAACATCTTCTGCAATAATGACCAGTTCACGTTTACCGATTTGAATCAATTTTTCGAGAATCGGGAGTAAGTCCTGTGCAGCACTGATTTTTTTATCATGAATGAGGATGTAAGCATCTCCAATTTCAGCTTGCATCGCATCCTGATTGGTGACGAAGTAGGGGCTGAGGTAGCCACGATCAAATTGCATACCTTCAACATAATCGACTTCAAATTCCAGTGAACGACCATCTTCAACCTGGATGATGCCATCTTTACCGACTTTGTCCATCACTTCTGCAATCAATTCACCGATTTCACGGTCTTGAGCAGAAACACTGGCAACATTAGCGATTTCTTCTTTGGTTTCAATCGGGGTTGCCTGTTCGAGGATGAAGTCAGCAACTTCTGCCGCAGCCGCTAGAATACCGCGTTTCAGCAGCATCGGGTTTGCACCGGCAGCAACATTTTTCAGACCTTCGGTAACAATAGCCTGAGCCAGAACTGTCGCGGTTGTTGTTCCGTCGCCTGCAATGTCATTGGTTTTGGTTGCAGCTTCTTTGAGAAGTTGAGCGCCCATATTTTCATAGGGGTCTTCGAGTTCGATTTCTTTAGCGACAGTAACACCATCATGGGTGACAGTCGGTGGACCAAAACTCTTATCGAGAGCCACATTACGCCCCTTCGGACCCAGTGTAGTGCTAACAGCATTAGCGACTTTATCAACACCTGCCTGTAATTTGCGGCGGGCTTCATCGCGGAATACGAGTTGCTTTGCCATGTTTTATTCTCCTATTTGTCTGAATTTGTGTGCGTTCCCGGTGTAGGGATCTGATGTATTGCGTCCGTTATTTTTTATCGTCAATCAGTGACACAACCAATTTAATTTTTGAGGATATTTTCTATCGGATGGAATATATTCCATCCCTACGCACCCCTTATTTTACGGATGTTTTCGTAGGGTTGAGATATATCTTAACCGTTTGCAGAAGACCTCAAATTTTCCGGTCAATCACTAACAACTGACAACTAAAAACTGATAACTCGTTTTAGCTTTCGACCACAGCTAAAATATCGGATTCTTTCATGATGAGAACTTTTTTGCCATCAAGTTTAATTTCTGTACCTGCGTATTTCGCGAAGAGAATGGTATCACCTTCAGAAACATCAACAGGCATACGATCACCATCTTCGTTGCGTGCGCCTTTACCAACAGCGACAACTTTGCCCTGTTGTGGTTTTTCTTTGGCGGTTTCAGGTAAAACCAATCCGCTAGCAGTAGTGGTTTCCTGTTCCATCGGTTCGACCACAACGCGGTCATTGAGCGGGCGAATGTTCATTGTTCGCATTTCCTCCACATAAAATTAATCGGGTGATAGTTTGGATTGGCATATGATTTACCAACCCCTTCACAATATTTTAGCACTCATACCCTTAGAGTGCTAATTCTAATGCCAGAAGAATATCATATCCTGAGAATAAGGTCAATATTTCTAGCATAGGTCTTATAGATGTGCTAACAACGGTAGAGGAAATTTAATGTTTGGGGATGAATCAAAATGAATTGCAGGGCATGAAGTTTGTATCATGCCCTGCAATCAAAATACAACTCAATGTAGGGGTTTGGCGTGCCAAACCAGCGTGCCAGACCCGATTTCAATAATTCAAAACCGGATTGTCAATTACGCATCGGCACTAACTTGAATCGAATCCAGAATCGTCTGTAACTGACTGACAATATTAGATTCCGTGACGGCTGAATCAGATGTGAACATCTCAACAACGAAAAGCGACTCACCCCGTGTCAAATAGAAAATATCAACCTGACCGTTTCCGAGGCTGCCATCGTTGTCAATCCGATAACTCTCGCGCAATGTGCCATCCTCGGCAGTGGCTTCATCAATCAAGACCCAGGAGTCACTATTGGCGAGGAAATCTTCATAATAAGTCGTGTAATAGCCATTCTGCGTCACACGGTTTGCATTGACCAGCGCAACAGTTACATAAACATCATCTGTATTTTGCCAGCGATGGAAAGTGCGGTTCGCAGTCGATTCATCAATGAAATCAGCAGCATCCGGCAACATACTCGCGGGGATACCGATACTATAATCACCTGTATCAATCAGACTGAAACCTTCCGGTAATTCAACAGTCTGTGCCCCACCTGTGAAAATATCCGTGAAGAAATATAGACCTGCCCCGCCACCAATAAGAATGAGAATGGCAACAACTGCAACAATCGGGAGCAACATATTGCCACCGGATGCCGGAGTGTGTTGTTGCTCTGTAGCCGCAGGTATGCCATGTGAGCGAGCAGTAGAAACACCTGTACCACCAATAACCGTACCGCCTTCGTTGGGAAGCGGAGTTGCTTTGCCATCAACCAGCGTTTTCTCAGAATCGAATTTCGTATCCACCCCGACCATTGTTGTCGAGGTGCGTCTACCTTTGAGTGCTTCGCCAAAAGCATCTGCCATCTCAGACGCCGACGGATAGCGTTCATCGGGATTTTTCGCCGTAGCCGTATCAATCACATTCTGAACAATCGGCGGAACACCATCGCGGAAATCTGCAATCGGCGGAACAGGTTCATTAATCTGCATCATTAACAGGCTCATCGGTGTTTCTGCCTGATAAGGTTCACGCCCGGTAATCAATTCAAACAGCACAATCCCCAGCGAGTAAATATCACTGCGGGCATCAATATTGACACCGTGTGCCTGTTCGGGCGACATATAAGCCGGAGTACCGATAATCGCACTTCCGGTCAAATTACTCCCCATCACCCGCGCAATCCCGAAATCACTGAGGTAGGCATTGCCGTGTTCATCCAGCATGATATTACCGGGTTTCAAATCACGGTGAATGATTCCCTGCTGATGGGCATAATCCAGCGCTTCGGAAACCTGATGAAAAGGTTTGACCAGGTCATCTAATTTAGGAACACCACGTCTGACCATCTGTGCCATACTGCCACCACCGAGGAAACGCATCGCAATGAAAGGCACGCCATCCGCTTCACCATAATCGTAAATCGGCAAAATGTGTGGATGTTCAAGGCTACTAATTACCTCAACTTCGCGTTCGAAGCGTTCGAGGAAATCGGGGTCGTGCATAAAGTGACGCGGCAATACTTTCACAGCGACTTTACGATTCATCGACTTCTGCATCCCACTATAAACAGTCGCCATCCCGCCACGACCAATTTCTTCCAGAATCGTAAACTGGTCTAAATTTCTACCGATCATATCATCCGGTTTTTTATCAGCCATTTTCTCTGCTCACCTGTTTGTCCATCAACATACTGCCATTATCCTCTGATATGGACAAGTCAGCAAGTCATCCAGACACCTATATCGGGTAACAGTTGCCTGTTCGTAGGTTCGTAGTGTATCAAAGTCGGTTGAAATTCAAATTTGACTATTTTCATCACGGACATCATATACATCCTGATCTATTTTTGAGGATATTTTCCCCCGAAAATCACCTTACGTAGCGACACGATGTATCGTGTCCGGGATATTCCAACCGAACCGGATACTCTACCCGCAGGTTGAACACATTACAAAATCCATGAACTGACATATAATGATTCCTGTACTCACACGCACCTGTTGAGGATACTTATGCGTTTGCGATTATTGATAGCTCTCTTCTTTATCGGACTGATTCTCCTGCCACAGGTCACCGGGCAAGATACACAGCGTATCACACCGGGCACATATACAGGCACAATCGCTGAAGAAACCACAGTGGTTCGTTATACATTTGAAGCCACTGCCGGACAACAGGTCACAATCCTGATGGAAGCCACAGAAGACAGTGAACTCGATGCCAACCTGAGTCTCTTTGATAGCAATGGTGTCCTGATTCAAACCGATGATGATTCAGCCGGGAATCGAAACGCCCGTATCATCGCTCAAATACCTGTAAACGGTATCTATATCATCGAAGCCAGTCGATATTCACTCAACCCGCCCCTGACAACAGGTGACTATCAATTAACACTCACGATCACAGGCACTGGTGATGGCACACTTGACCCGCTCAGTATCCCGCCAGATTTCAGCGTACCATTTACAGAAATTGACTTGAATAATCCTCTGCAAGCATTTTTCGCACCGGAACAAAATCTACAATATTATGTTTTTGGTGCTCAACAGGGTGATTTTGTGCGCGTGGAAATCAACAGTGATGATACACTCGTCGCCAATATTCGCGTCCTGACCCGCATCAATCAAACGCTGAGTGACATCAGCCGCGTCACACAGGACACCCCCGAACAGGAAGTCATCTTTGCGACGATTCCACAAACCGGATGGTATCTCATTGAAGTGGAACGTGAATCTGCATCCGGCGGCTATACGCTGACACCAACAATCGTCTCGGACACACTTCTTTCAGCAGAAAACCCGACTCAAGCTGAATTTACAGCCGAAGTCGATACCTTATTTTTCATTTTCAATGCCACAATTAATGAGCGTGTGTTTGTCAATTTGAGCGTTCTTGAAGGACAAAATCTCGAAACCGAACTGACAATTCTTGACCTCTCCCGGAATCAACTCGAACAGCGCACATCCACCGGGGCACAGGTACGTGTGAATGTGACTGCCCCGCGAAGTAGTCCCTATATCGTTCAGGTCAGGAATTTAGGCACGGGAACAGGTCGCATTGAATTACAACTCAGGCGCATCCCGGTAGACATCAGCAAATTGACCATTAATCCGGCTGATTACAATGAAAGCTATTTCGGACTAATCAACAGTGATTCACCGATAGAATATTATCGTTTCAGTGGCAAAGCAGGCGAATTAGTCACGATTGAAATGGAATCGCTCGTAAGTTCAAGTTCCCTTGATCCCTACATAATCCTTGCCGATAGCAACCTCAATGAGCTTATTTTCAATGATAATGCCAGTGCATCCCGCGCCGCCCGTATCTCACAATTTTCATTGCCAGCCGATGGTGATTATTTCATTCTTGCAACCCGTGCAGGTCTGAGCAGGGGTTTAACCGAAGGCGCATACAAAATTGATATTACGGTCGGGGAGATTCAGTTGGAAGCGGGTCCTCTGACAGCAACACTCACCTGGCAGGGCGAAGCAAATCTGAATTTATTTGTCCGAACACCCACAGGTTATACCATTTCATGGGCAAATCCGACCACGCCCGATGAAGGCAATCTCCAGATTGATAGCAACGACTGCGATACACCGAGCGCCGCGCCTATCGAGCATGTTTACTGGTCAGACGATGATAATCTCGTGCCCGGTGATTATACAATTCTGGTCTGGTATCAGGATGATTGCATGATGTCCGGTAACACACCCTTCACATTGACTGTCACCTATCGCAATCAGGTCATTCTCACACGCACATCCGGCGATTCAGGACGGGTATCAGTTGACCCCGGAGAACGCTTTGAAGCCTCCATCCGTCTGACAGAGAGCAACAATGCCTTTGTCGTGAATCAGGGCACAATAACATCCCCTTCACCCCAGCAAACAGAAAGTGAAGGCGGTGATACACTTATCGTATACGGAGAACCGATTTCGGGCAGCATTACCGACGAAGTTTTCGCGCAATTTTATCAATTTGAAGGCAATGCCGGGGATAGGGTCATCATCCGCGTCGAACGCATCACCAATAACCTTGACCCCATCGTTGTGCTGCGTGATTCTCTGGATAACAATCTCGCTATCAATGATGATATTAGCGCTGATAATCGCAATGCAGAGATTGATTATATCCTGCCCGAAGATGGACGCTACGTCATTTCTGTTACCCGTTATGGTGTCCGGGATGGCACGACAACAGGCAACTATACATTGACCATCAACCGTGTTGAAGAATCATCCAGTGACTCAGAGGGTTGATTCAAAGCGATCATGCGGATTGAGATAGACAAATTTGAATCCCAGCATATGTTCGACAAATTTCGGACGGAACTGTAAATTATCATAGGGATGTTGATTGAAATCTATTTTGTGCTTCTTTTTGTTATATCCCTCTAAGATCACCTTGTCCGGTGCGGTATAGGTTTGCGATGTCATATTAATCGGCATATCACCACTAATACGATTCATCGCCTGACTGCTCAAATAAGGCTGTGTCGCCATCCGCATCATCCCGCCGATTCCCATCACCTGCGTCAACGACAGGGAGGCAGTTATCGGTGTCATCAACGGAATTTGAAAGCGTCCGCTGGCAATCAAGTTCCCCTGTGCCCCATCATTGAACAGGAAATTCATCGTTCGCGATGTATACTCAACACCACCCCGAATCGACCGTGCCCCTAAAGCAAGCACATCGTTATTATAATTAATCACTGTCTGCGAATTATTCCATAGACCATGCACCAGCATTCGAACTTCCGGATTAAGCACCAGTTCCCGCAATAGAATAAAAGGATGATTGGGAACAGGCTTCATCTCCTGACGTGACACAAAGAGCGACACCTGCAATTCGTTATGAGGACCCAGACTGGCTTCGGTAAAATCACATATCCATATCCCGATAATCGCCCGCCCTTTTGTCGTTCGGATAGGATAAAGCGGGTCATTTCGTAATAGCTGCTGCACCTCGTCTAATGATGCTGTTCCACCAACAAAAGTCGCGTTGCCATCATACACATGATAGGGAACGGGAACTAAAGTGCCCGATGAGCGCACACGTCCGGTGAGTGGATACTGTTTAAATAAATCGTGTTCACGATTGTCTGCCATAAATTCTCCTCTACAAAACCACTCTATTATACTGCAATTAAGCCAGCAAATCCTGACTTTCACAGTACAATAGAAGAGTGAAGGCATATTTTTATAAGTTCAGCAACAACATTAACAATTATTACAAAGGATAGCGCATGTCAAACCTGATAACAAATCCAAATATGGGAAATTGGAAACACGTCCGTTATTTTACCGATCAGGAAGGCAAAACCGGAACTATCGAAGCCCCCGAAAGTTGGGAATTTGTCTATGTCCCCCGGGAAAGTGATCCGAACAAAATCCCTCAGAGTTTACACCGTGATAACGGATTCGTCATGTCCGCAGGTTATCGCGCATGGGAATCAGGGTATAAACAGAGTGCCATTCAAGTATCCGGCGGACAGCGTTATCGCCTCAAAGCACGCATCAAAGCCGATGTCAATTTCCCCGGTGGACAAGCGCCTGACCTGACGGCAATCACCTGGCGTTTCACGGTCGAATCCAGTGCTGGCAAATTAGAGCAAGACTGGGCAATAACATCGAAAGCGCAAACCAAACAGACCGAAGAATTTGTCTATATTTTCGATATTGAAGAAGCCATGTCACTTGATGTGACGTTCTGGGGGCGCTCATTTTATGCTGGTAACGATTGCGACTTCTGGGTCTACGAAATCAGCCTTGACGCAATTCCGAAAGATGGCGCAATTGTCGATAAACTCGGGACAGCTAAACAGAGCGATATTCCTGCAACCGTGAACACCACTGAAAAAATCGCCGTGTCTGATGTTGAAGAGATACTGAATGAGTCCAGTGGAAAATCTCTCGCAGATGTCCATTTAACCTCACAGGAAATTGATCTGATTGCCGCCGCCCTGCGGACCCTTGCAGTCAATTCACCGGATTCCGGCACATCTGTTGGCTTGAATAAACTGGCAGAAGTCTTTGAACGCCTCAAATAGTCACGCATTATCGAGAGCATTGGCTTCGGCATAGAGTGCTTCTACTTTATCATCTATGTCGAGGTCGGCTTCCCCGTATTCATCCACATCCCCGAATAATTCCAACTGCATCGCATAGGTTCGCAACATAGCCGCCGTGCGCTCGATTTTCAGCAATTTTTCAATCACACCCTGACGATACCCCGCCAGCAAAAAATACCCGCTATCCAGTTTCAATACCTCTTTGAGCGTCGCTGCATCATCGCAAACAAGCAATAACTCATTGAACTTCTGCAACATCGCCGGATAGGACTTAAAGCGTTCCTGTGTTGTCGGCTTTTTTCGTAAACTGATAAGCTCGCGTGTTAAATCCGGTAAATTTTCGGGAATTTGATACAAGAGAACCTCGCTCATCACTTGTTCATCTAAAATATGATAACTTTTACGTTACAAACAGCCTTACATCATCTTACTTTGAAATACTGTTTGTGTACTTCAAGAAAATATACACAAGGGAGAAAATTATGGGCTATGAACATTCAGTAGTATATGGTCTCTATGAAAATTTTGAAGACGCAGCATCAGCAATTCGTCATCTGTCAAATGAAGGCTACGACACCAAGCGTGTCACAGTGATTGTGAACGATGCAGATGGTCGCCTTAAGAAATATACCGATGATGAATGGCAGGAAGACCCTGTAACAGCAGAAGAAGGCGCGGGATTCGGCGCAGTCGTTGGTGCATTAACCGCTCTCGGTATGAGCGTCATCCCCGGTATTGGACCGATCTTATCAGCCGGACCACTCGGAGTAGCAATCGCGACCGCTATTGGCGCAACCACAGGTGCAGCAACCGGTGCAGCCATTGCAGAAGTTGTTGAATTTGACATCGACAAAGCAGATGCAAACCGTTACGCAAAAGTCATCAAAGAAGGTGGCGCATTGCTGGCGATGGATGTCTATACAGACTGGCACGAAGAACGCATCGAAGAAATCCTCGAAACCTACAATCCGCTTGACGTAGAGGATATTGATTTCGATTGACCCCGCGCTATAGAGGTCGGGACACCTCTGCAAGTGTTCGTGTGATGTACATTCGTCTGTGCATCACACTTTTTATTTCAGCAGACAACTCAACCTTACAATTTCGGTGATATTTTCACTGACCTTATCTCAGCACTCAGAACCCGGAACTCGGCACTTTTCGCTCTTACCCGTCACCCCTTACTGCTTTTACTCTTTACTCTTCACTTTAAACTCATAACTTCCCGGCTTTCCCCGTATAATCGCGCAGGTATAGGAAATCATGCCCGATAGTGCGTTTGCTGACTTTCGCGATATTCGGCATCGTGCGTTTATAGTGATTCTTCTTCACACGTTCCCACACCTGACTAACAAATGCTTCATCAAATCCACTGGCTTCCGCAGCTTCTGCAACAGTATAACGCTCATCAACCAGCAAAAATAACACCGTATCGGCATCATCATAGCTGAAACCAAGTTCCTGTTCGTCGGTTTGCCCTTCCCATAAATCAGCACTCGGGGCTTTATCAATCACAGGCGAAGGCACACCGATAGCACGCGCTAATTGCCGCACCTGATATTTGTACAAATCCGCAATCGGATGCAATGCTACACCGCTATCGCCATAAATTGTGCTGTAGCCGAGTAAAAATTCAGTCTTGTTACTCGTTCCCATCACCAGACCACCCCATGCAACTGACTGGTCATAGAGAACAATCATACGCTGACGTGCCATGATATTGCCCGCCCGTAATTTTGTCATATCAGGGAATTGATCAATCAGAGGTTGTACCATCGGCGTAATCGGGACAGTGATATTCGACAGATTCAAATCTTCGATGATGAGTTCGGCATGTTCCATACTTTCCGGGCTGCTTGTCTCATATGGCATCCGAACGACTAAAACATTTTCCGCGCCAAGAGCCTCCGCAGAAAGATATGCCGAAAGCGCCGAGTCAATCCCGCCGGATAAACCCATGACAGCCTTTTTCATGCCCGATTTGGCAATATTATCGCGGATGAATCCCGTCAAAATGCGTTTGGCTAAATCTGTATTGATATTCATGCGCTCCATAATTGCATTCTGTACTGCTGTCGCCATATCGACCTCTTTCTATCGCAGACTTGTATTGGTGTAGCGTTTAAATAGATAGCGAAACATAGGAATTTTCATCAATCGCCATGCCAGTTGATTGTGAATTCCCGGCGTGACCTGAAAACGTTTGCTGGCGATTGCCTGTAATGACGTAATAGCAACTTCATCAGCCGACATCCATGCTAAATCAGGCACATCGTTCATTTCATAATCATTTTTCTCGAAAATTTCAGTGCGTGTAAATCCGGGACACAATACCTGTACAACAATCCCGTATTCTTTTAATTCCACAGCCACTGATTCACTAAATGAGACCAGAAATGCCTTTGTTGCGTTATAGGTTGCGCTACCGGGCATCGGAATTAATCCACCGATTGAGGCAACATTGATAATCGCACCACTTTTGGTCGCTTTCATCTGCGGAATCACGGCATACATCAGGCGCACACTGGCATCCAGATGCAACCGAATCATGCCGAGATGATGCTCTAAATCGACTTCTGCAAAGTGCCCGACCCGATTGAATCCCGCATTATTGACCAGAAAAGCAATATCGTCATTTTCCTGGATAATCGCTTCAACCGCTTCGATTCCGGCGTTGTCACTCAAATCAGCCACCACAACCTGCACATCGACATCGACTTTCTCAGCAAGTTCCCGCAAACGTTCTTCACGACGGGCGACCACAATCAAGTCATAGCCCATTTTCGCGAGATGACGCGCAAATGCTTCTCCGATACCACTGGATGCACCTGTAACCAGTGCTTTCGCCATAAAAATTACTCTTCCGTCGGCTCTAAGGGTTGATGGCTGTAAGCAATTATTTTATGTGGATAATCTTCCTCAACCACAACATCCACCAGAAAATAAGGATGTTCGCCGGTTTCAGTTTCGACAACCACAACGACCCGTTCTTCATGTGTTGCTGCAACCTGTTTGACTTTCAGGCGTCCGATTTTTTCACGGGTTTTCTCGAACATGCTTAAACGCCCCTCAACAGGCTGTTCTTCAAGCATTTTTTCACTATAACTATCTTCGATGAATTTTTTCAGACGCTCCCGGTTGCCACCATTATAAATATGCGTCTGAGCGATAAAACGCATTCCCGCCTGACTCGCTCTCAGGGCAATTTTGTCCCGTTCCAGAGGGTCTTGAGGTTGTTCCTGTGCTTGTTCTGTCATGGTAATTCCTGTTCGTACAATTCTCGCAAACGCTCAACCTGTCCACGAGTCCATTCTATTGTTGTATTTGCGCCAAATGGTTCGAGCTTAACCTGAATTTCGCCCGCATCCTCATTGACATAAACTTCTAAATCACTGGCATTATCACTAAAAATACCACCAACTCGCACTAGAAAATAGCCATCAGTCTGTTCTTTGATTTTTGCACTGGCAAGTCGTGGCAGAACAGTTTCCAGTATAGAAATCGCTTCATCCGGGCTGACAGTTAGCGCAATGGGTGCAATGTAATTATCATCATCGTCCAGCACTTCTGATGAAATACAGGCAGAGACACTACACCCTGTCAGATTCCCATCAACAATACCTTCCGGTTGTGAGTTTAATTCGATAATCTGCTGCATCCCGAAATTACATAAAAATGCACCACCACCGATAATCAGCACACCCACCATAATTCTAAGAATCAGACCTTCATAGCCCTGTGCTTTTGTTTGATTGCTCTTGCTCATCTCTCCCCCTGAAAGATACTTAAGAGTTGAATTGTTCCCGGATAGATTCAATACGATTGCGATTCACACCCATATCACCGTTACCCAATCGTGAAGCAGAGCGTACATGAATCACACCATTATCTGCATCAATATAAAATTCGGTATCGTCAATGAAACCCATGGTCGCTGAACGAAATTCAGCATGAATGTATGTGCCATCGTCTGTGATAATTTGAGTGCGCGGCATATTGTTGATAATCGTCACCAGCACATCATGGGCAATCTGAGACGTGTCACTAAAAGCAATCGGCGCAACATAAGCACTGCGATTTTCGCCTGTAGTCGAATTCACACAATTGGGCGTTCCGGGACAAGCTGTAAAGCTATTTCCCTGCCAGCCAAGATTTTCAGGACGCGGACTAATAGACGGGATGAGAAAATTTACCCCGACAATGAAAATAACAATTAAAACGATACCAATACCAATCCAGAGCATAAACTTCTTCCTCATACCGCAAAACTAATCCAAACGTTCCGATAAAATGCGCGTCAGTTCACGTCGAACTAATCCGGGGCGTTCATCGCGCAAAAGTGGCAAACGTGCCCGTGTCCGGTGTAACTGATTCAAGTCGATTTCCTGTATGATGAGTTTTTCATCAAAATAGAGACCATTGGTCATGAATTCGCCGTTGGGGTCTACCACTGACGAACCGCCCCAGAAAACTTTGCCATCTTCATAGCCGACGCGATTACAGTGCAAAATATAGCTGGTGAACATACTGCCATAGGCTTGATTGACCAGTTCAACCCAGCGTGAGCCTTCCAGCCGTGATTGCTCATCTAAACCACGTCCGGGACTGGCACTATTGAAAATAAAAATATCCGCACCATCCATCCACAGCAAATACGCCGGAGACATATGCCAGAAATCTTCGCAAATCAACATGCCGATTCGTCCGAAACGGGTATCAAAGGCACGGACACTGTTTCCCTGTGCAAAATAACGCGATTCATCAAACATGGCATAAGTCGGGAGATAGAGCTTGTGGTGAACGTGAAGCACTTCGCCGCCGGAGATATACGCATCAGCAATATAAAAGCGGTTGCGGACATCTTCATGCACAAAACCGACTACAATATCAATGCCTTCACTCGCATCTAAGAATTGCTTGAAAATCGGGTCATTCTGTGAGGCACGGATTGCCACTTCGGGGACTAAATCTTGCACCTGATAACCCGTCATCGACAATTCAGGGAACACGACTAAATCAACACCCTGTTCCTTCGCTTTTGCTATTGTGTCGAGGTGGGTTTCCAAATTTGCACGCACATCCCCTAACTTGGGATACATTTGCGCCAGACCAATATTGACCCGCATCATCGCTCCTTGCCTGCATAAAATCTGTGTAGGGGAAGGTCACCATGCCTTCCTGTCTCATGATGATACACAGTGTAAAACAAAATTATCCCCTTGTTGATAGCCAGCGCAGTCTATTCACATCATATTCATGATTTGCGGGGATAGGCTAAGGATTATTTATAATTGTCAGACCACCAAGTGATTCAATTAGTGGTTCACCGCTTAAGCCATTTTCCAATGCCCTGGATACTACCAAACGATTCGTTTCAATAAAAAATCTACTATTTGCTGCATCAAAGTAAATACCAAGTTCGATTGTGACTGGTACAGGCGATATATCTGTGGCGTTTTCAGTCTCTGATAAGAAAACCTCCAGTATAGATATGAGTTGTACATCAAATTCATCGGATTCCGGTTCTATAAGCTCTTGAACCCAGATACGTATTGTATTCTCGACAATCAGGAATTCATCACACACGTTCGTGTTCCAAACAACATTCACCCATGCTTCAGAGATAACGGGTATATCGACTTCCGCCAAACCTATCTCAATTGAATCTGATAATTCCCGAAGTTGCCAGAAATCCCCAACCGGATAGCACTCACGGTCAGGGTCAAAAATAGGGGTCTCAGTAATTTGCCTTATCACTTCATTCCATAGGATTTCACCATAGTATGGTGTCATCATTTCAGCAGATTCAGGATTTTCAGTAAACCGTGCTATGGCAGTTCGCTCAAATGCTACCGTTGCAGATGTATCCGGTGTTCGGACGGATGTTGGCTCAACGGTATTTTGAACTGCTACTGAAGAACAAGCACTTATCAGAAAAACTAACAGAAGCAAATAACTCTTAAATATGCCCGGTAAATTCAAAACAACGTAATCCTTACCTACCTATCTATATAACTTATTGAAGTTCAAAAACCACTTTCACAGCGGCTGAAACAACAATACTCGCCGGATTGATTGCCTGTACATCAAACACATCATCAATATATCCAGAGTCTAGCGGTTGAGGTTGGGGAGTATGCCCTTGAAAACGCTGAGCATTTTGCAACATATCGGGGTTCTGGTCATCAATCTGGATAACCTTTCCTAATTCTACATTTGCCGCGTCACAATAAATCTGCGCTTTCTCACGGGCAGCATGAATAGCCTGTTGTCTTGCTTGCATCCGGACTTCTTTTAATTTAGAGGTCTGAAAATCCACCGACTGAATGTTATTCACGTCAGTATCAACAAGACCAACTAGAATATCTTCAAATCTATTGATGTCATTCAGAATGACATGAAATCTAAAAGTCGCTGTATATCCATCGGGTCGGTGCCCACTTAACTTTGAAACATAGTGTTGTCCGAGATGAATATGTGAAACACCAACATTATTAACCTGTGCCCTGGTAAGATAACTCTGTACAGTTGACACGAGTTTGCGTGCCTCGCGGATTGCATCCTTAGCTTTCTTTTCATCCTGTGAGATAGAAAATTTAAGTGAAACCATGTCCGGCTCAACCCGCATCGTATGTGACCCGAAAACACTGATACGACCATTCTCATTCTGTACAACTGAGTCCATATTACCCCCTGAGCAACATCCAATCTTGTGACTCAATCCTACCACAATCATAAATTTGTGCCTGTCATGAAAAATAAAAACACGCCCCACACAATCCCTTGCAGAGCGTATTAATTGGCTATGCTATTGTCCCGATTTGAGAAATTAGTCCGATGCAGCATCAATCTCAAACAGCACTTCAATCTGTGTCGAAATAAGGATGCTCACCGGATTCACTACTTGACCTGTCTCCGCACCACGTATATCAAAACCCTGTCCCGGTTGTTCATAACCACCGAATCGACTCTGCTGATTATTATTGAAACGGTTGCTGAATGGCGGTTGCTGAGGATTGCTTCCCCGATCATCAATACGAATCACTCGCCCCAACTTTGCCTCTAAACCCTCACAGAGCGATGTCGCTTTTTCACGGGCGGCACGTATCGCGGCATTCTGAGATTCAGCTTTACGGCTCTCAAGCTGACCCGACAGAAAATCAGTCGATACAATCGAATTTGCGCCGTTAGCAGTAATACCGACAGCAATATCGCTCAGGCGTTTTAGATCATCCAGCACCACATGAAACATAATATTTGCCTGATAATCGAGGGTGTTCGGGACATTCGTATAGGTCGTACTTAATTCCACCGGGGATACAGCAACACGCGCTACATTGGCTTCTTTTAGATAGGCCTGTATCTCTGTGCTTGTTTTTTCAGCATTATTTATCGCCTCTTCCGCATTCGGGGAATTCCGCGAAACCTGGAACTGTAGCGATACCATATCCGGTTCTACACGAATGTGATGCTCACCAAAAACACGAATACTATTTTGTGGGAAATCTTGTGTCTGCATTGAAATTCTCTGCTCTCTATGTGTGTGGACTGACAATTTCAGTGTACGAAACATTCTCACATCATCGCAATCACATTCACCTCACACATATGCAGCACAGTCCTGGTACTATCTGAGATAATTCTCACGGATACTCACAATATGGTGCATCTCATGCCCTGCCATGTGATACGCCAGCGCACGCACCGTCACTGCATGATTATTCGCGACAGTCGAACGCATCAAAGCATCTTCCGGCAGGTACTTAAGTAATGTAATCGTCGATTCCCGCACTGCACGATATTCTTCTAAAATGCTTTCCACACTGCGTTCATTAGCACACGATGGCACAATATAGTCATCCTGCTCAAAACCGGGCAATTCTGTTTTATCATCCCGTGCCGCCCGTAATGTCCGGTACGCATAAATACGCTCATCATCAATCACATGCAAAAGGATTTCCTTGATTGTCCATTCTCCTGGAGCACATGGCGTTATCATCTGTTCCTCTGACAAGCCACTGACCATCTCTTCAACAGTTTTCAGGCTATCCCGCATATGCTGAATCACCATGCCATCATCAGGAATCAGGTCAAAATATTCTTTTGCATAAGGATCGTATTCACCAGCTTCAGGTTTTGGAATATGCCGCATGTGATTTTCCTCGTGTATTTGTTGTGTAAGGGCGTAACATGTTACGCCCCTACGATTAACATATAATTGCCTAAAAACAAAAAAGGTATGGTTGCGTAAAACCATACCCGATATAGGAGAGAATATCACTATTCTCAGAAGATTGCAGTTGTATCACCTGTCAGGACAGCGCGAATCATTTCTTCAAGCTGATAATCCGGCGTATCTTCCGGCAGCACAATGACAGGATTGCCGCCTTTCATATCCCAGCGATTCGGGACATCGGAAAGCACAATGATGGGCGGGTGGTTAATCGTGCGAAGGTGGAAGAAGGTATCCTCGGCACGCAACATATCATCACCCGCATCAATTACAATGACATCGGGATAGGAGAAAATCACCTGCGATAGCGCGGCACGGAATGTATCTACTCCGAAAGTGACCAGGCTGCTATCTTTTGTGAACGCTTCTGAACGATAGTTGTCTGCTACGAACACGATTACTGGATTGGATTTCATCGGGTCTATCTCCCTTTTCGTTAACGGTACATACTCATAATATGGTATATTAGGGGTCTAAATCCATCGCATTCTTGTGGTATTTCTGCCCTTTTACTTTGCAATCGAAGGTATTTTCAAATGAATACTTTAAAATCGAATTTGGACATAACTGACCGCGCAATTCTCTGTGAATTACAACGGGATGCACGCCTATCCTACGCCGAAATCGGACGCCGTGTCGGGCTGTCATCTCCGGCTGTTCAAGAGCGTGTACATAAATTAGAAGATGCTGGCATCATCAAAGGCTATCACGCTGTCATCGACACTGACAAAATTGGCTTACCGATTCGCGCCATCGTCAAAATGCGTGGTTCATGCCGCTATAGCAACGTATTTATGGAGGCTGTACAGGACATCCCCGAAGTGATGCAATGCCATCATGTCCTCGGTGAAGATTGTTTTTACCTGCTGGTTGCCGTTGCCTCGATGCCCCATCTGGAAACATTGCTCGAATCCCTGTATGAATATGCGGAAACTGAAACCACAATGATCCTCACCTCCCCGTTGGAGCGACGACTCATTGATTTAAACGCCTTCGTACAGGAAAGTTGATTTGCATGAAGCTGGATACAACTGATTGGGCTATTTTGCGCGAATTACAGGACGATGCCCGTTTATCTTATGCCGAAATCGGGCGTAGAGTGGGCTTATCCTCCCCTGCTGTTCAAGAGAGAATGCGCCGCATGGAAGAGGCAAATGTCATCAAAGCCTATCGCGCCGACATCAATTACGAAGCAGTCGGCTTGCCCATTACATCAATCACCCGCCTGATGAATATTCAGGGCAAACTCAACATCGACAAAGTCCGCGAGATTGCTCAATCTATCCCGCAGGTCATTCGCTGTTATCACGTCATGGGACAGGATGAATATATCGTACAAATTGTCGCACAATCGGTGGGCGATTTAGAAACTATCCTCCATCATTTTTCAGATTACGCACAACTCATCTCGGCGATAGTCATCAATTCACCTGTTGAACACAGCACGATAGATTTAGAACAAGTCCCCCATCTTAAGGATATTCTGGAATGAAACTCGATAAAACCGATTGGGCGATTTTAGAAGAATTACAACAGGATGCACGTCTCTCTTATGCCGAACTCGGACGCAGAGTCGGCTTGTCCTCTCCGGCAGTGCAGGAAAGAACCCGTCGTTTGGAAGATGCAGGCATCATTGAGGGCTACCATGCAAAAGTGAATCTCAAGCAACTGAATGTTCCTTTGATGGCTATTATACGGTTGATCAATATCGACACACACGAAACCAAAGAAAAAGTCGTGGAAATCCTGAGAAAATTGCCGGAAGTCACCGAATGCTATCAGGTCACAGGGGAAGACGAATTTGTGATTCATATGTACGCGCAATCAATGGAGCATATGTCGAACATAAAAATGCACTTTGCCCATTATGCCCGTCTGGTTACGAGCATTGTCATCCGCAAACCGATTGATGGACGGGTCATTTCTCTGGAGAGCTTTCCTTATCTGGAGGAAACGGACTGATGATGAATCAACCCCGGCTAGATGATACAGATTGGGCAATTCTGCACGAATTACAGGCTGATGCACGATTATCTTATGCGGAAATCGGACGTAGAGTCGGCTTGTCCTCTCCAGCAGTGCAGGAAAGAGTGCGACGGATGGAAGACGCTGGCATCATCAAGGGCTATCACGCCGACATCAACCCGGCAAAAGTCGGTTTTCCGATAATCGCTTTCACCCGGCTCAAACAGGTCAACGGCAAAGACCGCGCAAAGGTCATCGAGATTATCCAGAACACACCGGAGATCCTGGAGAGCATCGACATCACAGGCGAAGATGGATTTGTCCTGAATATTATCGCAACCTCACATGACCATCTGGATTACATACTCGGGAAATTTGTAGAGTACGGGCAAACGGTCACAGGCATCCTCATGAAAACCTTTATCGAAAATAGAGTCATTAAGCAGAACACGCTCAATTTTGATGAAAATGCCGATGACGTGCAGGATTGGTAGTATCAAAAAAGGTCATATTTGTATACTTGCCTGACCCGTCAGTGAATAAATTCACCGACTGCTAAAATCACATTCGATAAATCGAATTCCTTGATAATTTTATGGTTTGCGGATGTTCTTAGAATGAAATTCATTTCATGTGTTTTCGTAGCTGGTTGATTTATCAACTAGCGTCGGGGACATTTCATCTTTCGTGACATTTCCATTTAAGGCGACAATAGCTCTCCTATCGTAAAGGTTTTGTGCATCAGCACCTGACCTTTTATAAGACGGATAGCTTTAGCCTCTGTCGAAAATTCCCTTTGCGACTCTGCGCCTTTACATCTTCGCGTGAAAAATTTCTTTGTGATTTTGTGTCTCTGTGGTTGAATTTACGCTACTATATCTTCGCTAAAAACCTTAATTCTATTTCAACACTACAATGATAGAATGAAATAACACTCTTAAGGAAATTTTATCGTCAAATTGGGGGTAATATGAACGCAAGTGACTATGGTTCGGTGAAAGTTATCGAATTCAGTAACAACATCACCAATGAAGAAATCGTAGAATGCAGCGATGTACTCACAAAATGGGCATCCGATAACAGGGACTACGCAGTTATCACCTACATGCCACAGGGTGCAAAAACGGTAACTGATTTATCGAGTATCAATAAAGCTCTGGCATCCATTAAGGGATCAAAATTGCGAATTTATGGCATCCAGAATAGCCCGGTAGCAAGTTTTCTAGCAAATGTCGTGGGACAATTGTTAGGTCTGACCCTGGTACAGGCAAGAGATTATGCCAGTCTGCTCGATAAGATAGGCAATGACAATCCTGATTTTAGAGCAGATATTGAGCAATATAATCTGGCTGAACAGGTTAAGTCTCTGGCGTAAAATCCGGTAGTCTGGTAGTTAGAAGCAACGGGATGGATATATCGGACTAAACCATCCCTCAAGTTTTAATCCCATCAATTATTGCTTGTGTCGTCAAATTGATGAGGACTTCCATATCCATCGGAGGCATCACCTGATTATCAATTAACAATGATGATAAACCATGCACCCCTGACCACACGACATAGGCATATGGTCGTGATTCTCCTGCTTTGATAACACCTTTATCCTGTCCGCGTTCAATCATCGCTAAGAGATAATCAAACACTGTCTGCGCCGCCGATACCAGTTCGGGAAAAGCACTTATATCCACACTACCCCCATCAAACATCAGACGATAATGTGTCGGGTTATCAATTGCAAAATTCACATATGCAATGCCTGTCGCTTTCAAATGCCGGAGCGCATCGGTATCATCCCCTGCTGATTCAAGTGCTTCATAGAGCAACTTAAATCCTTCTTCTGCAACTGCCGCCAGCAATGCCGATTTATCCGCAAAATGACGATATGGCGCAGTCCGCGAAACACCAATACGACGACTCAGCGCACGTAGAGTCAGGCTTTCCAGCCCCTCATTTGCAATCATGTCGATGCTTGCTTCGAGGAGGGCTTGACGTAAATCACCGTGATGGTAGGAATCTGATTTTTTCTCGTTCATAGTACTATTGTACCACTCTATGTTGACACTGTCAACTTTACAACATATGATTATGTAGACACCGTCAACATAGAGAGAAATCCCATGTCCAATATCATAATGCTACTATCCATCCTCTCAGGAACATACACCATACTGACTATCATCAATACTATGACAGGTGTAGCGATGTCTCAATCACTGCTCGGAAGAATCAGTCTCGCTTTCCTGTTCATCTTTACCGGAATTGGTCATTTCCTGATGCCGGAAGGTATGGCACAGATGCTCCCGGATTTTGTTCCGCTACGGGTTGAAATCATTTATGCGTCGGGGATATTTGAGATTCTTGCAGGTATCGCATTAGTAGTCCCGCGCCTATCACGCCTCACAGCTATAGTGCTGATTCTATTCCTGATTGCGATTCTGCCATCGAATATTTACGCCGCATTCGCCAGAATCGACTTTGGCGGACATGAGGCAGGTCCCGTTTATCTTCTAGTGCGTGTACCACTCCAGCTATTATTTATAGGATGGGCATACTATTTTGGCATTCACCGGAATGAGAGCGATTGAAACAATTTAAAGTACGTTGTCCTCGAACGTACTTTAACTGCATTAAGTGCAAAACCGCAACAACGCAAGACCCTCAGTGTACGATTTATGTTCACTAATCAACCACCTATCGCCAAAGTCACGTCAGTTTATGTCCGCAAAAATTAACCAATTGCAAACTTTTTAAACCGTAAGCCAACAAATTTAACTCTTTTCTCATATTCCAGTCACCAAAAATCACACTTCTAATTACCACTAAATACCAGGAACTAATCACTATAAACTCAAACAATAAACTCTCATATCAACGTTCATATGAACGACATCAACCTGGCAAAATCCCGTATCATCTGAATAGAATGTTTATACCTAAAGGATAGGTCGTTGAATGCAAACAAATATCCCCACAAACCCGAAACTGACCACTGATAACTGAAAAATAACAACTTTTTCATTTTTATTGCGTTACTGCACGATAGCGCAACAAACGCCACCGAAAACCGAATATGAAATTCCTGTCAGAGTCATTGACGAACCTTATAGTCTTCGACTATATTAGACTTAACCCGAATTATCGACTAATCGGGTAATTTGAAAAATATTGTGTATCTCAAAAAAAAGGAGCTTCCCGAAATGACAGCACCTGCAAAGGAAACCACTTCTGTAACTGTCGAACGCACGGTTAACGCCAGTGCAGAACGTCTCTACCAGGCATTCCAATCCCGCGACGAATATAACAACTGGTTCTGTAATAATAGTTTTGTTCAAGCACGCGAAGGTGGCTTGTATCTGTTCATCTGGAATGCAGAACAATACAGCGCAACCGGATTAATTAAAGAATTGGTCGAAAACGAAAAAGTCGTGTTCACATGGCGGAGTACATGGCAGGGTGAAGAATCGGACTATCCAGAAATCCTGACCGTCACATTTGATGAAGCCGACGATGGCACAAAAGTCACTTTCTTCCATGAAGGAATGCCACCGGAAGGCAAAGAAGGCTATGAATGGCAATGGAACAAACGCCTCGATGACCTCAAACAATATGTGGAAACAGGCGCACTGCCCAACATCGTCAACCGTGTGATTATTGGTATTTTCCCGGGCGCGGTCGATAATGAAACGGCTGAAAAACTCGGTCTGGAACAGGGAACATTCTCCCGTGTGACCAATCTCGTCCCTGATTACAGTGCTGAAAAAGCTGGCATCCAGGTCGGTGATATTATTACCCATCTCAACGGGCAGAAAATCGGACCCAGCAATCCCATGAACGCTGCTGTTGCCGACAACAAACCGGGCGATGAGGTTGATGTAACGGTTGCACGTGATGACGAAACTCTCGCGCTAACAATGCCACTATCGCCCTATCCTGTACCCGATATTCCTGACACCTATGTCGCTCTTGCCGATACAGTTGCCCCGCAATATGACCAGCTCATCGAACAAATCACCGCATTGTTCGACGGCGTAACAGAAGATCAGGCTAACGCTGCTCCGGCAGAGGGTGAATGGAGTGCCAGCATGGTCATCGCTCACCTGATTTATAGTGAGCAACAATTCCAGGAAGGTATCGGCGCACACTTCGCAAATGGCACACCACAACATTGGTCAGGCAACGACACCACCCGTCTGACAGCCATTGTAACAGTGAACCCCGGTATCGAAGGCATTATCGGCGCACTCCGTCGGGAATATGATGAAACACTGGCAATCTGGCGCAATTTCCCGGATGAAACAGCCAATTCTAACAAGTCTTTCCTCTGGCTGGATGCCTTCAATGTGATGGGTTGGATTCAACATACACAGAATCACCTGGCACAGATTAAAGAAGCTATCGAAGCTGCACAGAGCTAAACCATATCATCGGGCGCAACATGTTGCGCCCCTACAACACCAACCAGGGCAATCACAACAATCCCGATGTCCAGCCATTGCCCTGCACGCAAACCGTACCACACAGGCGCATAATCGCCTCGCAGGAAACCGATGCCGAAGGAAACACATGCCAGCGCAATCAAAATCAGAGGAAAGCGTACCCGGATAAGCCATCCGCGCCACTGTAGAAAAATCGTGATGAGTAACAAAATAGCCGAACTCATCATCCCGATAGGTTGAGTCGCAAAGCGAGGCATTGTCAGTCGATAGATGTCATCGGCAAGCCAGGTCATAAATCCGGGATAATCCGCCATTCGCTCAACTGGCGCACCATACGCACAGGCAGCCGTCGCACAACCATACCATCCTGCAAAAGCTAACAACGGCAACACAATCACCGCATCCTGTATCAGACGCGACACATCGACAGCGCGTACTCTTGCCATCACATAGCCAGCAAGCATCGCCCCGACGACCACGCCCTGCCAACTGAGTCCGCCCTCTTTATCAATCTGCCGGATGAGGTCAACACGGTCAGCAAAATATATCCAGTTCAACCCGACATGTATCACCCGCCCGGGAACAATACCTCCTATTAACGCCGCCAGACACACATCAAATGTTCGTCTGCGCTCATCAGCAGGGGAACGCCAGATCATCCAGGCAAAACTAATCATGACACCTGTTATCAGAGCAAGCGTGTAATTCTGCCATTGTTGATCGAAAATGATGCTGAATTGATTTAACATGTAGTATCCTCGATTTCATCAGACAGACATTGTATGATGAAAAGCAAATCGGTGGAATGTAGATAGGAGTTTCCGTATGCAAAACGTAGCCCTGCTGATTCTCATCATAGTCAGTCTGACTGCCTGTTCTCAGTTGACAGGTAATCAAGATAATCTGTGGACAAGCAACACTCAGGAATACAGTATGATAAACACTGACGAAAATGAGGATGCGATAGTCGCCCGTACCATTGACGGGTATGAAGTCGGGCTTGAGGTCACGATTATTTATCATATCAATGCTGACGATATGGAGCTAGTACGTACCAGATGGTCTGAAAGCGCCGGAGGATACGAACTGGCACTCATTCGCCCGATGACCCGTTCGACTGTTCGAGATGTCGTCGCAACATATTTATTAAATGACCTTATTGGCGAGATGACAGCACAGCAAGAGTTTGAAGATGAAATTGAATTAAATCTGGTAGAGTGTTTTGGAGACGAAGGATTTACCGTTGACGATTTCATCGTCAATGACATTATTTACGAAGAAAATTAAAGCAATCGTATGGAGTAAGAAATAGTGAGCGACGTAAAAATTGGTATCGCGGGTATCGGAACTTATTTCCCCGAACAAATTCAAAAAGCAGAAGAACTTGTTGAGTCAACAGGCATTCCGCTTGAAGTTTTACAAAAGAAAATGGGCATCATTCAAAGACACATCGCCTCGGATGAAGATACGATCAGTCATATGGCAAGTGAAGCCGCAAAAGCCGCTATTGCTGATGCTGGTATCGACCCCGCCGACATCAAAATGGTGATTTCACATGGTAGCCAGTACAAAGACCACATTGTCTGGAACAGCGCCGGGAAGATTCAGGATAATATCGGGGCAGTCAATGCTTTCGGCTATGAGATGTATGCCCTGTGTGCCGGAGCGCCGATTGCTATGAACATCGCCCGCAGCATGATGATTGCTGACCCTGCTCTCGACACAGTTTTAGTAGCAGCAGCTTCCCGTGAGAATGACCTGATTAGTCCATCGAATCCCCGCGCACGTTTCATGTATAACTTCGGTGCTGGCGGCGGCGCGATGATTCTCAAGCGAGATTATGAGAAGAATCTTGTTCTCGGTGCATCTGCATTTACCGATGGCACACTTACGGAGACCGTCATGCTCACAACAGAACCGGATGCAATCGGAGACGGCACAGAAATTAATGGTGAAGTCGTAGGTATGCTGGATGTTCGTAATAGTCGCTACATGGCACAACGTCTCGGGGAAGTTTCGATGGATAATTTCAACCGTGTGATTCGTGAATCTGTCGAAAAGAGTGGTCATAGTCTTGATGATGTCAAATTCTTAGGATTGACGCACATGAAACGCTCGGCATTCAATCAGATTGTCGAAGGCATTGGACTGTCTCAAGATCAAGCAATTTATCTCGATCACTACGGACACATTCAGAGCATCGACCAGGTACTCACAATTCAACTTGCTTTAGAACAGGGCAAAATCAACGAAGGCGATTTGATTGTGCTGGCAGGCGCGGGGACAGGATACACCTGGAGCGCGATTACGGTTCGCTGGGGATAAAATGTAGAGGCAATTCCACAGGTGAATTGCCTGATTTTTATTTACGTCTGTCCTTCATTCGGATCGAAGTAGCGTCTATCGGCATCACGAAAATCCAGGTCATCATCTTCAATTTCATACAACTTACCATCCGGGGTATAAATATTAAGTTGATAAGTCCCGCTTGACAGTAACCAGAATTCGACCCTGCAACCATTTTCATCTTCTTCTATAAAGAGGGTATTTGTTGGGGGTGTTTCAATACCCTCCAGTTCCTCAGATGTGATGGCGAAGGCAAGCCATGCAGTAAAGCCATTCCAGCAATATACATGTAACTCTTCATTCCCATCATCATTATTAACGCTATATGCAACGACACTAAGATCACCAAATTGCCAGTTCACCCGATCATCCGGTGGATAAACAATAGGATCATCTCCTTCTGATGGTGTCGTGCTGGTAGTCAATTCGATTTGCCATATGTTGCCATATGAACGCCATATCCCATTTTCCAGTATCAAGGAATCGACAAAACTAAATGTACCGGATGGAGTGAGTGTATGTGAAAATGCCTGAACCACATTGGCTGAACCACCTTCTCTCTGAAACACTACGTGATACACTTGCCCTGGAGAAAGAGTAGCTGAACCTATGAAAGTCATTACTATTAAAGGCGTTTGAGGGGTAAATGTTCTGGAATTGAAAGCTGAAATTTGTGCGCCTGGTATCCCCCCATTATCAATATGAATTGTTGGTCTAACGATTGCAAAATTGTTTGCTGGGGCTGGTAACGGGCTGCTGATCCTCAGGGGTGCACGGATTTCTGTTATAGTGTACGTATCCGGTACAGTGAAAGCGATTGAACTACCCGTATAAGGACTGTTGGCTATCGTAATCACGCCTGTCTGAGTTGGATCAATGTTACTAAACACAACATTAGCATGTACCGTCCCCAGAAACATTATCATTAGACAACAATATATAAAAAGTGATTTACGAATCATCATTTATGATACTTTCAAATATTTGTGTGAATTTGGAGGAAGATTACCACTACCCTATCAAATTCAAAGTATCACAAATCCATCGAAATTAATAGCCCCTTACAAAGTATATCTCCAAAGAGTAGCGCGTTTTCATCAGGAACTATGAATGAGTAATCATTATAACGCTTACTAGCAGAAAGCTGGTAACAATGTTTAAGAAACTAAAAATTCTTCCCCACAAAATGGTGTTTCGGCGTATAATGGGGGTATCGAAAACATCCTCAAGCAAACAGGTACGTCATTATGACTGATTTTTAGCTTATGTTCCCCGAAAAATATACACGCATCGAAACGTGGACAGAGGAAGACCTTCTGGAGATTCCACCCGGCGAAACTGACGAATATGAATTCAAGAGCAGTCTTATTCGTGTCAGTCAACATTACCGTAGCGACCTCAGCAGTAAATTGACTAAAACGGCGTCTGCTTTCTGGAATACAGGGGGTGGGATATTAGTCGTGGGCGTTGATGACAATGGCAAGGTCGATGGTGGCATTCCTTATATGATGGGCAAACAAAAACTGCGCGATTGGGTCGATATGATTTTGAATGCCGTTTCGCCTGTCGGTCCCTATACAGTACGAACGATCAAACCTGAAAGTGAAAATAGTAAGATTGACCCTGAGATGGTTGTACTGGTCGTTGCCTTCGGTGAAAGTTACGATTTACCGCATATGGCTCCCGATAACCGTTACTATGTCCGGGCAGGCGCACATTCTAATCCAGCGAGTCATTATCTGGTTGAAGCAATCCGCGCCAGACGTGGTTTAGAGCGTCCGATGCTTCGGGCGTTGATACGTGAAAATCCACAAAAAGCGGGTGTGATCGAATTAACAATTGTCACGATTAATGATTTGCCAGCACTCAATGTCTTTATCGACTTTGACCCTGTGCCGACTCATCTGGCTGAACAGATGCCAGACCGATTGCCCTTAATTGTGCCTTTGATTGACCGCAATAATCCCTTCCGCATGGATATTGGCACGATGCGCCGTCTAACATACTGGCTCGGGGATGCGCCGTTTCATGTGCTTTTGCAATATGAAGGGGTACGGGGTACGCAGTTTAAAGGCACACAACTGGTTGACCATCTTCGCAGTCTGGGTCCGGCAGAGATTCACCTGAGTAATGGTAGTGCGCCCGATAAAATTCTCAAGAAAATCAACAAGCAACTGGTACGCCTCAATGATTCCATTGCCGTGCTGACTCATGCTCAAAATGGAAAAACTGACCCGGCGACATTGCCTGAACCGGATGATGAATAACACATCCAAAACGGTATTAATGGGGGCGTACAAAGTCCCCTTTTACGTTAATATTTAATTGATGAACTATTTTTACTGCTAAGGAGAATCGCTAGATGTCTGTTCCTATTTTAGATGGTATTACTGCCGAAACTATTAGCACAGATCGTATTTCGACCAGAGTGTTATTCAGTGGTGAAGCAGATGGCACGCCGGTCATCTTCGTACACGGCAATGTGAGTACGGCGACATTCTGGGAAGAAACCATGCTGGCTCTGCCGGAAGGTTTTCGCGGGATTGCATATGACCAGCGTGGTTATGGTGGCGCGGATATTAACAAGAAAATTGATGCAACACAGGGTATGGCTAATTTATCCGACGATTTGAAAGCGCTGATGGATACACTCGGCTATGACAAAGCTCACCTCATCGGGCATTCAGCAGGTGGTTCGGTGCTGTGGCGTTTCATGATGGATTATCCTGCAATGTGCCAGAGTGTGACACTGGTTAATCCGGGTTCACCCTATGGTTTCGGTGGTACACAGGGTCTGGACGGTAAACCGAATTATGATGATGCGGCTGGTACAGGCGGGGGTACGGTTAATCCGGCATTTCCTCCATCATTAGCGGATGGTGATCGAAGCGATGGTGAAGGCTCACCACGCTGGACAATGCTCAGTTTCTATTTCAAGCCACCATTTAAACCTGCGCGTGAAGAAGATTTGCTTTCCTCAATGCTGGCAACCCATGTTGGCGATCAAGATTATCCCGGTGGCATGACGGCTTCTGAAAATTGGCCTAACGTCGCACCAGGCGAATGGGGTATGGTCAATGCGCTGAGTCCGAAATATCTCAAATCTATTGATAATCTCTATAGTGTTAACCCTAAGCCACCTGTCCTGTGGATTCGTGGGTCGGATGACCAGATTGTTGCTGATGCCAGTTTCTTTGATATGGCAACACTCGGCGCAATGGGTCTTGTACCGGGGCATCCAGGAAACGATGTTGCTCCTTCACAACCGATGGTCGGTCAAACCCGTGCTGTACTGGCAAAGTATGCAGAAGCAGGCGGATCTTTCGAGGAAGTGGTCATCGCAGAAACAGGACACTCTCCTTACATTGAAAAACCGGAAGAGTTCAACACGGTATTCCACAAATTTATCTCATAAACAGAAACCCCCGTTTTTGTGCGGGGGTGATTTTTCTATTCTGCCTGTGATAGTAAATCTGGCACTTGCTTATGTAGAATCTCAAGTGCTTCTTCATACGTATCGACAGTCTTGAAATTTGAGCCTGTCATTTTTGAAAACATTGCAGTCAAAAAGCGCATAAAACGGTTCTCAGTTACGATAATTGTCCAACCGAACAAATCTCCCCCCGAGGGGTCGAGAAAGCCGCTGATTTCATTCAGCTTAATTTTTATGTTCGTAATCTCACTTGCATCAACAATGGCATGTACAGGCACTTCGCCTTCTTCGCGTACTGTTTCCATCTGTTTTTTATAAATTTCCTGGATCTCGCCTCGAATTAGTTCTCCGCTAACTGACATTTTCAGGATACGATTTGGAACTAACCAGCTAATTTCGTAGGGCATTTTGTTTCACTCTATCAATCTAAATGTCATCAATAATCAAATTATATTACAGCATCTTACGCTCAAACCTTGAGCTTTTTACCTGACACATCAGATTTTGTATAATAGAAGCAAATCATTGATTTTTGTTGTTTGATATGTTGCTATTTGTTATCAAAATTACGCACTCGCTTGTTATTCTTTACCTGATGTGGTGTCTCTATATCATCTGGCGTTATGCGCTGACAGGTATTTCCCATATCATGCTCAAATGGGTTTTCATCATGGTGGTAGCAGAAGGTATCATCTTCATGATATGGGGGTTTGAATGTCCGCTCACAACCTGGGCGCTAGAACTCGGAGACCCGACTGGCGTTGATTGGTTGAGTGAGATTTTGCTCTTGCAACATGTTGAATACACCACAAATTTTGCAATTTTCTTCGTTATCGGTGCAATCTTGAGCCTTAGACGGTATCAACTGCAACATAGATAAATTCCCCTGTTCTCTAATTATGTGTTCCTCTATGATAATCACCAATAAAATGGGCGTAACATGTTACGCCCCTACACAGATAGAAACTAAAACTCACATGACTCCACAGGAAATAAACACTCTTATTCACTATCTCGGTAGTGAAAATTTGCAAGAACGCCAGCAAGCGGCTATCGAACTCGGCAGAATCACAGATGATCAGATTATTGAACCGCTCTTGAACGCTCTTGATGACCCCGACAGTACCGTGCGTGCTAATGCTGCGGCTGGACTCGGATTGAATAAAGTAGCAGAAGCAGTTGAACCACTGATTGCGCTGTTACAGACTGATGATGATATTGTGCGAGAACGTGCAGCGACTGCCCTAGCACAAATCGGGGATGAACGTTCAATTCCCGCCTTGATTGATGCAATTGATGATAGCGGTACATGGACGAGAAACCGGATTATCTATGTTCTCGGGGCGAGTAAGGCAGCAGAAGCAGTCGAACCTCTGATAGTGCAATTGGATAATGCAGAAATTTCGACGCAGGGGGTTGCAGCATGGGCATTAGGAGCAATCGGAGATTTACAGGCTTTGAATCCGCTGATGGAATTGCTCGGAAGTGATAATGCCAGTGTACGGGGCAATGCAGCCTATGCACTCGGGGAATTGGGTCAGGAAGAGACGATTCCGCAATTGATGACTTTGTTAGAGGATGCCTCTGCCGAAGTACGGGGCAAAACAGCATGGGCACTGGGGAATCTAGCAGAAAGTACAGGCAACACAAGCATGGTTCAGGCGTTGATTGCTCTGCTGTATGATTATGCTGAAATTAGCAACGAATCCGCGCATGTGTTTGTCTGTCAGTATGCGGCTGAGTCACTTTCGCAAATCGGGACAGACGAAGCAAATGCGGCAATCGAAGCATGGCGTCCTGTTGCGCGGGAGAAATTACTGCCGCGCCGGATTGCTGATTTAATCCGTGCATTGCAACACCGTGACCTTGAAACACGCGAACGGGCATTTCAGCAATTACAGGACATCGGTGAAGCTGCTGTACAGCCATTAATTGATGCGCTGGGTAAACATGACAATGCGCGTATTCGTCAGGGAGCGGCACAAGCTCTCGGAGAAATGGGGGCGAGAGATGCGGCAACATCGCTGGCAATGGCACTGGCTGACCCTGACATCGGTGTATGGTCACAGGCAGTTGCAGCACTTGCGAAAATCGGAGCAGATAAGCCACTGCGTCCGGCACTGAGCAGTAAAAAGCAACAGGTACGCTATGGTGCGGCGATTGCGCTCTGGCGTATCAAGCGGGAAGAAAAAGCATTCCAAACCCTGTTAGCGGCGATTCAGCATGATGATGTTGTGATTCGAGGGAGTGCGATTACATCACTCTGGATACAGCCTGATGCGCGTGCTGTCGCTACCCTGCAAATTCAACTGCTGAAAGAAGATGTTGGCGGCATGATGGCAAAGTACATCCTGCAAGCACTGGATACGATTGGCGGGTCAATGGCGACGGCTACGATTGCTAATTATCTGGCGGATAATCGGGGGAAGTTATGAGCAGACGGATTTTCAACACAAGATGCTCAAGCACAATACCTTTAAGATAAAAGGTTTCCCATTACTTAGAAAACGGTGGAGATGTATCTCCACCCTACGAAAACACCTATAAAATAAGGGTTTCGGGGTGTGCTGTCACACAGTTTCATAGATGATATTTTCGGGAGGGCACAGCGACCCTCCCCTACACATATGCCACATTCTCAAGGTGTATTCCGGGTGATGTGTCATCTCCCGATGGTGATGACAGCGCTATTTCTTGTGGCAGTTGTGGCATTTGATGTATAGTTTTCTGCCAGTAGTCCGGTTTTATCCATTTTTACCTGTGTAGACTGTCATTTCCGGTGTGATTCTACGCGAAATTGCGATTATTTCCGTAAATTTTCATGTTTCAAACCGTGATATAATCTGACATCTACCTGATTCGATTTTTAATGTGCGTTTTTCCTGTGGCAGAGACTTCCGGCAGACAATAACAGTCGCGTTATTTTTTATCAGGTCTGCCTGAAATCACTGTTTTTGCCTGGCATTTTTGTGACAGATTTCCGGTTGCCTGCCAGTTGTGCAACTCTAACTTATTTTGCTTTATGCCCGAACAGGATACATCGTGTCCCTACAGGGATGGTAGCATATTTTGTGGTGAAGATGTCGTGCATATGAACGTTGATATGCGCGGATTTTTGAAGCGATTAAGCCATTGCATCCAGTGATTGATAGACGGCATTGCGTAAGCCCATTTCACGCGGGTCATCCAGCAGATAAAAGCCGGATTTGTTCATGATGTAGGCATAGCCGATTTCTGCGACAGGGTCAGCAAAGCCAAATGAACCACCCGCACCCGGTGTACCGAAAGATTGCTCATTTCGTCCGAACTCCCCATCCGGGAAGGGTTTTAAGAAACCGAGTGAGAATGAGGTATCCATGCGAAGGACTTCATCAAACGCCCCATCACGCGGTGGATTAGCAGGTTTTTTGAGTGCGTTGAGTGTTTCTTCTTTGATGCCGAGTGTTTTACCACCTGTGGCAAATTCACTGTAGGCTTTCGCGATACTACGTGCCGTTCCAATCCCGTTGGATGCCGGTAATTCGATTTTCTGCATTCGGGGTTCATTGTAACCATTCAGTTCGCCGAGAATCGCAGGATTTGCAAAGGTTTTCGCTGTTAATGAGCCGGGATTGAGCATGGCAAAAACGAATTTACGGGGCATTTTGTTCAAGTTAAAAAGCATTTGCCAGCGTTGATAGCCTTTAATCGTCGCAATACGGGAACGCGACATATCATCCGGCAAACCAATATAAAAATCTAAGCCGAGTGGTTTTGCAATCTCATCATGAAAATATTGCCCGATGGTGCGTTTTTGCGGGTCAACACAACTGAGTAAGGCACTCTCATACCAGCCAAGTGATACGCCGTGATAACCGTGTTTCGTGCCGGGTTCCCAGGCAGGTTTCTGTTTTGCGATTGCTGCGGCTGTTTTATCGGGGTCAGCGAGAATATCAAAATCCAGTGGTTCATCAATCGCGCAGAGTCCGGCTTGATGATTCATCATCTGGCGAACAGTCACATTTGCTTTGCCATTTTGTGCGAAATCCGACCAGTATGTTGCGACAGGCTCATCATAATCGAACAAACCGCGTGAGTGTGCGACTGCCATTGCCAGCGCTGACATGCCTTTCGTTGTTGAAAATACGACCGTCATCGTATCTTCCTGCCAGGGGGTGTTTGTCGCTTCATCCGCGATACCACCCCATAAATCAACTACTTTTTCGCCTTTATGATAGACAGAGAAAGCAGCGCCGAGTTCGCCATGTTCTGTAAAATTACGCTCGAAGGCTTTTCGAACACGCTCGAAACCTGTTTTCACCTCGCCCTGAACTGCCAGTGTGACTGCCATAGCATCTCCCTAAATATTTTCAAAAATAAATTCTTGATGAATAGCATAGCGTATCTTATGGACAAATGAAAATGGATATAAATGATTGTCTCAACGGGCATGGCACGCCATGCCACTACATTGTTTATATCTGAAATTATTTCTCAATTGGAAAAGCTATCAAACATCTATCAGCTAAGAAACCCATACAAATTTAACTTGCCTCTTAGAACATTTTTGCGTATAATTAGAACAAATGTTTTAAGGGAGACATTCACACATGGACGCAATCAATGAATTACGCGATGTTATTGAACTTGATGTCAAAGGGGGATATGACTCGCGGGAACAAATCATCAACAACGCGATTGATTTTCTGATGGGAGAATATGACCCGACATGGCTGGAAGAACAGGCGATTGAACTCACCGATAACGCGCTAAAAAGACACTATGATGAACAAAAACTCTGGCTCTATGAAACTGATTGTGACAAACTCGATGAAGCGTTTTCAGAATTAGACCGTCATGGCATTGTTGCGCGTCAGCATTTCACCTGTTGTCAGACCTGCGGACATGCTGAAATTAGCTACGAAATCAAGGAAACAGAAAAACATCGTCCGGTTCATGGTTATGTATTTTTCCACTGGCAGGATACCGAAAGTGCTGTTCGTAGTGATTACCTCTATTTAGCATATGGTTCTGTATCCGGCAAAGAAAGTGAATCGAACGACATCGCAAATAATGTTGTCGCGGCATTGAATCGCGCTGGATTGGATGCTGAATGGAACGGTTCGGTGCGTTCCCGTATCTGCATTAAGAACATTATCTGGCAACGTCGCCGCATTATTTGACCTCAAAATCCGTGAAAACCCCTACAAAATATGCAGCTTTCCAAAATTAGTGGATTGGAATAGTGCATATTTTGTATTCTTGCGCTACAATCTAATTGGAAATAAATTAATTTAGTATTGTAATCTTCCAGGAGAGATAGTCCGCCGATGCGTTCTGCGGCTTATCAACAAGAAGTAGAAATTCCTTACGATCCAATCAAATAGTTTGTGTTTTGCCCTGCCGTCAGGCACGGTGGGTTTTATTTTGCGTGTGTATTGTCATACGAATGCCTGGATGTGGAAATAGATTTACACTAAGGAGAGTTGTTAAATGAAACGTAAAGTATTACTTGTAGTTGCAATGTTCTTGATGCTTGTGCCGATGTTTGGTTCTCAGGCACAGGATGAACCTATTCGTATCGGTGTTGTCACTGACCTTTCTGGATGGCTTGGCATTTATGGCGTAGAACAGGTCAATGGTTTCAAACTCGGTCTACTCTATGCTGCCGGTGTTGACGTTAGTGCTTATGATGATATTGATGAAGCACTGGCAGAAGTCACTGTTGCAGGTCGCCCGATTGAATTATTGATTGGTGACTATGGTAGTGAAGACCCTGCTGCTGATGCTGATAATGCGGCATCTGTCACCCGCGAACTGATTGAATCTGAATTTGCTGACATCATCGTGGGTACACCTAACAGTGGTGCTGCACTCCAATTACAGACACTGACAAGCCCTGATGAATATGATGTACTCTTCATGGCAGGTCCATCGGCTGCTCCACAGCTTACAGGTGAAACCTTCAATGTGAATACCTTCCGTATTTGCCGTAATACCCTGCAAGATGCTGGCTCACTGGCGACACAGCTTGACCAATTCGGTGAAACATATGTTGTGATGGCAGTTGATACCGCGTTCGGTACAGGTACAGGTGCTGCTTTTGACTTCGCATTCCAGGCAGCCGGTGCTACACAGGCAGCAGAAACCATCCTTGTTCCATCTGATACCGTTGACTTCACCCAATATCTGCAGCAGGTTCTTGATAGTGAAGCTGACATGGTTGTTCAAGTATGGGCGGGTGCAGGTGGTATCACCCTGGCACAACAGACTGTAGAACTCGGTGTTCTCGACCAGATGGCACTGGTAACAGGTACAAACAGCAATGACATCATGGCTGCTGCACCACCGCCAGAAGGCACGGTTGCTTATATCGTTTACCAGTACACCTTACCGGACAACGAAATCAACGACTGGATGGTTGATAACCACATCAAATTCTATAATGATGTACCCGACCTCTTCACTGAATGTGCATTCGCCACCGCACAATCCATCGTTGCGGGTCTGGAAGCAACAGAAGGCGACCCATTCCCTGAAGCTATGATTCCAGCACTGGAAGGTCTGACATGGGATGGTCCAAAAGGCGAATATTATATCCGTCCTGGCGACCATCAGGTACTCGCTCCACAATACGTGATTCGCTTCACAGGTATTGAAGAAATTACATTAATGGACGGTAGCGATCCTGTTGTCATGCCACAGTATGAACTGGTTGCAGAAATTGACCGTGACGCAGCCGCACCTCCGTGTCTGTTACCGGAAGGTATGGCAGACCGTTGCGAAATGGGTATGGAATAGAAATCTAAAACAAAACCCTCACCCTAAATCCCTCTCCCACGCTTCGCGGGCTTACGCAGCAGGGAGAGGGACTTTTTGTTACGGGAAGAATAAACTCACTTTTGATGCTGACCAGTTGTGACATTCAACGGGGTTTCCAGCAGACAACGCAGGCGTTGTCCCTACCCGAACATGTTTTTTGAGTAGATAGCAGATTAATTTCTCGTTCTTCATCGAAAGTTACCATAAGAGAGCAAAATCATGAAACCTGAAACCAGAGCTATCCATGCTGGCTATGATATTGACCCGGCAACAGGCGCACTCGCACAACCGATTCATCTCTCGACTACTTTTGAGCGGGATATGGATGGGGAGTATTCACGCGGTTATCAATATATCCGCAATGGCAATCCGAATCGGCTTGAACTGGAAACACGGCTGGCGGATTTAGAAGGTGGTCATGCCTGTGCGATGTTTGCGTCGGGGTCAACAGCGATGTTGTCTCTATTTCAGGGGTTGAAAACAGGCGACCATATCATTGCCCCGTCGGATATGTATTTCGGGATTCAGGTGATTCTGAATGACATCATGAAGCCCTGGGGACTGGATACTACTTTTGTCGATATGGCGGATAATGAGGCGATCAAGGCGGCAATCCAAGAGAATACCCGTCTGATTATCACTGAAACACCGTCCAACCCGATGATGAAATTGACCGATGTAAAAACTGTCGGTGAGATTGCGAAAAATGCAGGTTTGATGTTTGTGGTGGATAACACGATTGGCACGTCGATCTTCCAGTCGCCGTTTGAGTTGGGCGCGGATATTGTGGTGCATTCGACTACTAAATTTATCAGTGGTCATAGTGATGTTCTGGGTGGCGCACTCATCACAAAAGAAGAGAGCGATTTTTTCAATCATATCTATCGCATTCAGGAAATTGGTGGTGCAGTTCCTGACCCGCATAGTTGCTGGCTCACCTTACGTGGCATTATGACGATGCCTGTACGTGTTCGAGCGATGCACGAAAATAGTTTCATGGTGGCAACTTATCTGGAGCAACATCCACAGATAGAAAAAGTGCTACATCCGGCGCTGGAATCTCATCCGCAACATGACTTGTTCAAAAAACAGATGAGAGGTGCAACGGGATTATTCTCTTTCCAGGTCAAAGGGGATGCACAGAATGCGATTAACTTCACCAATCATCTGAGAATCATCAAGCGTGTGACCAGTTTTGGTGGGGTTCGGAGCAAAATTGAACACCGGGCATCAATTGAAGAAGGCACATCAACACCACAAAATCTGCTACGATTTTCGGTCGGTCTTGAACATCCTGACGACTTGATTGAAGATATTGAGCAAGCACTCAACAAAGTAAAGTGACGCTCATGCGATTAGAACAACAAATACTCTTCCTGAAAGAACTCGATAAACTCAAGCACGTTATCCGGCAGACATATCTGGTGGATGAAACGCGGCAGGAAAACACTGCCGAACATAGCTGGCATATTGCAATGGCGGCGATTACTCTGGCGGAATATAGTGATGACCCTGTCGATATTTTGCGCGTCCTCAAGATGCTGTTGCTACATGATATTGTAGAAATTGATGCGGGAGACACTTTCGCATTTGATGAGACTGGCTATGAGGATAAATCCGAACGGGAGCACCGTGCCGCCGAACGCATTTTTGGTCTGTTGCCGGATGAACAGGGTGCAGAATTTATGGCGCTCTGGAAAGAATTTGAAGCAGTAGAAACAACAGATTCTAAATTTGCGAATGCAATCGATCGTTTGTTGCCCCTTTTGCATAATGTCTGGACAGATGGTCGGGCAAGCTGGGAGCGACATCAACCGCGATTTGAGCAGGTCTGGAAACGCAATGTGACGGGTGTTGGTCAGGCGTCCACTGATTTATGGGATTATGTTCAGCAATTATTGAAGAATGCTGTTGATGATGGCTGGTTAGCTGCGCCGGAGCAATAAAAAACAAACCCCTCCCGGAGGTTCTTTTTGCCGATAGAGGTTAATGCAGATTAACAATTAAGTACGGAGAAAACGTTTAAAAGGTCACTGTGTATTCTCGTATCGCAATGGCGGGAGCGCACAGAGGCACTCCCCTACATCTGTCCCTTTTTTTGAACAGGTCGCAACAATTTTCTCCGTCTTCAAAAATTAAAGAGCATAAGGGCATACCGACGGTATGCCCCTACGAAAACATATTTTCAGGTATTTAGAAATGTATTGGTTATGAGTGACATTATTTTACAGGCGGTAAATTTACGAAAGGCTTTCGGCAGGTTAATCGCTGTCGATGGTGTATCCTTAAATGTTGAACGCGGCACGGTTCATAGCATTATTGGACCGAATGGCGCGGGCAAAACCACGTTTTTCAACCTCCTGAGTGGACGCTACCCGGTGACATCGGGGCAGGTGTTTTACAAAGGCGAAGATGTCACGGCGCTCTCAATGGACAAACGGGCGCTCAAAGGCATCGGACGGTCTTTTCAGATTACGAATGTTTTCCCCAATTTGACCGTTCTCGAAAATGTTCGTCTGGCGGCACAGGCAAATAGTGATGTCAATTTTCGCTTTTATCAACTGGCGGATAAATACACGCATTTTGTTGAGCGTGCTGTTGAGGTGATTGAACTGGTTGGCTTACAGAATGACATCAGTACGCTGGCGACTGTTCTACCGCATGGTGGTAAACGCAAGCTCGAACTCGCGATTATCATTGCCAGTGACCCTGAGCTTTTATTGTTAGATGAACCCACTGCTGGCATGGCATCCGAGCAAGTGCCGGAGTTATTGGAAACGATTCAACGCATCCGTGTACAGGGTAATAAAACAATTGTCCTGGTGGAACACAATATGAGTGTTGTGATGGGTGTGAGCGACAAAATCACAGTGATGAATCTCGGGAAATTATTGAGTGAAGGCACTCCGGCTGAAATCGCCAAAGATGAGACTGTGCAGAAGGTCTATTTAGGCGAACTGTATGCCGATGAAATGCAAGGAGCAAGCGATGTCTGAGCAAGCACTCCTACAGATTGAGGGTATTCATACCTTTATCGGGCAATTTCACATTTTAGAAGGTGTGACGGTTAGTGTGCCGCGTGGCAGTATTCATGTTTTGCTGGGGCGCAATGGCGCGGGAAAAACGACTACTCTCAAAAGCATTATGGGAATTACCCCACCCTCGCAGGGACGCATTCTATATAACGGGATGCCAATCAACGGAAAACGTCCTTATCAAATTGCACAACTCGGTATCGGTTATGTACCGGAACACCGTGCGATTTTCAAAGAATTGTCTGTACGCGAAAATCTAATTATTGCAGGACGTAGCAGTAAAGATTTCGAACTAAAAGAAGATTTCATCTTTGAATTGTTCCCTGACCTCAAGCGCTTGATTACACTTTCGGGCGGGAATTTGTCGGGTGGTCAGCAACAGATGTTAGCGGTTGCGCGTGCGCTTGTGCCGGATAATCAGTTGTTGTTGATTGATGAGCCGAGTGAAGGACTTGCCCCGGTCATCATCGAAACGCTGATGGAAGCGATTCAGCGCTTATCCGACAATGTAACGGTTTTACTGGTTGAGCAGAATTTCCGTGTTGCCAGCAAACTCGCACAGCAATTTACGATTATTGATGAAGGACATTCAGTCGAAACAGGCGAGATGGGTGATTTAGTCAGTAATCAAGAGTTGATTCAAAAATATCTGGGGGTAGCGTAATGAACAATGAATTTCAACGTACCATGATCATTGTCGGGATTATTTTCGTTGCCCTCTTAGGAACATCTTTCGGCGTTGCGATGGCAAGTGGTAACGGGATTGGTACTTTCGGCATTGTGATTGTCGCAGGCTTATTCAATGCGATGTTGCTGTTCCTCGTTGCGGCAGGTTTGTCGATTGTATTCGGTCTGATGGATGTGCTGAATCTGGCACAGGGGGCATATTTTACAATCGGAGCTTATGTCGCATGGCAATTTCATCATGCACCGATGTTTGCTGGCATCCCTGCGGATTTGCGCTTCGTTCTCGGTGTGCTGTTAGCAACTGTTATCGGGGCAATTTTAGGCATTATTCTCGAACGGGGTCTATTGCAACCGCTATATGAACGCCCGATTTTCCAGATTGTGTTGACCTTCGGTGTCGGGATTGTCATCGGAGAAATCTTAAAAGCGATCTGGGGAACCGCCGGGAAACAATGGATTGAACCTTTCGGCTTACAGCAAGGCTTATTCGTTGTGTTCGGACAGCAATTCAGTATTTACAGGCTGTTTGTGATTGTCATTGGCTTTATCCTGATTATCGCCATTGCCCTTTTGCTGCGTTATACCCGCATCGGCATTATCATCCGTGCAGGGGTTGAAGATAGCGAAATGGTTGAAGCGCTCGGTATCAATGTACGCTTCGTTTTTACAGGGGTGTTCACGCTCGGATGTGCGGTTGCGACATTTGGTGGTGCGGTTGCTGCGCCATTCTTAGGAGCGGGTCTCGGTGTCGGGCAGGGTTTCCTGTTGGGCGCGATTGCGGTTATTGTACTCGGGGGATTGGGTAGCTATGAAGGCACGGCAATTGGTAGTGTGCTGGTCGGGTTAGCCGGACAGGTTGTCATTCAGGTGACAAATTACGCCAACAGCATCAATATTGACCCGGAAACATTCGGAGGTGGCAGTTTCTTAGCCGGACTGCTCAACTATTCAACCGATGTGGTGGGCATGAGTGTGTGGTCAAGTTTGACGCCGATGATTTTGCTGATTCTGGTCTTACTTTTACGTCCATCCGGCTTATTCGGTAAGGAGCGCTAAAAAATGATAAAACAACGCTCAATTGGCGATACGATTCGTATCACATTACAAAGCAACTGGTTCTATCTCGGGTTACTGGCGTTCCTGATTTTATTTCCGTATCTGGTAGCGTGGTTTACAGGCGACCCTGTCGGTGGTGTTGGTGGTCGTCCACGCGGCGAATCAGTTTACTGGCAGAGTGTGTTTATTGAAGTGTTCATCTTCGTGATTCTCGCCATGAGTTACAATTTGATGTTTGGCTTTAGCGGGGTTATCAGTTTTGGTCATGCCCTGTTTTTCGGAATCGGCGGTTATACAACAGCGATTATCCTCGGGAAAACAGGCTTCATCAATTGGATGACTGGCATACTGCAACCTCTCAGCGATATGATGATTAATAGTTTCGGTTTTGCCGATGATTTCAATATGGCACTCACCCTGAGCCTGATAATTGCCTCAATTGTCGCTATTGCTATAGCCGGACTGGTCGGTCTTGTGATGGGTCTGGTGACACTGCGCTTGAAGGGCGTGTATTTCGCGATTTTCACGCTGGCGCTGAGTGAAGTCGCACTTATCTGGGTTCGGACATGGGGCTTTACCAGTGCAGAAGATGGTTTCTCGGTGACTGATTTACCGGATTTCATCAACCCGACGCGCTTCCGTATCAATTACTACTACTTTGCATTGATTTGTACTGTACTGGTCTTTTTAATCATTCGCCGTTTGATGAACTCTCCTACCGGACGGGTTTTACTGGCGATTCGTGAAAATGAAGACCGCGCCCAGGCAATCGGCTATAACACCTTGCGTTACAAATTACTGGCAATTGTGCTGGCGTCGATGATGGCTGCGGTTGCCGGAATTATCCAGTTTGGCTTCAACAAGCGCGTAGGTCCTGAAATGTTCAGTGTGCGCTTTACGATTCAACCGCTCTTGATGGTGATTATCGGTGGTATCGGGACATTCAGTGGTCCGGTTCTCGGCGCGACATTGCTTGATTTGAGTGAGACGATCTTTGACCGGGAATTTGTGTTTGGTGAGTTTACACTCAATGTCGGAGAATACTGGTCATTGATTCTCGGGATTGCATTTATTGTGGTCGTGCTGGTCTTTCCACAGGGAATTGTCGGAACAGTGCGAACGCAATGGCAAAAATACAGGTCATCGCGACCAGTTGATTCTGAAAAAGCACAAAACACAGGCTAAAGAAAGATGGGCGCAGCAGAAATGTTGCGCCCGTTTTGTTTTTATATGCAAGTCCTCTATATGTTAAGAAATGACTAAATCCCTCGAACTTTGTTGACAGCAATCACAAAAGGCTCTATATTACGTTTGACGATATATCGCATCACGTAATAGCTATTTTGTGGTTTAGTAAAACTGTAATTGGATGACTGTATACAGGGGAGTATTCCTCTCGACTAAAAAGGCAAGCTCATGAGTGTACCTGATTTTGGACGTTTCTCTGACCCGGCATTATTAATTCTCGCAAGTCTGGCGGGGGGAGAAAAGCATGGTTATAGCATGATGGAAGACATCGAAGCAATTTCGGGCATCAAACTGGGACCCGGCACGTTGTACGGTGCGCTATCACGCCTTGAAGAACATGGTTTCATTGAAATTGTTGAAACCACAGACCGTCGTAAACCCTATAAATTAACCGCAAAGGGTTTGACAACACTGGAAAGCACGCTCGAAAAAATGCACAGTTTCACACAAACAGGGTTAAAGCGTTTAGGAGATTCAGGATGAATTTCTGGTTGAGTGTCATCATTGGATTGTATCCACCGGAATGGCGTGAACGCTATGGAGATGAATTCCGCGCTATGCTCGAATTGTGTGATTTATCGCTTGCTGACTGGCTCGATATGAGTTTCAGCGCACTCGAAGCACGTTCAGGTTATCACAGGATGAAGCATATGCATGACATTATAAATCGCATTGCAGGGCTTGGCTTACTCTTTTCAACACTGGCACTCGGGCTGATTATTTTCTTACAACAGCAAAACATCATGGACGCAATAATAGCGATTGCACCCATAGTAAGCATCATTATTTTGTGGGCGCTCTATCGTGTTACAAGTGCCTACTATCCAACCATGAGCAAAGTCATTTCAGGGATCGGGGCTTCCGGCATGATTCTGATGATGATAGGAACAATCATCCTGGCGCAGGGTGTTGACCCGGATTCCTCGTTCTACTTTCTTCCGGCAATGGGCATGTTCGTTCTATTGGGCATCTGGCTGTTTGGCATCAACTACATGACGCTCAAAACACAGGCAATTCCGAATTGGATAGGCATTATCGGCATCACAATTAGCATCACCTGGTTTTCCTTCCTGTTGATGATTCTTTTACAGGCAATGACACCGCAAAATCTATGGGAAGACTACGGCGCAATCGGATTCGCGTTAGGGATTTTACAGGGTATTTTTATTATCGGGACACCGTTGGGATACATTATCTGGTCACTGAGTCTGGGGTGGTATTTCACATCCGGCACAGTCTCACGGAAAACGAAACTCGCTTAGAGGATAGAGGGGGAACATCATGAATAAGCTATTGAACATTGTGATTGCGGTGTATCCCCCTGATTGGCGGGTACGGTACGAAGATGAATTCCGTGCCATGCTTGAACTCTGTGATTTGTCTTTGACTGACTGGCTTGACATGGGTCTGACAGCACTTGAAACTCGCACAGGTTATACCAGGAGAGAGATTATGCAAGATTTACTGAATCGGCTTACCGGATTAATTGCACTTGTATCAGCGCTGGGATTTGCATCGGCATTTTTTATCCCGGAAGAGGGCACATCTGAATTCATGCTGATCATTTCACCTCTGTTGAGTATTTTACTGATTCCGGCATTTCATCGTATTCTGAAAATCCATCATCCGAAAACCAGTTTTATAGTAATGATGGCGGGTATCGGCGCGATTGCCCTGCTCGTTTTCAATTTTGTTTTCTCGATAGCTGTTAGTATTGCCGGATTAAGAGAATCGGCTATTGGCTTGATTACAGTACTGAGTACGATTAGTCTGGTGATGATAGGTGTGTGGCTTATCAGTGTGAATGTGCTGGCGGCGAAAGTACAAACGCTACCGATCATACTGGCATTTGTCGGGATTGTGGCGGGTGCCGGCTGGATTGTGACAATGACTACGACGATGGTCACGTCATTTAGCGATTTTGCTGTGAATGATAATTCTGCTTTCGCTGCATTTTATGGTGTAGCACTTGTAAGTCTGCTCATCGGGTATTTTCTGTGGGCTATTGCGACGGGATTGTATTTCATCTCAGGGACAGTTTCCCGTAAGTTGCAGGTTGCTTACTAAGGTTGTAGATTCCAACGGAGGCATACGCTGATGCCTCCCTACAGTAATAAAACTGCCTGACGCTTGCCCCCTGTATCCCCTACGCGATTTTCCATTTGTTATCACTGAAAATACAATAGAATCAGGACTCAGGTCATTACATGGCTAATTTCGGGAGGGCACGGCGACCCTACCCTACACATTTTCTTTCAGATAGTTGCCAGTAAAGCATGTTTTCAGGGAGTTACGGTATGCGGGGATTGAAATGGTTTTGTGTAATTTTGTTGTTCGGGATGAGTTTGTCATCGCAGGCGCAGTCGGCTTACGAATGGCAGGCTATCGCTGAGGGATTCTCTTTTGTGACGGCGATTGTTCAACCCCGGGATGACGCATCACGATTGTTCATCATGGATTTAGAGGGCACAATTTCGATCGTGGACAATGGCGAATTATTGCCTGAGCCTTTCCTCGATGTCAGTGAACAGATTACGACCGAAACGTTCGGTCAGGGCTTAATTGGCATGGCTTTTCATCCTGATTATGCTGAGAATGGCTACTTCTATATCTCGTATACCCCCGTTGGCAATCACCCGATTTTAGCACGGTATTCTGTTTCAGCAGATAATCCGAATCAAGCTAATTTTGAGAGTGAATTGATTATCATTCAGGTTGACCATGCGTCTGCCTGGCATAATGGCGGCGATATTGCTTTCGGTCAGGATGGCATGTTGTACTGGAGCATGGGCGATGGTACTTACACACGCTCCCCTTCCCAGAATTTTCAGTCGCATCTAGGAGCGATTTTGCGTCTGGATGTGGATTCGGCTGAGCCGTATGCGATTCCTGATGATAATCCTTTTTTGGATGATGAGACGGTTTTGCCGGAGTTATGGGCAAAGGGTTTACGCAACCCCTGGCGATTCAGTTTTGATAGTTTGACCGGAGATATGTACATTGCAGATGTGGGTCAGGAACAGATGGAGGAAATCAATTTTCAGCCAGCCGATAGTACGGGTGGGGAGAATTATGGCTGGAATCTCTATGAAGGGACATGGCTTTTCAATGGTGGTAGTCAGGATGGATTGACGTTTCCTGTTGTTGAGTATCAGCATGATAACGGTAGTTGCAGTATCACGGGGGGGTATGTCTATCGGGGAGAAGATTTAACGGATTTAGAGGGAAAATATATTTTCGGGGATTATTGTAGCGGGAGTGTCTGGACGACCTATCAGCAGGAGAATGGCAACTGGTACACGGCTTATCTGATGGAGACGAATTATCTGATAACGACTTTCGGTGTGGATAATGCCGGGGAAATTTATGTCGGGGATGCACGGAACGGGATTGTTTATCAGTTGGTTGAAGCTGAATGATTTTGATTTTTGCCACGAAGAAAAGAAGGACACGAAGAAGTGCCAGATAATAAATTGTCCAGCTACGAAAACACATGAAATGAATTTCATTCTGGTTGTGATTTCGTTTTTTTGATTTTGCCGGATATGGCGAAAAGTTCCGGTAGCGCAAAATAATGAGACACAATCATTGTTAGGATCGCGCTAATTAGCACAAGTTGGAAGAGAAATTCACCTAAGCCATATCCACCAGCATAATCTTCGAAGTGCTGTAATACAGGCAGAGTGATTCCCCATGTTATCAGACCTATTGTGACTGATGTCCCAAATTGGACGACAATGCTATTCCGGTGGACATGGTCGGACAATGTGGCAATGGCGATACTGTTAAGGATACTTGAGATTAAGCTTACAATGCTACCAACCCATATAAATCGGACTGCAAGCTGTAGCCCTAAAAATATCCCCCAGCCTGTGTACCCTGTTATGATATGAGGAATCAGGACGATAGCAAATGTCACAGCACACAATGATAAGATACAGTAGAGGATTGCTTTGCCAATATATTTAAAGAAATTGAATCGTCGGAGCATGACCAGCCTTCTCTATTCCGAATAGTGTCTTGCTATTGTCAAAACACGGAAAATGTCAGGAAGTCACTAAAAAACGCCAGACAATAAATTGTCCAGCTACGAAAACACATGAAATGAATTTCATTCCGGTTGTGATTTTGGATTTGCTTTGCGTTTGCGGGATGCTTGCAAAAAATATGGGAATGAATGTGTATGTACAAAAATCATAGCTATTGAAAATAATACTATGTATGAAATTTTCCATCCGTTATCAATCTCGATTCCGTCATCCGTGAAGGCAACAAAGACGCTGCTGATAATTAGAGTTGAGAGAAAGACAGCAACGGTAGATAGTACTTGAAAATAAAGCAGTCGCCGGTGTGAAGATAGCTGAAAAACTACTCTTCCCAGAGCCGATACGACTAATCTCGCACCCATCCCCGATATTGAACCATGCATTAATCCCATAAACATGGCTATACCAACAGAGAATAGTATATTCAACAATGATGGTTCATATGGCGAAACTAGAAATACGAATATGGCAATTAATAGCGTCAAGAAGAAAGCTGACCAGACACCCAGCCATAACATCAGTTGGAAGTAGGTATCAAATTTTCGCTTTGTCACGCTTAAGCTCCTGTCACTTTGAGCTACTTTAGCATGGGAATTACAGGAAAGCAAAATGCCCGCTATGTGAACGGGCATTTAAGTGAATTCTTATCCGGTTGCGGCAAAAATGGAACAACCATATTATTAAATTAGACCAGTATTACACGTTTTTGACAGGGTAGCTATTATGACAGATGTGTTTATTTCATATTCGCGGCGTAACAAGGAAATCATACAATCATTTTTTGAAAAACTGGAGCAGCGCGGGAAAAATGCCTGGGTCGATTGGGAAGACATCCCTTTTTCAACTAATTGGTGGAAAGAAATTCAGGATGGTATCGACAATGCGCTGGTGTTTCTTTTCGTGGTCAGCCCGGACTCGCTCAAGTCTGAGGTTTGCAATATGGAACTTGCACATGCGCTTGAAAACAGAAAACGCTTTATCCCGATAGTGTGCGAAGACATTACCGATTCCGAAATACAGTCGCAAATCTTCAAAAGCTGGAACGGCAAAAAATGGAAATCTATGGCAAAAGCTAACCACAAAATTATTTCAGAACGTAACTGGATAATGATGCGTAATCTGGAGGAAATGGAAAAAGCGGTCAGTACAATTATTGACACTATAGACAACGACCCTGCACATCTTAAAGCTCATACACAATATCTTCTCAAAGCACGGCAATGGAAGCAGGAAAACAGGGATGAAAGTCTGTTGCTGAGGGGAAGCGAACTCCAGCGTGCCGAATACTGGCTAGAATTTAACAGTGAAAAATCCCCGACACCATCTGCCCTGCACAAAAAATTTATCGAAGAGAGTATCGAATTACGCAATAAGCTGGCAGTCCTTGAATCCTATCAAAAAGCAAGAGATGAAGCGCTAAAGCAATATGTTATGCCTTATCTCAAGGAAAAGCGTAAAGATATAGAGGCGCGTATTGCAAGTGAGCAGGATAATGTTAGACAAAGCACATACCTGAGAGGGTCAGAAGGTGAATTTGCTGCACGGGATGAACTGAATGTTGTTGATAATTTTCTTGGTAATGGTGGTAAATGGCATCCTCAAAAAGCTGTTTATCATTCTACAGCCGGACCCGATACTGATTATGCGGATGTATACCAATTCCCCTGTTGCGGTAAATCTGTGCTTGGAGATAACACCTCACAATTTCAAGCTGATGGTTGTCAGGTTGCTCCAATTTTGTCGGATAAATAGAAAATGCCCGCTACGTGAACGGGCATTCTGTATTTTATTGAGGCGGACAATGCAGGCATTGTCCCTACCGGATGTTATTTAGACCAGGAGGCGCATCGGGTTTTCGATGAGTTCTTTGAAGTAAGCAAGGAACTGTGCGCCTTCTGCCCCATCACTGACACGGTGGTCGATGCTGAGGGAGACTTTCATGCGTGTGCCGACACCGAGTGAGCCATCTTCTAAGACGACAGGCACTTTACGGCTTGCGCCGACAGCTAACGCACCGGATTGTGGCGGATCAATAATCGAAGAGAAAGATTCAACGCCATATGAACCGAGGTTGCTGACGAGGAATGTTCCGTTTTCGATGTATTCACGTTTAATTTTGCCATCGCGGGAGTCAGCAAACATCTGCTTGTGATATTCTGCCATCGCGCTCAGGCTGACTTTATCGGCATCCGGTGAAACCACGTTAACGAGACCGTTATCCGGCAAAGCAACGGCAATCGCAACATTGATATGTTTGTGACGCACGATTTTATCGCCGTAATAGTGGCTGTTCAGATTCGGGAATTGTTTGAGTGTCAGCGCAACGGCTTTGACAATCATATCATTCACGCTGATTTTGATGCCCTGTGATTCAAGCTGTGTGTTGAGTTCTTTACGCAGTTTGAGCAATGCCGCAACATCAGTTTCGACCAGCACATAAAAATGCGGTGTGGTATTGAAACTGGTGATTGTGCCTTTTGCGATTGCTTTACGCATACGGCTGACATCTTCGATTTCAACGCCATCGCCTTCAGGCAATTTGCCGTAGCTCTGGTATGCGGGTGCGCCTGTTGCTGCCGGGGCACTAGATGCTGTTGCTGCCGCAGGTTTCGCCTGTGAGGGGTCGAAATTCTCTACATCGGCTTTCACAATGCGTCCACCGGGTCCACTACCTGCAACAGAACCGAGGTCGATGCCTTTTTCATCTGCAATGCGTTTTGCAAGCGGTGAGGCTTTGATACGACCATCTTCTGTGAGGATCGCTGTGCCATTGCTTGTGGCGGGTGCAGGTGCAGCAGTTTCCGCAGCAGGTGCAGGTTCTGATTTTTCAGCAGCACCGTTGCCTGTGCTGGCGGCTGCTCCGGCAGAATCACCGATACGGGCAATGACTGTGCCTTCATCAACTTCTTCGCCAACCGCTATTAATGTCTCTGACAAAACACCATCCGCAGGGGCTTCAACCTCAACGGTGGCTTTGTCTGCTTCAAATTCTGCGATGACATCCCCTGCTGAAACTGATTCGCCCACTTCTTTGAGCCAGTTTAACAGGAGACCGTCCATCGTGAGGGTTACATCTGCCATGAGTTATAGAATCTCCTTTACCGCCTTAATTACGTCGGTATGGTCAGGATAGGTTAATTCTTCGAGTGGTTTCGTAAATGGTACAGGAACATCATGCTGTGTGACACGCTTAATCGGCGCATCCATGTAATCGAAGCAATTTTCCTGAATTTGTGCCGCAACTTCACTACCGAAGCTATAGAATTGGTGTGACTCTTCGACAATGATAGCACGGTTGGTCTTACGGAAACTCTCGAAAATCAATTCTGTATCCAGAGGACGCAACCAGCGTACATCAACGACTTCTGCTGAAATACCTTCTTTAGCCAGTTCACGTGCGGCTTTCAAACACCATGAAACAGCGCGTCCGTATGCAATCAGTGTAACATCACTGCCCTCATGTTTGATAGCGCCTTTACCAATTGGTAAGGTGTAATCTGGATCATCTGGAACAGGACCCGGGAAGCGATATAAGCCAATGCTCTCGGTGAAGAGTACCGGATTATCATCACGGATGGATGCTTTCAGTAGACCGTAAGCATCAGCACTATCGGATGGTGAGCAAACGTATAAGCCAGGGAAATGAGCGAAAATCGGCTCGGGAGTATGACTATGTGAAGCGGTTGCTTGATCGCCCCAGCCTGTTGCCGCACGGAAAACCACAGGGCATTTGAATTGTCCATCAAAGAAATAACGCACTTTTGCCGCATGGTTGATGATGGCATCGAGCGCTAAGAATGCAAAATTGATGGTCATGAATTCAGCAACCGGACGCAAGCCAGCCATTGCCGCGCCAACTGCTAAACCGCCGATACCCATTTCCGCAATCGGGGTATCGCGAACACGTTTTTCGCCAAATTCTTCGATGAAGCCGCGTGTGACTTTGTGTGTACCCTGCCAGTACCCGACTTCCTCACCCATGATGAAAATTCGCTCATCACGGCGCATTTCTTCCTGTAAAGCGAGACGGAGTGCCTCGCGCATCGGTAAATTTTTATCAGCCATTGCCCCTCCTAATCCACGTATACATTCGCGTAGAGTTCTTCAAGTGTGGTCGGATATTCACTTTCTTCCGCGAATTTGACCGACTCTTCTACGATTGCACGGTTCTCATCTACGATTTTTTGCAGGTCTGCTTCGTCAACCGATTTGTATTCTTTCAAGAGATGTTTCTTGAGAATTTCAATCGGGTCTTTGTTTTCTTTCCATTCTTCGAGTTCTTCAGCAAGGCGTGAATCATATTGCTTGTCGGACACGCCGTGACCGCGATAACGATAGGTAATCGCTTCGACCAGTGCTGAACCACCCTGGCGGCAATGTTCGAATGCTTTGCCGAGTACGTCATAGACTTCAAATACATTTTGACCATCGACACGCCCGAAATCTTTTACGCCGTAGCCAATGGCGCGTTGATGTAATTCGGGGTTGCCAGCCGAACGGTCGATTTCAGTGCCCATGCCGTAGCCATTATTTTCAATGAGCCAGATGACGGGTAAATCCCAGAGTCCGGCGTAATTGAGTGCTTCGTGGAAGTAACCGTTGTTGGTTGCGCCATCACCTACATGGGAGAGGACAACTGCTCCGGTTTCATTATATTGGGCTTCGAATGCGATTCCGGCAGCGAGTGGAAGATGTCCACCGACGATTGCGTAACCACCCCAGAAATTGTGTTCAGCAGAGGCAAGGTGCATACTACCACCTTTACCACCGCTCACACCGGTTTTCTTGCCGTACATTTCCGCCATCAATAAATTGGGGTCAACGCCGACAATTAAACCTTGAGCATGGTCGCGATAGGCTGTGATGATATGGTCTTTGCCCATTTCCATATTTGCCATTGCGCCGACCGCCACCGCTTCGTGACCGCTATAGAGGTGCATGTAGACCCCTGTAATGCGCTTATCGAAATAAAGCTGATGAGAGGTTTCTTCAAAATCCCGTATCAGGGTCATTTGACGATACCACTCCAACAGCATTTCCTTATTCGGTTTTGCCATTATGTCTCCTATAAACAAAAGATTCTGCTTTGTAAGCAGTTTGAATCAGATTAACCTCATTAGGTTTATAGTTTACCGATTGAACGCCATTAATTCAAACCTTGTTGCCGGAGACGGGCGAATTTTAGCAAAATGGACTGCAAAATAATCTTCGTGAAGAGTACGTGATGCATAAGGGGTAAACTACGAAAGAATACGATATAGCAAGATCTTATAAGTTACTAATTAAAGGATGCATAACATGAACAAGCTATCCATTTTCTTCAAAACACTATTATTTCTACTACTCACTCTGTCTATTGTTGGCGCACAGGAAGCGTGCGAGGCATTGCTGGAGACGGCATTCGAACAAACAGGAATCAATTGCTCCGGTACAGAACGAAATGAATTATGTTACGGTTTCTCTACTGTAGACGCAACATTTACCGGAAATGCTAGCATTGCAGCAACAGGTGATACAGCATCGGTTGAGGAACTCATTTCGGTTCAATCATCCGAACTCGATACAGCCAGCGATGAATGGGGTATTGCTGCGCTGAATATTCAGGCAAACGTCCCTTCCACATTAGCTGATGCGAAAGTTGCACTGGTGCTGCTGGGGGATGCCGAAATTGAAAATGCAGTCGCAGCGGATGAGGCATATGTCCCAACTGAAGGTGTTGAAGTCCTCGTCAATGTGGCTTCCGGTGGTAATGTCCGTTTTAACCCGAACACAAACAGTAACATTGCAGGAGGCGCAGGACATCAAAGTACCTGGTTAGCGGACGCCTTATCTGCCGACCGTCAGTGGGTTCGCATTGTGTATGAGGGTCAATTACGCTGGCTGAGCCGGATTGTTCTTGCCAGTGACCCTGCAATTGATGAATTACCTGTTGTCGGGTCCGATTTACCTCCGACTTATATGCAGAGTTTTTATCTGAGAACATCCACCGAAACAAGCCCCTGTGAAGATACACCGACAAATATGCTTGTTGTGCAGAGTCCCGATGATCTTGAAACGGATTTGACTATCAATGGCGTTGATATTTCGATGAGTTCATCGGGGGCATTACGTTTTGTTGAAATTGACAGTGAATTGTTCTTAGAAATTATTGTTTTTGAGGGCGAGTTCAACATCGGTAATGTCACTATTTTTGCAGGTCAACACAGTTATCTTTGTATCGGAGATGAAGATAGCTTCGGGCTGGATGGTGAGGCAAACGATCATCCGGTGACCTGTGACCCGACTTCCCCGGAAATTTACACACCGACAGATGCGCTTTGTGCTTTAGAGCAATTGCCCGCAGGTATCCTCAATGAGCCACTTAATGTTCTCTGCCCCGGTGAGGTCATCGGTGACAATCCAATTGTTGATACAGGTGATCCTATCGGATGTGAAGATTTTCGAATTGTTACCACAACTATTGTGAACGGGAATTTCACGCTGCAATGGACACCTGTTGAAGGCGCTACCCGTTATGAAATTTCGACGGTCGATGAAAATGGTAGGGAACTTGCCCTGCTCCATAGCAACAGTGCCAGCCTGTTTACCAACGGTGGTGCGAACTTCCCGCCAGCCGGTTATGTTGATGTACGAGCCTTTAACGGAGACGAATATCTGTGTTACGCCCGTCTGGATTATCAGCGTGTCGATAGCACAGTATCGGGACCTGCCCCGTCAACCTCCTTGTCCGGCGCGAGTCCGAGTTGTGTATCGGGTGGTACATATTCGGTCACTATTATCAATGATGTTCCCTGCACGATTACAGGTACATTTGCCGGAAACGCATTTAATATTGCACCAGGTGGAAGCCAGGGCTTCTCTGTACCAGGTGGCAATCAAACTCTGATTGTTAATTCCTGCCCGGGCTTCGCCGGAACAACGGCATCATACTGTATCGACACTGACAGTGCCATTACTGTCTACGTGCCATAGGGTTTTGTGACGAAAAACAGGCGTACATCGCTCGAAAGGTGTACGCCTGTTTCTGATTTCAAGGCATTGAGGGCTGAATTTTCTTTTTGCCCTGTGAAATTGCGAGAATTAGCAACAGGCTAATGAACATCACAATAGCAGCACTCACAAATGTTATGCTCAATCCGCCCCAATCTATGATATAGCCGACAAAGATAAAGCCAATAATCGTGCCCATCCAGCCTGACGCCCCGAAATAGGACATTGCCGTATCAAGTGACTCTTTATCGACAAGGTCGGTTACAAATGCGAAGCCGACAGCATTGGCAATCCCGATAAAAGCAAGCAAAATTTCGGACAACCAGAATTGCCAGATTAATCCTGAAAATGCCAATAATGCCATACCCGGCACAGGGAGCAGAAAACAGATACTTATTAAGGTCTTCCGTCCGAGTTTGTCTGATAGCCAACCGACCAGGAAGGTCATTGGTAATGAAACCAGACCTCCGGCAATCAATACACCTGAAATTGCTTTTCCATCGAAGCCGAGTTCATCCATCAGCAGGGGGCGTCCCATGATGATTTCAGAGAGTGCCCCATAACTAACCACAGTCGCAATGACTAATAACCAGAATGAAAGACCTGCTTGAAATGCCTTCTTGCCGCCTGTGTTCACGGTGTCGGATGGTTTGACGATGACATCTTTGACAAACAGGGCAATCACAAATTCTGCGATGAAAACCACAGACATAATCATGAAGAGCGTTGCAATACTCCATCGGTCAACGATTTGTCCGCCTATTATGCCTGCTATCAATGCTGCGAGAGATACTGCCGCGCCAATTATTCCGAAAACCTGTCCCCGTTCATTTTCGTTGACCAGAATACCCGCAATAGTGCGTACCATATTGGTCGCCATACCGACTGCAAACCAGGCAACACAGGCAAGAATGGTCAATTGCCATATTTGTGTGGTATAGCCAATCAGGAAAAAAGAGACTAAGCCCATCCCGCAACTCACCAGAATTTGTAATTTGCGTGCCTGGAATTTTTCAGCTAGCCAGCCACCGATGATTGTTCCCGCAGTTAATGCTCCTGATACCACCGCGAGAAAAAGCCCTGCCTGTCCTTCATCGACGCCGGGATAAGTTAATGCAAAAATCGGAAGGAATGGAAGGACGGTGATTGCTGCTACAAAATTGAGGAACATAATAATGAACAGCACTGCAAGGTCTTTTCTGGACATGTAGACTCCAATGATTAGAAATCAAGATGGTTTATTTGAGGTCATTATAGACGATTATTTTTCACAGGTTAGATCGGGATAATGCCATTTGTGGATGTACGGCAATTATGCTTGTGTGTGTCCCAAAACGCCTTATAATGATGCGCGGTCATTCATCAGTCAGAAATCACAGGTTTATGCTCAAGAGATTTGTCCTCAAAATAATGATTATTGCTCTGCCTTTTGTTTGTGTTTTTCTGCTGTTTGCTGATATAGCCATTAAAAAGGGTGATGCCAATCCGCCTGCTCTGATCGTCGCACAACAACAAACTAATTCTGATCTCGTTTATATGCCAACATGGACACGTGCCGATCAGTTTTACTATAAATTCAGGGCGGTTAATCAGATACAACCGGATGTTCTGATTATCGGCTCATCGCGAGTGTATCACTGGCGTTCAGATATCATGTTTGATGAACATGGTAGCGGATATAATGCAGGGCTTCCGAGCGCAGAGCCTCTCGAAGTGGCATGGTTTCTGGATGGGTTAGCAGCACACAATCATTTGCCGGATGTGATGATTCTGGCGATTGACGATTTATTCTTCAACCAGGATGGGACATTTGTGCGGAGTAACCGGGTAGAGAATGTGATTCCGCCATTGGATTACAGCTTCGATTATGCGCTAAATGGTATCCGTTTAACTGCACAGGACTATAGCCAGCATCCACAGCAAATACTTCATTTCTACCGGAATTACCAACCCTCAAATCTATCAGGAGAGGTCGCACGGTCTTCAGGGCGCGGGTATCGGGCAGATGGTAGTTTTCAGTTTCCTGATTTGTATGATGTGAGTCCGCAACTGATCGACAATCATCAGTGGCTATATGATAATGGCGATCGAATTTTCCAGCATGGGGATAGCATTTATGAGCCTTCAATGGCGGCTATAGAGCATATTTTGCAGCTTGCATCTGAAAATAATGTGACTGTGATCGGGATTTTCACGCCTTATAACTCCGAACACTATGAGCGAATGTTATCATCAGGGAATTATTCTTATATCCCGGAGGTTCGTCGGCGCATCGGGCTTATGTTCGATAACTACGGTATGCCTCTATACGATTACACCTATGCTGATACTGTTGGCGGGAGTAATGAGGAACTTTATGATTATCTACATGCGGGGGAAGTGCTAGGTTTGCGTGTCTATTATGATATGCTTCTGACGTCACCGGAGATTTTTGCCGCTTATTCTAATATCAGTCGAATTGAGCAGATTCTGAATCGTGTAGACAATCGTTTCTTTTTGCCACGGGAGGGATAAAAGCAAAAAATGCACTTGCAAGGGTGCATTTTTCTGTTGCTTCAATTTTTGATAGATCAGGGCGTGACCCAGACAGGTTCGTCGTTCAGAATGCGTTTCAGTTGCTCAGGGAATTTATCGACATCCAGTGGTTTACCGAGGAAGCTATGGAAACCGAGGTCACGGGCAACACCAATTTCGCTAACATGAACAGTGTACGCCACAATTGGCACTGATTCAAAGCGGCTATCGCCCTGGAATTTTTTGAGCATATCATAGCCATCAATGTGGGGCATCTCTAAATCGAGAAATACAACATCAAAGCTGGCATCATCTGCAATGACACTATCTATTTGTGTCGGGTTCTGGATAGCGACATATTCCAGGTTTTCCAGTTTGAGCATTTCCACTAAAACACCGACGTTATCAGCATTATCGTCAATTATGAGAGCACGTTTTGTCATTATTTTTCCTTATATTTCTACCTGTAAAATTGGTTTGATATTATCCGGCATCCCAGATAAGTTTCCCTTCGAGAATAGAAGCAATTTGCCGGGGGAAGCGGTCATATTCAACGGGCTTGGGAATGAAACCACAAAAGCCTTTTGATTTTGTTTTCGGGATGGCTGCTCCGGGGTCGCTAGCCGATACTGCCACAATCGGGATATGACGGAATTCGGGATGTTTACGGATTTCATCGAACACATCGTATCCGGTCACGTTACGGGGGAACATCAAATCCAGCAAAATGATGTCTGCCGGCATGAATTCTCTCAGCTTTGCGACAGTATCCTTGCCCCAGCGTTCGAAACTGGTTTTTGCGCCATTCTGTTCAAGCAATATTTGCATGATTGCCCGGTTTGCCAGGTTATCTTCCACAAGAAATATGCGTTTGTCCTTTAAAACTTGAGCCATGTTTTTCTATCCTGCTATCCGATAATATGCCATACATTTTCGCCCTGCATGATGCGCTGGAGCATTTCAGGGAATGAGTCCATGTCCAGTGGTTTGGCTATCACGCCGTCGAATCCAGCTTCTTTGAGTTGCTTGACTTCTTCATTCATCACGCTTGCCGTTAAAGCAGCCACAGGGATTTCACGATAGGTGTCGTGGTTACGGAGCATCTTGAGCATTTCGAAACCGGTATGCGGCAGAACATGAATATCAAGCAGAATAACCTCCGGTTGCGGCGATAGAGCCTCAACCCGTTGCATGAAGTCCTTACTATCTTCGAAGATTGTCAGCTCTGTTAGACCCATGACATCCTTAACGAGAATCTGCATAATTTCGCGATTTTCGAGGTCATCTTCTACGTACAAAATTACGGGATTCATCAGTTCCTCCTACATCATTGCCTTTAATACATCGGATTTAACGGGCAGTTCTACATAAAAGGTTGTGCCCTGCCCGACTTCACTCTCGAACCAGAGTTTACCGCCGTGTGCTTCTGCGAGATTTCTGGAAATTGGCATCCCGAGACCTGTACCTTCGCCCTGCCGTAGACCTGTATCGGTCTGCTTAAAGGATGTGAAGACAGCATCTTTATCTTCCGGCGCGATACCGGGTCCGGTGTCCTGTACTGTCACGAGCAAGGTATTGTTTTCAAGGTGTGCCGATACTTTGACAAAGCCTTCTTCTGTAAATTTACAGGCGTTGGATACGACATTCAGTAAAATCTGTGTGATACGTTTGCGGTCCGCAAGCATCATTGGCAATTCTGTTTGAATATCCCGCTTTAACTCAATCTCCTTATCAATCAACAGGCTATCGGTACTGTCGATGATGGTCTGGAGGATTTCATTGGGATTGACATCATCTTCAATGAAGAGATTGAGTGAGCCGGATTCAATTTTGGACATATCAAGCACATCATTAATGAGGGAAAGCAGGTGTTGTCCACTGGCAATCACTTTATTCAGTGTGTCGGTCTGGCGTTCGGTGACGGGTCCCATCACCCCTTTTACGACAAATTTCGTGAAGTTGATAACCGAGTTCAACGGTGTGCGTAATTCGTGAGACATACTCGCCAGAAATGCTGATTTAACCTGGTCGGCGTGTTGTGCGGCTTGCAGGGCAACGTTGAGTTCTGCGGTACGTTCATCAACACGTTTTTCAAGGTTATTGCGGGCATCTTCCAGTGCTTTGTTCGCTGTAATCAATTCAGCGCGGCGATCTTCTTCTACAAAAAAGCGATGGCGTTGTGCCAGTACGAGCAATGCGGTGAGGATACCGATAATTGCCATGCTCCCAATCATATCATTGAAAATGAGTGCGTCATTGAAATTCGGCATGAGTGCGATTGTCGCGAATAAGCCAATACCAATTACCAGAATACCGCGCCAGGAAAAGAAAATGCTCCCGAGAACCATCGGCAGAGCCAGCCAGACAGCGCGTCCTGAAACCCAATCCGCCAAATTTGATGAATCAGGTATTGCCAGCAAGTTGCTGAGTGATGGAATAATTAGCAAGGCAATAATAATACCGGCAGCCAATTTCCGGTAAGTTGTACGACTGAGGGTATATGAAATAATCATTGCTATGAAACTACCAACGACAACAATATCGAGGGTACTTTCGAAAAGCATACGCAGAGAAAATGATATGACCAACACAAATGCCAGCGATGTGACGAGCCGTGCATCACGGCGTTCGAGTTCGGGAATAGAGGATGACGGGGATAAAATCCAGTTATCCAGTTGCTTAACAAACGAATCAGGTGCTGTGGCAGCCGCCATAATATGCTCCGGTTCAAACTAAAAGTTTGATAAATTCACACAATTAATAGACATTGAAATTCATTCATACTTTATTCCTGTACTTTGTAGAGTGTCAATGAAGGTAAGGTTTGCTTTTCGTAACAGAGCAGTGAAATCTAGTTGTCATAACAATTCGTCACAAAATTTCAGGGTCGCCCCTCAATGTTGTTTGAGTATTTTCTGTGATATAAACAGTAGATATTAGCTTTCATCGACAGAAATCAAAGTGACTATTCATGCAAAATCGTCTCAGGCACTACCTCATTAACGCAATTATTTTTGCAGTCACCCTGCTTATCGGGGTTCTGATATTCGGGCAATATCTGAAAATTGCCGACCCGCTTGGTATTCGCACCAATTTTGAAGATTGGGTGGCGATGCTCAAGAAATTAGAAGATCATCCGACAGGATTTGGTTTTGAACCGGGGACACATGAGTTAATCGGGTACACGGTGACGATTATGGATGATTATAATCGGCTTGTCCCGGATACTAATCCCGACGCTGAATGCACGATTGCCGCTATCGGGGACAGTATGACTTATGGTGGCGGGGTCAATGATGATGAAACCTGGGTTAATTTGCTGGCACAGGCATTTCCCGATGTGCATTTCTTGAATACAGGTCGTCCGGCGTATGCAGCGTCTGAAATCCGGGAATTGTATCGTTTTACAGAAGCGGATGGCTATATTTACTTCATCATCAACAATGATATTATGCCGGAATCGGGGATGGAACGTTTGCCGGACAATTATCGTTTGCCCAATATTTTTGGATTGTATCGTGCCGGGATTAATAACCGCTATAATTTCGAGCATATCACCGAACAGGAATTTGAAGTAGCTGATTTTGATACGTTCTGGGCGACTTTAGGAGAATTTTCATCGGGTGGTGATGTGATGATGTTTACCTATGATTACTGGGAAATTACAGAAGAGACGGTTGAACGTTTTCCTGAAGTGCTGGTTATCCCGTACACCGATGATCGTGTAAGCTGGTATGATGCTCATCCGAATGCAACCGGGCATCAGGCGATTTTTGCCTCTATCAGGGATGATGTGGCGGTGCTTATAGAGGAACAGTGTGGTTAAGTGCAGATATGATTAAAAAGGCATGGCACGCCATGCCCCTACATTGCTGTTTTACTTACCGAAGTTGCCGTCTACTGTCCAGCGTGTGATGTAGACCAGAATGACTGCACCGATGACACCACTGATGATCTGACCGAGAATCCAGATATTCAGTACGAAACCGAGCCCGAACAGGCGTAAAATGATCCCGCCAAAAATGCCTCCGACGAGTCCGAGTGCGATATTGCCAGCGACACCGTAGTCTTCACCGCGAATCATGTGTCCGGCGATGTTACCGATGAACATCCACAGAATGAGTGCCAGCAAAAATTTAAAGATGCCTCCGAACATGCCCCATCCGAAGATGAGTGCGATGATCAGTGCAAAAAATAGAATTGCAGATTCCATTTTTAATATTCTCCCTTTGTCTCTCTACATTATTATACGCCAGATTGTATTAGATTGTTGCATATTGGATTTATCGGCTGTAAAATTACCCTACCTACCCGATAAATTGCATAAATGATTTTCAAGTGATATGGTCGTTCATCGAGACAATTTAATGTTGGACAAGACAGGTCTTGTTCTTAACATGGTGTCTGTTCGGGTAATGCAATAAATTTTATTTGTATCTATTTTCAACAAGCCACATACGGATGGCATGTATGCCATCCCTACATTTTACACGAGGTTTGGTTATGGCAATTTTCAGTAAACGTCCCGATGGTATGAATGCGTTTTATACGATCTGGGTCGGACAATTTTTCTCGTTGCTCGGGACAGGCATGACGCGGTTTGCGCTAACGTTATGGGCATGGGAATTAACCGGCTCGGCTACGGCGCTGGCATTTGTGGCATTTTTCAGCTTTTTGCCGGGTGTGGTCTTTAGCCCGATTGCAGGTGCGCTGGTTGACCGATGGGACAGAAAATTGGTCATGATGATGAGTGACTTAGCCGCAGGTATCGGCACTATCCTCCTGTTGATTTTGAGCCTCAACGGGGTGCTTGTGCTATGGCATGTGTATTTGATTGCCTTTGTCGCCGGAGCATTCGAATCTTTTCAATTTCCGGCATATTCCGCCGCGATTACGACGATGGTCAAGAAAGAACAGTATGCGCGTACCAGTGCGATGCTCGGGATTGCGAATTCTGCATCAGGGATTTTTGCCCCGATCGCTGCCGCCGCGCTATATGGCATTTTCCGCTTAGATGGCATTCTGGCGATAGATATTGTCACCTTTTTGATTGCCTATGGAACATTATTGTTTGTCAAAATTCCGGCAGTCAAACGCAGTGAAGAAGGTGTTGCCAGTCGTTCGAGTTTCTGGCAGGAATTGAGTTACGGTTTCCGCTTTATATGGGAGCGCAAAAGCCTGTTCTGGTTACAGACCTCCTTTTTCTTCGCGAACTTTGTTTTCGGGATGGCGATTGTTCTCACCAATCCGATGATTCTGGCACGAACCGGAAATAATGAAGCGATACTCGGGATTGTAAGTGCATGTCTCGGTTTAGGCGGGCTTATCGGGGGGATTGCGATGAGTGCTCATGGTGGTTTCAAAGAGCGGCGTGTGAGAGGTGTTCTATGGGGATTCACTGCCAGTGGCTTACTCGGTTCGATGATTCTCGGTATGGGGCAAAATCTGGTTTTCTGGATTTTCGGGGCGTTCGCGACTTCGCTATTTCTCTCTCCGATTAATGCGTCCAATCAAGCGATCTGGCAATCGAAAGTGCCGCCCGATGTTCAGGGGAAAGTGTTTGCAGCACGTCGGGTGATTGCAGCAATCAGCAGTCCTCTCGCGATGATCATCGGTGGATTAATGGCTGACTATATTTTTGAACCTGCGATGCAGTCTGACGGGGCATTAGCGCCTGTTTTCGGAGGATTGGTCGGGACAGGTGATGGCGCAGGGATGGGTTTGATGTTTGTGTTCATCGGCATTTCAACCGCGCTGATTGGTATTGTGAGTTATAGTATGCCGATTGTGCGGGATGTTGAGCGTATTGTGCCTGATTTTGATCCGGCGCTGGTGGAGCAAGGTTAAGGGAAGAAAAAGTCTTTTAGCGCCTTCTCAATTCTGTATTGCCTCAATAACTTACGGGCAAGCGAAAACAGATGTGAATAATTGTCTTATGGGGCATGGCACGCCATGCCACTACATCGTCTACATCTGAAATCATTCTTCAGCAATATACTGCATCTTAAGACATTTTTGCCTGAACCTCTGCGATTAGCACCTGAATCGCATCGACAGCTTCATCCGGCACTCTAATCTGGTGCTTTATTTTGTGTTTCGAGTATTCAATTTCCATTTGTTGCCCGTTGCGGATGCTTTTCAATTCGATTTTTTGCAGGAGTGCGATATGGTAGCGCTTTGTATCCCCTCTTCCATGCAAAATAAATATCTCCAGCACACGACCATCAAAACTGACAATATCTTGATCCATGATGACTTCGTTCATTTTGTCCCCTTTTATGTCTCTATGACGTTTATACTAAATGCAATGCCAACCCGCAAGTGCCACCACCCGAGCAGAATGAGCATCTCCAGAGTTGAATAGCAGGATTTATTTCCCGAGGCTGGCGACAAGTAATTCTAAGGCGAGGCGGGGTTTCATTTTGCCTGTTTTCATATCGACATCGTATTGTTGGACACGACGATAAATTGAGTCGAGTTGTTCTAATGAAAAGCGGCGGCATTGTACAGCTAATTTTCCTGCGGGATAGGGATGAATGCCTAATATCTTTGCGATTGCGTTTTTGTCAGATGTGCCACCGTTGTCAATATGTTCACGGGTGAGCAATAGCAAGCGGAATTGCCGGGTAATAAGGGCGAACAGGCGAAAACCGGGGTCGGATGGGTCTTGATCGAGTACCTGATTCATGAGTGAGAGTGCAACCCGTCCATTACCTGTTGCAAGAGCGTCGACCATATCAAAAACATTGGCTTCGGCAACATAAGGTGTGAGAAGCGCAACATCGTCTTCATTTATAGGGCGCTCATCATTGACGTAGCTGACCAGTTTGACCAGTTCATTATCAGTGCGGCGTAAATCATTGCCTGTGACCGATGCCAGTGCGACTGCCGCCCGTGAGTCCATCTGTGATTTATATTCATTTTCGACACGGTGCATAATCCACTGTGTTGTGTCTTTGGGGGCAGAAAATTCGCGTAGATAACCTTTATCCCCTGCCAATTTCACTATTTTGAGATTGCTCTTCAAGCTCTCACGTTCGACCAGTACCAGCCGGGCATGAGCAGGAAGAGTGGGAATTGTTTCGATGAGGGTATCGAGTTGCTTTTTGCCATGCGCGGTTTTCATTAAAGCAGTGACGAGTCCTTTAACGATGACCAGGCGTTTATCTGCCAGGAAGGGAAAAGACTTCACGTCGTTGATAATTTTCGCGACTTCTGTATTTTCGCCGTCGTATTCGGAGATGTTCATATCCGCGTTAGCACCATCCCCCATGCTGCTACGAATTTGATTGACGGCTTCCTGTATTGACATGTCGTCGTCACCGTGAAAAAGATAGAATGTGGGGCTATCTGCCATAGTCAATTAACTCGCTTTGTTTGGATTTTCTCATTATTTTTTGCATACGAACATAGCGCAAACAGGTTGGATAATTGTTACAAAATTAATGCTTAATGTAGCCACAATGTCCTATTGTGTTCCCGGATTGTTTTTCTTGACAGGCGTTGTAAAGAAATATTTACAGCTTACGCAAAACATTACTTTAACAATTCCCTTACAATCAAAACAAACCTGATTCTCACAAAATTATCACAGATTAGCGCGTCATGATATTATGGACAACGATAGGTTTACTGCGAAATGGTAGCTTCATTTCTCCGCGTTTGATGCGAACAATTTCCATTTCTCCGGGGTCGCCTTCGGTGGTGATATGTTCCTGAACAACCATCCCGATGGGGGTCGAATAGAGAGCAGCAAGCATCATAAAAATCATCACAAAAGGAAAGCGTTCCCAGGCGCGTTTGCGGTCTGTTCCGGCAAAACCCAGTGCAGCGATTCCGGTTGTTAAAACGCCCGCCGTTACTAGATTTGTGCCACAATTAGGATGAATTGCAAGCTGTTTTTGACCGCGTTTGAGACGGGATAAAGCCTCATTTGCAGCCGCTTCAATTTTAGTTGTTGGCACGTCTCCCATGACGACAAATCCCCCGAAGGATGCTCTGCCGGACAGGATATAATTTTGCCGATTCAGCATATGAATCGTGGCGTGTTCGAAGGCATGATTGCGACGCACGCGCTTGATAACGGGGAATTCCAGTAAGGGGCGTAATAATATAGCAAGCCCTTTAACGATGCTCATTTAATATCCTCTGATTTTACAAGCAATCTAATTTTAATTATACTATTTAAAAACAAAAAATACTGTACGCAGGTGAATTTAATGTAATAAATCGTCATTTATACCGGATAAGAAGCATTAACAACACAACAAAACCCAAACAAAACCGTGTTGCAAAATTGTTATATCTAGCATATATTTACGGTATAGAGATGGGGATAGAATCAGTTGCACACCTCTTTGCAAAATGTTCTATCATAAAATTCAGAATAAGCATATACAGGGCTTTGTCTTATGATTAAGGGCGTAGCAAATCAACGCTTAAATTATAGCTATTTAATAGTGGCATTACTTGCCTTATTCCTTCTTGTTGTTGCTCCGGTAACAACAACTGCTCAAGGTGATTCAGATGGCGATGGTTACGCCGACTCGAATGATGCCTGCCCTTCACAGGGAAATGAAGGCGGTCTGGGCGTGGATAACTCCGGTTGTCCTTATTATGACTCAGATTGGGACGGTTACTATGACCGGAATGATAGTTGTCCGGGGCAAGCCAATGAATATGGCTACGGTGTTGATAGTAGCGGTTGCCCTGTGACAGGACCGGGCGGTACAGATGTTCCACCACCGTCACAAACTGATGAACCCGATAATGATACCTCAGATTCACCTGCTGATACAACTGAAGAGCCAGGTGGCGATGTTCGCAGCAATAGTAATAATAACACCAACAATAACACAAACAGTTCTCCTCCGTATGGAACAGAAGACCCGTACAGTACAGACGAGCCTTATAACACACAGGAACCGGACTATGATTCGCCGCGTGATGGTCAACGTGACGCTGATGGTGATACGATACCGGACAGTGAAGACGCATGTCCCTGGCAAGCTGCTGAAGGTGGCTTAGGTATTGATGAGACCGGATGCCCGTACTATGACACCGACGGTGATGGTTTCCTGGATCGTGACGATGCTTGCCCCTGGGGTGGTAATGAAGGCGGCTTAGGTGTTGACGAAATTGGTTGCCCGTACTATGACGCTGACTGGGATGGCTTCTATGATCGTGATGATGCTTGCCCCTGGCGTGCGAATGAATACGGCTTTGGTGTAGACTTCAGAGGTTGCCCCTGTGAAGAAGAAGGTTGTGGTGACATTGATGAAGACGGTATCAATGATGTTGACGATAACTGTGTTCTGACACCGAATCCTGACCAGAGCGATGTTGATAACGACGGTCAAGGTGATGTCTGTGACGATGACATCGACAACGACGGTTTACTCAACGCGAATGACAACTGCCCTGCTGTGCATAATGTCGGGCAAGAAGACCTTGATAATGATGGTCAAGGCGACGCCTGTGACGATGACATTGATGGGGATAATGTTCTCAACAGCGATGATAACTGTGTCCTGACAGCCAACACTGACCAGAGCGACATTGACAATGATACTGTCGGTGATGTCTGCGACGATGACATGGACAATGATGGTGTTACCAACGGCGATGATAACTGTGTCACCGTAGTTAACACTGACCAGAGCGATATTGACAACGACGGTCTGGGCGATGCCTGTGACGATGACATGGACGATGACGGTGTCCTCAACAATAACGATAACTGTGTTACGACGCCGAATAACGACCAGAGTGACATTGATAACGATACTGTCGGCGATGCCTGTGATGATGACATGGATAACGACACTGTTGCTAACGGCGATGATAACTGTGTCACCGTAGTTAACACTGACCAGAGCGATATTGACAACGATGGTCAGGGCGATGTCTGTGATGATGACATGGACGATGACGGTGTCCTCAATAATGCTGATAACTGTGTTACGACGCCGAATAACGACCAGAGCGATATTGATAATGATGGTCAGGGCGATGTCTGTGACGATGACATGGATGATGACGGTGTCCTCAATAATGCTGACAACTGTGTCACGACGCCGAATAATGACCAGGCTGACCTGGATAATGATGGTATCGGGGATGTTTGTGACGATGACATCGACGGCGATGATGTCCTCAACAACGATGATAACTGTGTAACGACAGCGAACAACGACCAGGCTGATTTTGATAGCGATGGTATCGGTGATGCCTGTGACCCTGATATTGACAACGATGGCAGTTTGAATGAACCGGATTGTGAACCTTATAATCCTGATGTTTACCCGGAAGCAGAAGAAATCTCATACAATGATATTGATGAAAATTGTGATGGTTTCGATGTTGCTCTCGAAGGTGGTGATATTCAGGTCGTACTGGTCTGGTCATTGGAATCCGATATGGATGTACGGGTAACTGACCCTGAAGGCAATACTGTATACTTCGGGAACACCAGTGTTCCAAGCGGTGGTACGCTCCAGTTTGATGATGGTGTCTTCTGCTCCGCACCAACAGGCAGCCGTTATGTCGAAAACATCTACTGGCCTCTGGAAACAGCGCCGGAAGGTACATACACTGTTACTGTTGACCGATTTACACCCTGTGTTGCACAGGCGCCAACATGGACTGTGGTTGTCCGGGTTGATGGTGTGGTTGTAGAATCAATCACGCAGACAAGTGTCGGGGATACCTTCACATTCGAGTATCCAGCACCATAACAAGGACACATAATTAACATTCTCAAAAGTCTCTGGCAGTAGTTGTCAGGGGCTTTTTTGTTTCAAAATTTCTGTAAAGATAAAGAAAGAATATGGCAGGTTATTAACGTTTCCAGAACGTATATCAAACCTCAATGAGATACGTTACGATTATACTTGCTTATTCCACACAATGACTTATTATTAAAGAGTAAGAGTTGGGGATAGAATCATATGCGTCTTTCCACGTATTGTGAATTCCATCAAAACACAAATTAATACAGGAGTTTATTATGCAGAAATCTTTCCGCCGCACAGGTCTGATTGCACCATTCTTACTGGTTGCAATGTTTGTTGCTTTCTTTGCACTGGCATCCCAAACGTCATTTGCACAGAGTGACGCAGACGGGGATGGTTTCCCTGATGCCAGCGATAGTTGTCCCGGTCGCGGGAATGAAGGTGGCTTAGGAGTCGATGAAAACGGATGTCCGTATTATGATGCGGATTGGGATGGCGTTTATGATCGTAATGATGCCTGCCCGGGTCAAGCCAATGAATATGGTTTCGGTATTGGTAGTGATGGTTGTCCATTAACTACTCCGCCAGCAGATAATAATCCTGATAATCCTCCAACAAATGATGATAATCCTAATAACCCTCCACCGGAAACTACGGGTGAAGCAGAAGTCACAGGTGAACCTTCAGCAACTGAAGACCCCTGGAGCACGGAAGAACCGGATTATGGCGACCGTGATTGGGTTCGTGATGCTGATGGCGATGGTTTTCCTGATAGCGAAGACGCCTGTCCATGGCAAGGGAATGAAGGTGGCTTAGGCGTTGATGAAACTGGCTGTCCGTACTATGACACCGATTGGGACGGTTTCTATGATCGTGATGATGCCTGCCCCTGGCGTGGTAATGAAGGTGGCTTAGGCGTTGATGAAACTGGCTGTCCGTACTACGACGGTGACTGGGACGGTTTCTATGACCGTGATGATAGTTGCCCTTCACGTGCTGACGAATATGGTTATGGCATTGATGATGTTGGTTGTCCATGTGAAGACGAAGGCTGTGGCGATGATGATGGCGACGGCGTTCCGAATGACGAAGACCTTTGCGAAGGCTTTGATGACAATATTGATGTCGATGGTGATGGCATCCCCGATGATTGTGATGATGAAATCGTGATTGATAGCGATGGTGATGGTTGGGCTGACGAAGACGACTGTGCGCCGGATGATCCGGCAATCAACCCGGATGCAGAAGAAATCCCTGACAATGATGTTGACGAGAACTGCGATGGATTGCTGATTCAAATTGGCTCAGGTGATATTCAATTCACCCTGAAATGGCAAAATCTTACCGATTACGATTTGCATGTGATTGACCCGGATGGTGTACATATCTATTATGGCAACCGTACACCGGCTAATAGCGATGGTGAACTGGATATCGACGCATATCCCGCCTGTGGCAATAATGTAGATCCAGGTAATCCTGCTGTTGAAAATATTTTCTGGCCCGACGGATTAGCACCGGATGGCACATATCAGGTCTATGTTGTGCTTTACACTGAATGTGGACAGGGTCAGGGCGAATGGGAACTGACTATTCGTGTCGGTAATGAGGTTGTTCAGGTAGAGACAGGCGTTGGCAATTCAGCTACGTTTAGCATTGACCTGCCCTATGAAATTGTCGTTCCAAATCCCTGATTCTCAGGAATAGTTGTATAAGACAGGAAACCTTCCTCCGATGAGGGAGGTTTTTTTATTTTTGTGGATTTTTTCATGGGATGATAACGTGCCATATACGACAATTTCAGTTAAAATGAGACTGTTATGTCTGTACAATCAAGGATGATACTATGCCAAAGCTCTTACGAGCCGTGCTTCTACTAATTTTATTAATGACATTTTCTATTCCGGCGCTGGCAGATAACGGTGCGCTTGACGATTTTCAGCAGGATGAATCTGACGCTGCTATTGTGCGGGTCATACCCGATGAAGCAAGTGTTGGTAGTGACCATGTGATTCTGATTACCGGTCTGCTTGAAGACGAGCAAGTTGAAGTTCGGATTATCTTTGAAGAAACGGACACGATAGTCTATCGAACGACAGAAACTGCCAATGACAGAGGCATTGTTGAAGTAGATATCTTCACAGAGGGCGACGATATACCCGGTGAGTATCGGATTGAAGTGGTAAATGGTAGCGACGATGTGATCGGGACGGCTTCTTTAACCATTCTGGAAGCCGAAGTGTTTGAGCCAGAGGTTACGGTTGAACCACTGGAAGCAGAAGCCGGGGCAATCTTTACGGTTGAAATTACAGATATTCGTCCGTTTGCGATTCTGGAAGTCATCATTGATGATGAATCCGGTCAAGAGATTTTTTCACAGCGTGCGCGGGCAACGGTTGATGGCGTGGCTGTGATTGACTATACCAGTGACCTGAATTCCACAGGTATTCTCTCACTGCGCGTTGTCGAAAGCGAAACGACTATTATTTTCGAAGCAGAAATTACAGTGCTGGAACAGGATTTCCCGGCGAGGGTTGCTATTGACCCTGTCGATGCGCTACCGGGTGATACTGTTTTTGTGACCTTGAGTGGTCTGGACGCTGAAACTGCGGTGATAATCGAAGTCATCATTGATGATGTTGTCATCGACACGATTGAAGAAAGCGCCAATGTAAGTGGACTGGTCATTTTCCCTTATGATTTTGCAGAGGATGCGGCTTTAGGTCGCTATCAATTCCGTGTTTACCAGAATGATGAACAGGTTGGCTTTGAGACCTATGTTCTTGATATTCAGCCTGTCAGTGTTAGCGTCACCCCTGCTGTCGGGACAGTTGGCACAATTTTCTCTATGACTGTCAGTGATTTACGTGCAGGTGAAGACGTTACTGTTGAATTCAGTTTTGATAATACTGTTGTACAAACTCTGACATCAAGCGCTGATGCAGACGGTGTTGCTCGATTTGGATTAGGGCAACGACTTGAGCTTGAAATTGGTGTTTACAGAGTCACGGTCTATCGCGCAGGTCGGGAGGTTTACTCACAAACCGTCGAAATTGCCGAAGAACGCCCGGAAACTATCTCCAGCATTAATCCCGACGATGTGGCGATCAGTGTGAGCCCTGAAAGCGGTCCCGTTCCGACAACCTATACGCTTGTTATCGAAGGTGTTCCTGCTGATACCGATTTGACACTGTTCATCCTCTTTAACGGACAATCCATCCTCTCGATATCGGGCACGACTGATGCAGATGGTTTCTATACGACACAGATTACCAGTGAAGACAGTGACCCGCCCGGCGTTTATACGCTGGAAGTACGGGCAGAAGGCAGTGTGATCGGCAGTGTTGATTTTGAAATTGCCGATGAAACATCCGATACAGATGATGATGAACCTGTCGAAACAGTCGAAGGCGATGCCGCTATCTCAATTGACCCTGAAACAGTGGTACAGGGTGAGCGGGTTGAAATTATTGTCAGCAATTTAACGCCGGAAGAGACAGTCACAATTGATGTGCTCTTCGATGGTGATGTGGTCTATAGCACGGAAAGCACTGCTGATGCGAGTGGTGCAACTGCGATTGCGCTGCGTGCCTCCGATGATGATGAGACAGGTGATTATGAGGTACAGGTCAGCCGTGATGGTGATGTGATTGCAAACGATAGTTTTGAGATTGTCGATGATGCGGGTGATGTTGATTCTGCCAGTTTGACTGTGTCACCGGAGGCTGCTCCGCAGGGTGAAGAATTCGTGATTACAGTCAGTGGTCTTGAAGCAGGTGAAAGTGCGGAAGTCACTGTGTCACTGGATGGCGATGTGGTCTATGAGACAGAACGCGATGCCAATAGTCAGGGTACATTCACGATTGTTCTCAATTCAGATGGTTCGGATGAAACAGGCGATTATGAGGTCACGGTTGTTCGTGAAAATGGTGATGAACTTGACGCCACGCTAACGATTACAGACGGCGATGCTCCGGTATCCGATGATGAACCTGCTGGAGACCCCGAAATTTCCGTTGATCCTGAAGAAGGTGAAATCGGGACAAACCATGTTGTGACCGTCACCGGGCTTGTACCGGAATCCGACTTCATCTTCATTATTACTTATGATGGTGAAGTGGTCTACGAAGTCGAACGTAGCGCCGATGAAGATGGCAATTTCTCGACGGTGGTGGTTGCCGGAGAAGGCGACCCGACAGGCGAGTACGAAATCATTATTGAACATGGTGGCGATGACCTTTCGGCAACAATTTTTGTTATCGGTGAAGATGATGAGCCAGTTGTCAACGAGGATAGTGAATTCGACCTGAGCATTGAACCGCAGGAAGTTGAGCCGCAGGAGACATTTGAGATTACTGTTACCGGGCTTAACGCAGGTGAAGGAGTCATCATTGAGGTTGTATTCGATGATGAAATTGTCTATGAAACCGAGCGTGATGCCAATGAAGATGGTGAAGTTACGCTGGTGCTCTCATCGGAAGAAGGCGACCCGGCAGGTATTTACACGATTGTAGTGCGTCGTGGTGATGATGTGCTCTCGGAAGATGTTCTGCTTGTTGATGATAGCCCGACTGTTGAAATTGAATCGGATGTTGTTATCACTGTTGACCCGGACAGCGCAAGAGTCGGATCGGAATATCTTTTCAGCATTTCGGGACTCGGTTCGAATGAGGAATTTGATATTGTCGTCTCTATTGATGGTGAAACAGTCTATGAAACAACCCGTACAGCCGATGCTAGCGGTTTGTTTACCATTCGTCTGGAAACAGATGATAGCGACGAAGCCGGAATCTATACGTTCAGTGTTCTGCGTGATGGCGAGGTCGTTGGTTCGGTAGACTTTGAGGTTGAAGAAGAGTTAGGCAGTGGTTCAGGTAGTGGCGATGAAGATGAAATTGAAGCTGAAAACGCTATTATCAGTTATGCAGAAGATGTGAATCTCGAATTTGATAGAAATATCTCCGTACAGAGTGTCGAATTTGCAGGACAGGCTGGTGATGTCATTTCAGTAACTGTCACCGGAGAAAACGGCATTGACACTGTTGCAACGCTCTATAGTCCTGATGGCGTTGAGCTTGCCAGTGATGATGATGGTGGTCCCGGCTTAGACCCTGAAATCGAGCGGGTTGTTCTGCCGGAATCCGGCACATATACCCTTGAAGTCAGTACTTTTGTTCAAGGCGAAACAGGCAGTGTCGTTGTCAATATCAACCGTGATGATTTGCGAACCCTGGATGAACCGCGCACAGTGCGTCTGGATTCTAAAACTGTGAGTGACATCCTCACCTATGAGGGTGAAGCGGGGGAAATCGTCAGCCTGATCATTGAGCTGGATAGTGGCAATGTCGGTTCGCTGGTTATCTCAGCAGAACAAGATGACGTGAGTTTAATGAATTACGAAACATCCGGTTTGCCAGGAATTATCATTCTCGGCTTTGTTGTACCGGAAGATGGCAATGTTGTTATCACCTTTACAGACGATGGAACAGGTAGTGCTATTTTAGATGTCAGCATCGAGAGCGAATGATGTAAGAACGATTTAGAGTATGGTTTGATGGGCAGGTCGTCTCAAAACAAATTTGATATACGCAGGGTTTTGTCAGCACCCATTTTTATGGAAGATGAGGACAAAACCCGCGATGCTGCGCGCCTCAATCTTGTTGCCCTGTTGTGTACGACCCTGACTATTCTGTATTCTATTCTGTGGGTATTCGTTCAGCCGGATTTCCTTGACCGCCTCATTTACGCTGTCATTCTCGTTATCATGTGTGCTGTCGTTCTGGTTCTCATCCATGCCGGACGGGTGAATTTTGCCCGGTATGTCTTTTTGTGTGGCTTCTGGGTGATTGTCACAGTGGTTTCTGCAACTGCGGGTGGCACACGTGCGCCGTTTTTCGCCCTGTATATCGTTATTATCATGACTTCTGTGCTATTCACAGGCTGGCGTTCGGCGCTGTTTTACGGTGGAATTACATTGATTGCCGGAATGGGAATGGTGTATGGAGCAACACAGGGTTGGATAGATGACCCTTTTGCAACACCGATGAGTGCATGGCTGACACAGGCGTCTGTCATGATATTTGTCACACTGAATGCCTATATTATTTTGAGGGATATACGAAAGGCTCTCGACAAAGCCGGGGTTGCGCTTGCTGAACGGGATGAAAAGGAAGCAGGGTTACGGGAAAGCGAAGAACGTTTCCGTTTAATTTCATCGCTTACGACCGATTATACTTATGCCAGCCAAATCGGGGAAGATGGTCAGATTGAGCATATGTTACTTGAGGGTGCATTTGAGCGCATCACAGGTTATAAACCGGAAAATTATGCAAAAATAGGCGGCTGGCATCGGTTGCTTCATCCAGATGATCGGGAAAAGGATCAACAGGATATGAAGATGCTACAGCAAAATCATCCTATCATCACTGAATTACGTATCATAAAGAAAGGTGGTGATGTGTGTCCGGTACGAATTTATGCCCAGCCTGTATGGGATGAGAAAGAAAATCGCTTAGCCGGTATCAACGGGGCAGTAAAAGACATCAGTGAAGAAAAGTCGCTTGAGAATGAACTCAAAGCCTCCAACGTGCGGCTTGAAAAGCTGGTCAAAGAGCGCACCACCGAACTCCAGGAAACCAAAGATCGGCTTGAGCTTGTTTTGAACAATACAACCAATGCGCTTGCTTTTGCAGATACAGGCGGCAATATTCTGATTGCGAATCCGGCATTTCATGAGACATTCACCCCGGAAGATAGCAACTCGATTGAATTCATCCTGTGGTCAATTGCCGATGAACAGCAGGTAGCAGTCGTAAGTGAAGCGCTGGTCAAGGCAATTTACGATAAAGAGTTCAATCGCATCGAAACACAGATACAGTCGATTGAGGGCGAGGCTAAAGATATTGACCTGATATTGATTCCGGTGACTGTGAACGATGAGGTGCAGGACAAGAGAGCCGGGGTATTGTTAAGCGGACACGACATCACGAAGATGAAAGAAATCGAACGCTTTAAAGCACGTTTTGTTGCGGATGCGGTTCATGACCTTGCGACACCTATTTCAGGCATCAGTACACGGTTGTATATGCTTAAACGCAATCCCGAACGCATCAATGACCATGTACGGGCGCTGGAAAATCAGGTGCATCATCTTCGCAGCCTCTTAGATAATTTACGGACATTGTCGCGCTTAGACCGGAATCAGCTTGAGCTTGAATTATCGGATTGCAATCTCAATGATCTGGTTCAGCGCGTATTCGATACTTATGAGCCTGTCGCAATTGAGAAACAACAGGCGCTTTCGCTGCATCTGGATAGCAATCTGCCGGAATTACAGGTTGATGAGGGTCAGATCAATCGGGTGGTGGTTAATCTGGTATCGAATGCGATTAATTACACAGAAAAAGGAAAAAGTATCCGGGTTGAAACAGACCGCGAGGATGGATTTGCGATTGTCCGTGTGATTGATGACGGTATGGGGATTGCTGAGGATGCCCTGCCCCGTGTGTTTGACCGTTTTTATCGCAGTGATAATGCGCGGTCACAGGTATCGGATGGTACAGGTTTAGGGTTGGCTATCTCGAAAGAAATCGTGGAATTGCACGGTGGACGGGTTACAGTGAGCAGTACAACAGGCAAAGGAAGCACCTTTAGTATGTATTTGCTACTGTAAGGAAGAGTATGACACCCTCCCCTACATGGATTATCTAGTCATCGTCATCTTCGGGGAATTCGAAGTCATCCGGTAACAGACCCAGCAAGTAGTTCCAGACCAGATCATGCACTTCACCGGGTTCAGCATGGCGACCCAGCCCCTTCTTTGAGAAAATTAATTCGTCGTTCACGATCACTTCAAAACGACCACCGGACGAGGGGATCATTTTCCATTCTTTTACGAAATATTCGATTTTTCTATTGGACAAGATTTCGTCCGTCAACCTGACGGCTCTCGGGGTGTAGTTTCAAGGGGTGCAATATTCAACGGAGATTGTCAATAAATCCTGTTGCATGATTTTTCCTTTCTTACGTGAATTCGGACTAAAAGTAGTTTAACATATTCATGACGCATAATCACATCATTAATTAAAGTATCATCCGGCACAATGATCATTATGTACAGAAATATGTTAAATGGTGTGCCCCATCCAATTTTTAAGGGCAAGTTTTCGTATTTGTGTTACGTTCTATAACAAAGACCTAACTATCTTAAGTCGCCAGTTTGTAATTTTTCTGTACAATCAAATTGTTGCTGAATTGAAACGGGTAAAAAACGAACATGAAGGACATCATTCAAAGCGTATTTCACGAATATACCCGCCTGCGCTTAAACGGGCTTGAGGCGGCGGAGGCTGTGCGTACATTGCACCCGCATCTGGAAGATTTCGACCAGAATATGCGCGACGAACTGGCGCGAAATATGCGGGCATGGGAGAATCAGCGTACTGAAAAAATCACATTTGATGACCGCAAAAAATTGGCAAAAGCAGCCGAAGCACGGGATGCGGCAGATACAATTAAATGTCCCAACTGCGGGAGACAGAATGTTGCAAAAGAGAGTATCTGTTATTCCTGCGGGTCATTATTGAACCCGGTCAATGCAAATGCAACCGATATTCTACCGCCACAGACCGGAGAACTTGCTATTGATGATGCGCGATACAGGCAGACTTATTTGCTGCTGTTGATGCCGGATGATGGCGATGACGCATTTACATTACGTCCGCAGATGAGTACGACAGGTCTCACACTGGGGCGTGGAAACGAGGCATCCGATGAGGTTGATGTTGATCTGGAACGGGTTGGCGCGAGTAAACATGGTGTCTCACGGATTCATGCTATCATCATGTTCGATGAAATCCCGGAAACCCTCTCGGTGGTTGATACCGGGAGCACCAACGGTTCATTCATCAACGGTCAGAAATTACACCCGAATGAACGGCGTACATTACGGCATGGCGATCGCCTTCGATTAGGTCGCTTAGGTTTTCAGGTGATATACAAAGACGATGCAAGCTAAGTAGTAAACGACCAAGTTAATTTTGAGCATATTTTTCGGCAGATGGAATGTATTCCATCCCTACACACACCCTGATTTTATAGGTGCTTCGTAGGGTTGAGATATATCCTATCAATAACTCAACAACTTTTCTGGTCAAGTAGCAGGTTGCATCTATTACATTATATTAAGTTGTGATTAAATTAACTAACTTATAATTTAAGCAACTCTCTAAATTGAATCCTATGCAACAAATCGCATACTACCATATATCATGATTACAATTCGACCTTTCACACGTGGCGGAAACAATGGTTACGATTGAGACTTTGTTTGAAAAATACATTGATTTACGCTTACGCGGTCAGGATATTGAAGCCGTTTATTCTGAGATGCGGGATGAGGTCGTTAATAACTTAAGCCGCGAAGAACGCAATACCCTGGCAACACAGTGTGACAAATGGGAAAAAGACCGGACACAACCGGATTTGTCCTTTATTCAACGTGAGGCGCTTAAACGTGCTCAATTGACTAATATCACCCTGAAAATCACCTTTTGCCCTGCCTGTGATACACCGAACGCAGAAGGGTTCACCCGGTGTCAGGTCTGCGATGAACCACTGGCAGTTTCCCATGTTAAGAAAAAAGGAACAACCGGGATTGTCGGGCAAAAAGGGGCAACATTCGAGCGCGAGAATAAGCTCATCCTCAAAGTAGTCGCCTCAAATGATCGACTTGTATTGCAGCCGCAAATTAGTCCTACAGGAATAACACTCGGGCGCAAGACAGATAGAGCAAGCTGTGATGTGGATTTAAATCCATTCGGGGGCGGTGATTACGGGGTGTCCCGTATACATGCGATCATCCGTTTTGAACGTGCGCTCAATCGACTGGTGATTGTCGATAATGGCAGTACGAATGGCACGTTTCTCAATGGCGTGCGGATTGCCTCGAACATGGATTCTGTAATTTCCGATGGTGATGAACTCAAACTGGCGCGGATGATCTTCCGGGTGAAGTTCAAATAGAAAAGAGATTCCGTTGCGGGAATCTCTCTAATGCTTCGATTTAATAGCCGGGTGGATCACTTGCCGGGAAGGATTCATCGGATGCCTGTGTCACTTTGTCACGTTCACCGCTAATGATGTCCCAGCGATCAAAGATTGAATCGACATGTGCTGCCATAATCATATCGTTGAGATGCAAGCCGTTTAATTCATGGCTGTTACAAATGACTTCCACATCCGTCCCCTTCAATTGAATTGAGGGTATGGTGTGCATTTCTTCAGCAAGTTCTTTGATTTCGCCGATATACCGACGGGCTTTATCGGCATCATTGAATTTCAAGACACGTTTGATGAAGTAGCCGTGCGAATCATCGAAATACAGTTCCCAATTGGGGAGACGTTCGAGGTGTTCTGCGACCTCGCCTAATTTCAGAATATCTTCCGGTGTAACAGGGTTAACAAGCGTGTGATCCAGGTAATCCATATCCATAATCGCTCCTTCCTTTCATTACAACCAGGATAACAAGCGCATCTTAGATTTTTGTATGTATAGGAAATTTCTCAGGAACTATTCAAGTCGCATATACAAATCTAATTTTCGAAAAGCCTGCGCTCCGGTGTTAAAATACCTGTCGTATTTGCGCTTGCTTTAACAAAGGACAAGTTATTTCTTATGGTTCGTGTTGCTGCGCTCCAATTTGCTACCGGAACGGATATTCAAGAGAATTTACAGACCTGCTTGAGAATGATTGACAATGCCGCACAGCAGAATGTTCAGTTGATGGTGTTGCCTGAGTTTTGTAATCATCTCTCATGGTACGGGAATTATGATGAGGCGTATGAAGTCGCTGTTGAAGAAGATGGGGAATTTTTAGCGGCGATTGCGGATAAAGCCAGGGAGCATCAAGCACATATTGTCATCAATTGCTCGATGAAACGCCCTGACAGGAAAATTACTGTTACCAGTGTGATGTTCGATGATAGCGGGCAAAAAATCGCTGTTGTCGATAAGCAAACGCTGATGGGGAATGAAAATAACTTCTTCATGCGGGCGACAGAAGCCTCGCCTGTGTTTGAGACAGTGCCAGGCAAAATCGGCATTTATATTTGCCGCGATGGAGTCACAATGGAAACGCCGCGTTCACTCGCGTTGCAGGGCGCAGAGATTTTCTGCCATAGTTTGAACTCCTTTGCGATTGATGAAGCCAGTTTGCATGTACCATCGCGTGCGATTGAAAACCGTGTCTTTGTGATTTCTTCAAATAAAGTGGGATCATTGATTCCGGTAGATGTGCTGGATATGGTCAGTGAAAAATTAGGTGTGGCAAAAGAACATCTCTATGGCGCGGGTGAAAGTCAGATTATCTCCCCTACCGGAGACGTTCTCGCACAGGCAAATCGTACAGATGAAGCCGTCGTTGTTGCGGATATTGATATAAGGCTGTCCCATGATAAAACGTGGGCAGATGGGAATGATATTTTCAAGTATCGACGACCGGAACTCTATCGAGAGATTGCTCATGAGCCGCAGAAAATTAAGCTACCGGATGCAACAGAAAAAATGAGGGTGGCTGTCTATCAACCACAGATTAATGCTGGTGATTACTTCAATGCTGTCTTAGATGATGTGGCTAAATATATCCAACAGGCAATTGCGGAAAAAGTCGAATTACTGGTTTTGTCAGATTTATTTTGCTTCGAATCGACTACTATCAGCGATGTGGAAAGCGCTATTGAACAATCGCAACTTGCTATCCAGAAAATTCAGAGCGCCTGTGCGGGGTCAGCACTGATTGTTTGCACAGGATTGATTGAATCGGGGAATTATCACAACGGGGTTTTTATTTCAGAAGATGGGGTGATATTCCGGCAGGCACAATTGCACTATGCAGAGGGATTTGATTGGTTGACTACAGGGAATTCAATTGAAACGATTGACCTGCCACAGGGGCGATTCGCTATGCTTGTCGGGCATGATAGCCGTTATCCTGAACTTGCCAGAGTGATGGCAATTCGTGGGGTTGATGTGATTGCGATTCCTTTTGATCTGACCGAAAAAACCGAACTCACGCATGGACTGGTTGACCGTTCAGCAGAAAATCGCGTGTGCATCGTGGCGGCAAGTCGTCCGAAAGCATTCGGCGGCAGTTTGATTATCACGCAGTGGAAAGATTTTCAGATTTTCACAAAATGGGAAGCACGGCAATTCGATGGCACGATTAATCAACCGATTGTGACTTATGCGGAAACAGGCACCTCACTGACTATCGGGGAGATTCACCCGGAAACATCGCGTCGAAAAGTGATGTCGCAACAAACAGACCTCGTAATGGGGCGTCCCTGGTATCTGGCGGATGTTATCACGCGGGAAGTGGAATAGTTAATGCAATTCGTTTCGGGTTCTCATGCTAAGATGTGTTCTATGGCACAAACACATTATTTCTAACAAGCTGGAGATGTAATCTTGAAACAATTGTTATATGTATTCTGTTTTCTGTTGCTGATTTCACCTGTATTTGCACAGGAAGCAGATGAAGAACTCACAGAATTACTGGAAGAATATCTTTATGATGATGAGCCAGGTGTTGTCATTTATGCAGCATATGATGGTGAGGCATGGGTCGCCCGATACGGGCTGGCAAACCTCGACACCGGGGAAGAAATTGCAATAGATGATTTGTTCCGTATTGCCAGCGTCACTAAACCACTTGTTGCTACTGTCGTATTGCAACTGGTAGATGAAGGCGAGATTGGACTTGATGACCCTATTGCCGATTACCTCCCGGCTAATATCGTTGATGAGATTGAAAATGCAAATGAAGCAACCGTTCGTCAAATGCTCCAGATGACAAGTGGTATTTTTGATTACACAGAAAGCGATGATTTTTTTGACGCTGTTGAAGATGATCCGAATTATATGTGGACAGCAGAAGAAGTGCTTGAATTTGCTTATGGCGAAGAGCCTTACTCCGGCGCGGGTGACGATTACTATTATAGCAATACGAACTATATCTTAGCGCAGTTAATCATTGAATCTGTGACAGGAAATAGTCTGGCAGATGAGCTGGATTCCCGTATTTTTGAGACTGCCGGAATGGATTCCTGCTATCTGGAGACAGCAGAGCGCTTTGCAGAGGGTATCGTGCGCGGTTATCAATGGGGGGATGATGACGACTATGAAGACATCACTGAAATCAGTGATGGTACAGGATTAGGCGATGGTGGTGTTATTTGTTCAGCAGAAGACCTCGCAAAATTCTTGCCTGCACTGATGGATGGGGAGTATCTTGAAGATGATACACTTGAAGAAATGCTCGATACAGTTAGTGATGGTGAGGGTGGCGAATACGGCTTAGGGATTGGCTACGATGATACTGAATACGGAATGATGCTTAGTCATGATGGTGCGAGTAGTGGTTTTCAATCGGTTATGGCGTACATCCCGGATGAAGATATTGTCGTGGTTATTCTGACGAATGACTTTGATTCCGAAATTATGGAAGACCTGACTTATGATGTTCTGGATTTTATGTGGGAAGATTAAATCTTTATCCACAAATTCGATTTTCAGATGGTCGTGCTGATGCAGTTTTATAATTATCCATTACGGAGAAAATAACCCTACCCTAACCGCCAGTGAGGAGGGAACTGATTCTCCCCTGCTTTTCAGAGTGATGTCATGTCAACAGAGCAGACTTAATTTCCGTATTAGTTTCATATAGAGTGTTAGCCATAGGGGGCACACCGACGGTATGCCCCTGCGTATTTTATGTTAATTAGACGACGATGTTCACTTTAGGTTCGCGACCACGTCCCGGTATGAAGATGACACGGCGTGGTTCGTTCCCATTGAGGGCATCTTTTGCGGCGTCACTGGCTAATGCTTTCTCTTTCGCAGCATCTTCCGCGATTTCCGGCGATACCATGATGTTCTCACGGGGTTTGCCGTTAATCATGATGACCAGTGCAATTTCGTCTTCTTTTGCTTTTTCGGCATCGTATTCAGGGAATGGTTGTGTATGTACACTGTATTCCCAGCCCATCTGTTCCCACAGTTCTTCTGCGATGTGGGGTGTGATAGGCGCCATCAGACGTAACATGATGCTCATAACTTCTTCGAAGCGTTCCTGACTGATACCCGCATTGATTGCTGATTTAACTTCATTGCGTAATTCCATCAGGTTGGCAACGGCGCTATTGAACTTAAAGTTCTCGACGTTCGCGTCAAAGGCAGCAATTGTTTGATGGGCTTTGCGCTCTACAGACCGTTCCGCATCGACATTAGCTTCGCCGGAAACGCCGTTTTGAACAAAATTCCAGACATCGTTCAACCAGCGAATCACACCTACTGCCTGATCTTCGTTCCAGGGTCCCCCTTTTTCCCATTCGAAGCCCTGCATCAGATAGCCGCGCACAACATCCGAGCCGTATTTCTGTACCAGTTCATCGGGATTGACAACATTGCCCTTTGATTTGGACATGCGCTGAATTTCCAGATGATGTTTCAACTGATTGACATTGTTGCGTCCCTTGATAGATGGGATTTCTATCGTACCGTGTTGCGGTACTTCGACCAGTTGCATATCTTCGCCAATCCACAGGCTGTTCTCGACACGCTTCATCAATTCACCTTCAAAGACAGCGACACCCATCGGAATCTGTGGTTTTTCACCATTTTCGATGACTTCAACGTGGTCGGCAATCAATTTTTCGCCATCCATCTGTCCGAATGCGATTATCATATCGCCAGGACGTTCCGCGCCCAGCACCTGTCCCTGATTGCGCAATTGCATATAGGGTTCATCGAAGATGCCGTCTACATCGCGTCCGTGTTCTTTTGCGATATTGATAGCGTCATCGAATACACCAATGTCACGAATTGCCTTATTAAACCAGCGTGCATACAGCAGGTGCATTGTTGCGTGTTCTGCACCACCTGTGTAGGTATCCACCGGCAACCAGTATGCGGCTTCTTCAGCATCGAAGGCAGCTTCATCGTTATGGGGTGACAGATAGCGCAGGTGATACCATGATGAACACATGAAGGTATCCAGTGTGTCGGTTTCGCGCTGTGCCGGATTACCGTCACTATCAACGGTGTTCAGGAATGGTTCGTGATAGGTCAACGGACTGCGACCTGTGGGCATGAAATCCACATTTTTTGGTAATTCAACAGGTAAATCTGCTGTATCAACCAATTCGACCGTGCCATCTTCACGGTGAATTACCGGGATCGGGCTGCCCCAATAGCGTTGACGACCAATAACCCAATCATTCAGGCGATAATTGACATTTTCTTCACCGATGCCTTTTTCTTCCAGGTAATCAATTGCCGCCGCAATCGCAGGGGATTTACGACCTTTTTCACCGTTATGGACTGCTCCATCAATAGGACCACTGTTGACCATCGTACCAGGTCCGGCGTAAGCCTCTTCCATTTCATCGGGATCCGGGATTTCATCGGCATCATCCGGTTTGACGACAGCGACTATATCCAGACCGAATTTACGCGCAAATTCAAAGTCACGTTGATCACCATAAGGCACAGCCATAATTGCACCTGTCCCGTAGCTAATCATGACGTAATCGGCAATCCAGATGGGGATTTTTGCCCCGTTGACCGGATTGATAGCATAAGCCCCTGTTGGCACGCCTGTTTTCTCGCGGTCTTCTGCCATACGCTCGATTTCTGTCTGGCGCGATGCCTGTTCCTGATAGTCTTTAATTGCCTGTGCCTGCGCCTCAGTGGTGATTTTGTCCAATAAAGCATGTTCCGGCGCTAAGACCATGAAGGTTGCACCCCACAGAGTATCAGGACGGGTTGTAAAGACTGTGATCGATTCACCTTTGTGTCCATCAATATTGAATGTGATTTGTGCGCCTTCGCTGCGACCTATCCAATTGGTTTGCATGATTCGGATGGGGTCGGGCCAGTCGATTTTTTCGAAGTCCAGCATCTCATCAGCATATGCCTTATAGCGAAAGAACCACTGTGTCATCAGTTTCTGGATGACGGGTTGCCCCAGACGTTCATCTTTACCATCAATGACCTGTGCATTTGCCAGTACGGTTTGCAGTGCTTCAGACCAATTCAGCATAGCTTCACCACGATAGGCTAAGCCATTTTCATGGAAAATTTTGAAGAACCATTGTGACCATTTGTAGTATTCCGGTGTGCAGGAAATGGCTTCGCGTTCCCAATCGAACATCGTACCCATCGTTTTCATCTGTTCGCGCATCCGCTCGATATTTTTCTCTGTCCATTCGCCAGGATCAATGTTGCGGCTGATTGCTGCCTGTTCTGCTGGCAGACCAAACGCATCAAATCCCATCGGGAACAGGACGTTGTAACCCTTCATCCGCATGTAACGGGCGCGTGCATCCGAGGGGGTCATTGCAAACCAGTGTCCGATGTGCAAATCGCCCGAGGGATAGGGTAACATCGTCAGTGCGTAGTGCTTGGGCTTATCCCAATCAACCTCACTGCGGTACAGATTGGTTTCTGCCCATTTGTCCTGCCATTTTTGTTCAATGGACTGTGGATTATATTCAGTCATGTTGTGTGTTTCTCTCCGTGTTGTGGATTGTGTATTTCTAATAGTGTCCAGAGCTTTTCAACCCCTATCCCCCCGCCCTTTCCCCATTAACGCTCGTTCCTCGCTCCCGAGTCGCAGGCTATGGAGAAAGGGAGCTTTCAGGTTCTTGTTTTATATAGACGCAAGAGAAAAAGAAGTTGTATTTCTGATTACCGGACTACGTAAATTAAATCAATCATATCAGCGCAGGAGTATACCATGCTGATAGCGTGTTGTCGGTTATGTTTTTGAGGAATTCGAAGGGAGGGTCACGGCATAGGGTGACTACATAAGGAAAGAGCGGGCGACCACCGCACCCTGCGGATATGTCATTGTAGTTGTCATGATGCTGACTCCGCGTTCGTTAACAGATACCATTACGATACCCGTTTTTTACGCGGAGGTCAACATATCTTTAGACAACTTTAACAAAGGGTCAGAAGAGACCACCGCTTAGTCATGCCTGTTGATGGGAGACTTCCGTTTCGCTCAAAGCCAGAGGCAAGATGATATGAAAGGTTGTTCCTACACCTAACTGGCTTTCCACCGCTATAGTTCCGTTATGTCCCTCAATGATGCGTTTCACAATTGCCAGACCCAATCCAGTTCCATCCGGTCGAAGATGACGAGCTTTTTCCGAGCGATAGAAACGCTCAAAAATAGTTTTTTGATCTTGATCGGAAATGCCAATTCCGGTATCGGCAATTTCCAGAGTTGTGCTTGTATCGTCACTGTTAGAAGTGATAGTCACACAACCGCCTTCCGGTGTGTAATGGATAGCATTTTCGATGAGGTTGCGAATAGCCCGTTCGAGTTCATAAGTATCAGCGTTAATGGTGATGTGCTGTTCAGGTAAGCCGAGTTTCAGTACAATATTTTTTTCTCCCGCTACATCGCTCAACGATTTTGACACATCCTGTAATAGGTCATTCATTACGATCTGTTGGAATTTAAACTCACGCAGATGGTCAAGGCGGGTCAAATCCAGTAATTCCTGGATATAATTATCGAGAAACGTCAACTGGCGTTGAATGGTTTCGATTTTCTCCTGCCTTTTCTCTTCATCGGTGTAACGCCCGAGTAAATGGGTGCTCGTCCGAATAACTGTCATCGGGGTTCGCAAATCATGAGAAATATGACTCAGGAATTCTTTAAACGATTTCAGACGTTCATCCTGTATAGCAAGTTTTAAGCGATCTTCTTCTGCCGCCCTGAGCATGGTGATATCATGCATAATGGTAGAAAAAAATTCAACTTTGTCATTTGTATCTCTATGGGCAACGATTACCTGGGATACAGGAATCTCTTCACCATTTTGCTTGAGTAAGCGCATCTCTCCTGACCAGACACCATGTTTACTGGCGTGGGGAATTGCTTCAGTTTGTAATTTTTTGATGATTTCGGGGGGGTGATAATAATCGAGTGATGTTTGATTGATCTCAATATCTTCCGACATCTCCAGCATAGCCCGTCCGGCAGGGTTGACATAGTGTGCTGTGCCGTCCATATTCGCAATGCCAACAAAATCAGGGGTGACATCCAATATTGCCAGCAGGCGCTGTTGCTCCTGTTGTAAAATCTGGCGTTTGTTAATTTCTTCTCTTAATTGTTTATTTTGTTGTGCAAGCGCTTTTTCACTATCACGGCTGCGTTTGAGTGCCAGGTATACACTACGGCTACTCATTCCCATAAACACTGCTATTGTTGCAAGAATGGCGGTATGTGAAGCGAACAAACGTGAGGGTGTTGGAGGGGCTTCGAGATTGATTAAAAGACCGGACTGTCCGGCAACAAATAGTCCGATAGCTGTTCCAATACTTAGCAAACCAAATGATATTGCACCGCGTAAGCCTAAAAGCATCCCACCGAGTATGATGAGCAGACTAATAAATCCAAACCCGGGAGAATTGATTCCACCACTATAAGAAAAATAATAAATCATGAGCAACCAGAAAATAAAAATGAAACTAAATGAGGATATCCGTACCCATCCGGCATGACCCATGAGCAGGCAAACAAGGCAAATTCCGATACCGAGGTAATTCATCCAGAATGTTGAGCTTGTTTCAGGGGCAAAAATTGCGAGAAGAACTGTATCGAGGACTATCAATCCTATAAGGAGTATCATTATCCAGTGTATAAGACCTGCGATGCGTGTTTTTTCTTCGTTTTTAAAATGCGGAGTTGAAAGCAAACGTCGAAAATCCATAGCACTCTCCTTATTGCAGCTATAGAATCATCATAGCATAATTCTGTGATGTAATATGCAACCGTCATCAGTGTGGGGTTTATAATGCTGTTTCACTGTATCTCAGCCGCTGTTGGTCAGGCGTTTGATAAACTGTCTGATTTGTCGGCGGATTTGCTTTTGAAAACGATTTCGCTTCTGGCGATTGCGATATTTCCAGTACAATTTTTCCAGTTCATCATCATCATAATCGAGGAGTAATGCTTCGCGCAAACGGTAGCGATGCTCATAGATGTGTTTGCGGTAAATGAACTTTCCGATTGCAGTCGAACTATCCAACGTGCCGATTTTTTCACGGAGTTTCAACAAGCTGGCAACCATCTGATCCATATTATGTTCGCTATAATCGTTGAATTTATCCCCGCTCCAGACACGGTCATCACCGATATGAAATGTCAGGTGCATGTCTTTGTGTTCGCAGAAAGAATCTGCCAGCGCCAGCAAATTTGCATAAAATAGCAAGCCAATGTGAATGATGCCGATGAATGATGTGCCGAATTCGAATTGTGGATAGAGTTCACGCCGGAATACGAAGCAATCCCAGCCCTGATGCTGATTTCCGGCGAGGGCGTACATTAGAGGGATTTCGTCCGGTTGAGCATATTGATTGCTAATCGTGCGGCGGTTGATAACGAGCGCATCATGTTCTTCTAGCATTTTAGCCACGCTCACATAAAAATTCGGCATTAGCGCAATATCGACATTGGTATAGATGAAATAGTCTGCATCACTTGCTTCATACATACGATCCAGAATATCTTTCAGCAAGGGCAATTTACGCGGCACACTGAATTGAGCAATATCTAAAGCAGAGCGTGTCATATCCGGCAAAATTGTAAAACCGTCGGGCAGAATAGCATGGTCTTCGGGATATTGTGTTGTGTAGAGTTCAACCTCAACCTGCCCCTCTGCATAGACTTTTGCACGGCGCATTGTCTCAAAAGTGATTGGTTGTGCGATGAATAAATCGGATTGCGACCCGATATCGACAGGGTTGATGATATGTGCGATAGACAGCATTATATGATTTTCCAGAATTTTAATTGAACAACAATCAGGCACAAAATATACCAGATATTTTGATATACTCCCTACAGACAAATCCGTGAACTTGCCGATATTTTTCCGGTGATGATAAGCGGAATCGCTAATTGACAAAGCATAGTCATGAAATATACTTGATGTTCAAGCGTCAAATAACAAGGTTAACATTTTTTGGAAAACACTGGATCGCATTATATTTTTATCGCTTCACAACCCCGTAGCGGCTCTACCTTAATCCAATCTATCCTCAATAATCATCCTGAAATTTGCAGTCTCCCTGAACCCTGGATACTGCTTCATGCTTTATCGCCCATTTCCGCTTCAGTTGATGGTATAAAAAATCAGGTTATGGCGGATTATATCCAGAATTTTATTGCGGCGATGCCTGAAAATACCTACCAGGATGCTATCCGACAAATGAGCGCTCACTTATATGATGAAATCATAAAAGCGAATAATGCGAGCTTTTTTGTCGATAAAACCCCGCGTTACTATTTGATAGTAAAAGAAATTCGTGAGCTATTCCCGGAAGCGCTTATTATCCTCCAGATTCGCAATCCATTAGCCGCGCTGATTTCGATGGTGAAGCGTAAGGGACATCAACGAATCAATTTGATATTCAACCGCGAAGACCTGCTGGATGCACCGGGCTATCTGATCGAGGCGATGGAACGGGATGATGAGAATTTACTCGTTTTTCATTATGAAGCGCTTGTCAAAAATCCAGAAAAAGTTGCAACTGTGTATCAAACACTCGGGCTGGAGATACCGGAAAATATGGAGCAAATTAGCCCCCCTGTAGCAGAAAATGCTCCAAATCCACAGGCAGGTGATCATAAAATTCAAGGGATGACAGAGGTTGATGATTCTGCGATAGATAGCTGGCAAAAAGAACTAAAGAATCCGCAGATGTGGCGATTTGCTTACGATTATCTGAACTATCTGGGGGAAGATTGCATCACAAGGCTCGGTTATGACTATCAGGAATTGCAAGCGATTCTTGAAAAAAATAGACCGGCTATCTTCCAGGAAAAACTTACAATTCCTCTATTGTGGCTCTTCTCTTTTGAGAACACAGTAGCAGTTCGCAAGACATGGCGTTATCGTTTGAATCGATTTGCTGCACGGATTGTTAGATCGTGAGAGCATCCCGCTTTATTCGCCATTTATCTCGCTCAATCATTATTTAATGTCAGGACGTGCAAGTCCGGCACGTAACATATCGGTGTGTTCTTTACGTTGTCCCGCTGCAACAACCCGTGAATGATTGTGAGTCAGGGCAACGTCCGCTTTTTGGAATCCGACATCAAACATCATCTGTTGCAGTGCGCGGGGAGATGGTGAATACCAGTTCCAGCCACGCCTTGACTGACTTTCGCCCGTACCACCCCAGACCCGTTCAGGTCCTTCATACAAAACCATTTTGCCATTATGCAGAAGTGTCGCCGATTCAACCAGGCAAACACCTGAATCTTTAAGAGCGTTGAACATAATGCGCAACGATAATACAGGGTCTGTCACATGATAGATGACCCCCGCATAGAAAACGAGATCAAATGAATCCATGAATTCGGTCTTATCAGCCAGTTCATAAAGGGAGAGATTATGTACCTTGATCTTATCTTCGAGACCGAATGATTGACTCAAAAATTCCAGGGCATCACAATATTTACGCACTTCTTCGATGGCAACAACTTCTGCACCCATTCCTGCAAGCAGGAGACTAATCCCACCTGTCCAGGCACCAATATCCAGCACACGGAGACCTTCTACCGATTTTGGCGTCAGTTCAAAGCCATCAAAAAATTGTGTATACAGCAGTTTATGACGATCATGCATTAAGCCATCTAACTTGAATGAGCCGAAATCATGGTTATGTCCCCAATGAAACTTAATCGACAAATCACGTTGACTATCAGGGGAGCTATAATTTTCCATCTCATAATCGTTCAGTTCCAGAAATTTATTGATTTGTTCGCGGAAGCTCGCTTCATCAATGCCTACAAGATGGTCGGTTGTGTACTTCGCCATAACATCATCTAAATCGGCAAATGTTTTTGATAATTTTGGATCGGATAGTGTCCGATAATTGAGTTCTTCTTTTGCAAATGAGCGGATACGTCTTTTTAATCTGACAAGCATATTGTCCTCTTAGCTAAAATATTCATCGCTAGATATTCCGTTGATAACCCGGGTATGATACCAGTTTGAGGTAGGCAAGTGAAGATAGCGGATTAATTTACCGGATGGACAGGCATAGTCAGAAAAGCGCAAAAAATTTTATAGAACTGCAACAGATCAGCCCCGAACCTTAGATAGATTTTTCTGAAATTTTTGCCAACAATTCACCGGATACCTTCAAGACACCTGCATGATTCAGTTCTTCTGCCAGTGATTTTGCCTCCAGGAGATAGGGTTGTGCTGCCTCAAATTGATCGGTTTCAAACAGTGCCTGACCAAAATTGACGCGCACGATCATACGGGTGCGATTGAATCCCATTGCATCGGCTGTTTCGACAGCTTTTGCGTACTGAATTTTTGCCTCATCATGACGTTCCAGTTGATGCAACACATTGGCAACGGCTACATAGGACATCGGTTGAAAAATCAGGAAATCCACTTCAATACGTAAATCGAGTGATTCTTGCAGTGCGGGGAGTGCCTGTTCCAAACGATCGGTGAATTGATAGACAAATCCGATATGGCGTGTGGCATAAGATAATTCGTGCTTAAAATTATGTTTCCTGGCAAGACTCTCCGCACGCTGGAAAATTTCCAAGGCATTTTCATATGTTCCCTCAAATTGATCGCAGACACCCATGCGGAACAATGACCAGAAATAGTCTTTGGGCTGTACATTTTCGTCTAAAAGAGTGAGGCTTTCTTCAAAAAGTTTTCGTGGAGTTGTGAAATCTCTTTCCGTTGAGCCGAGTGCCTGTACACGGAGTTTGTTGGCTTTGACATTGAGGAAACGTCCGCGTTGTGAATCTGTTTGTGCGAGAGATTCCAGTTGGTCGATTGTGGCTTCGGCTTGCTGATAATCGCCTGTGTTCACCCATGCCTGTTGTGTCTGCATCGAGGCACAGGCTAGCAACAAATCTACATGTGCATCATGAGTGGCATCCCCGAAATCAAGTAAGGCTGTCCCCTGTTGTAAGAGGTTAACCGCATCATCGAGACACCCGCTATAAAAATAGGCATTTGCAATTGAAATAAGGTTATCAAAAATGGTGCTGAATTGTTCACCTGTTGACATAGTTTCGCTTTCTGTGTGAATTTTCTCCAGCTTCTAGCATACGTTGAGGATAGGCTATGAAGAAATCGTTTTAGAAAAATCGAAATCACCGCCATAGTAAGAATTTGTAATAGACTCATATACAGACATTATGTTATCATAAATGTTAAATGCGTATAAAGGGAAAGCCGTCCGCGAGGTTTGTGAGGGCATCGGCGAATAATCCCGCACAAGTCCGTGAGCCGGTCAGCAAGACATCATGAGTTATGACCTTGATTTATTCCGACCACAGGCAAATCAAAACCCGATTGTGACAATTCAACAGGTTGCATTGTTGCATGATTCAGCACGTACCCCGATTAATCAGGCAACCGCCCGTCATCTCCAGCGCGATAACCCCAATTTGCAGATAAAAACTTCGGATGATGTAATTCAGGTGATGGATGATGTTGAGGGTATTCGTGTCACGCTCTATGCTCACAGTGCGCGGGTATCGATTCCGCTCTGGTTTACCGAAGAGACGATTATTGAAATCGCCTTCCAGACAGCACGTGAATATATCCGCACCATCATCAGTCATACGGGATATAGTGTGTATGATTTGCAACTCAACCGGATTGTAAATATCGAACGCGATTTAGACGATATGATTGCAGCCTATAAACAGACGCTACGCGGGATGCAGAGTTTTCTGGGTTAGAGAGAAAATAGGTTGTCGGGTCGTCAACCCCCACCCTCTAAATAGCGTTGTCCGGTACTATATGAAGGATTTTGAGGGTTCTT
>ENA-OWNT01000362-OWNT01000362.1-seawater-metagenome-genome-assembly--contig:-NODE-362-length-114527-cov-7.809209_pt1 | contig 114527 bp, 86 predicted proteins | sample MGYA00238136_ERZ651165 | MGnify/ENA primary metagenome ERZ651165 (study PRJEB26861, sample SAMN08777766) | seawater metagenome | isolation source: coastal seawater | place: USA: Florida | collected...
GGTCGAGGCTGACCGAGCTCGTGGGCACAGCAGTCCTCCCCCTCCCGGGGGGAGGTGCCTGCGAAGCAGGCGGAGGGGGCCCCTCTCCGACCCCCGCACCAACCAGAACGAGAACGACATCACCATTCTCACACTCCTCCCCAACAGGGTGCCTGCGAAGCAGGCAGCGAGGCCCCCTACAACCCCTCATCCACCGGCCCCACCCGCGCCGACCGAATCGCCGCCCCCAGCGCCTCCTTCGACAACACCGCCGACACCCGCGCCCACGGCTCACCATCGCGCACCAGCACCATCCCCGGCAGGTGATGCACCTCCCAGTCGTGCACCAGCCCCATCGCATGCTGCGCATCCACCAGGGCCACCAACAGCCCCGGCCCGCCCACATCGACGTCCGAGAGCTCCGCCAGCAGCGCCCGCGCCCGCCGACACGCACCGCACGCGTCCGTCCCGAGCACCACCAGCGCATCCCCGCCGCGGTCCTCCAGGTCGGACAACACATCGCGCCCATCAAAGGCCCGACACTCCACCCTCATCCGTGCAGCCACCGCTCCCAGGCCGCGTGGTCGCTCACGTCCACGCCCTCTTGCCCGGCCACGTGCTGCAGCCAGCTCTGGAGGTCGGTGATGAAGTCGGTGTCCATCAGCTCCACATGCTCCAGAAGGTGCGCGTGGAGGGAAATGTAGACGAGCTTGAGCTCGGAGGCCGGGAACTGGGCGAAGCGCAACATGACGCGCGGATAACGCAGCCCCTCCACCCGTCGAGGAGCCGGGGTAGTAGGCTGGCCCACTCGGAGACCTCCCCTGTACCGTGCCCCCACCATCGGCCTCACGCTGTGCGGACTGGCCTGCGCCCCCACCAACAAGACCGGCGGCCGGCCCGACTGGCTCGCGCGCTGTCACGTGGATGGCTTCGACGTCGAGACCCTCTGCGGCACCCTCTCCGTGCCCCGCGAGCCCGGGGTGCCCGAGCCCACCGTCGACCTGCACGTCGTCGTGGTGCCCGCCGTCAAGCCCGTACCCGCCGCCGACCCCCTCGTCCTCCTCGCTGGTGGCCCCGGTCAGGCCGCCACCGAAGCCTACGGGCCTATGATGAACGCCCTCGCACGCATCCAGCAGGGCCGCGACCTCATCATGATGGACCAACGCGGCACCGGCAGCTCCGTCCCGCTCGACTGTCCCGATGTGGGTGAAGACACCCTCTCCGAGCGCTTTTCCGTCGAGGTCCCGCTGGACGAGGTCGAGGGCTGCCGCGACACCCTGCTCGCGTCTCAGCCCGACCTCACCGCCTTCTCCACCCGCCACCACACCGCCGACCTCGACGCCCTGCGCACCGCCCTCGGCGCCGATCAGTGGAACCTCTACGGCGGGTCCTACGGCACCCGGGCCGCCCTCGACTACGCCGAGACGCACCCCGCGCACGTCCGCCGGCTCATCCTCGACGGCGTCGCCCCCCGCTCCATGCCCCTGTTCGGCACGTTCGGCACCGACGGCCAGGCCGCCCTCGACGCCCTCGTGGCCGACTGCGCCGCCGACACCCAAGGCTGCGCCAAGGCCGTCCCCGACCTCTCCCAGCGGCTCGTCACCTTCCTGGCCCGCGACGACACCCCCATCGAGGTCCTCCACCCGCGCACCGGCAAGCGTGAGGCCATCCCGCTGCCCGGTCCCGTGCTCGCCGCCAGCCTGCGCAACATCCTGTATGCCCCCCAGATGGCTGCTCTGGTGCCCATCGCCATCCAGCAAGCCACCGAGCCCGAGCCCGACCTCCAGCCCTTCGTCACCCTCGCGGGTGCCGTCGGCGGCGACACCCTCGAGAGCAGCATGAGCCTCGGGATGATGCTGTCGGTTGCGTGTGCCGAAGACGTCCACCGCCTCGACGACACCCACGTAAAGGCCAGCCAGGACAGCTTCCTCGGCACCCAGCTCGTCGACGCCGCCCGCGAGTGGTGTGGCATCTGGCCCGTCGAGCCCACCCCCGAGCAGCCGCCCGTCTCCTGGGATGGCCCGGTGCTGCTGCTGTCGGGCGCCCTCGACCCCGTCACCCCACCCCGCTGGGCCGAAGAAGCCGCGCGCACGCTCCCCCAACACCACCACATGGTCGCACCCGGCGGCGGACACATCGTGCTGCCCTACGGCTGCATCCCCGAGCAGGTGCTCGGCTTCCTCGACGGCGACGGCCAGTCCCTCGACGACCCCGACTGCGCCAGCCACATCACCCGGCCGCCCTTCGTGGTCGACTTCGCAGGGCCCCCCGGATGATTCACGCCCGCACCCTCCGAAAGTCGTTCGGCGACGTGGTGGCCGTCCACGACGTCTCCTTCGAAGCCCCCGACGGCCAGATCACCGGCCTGCTCGGTCCCAACGGCGCCGGCAAGTCCACCACCATGCGCATGCTGCACGGCCTGCTGGTGCCCGACACCGGTTCCGTCACCATCGACGGCATCGACGTCGCCACCGACACCCTCGCCGCGCGCCGCACGGTGGGTGTGCTGCCCGATGCGCTGGGCCTCTACCCCCGGCTCACCGCGGTCGAGAACGTCGAGTACTACGCTGCCTTGCACGGCATGCCCGATGCCGAGGCCAAGGCCCGCATCGCCGCCCTCGTCGAGCGCCTCGACATGGGGTCCATCGCCCACCGGCGCACCGCCGGCTTCTCCCAAGGCGAGCGCATGAAGGTCGCTCTGGCCCGCGCGCTCGTCCACGCACCCCAGAACATCCTGCTCGACGAACCCACCAACGGCCTCGACGTCATGAGCACCCGTGCCGTGCGCGCCATGGTCCGCAGCCTGCGCGATGAAGGCCGCTGCGTGGTGTTTTCGAGCCACATCATGCAGGAGGTGGCCGCCCTGTGCGACCACATCGTCGTGGTGGCCCGCGGTCAGGTCGTGGCCCGCGGCACGGCCGATGAGCTCGTGGCCCGCACCGGTGCCTCCAACCTCGAAGACGCCTTCGTGGCGCTCGTGGAGCCAGACGCATGATGTCCATCTGGTGGCGCATCGTGCGCATCGTGGCCAAGAAGGAGCTGGTCGACGGCTTTCGCGACCGGCGAGCCCTGGCCTCCGCCCTCGCCTTCCCGCTGCTCAGTCCGGTGCTCGTGGCCCTCATGTTCACGGCCATCGCACAGGACCACGCCACGCCCCCGGTGCTCGAGATTCCCGTCGCCGGCGCCGAGCACGCCCCCGGGCTGGTGTCGTTCCTGGAGACCGCCGGTGCCGAGGTGGTCGACCCACCCGCCGACCCCGAGACCGCCGTGGCCATGGGCGATGTCCCGCTCGTGCTGGTCGTCGACACCGACTACACCGAGCGCTTCCGCGAAGGTCGGCCCGCACGCGTGGCCATGTGGGTGGACTCCTCGCGCAATGCCAACCGGTCCGCGGTGAAGCGCGCCACCTACCTGGTCGAAGCCTACAGCAGCCAGACCGCCCTCCAGCGCCTCGTCCTCCGCGGCGTCGACCCCCAGCTGCTGTCGCCGGTCGAGCTGGCCGAACAAGACGCCGCCGGTCCGCAACAGCGCGCCGCCAACCTCCTCGAGATGCTCGTGATGATGGCCGTCATGGCCGCATTCCTGGGCTCGATGTACCTGGCGATGGACAGCACAGCCGGCGAGCGAGAGCGCCGCAGCCTCGAGCCCCTGCTCAGCCTGCCCATCCCCCGGTCGGCGCTCGTGGTGGGCAAATTCCTGGCCGCCCTCACCTTCGGCACCCTGGGCGTCATCCTCGCCACCACCACCATGGTCGTGGCCATGGACCTCACCCCGCTCGAGCTGCTCGGCGTGCGCGTGGTTCTCACCGCTCCGGCTGCCTTCGCCCTGCTCGGAGTGCTCCTGCCGCTGGTGCCCGTGGCCGCCGCCCTCCAGCTGCTCGTCGCGAGCGGCGCCACGTCGTTCAAAGAAGCCCAGACCTGGCTGTCCATGACCCTCTTCGTGCCCATGATGCCCGGTATGATCATGACCGTCCGCCCGGTCAACCCCCAGACCTGGATGGCTGCGGTGCCCGGCCTCTCCCAGCAGGTGTTGTCGGGCAAGGTGCTCCGGGGAGATGGTCTCACCGCCGTCGACGTGGGCCTGGCCGTGGGCTCTTCGGCAGCCCTCACCGTGTTGGCCCTGGTCGCCCTGAGCGCCCTCTTCGAGCGCGAGCGCATCCTCAAGCGGGGGTAGCGGTCGGCGCGACAAGGGGGGGGACCCAGAATTCCGTGCCAAAGCGCCTCTCGTCCCTGGAAACGCGCTCAGCGCCGCAATAGCGGGCGCCCATGTCTACGTCGCTTCGTTGCCTGTCCGCCCTCGGTGTCCTCGTCGTGGTGGGGTGTTCGTCCAAAGAACCCTCCAACGCGTCGTCTTCGGGCACCACCACCGCCGATGTTCCCGTCGACGACACCGACGAACCGGCCGACACCGACGACACCGACGACCCACCCGACTCCGGCGAAGACCCCACCGACTCCGCCGACACGTCTGACAGCGGCGAGGTCACCCCCGACCCCCGCGAGGCCCTCACCCTCCTCGCACCCGCCACCGCCGAGTCGGGCCTGGTCGCCACCCCCGACATCTGCGCCCAGTGCCACAGCAACCACGATGATGCCCGCGCCATGCGGCTCAACGACAACACCGAGGTCGCCCCCTACGACCTCCAGCACGGCACCATGATGGCCAACGCCGGCCGCGACCCCCTCTTCTGGGCCGTCCTGTCCGCTGAGACCGCCGGCGCACCCGACCTCACCGCCGACGTCGAGGCCACCTGTCTGCGCTGCCACGGTCCCATGGGGGTTGCCGAGGCCGGCGGAGACCCCCTCGACCCCGCCGCCGAGCTTCGTGTCCGCGACAACCGCGAGGGCCGACTCGTCCGCGACGGTGTGTCCTGCACCACCTGCCACCGCTTCGACCCCGAGACCATCGGGGCGCCCGAGACGTGGAGCGGGCACTGGCAATACGACACCACCAACGCAATGTACGGGCCCCACCCCGACCCCCTCACCACGCCGATGGAGCACCACACCCGCTTCTCGCCGGTGGAGAGCGACCACATCCTCGAAGCCGAGCTGTGCGCCTCCTGCCACACGCTCCAGACGCCCACTGTCGTCGATGGCGCCGTGTCCGGGCACACCTTCCTCGAGCAAGCCACCTACCTCGAGTGGCGCAACTCGGGCTTCGGTCCCACCAGCCCCACGCCCCAGCCGTGCCAGACCTGCCACTTCCCCACGCAGAACCCCGACGGCACCGACACCTGGACCCGCATCGCCCGGAGCCCTCCCGGCGGCGACTTCGGCATCGAGCCCCGCATCCCCTACGGCCAGCACCTTCAGGTAGGTGCAAACGCCTACATGCTCGGCGTCATCCGCGACAACGCCGACATCCTCAACCCGCGCGCCGACACCGACACCTTCAACGCCGTCATCGAGCGCACCCGCAACATGCTGCGCACCGCGGCCACCCTCACGGTCTCCGACTCCGTCCGCCTGGGCGATGCCGTCTCCTTCACCGTCACGGTCGAGAACCTCACCGGCCACAAGCTTCCCACGGGCTACCCCGCCCGCCGCGCCTGGCTGCAGGTCTCCGTGACCGACTCTGCAGGAACGGAAGTGTTCTCCACCGGCGCCACCGACGACCGTGGACGCATCCTCGGCACCGATGGCTCCCCACTCGCCTCCGAAGCCGCGGGCGGTCCGGTCCAAGACCACCGCACGCTCATCACTTCGGGCGACGACATCGTGGTCTACCAGTCGCTCATGGCCAACCCCGACGGCGCACCGGTCTTCCGGCTCCTCAACGCCGCCCAGATGTACAAAGACAACCGCCTGCTGCCGGTCGGCTGGGAAGCCACCACCACCGCCACGGAAGTGGGCGACCTGGCCCCGGTGGGCGTGAGCGCGGATGCCAACTTTGTGCCGGGCAGCGACCAGGTCCAGGTCGAGCTCTCCGGGCTTGCCGGAACCGCGCCCTACACAGTGTCCGTGTCCCTGGCCTACCAGTCCGTGAGCCCGCGGTACGTCGATGAGCTGGCCCTGGTCGACACCCCCGAGGTCACGGCCTTCATGGCGATGGCCGACGCCTCCGACCCCCGGCCCGAGGTCATCACCACCACGAGCGTCGAGGTGCCCTGACCCCTACGCAAGACCGTCACGGAAAAACCAACACAACTCCTCCAAGAGTCGTTATCGGCGCGACCTTTGGAGGACTCCATGCGCATCCGATCGTTCGTGACCCTGTTTGCTCTGACCCTGGCCGCCTGCGACGGCGACTCCGACCTCAAGCTCGACGAAGGCCCCGACCCCGCAGAAGGCGAAGGCGAAGGAGAGGGTGAAGGCGAAGGAGAGGGCGAAGGCGAAGGAGAGGGTGAAGGCGAAGGAGAGGGTGAAGGCGAAGGAGAGGGTGAAGGCGAAGGAGAGGGTGAAGGCGAAGGCGAAGGCGAGGGTGAAGGCGAAGGAGAGGGCGAAGGCGAAGGCGAAGGAGAGGGCGAAGCCGACGCTGATGGCGATGGCTACGCTGGCTCCGCCGACTGCGACGACTCCGACCCCACCGTGAACCCGGGCGCCACCGAAGTCTGCGACGGCATCGACAACAACTGCGACTCGCAGGTCGATGAGGGCGTGCTCATCACGTTCTACGCCGACACCGACACCGACTCCTACGGCGACCCCTCCGTCACCAAGGAAGACTGCGCCGCACCGTCTGGCTACGTCACCGACGCAACCGACTGCGACGACTCCGACTCTGCAGTCAACCCGGGCGCCACCGAGGTCTGCAACGGCGTCGACGACAACTGCGACCTCAGCGTCGACGAAGGCGTCACCACCACCTTCTACGCCGACACCGACGCCGACACCTACGGCGATGCCACCAGCACCGTCGACGACTGCTCCGCGCCGTCCGGCTACGTCACCGATGCAACCGACTGCGACGACTCCGACTCTGCAGTCAACCCGGCGGCCACCGAGGTCTGCAACGGCGCCGACGACAACTGCGACTCCCAGGTCGATGAAGGCGTCACCTCCACCTTCTACGCCGACAGCGACAGCGACAGCTACGGCGACGCATCCAGCACCACCGAAGACTGCTCCGCACCGTCTGGCTACGTCACCGACGCAACCGACTGCGACGACACCGACTCTGCAGTCAACCCGGGCGCCACCGAGACCTGCAACGGCATCGACGACGACTGCGACAGCAGCACCACCGAAGCCGGCACCGTGGCCTTCACCGACGCCACGGGCACCACCACCGACGTCACCACCACCTTCTCGGGCGATGTGGCCATCACCGCCGACGGCACCTACACCGTCTGTGACGGCACCTACGCGGTGAACCTCGACATCGACGCCGACGTCGAGCTCGTGAGCGCCAACGGCGCCGCATCCACCACCCTCGACGGCACCAGCTCCGGCACCGTGGTGGCGGTGGGCGACGGCTACAACGTCACCATCACCGACCTCACCATCACCGGTGGCTACGCCGACGAAGGGGCCTACCTCACCGGCATGGGCGGCGGCGTGTACGTGGGCGCCAGCTCCACCGCCACCATCACCGGCAGCACCATCTCCTCCAACTACGGCTTCGCCGGCGGCGGCATCTGCGTGGAAGACGGTGTGGCCACGGTCTCCACCACCGACTTCGACACCAACGACGGTGACTACGGCGGCGACGTCATGCTCTGGGACGGCTCGGCCGACCTCTCCGACATCGCGTCCACCGACGCCTACTCCACCGCCTCGGGCGCGTTCCTGTACCTGGGCAGCTACTCCGCCACCGCCTCGCTCGACCTCGACAGCTCCACCATCGACGGCGCCGACTCCACCTACGGCACCATCTACGTCGACGACTCGAGCGGCAGCGGCGCGGACTTCACCTGCGAGACCAGCTCGGTCACCAACTCCACCACCAGCAGCCTGTACGGCGCCATCTTCCTCGGCGAGTCCGGCGCGACCGCCACATCGTTCGGCTGCGACTGGGGCACCTCGGCTGGCGGCGACGACAACGACCCCGCCGACGTCTACACCGAGCTCTCCGACGAGCAGCACACCTACGACGACGGCGCGTTCTTCACCTGCACGGGCGACGGCTGCGACGACCACGTCGTGTACACCGGCGCCACGGGCAGCATCCTCCTCGCCGACAGCGACGGCTGGACCACCACCCCCAACAGCTACGCCTGCTACCTGGAGTGGGACTTCGTGGGGACCGGCTCCGAAGACGTCTGCGACGCCTGCGACTTCGCCTTCGACGGCACGTGGACCCTCGACACCACCACCTCGGTCACCACCGACTGCGGCTGGCCCACCACCGACCTGAGCTTCGGCTTCGCCTTCGCCAGCGAGCCCGCGTACTACACCGACCCCGTGCTCTACTACTCGTACTACGGGTCGTTCTACCCCTGGATGTACGCCGAGCGCGACGGCAACACCGTCACTGCCACCTTCGGTGTCCTGGACTACTCGTACACGTACTACACCTACACGTACTACTACACGTACTACGGCAAGGTCGAGCTCAACGCGTACTGAGCGCGCTCGGTCCGTCCGGCGCCCCCCGGCGCAGCCGATCCCGGTTGGTTGCACCACGATGACAATGCCGGGGGCGCCGGCCATTCGGGCAGATGACCCGTGCTACCGTCTACCCACGATAGCACCCGGACTGTCATGCCCCGCTCCCGCCGCTCCCGCCGCGACTCCTCCCAGAACCAGGCCATGGTCGCCGAGAACGGGCAGGCCAACGCCAACGGGCCCGGCAACCAGGCAGCTGCCAGCGGCAAAGACGGCGGGGTCATGGGCTGGTTCCGGCGGGCCGGCTCTTGGATGGGCGACAAGGTCGACCAGGCCACCGACACCGTGGGCCGCTGGGCAGACCAGACCAAGCAGGTGGCACAGGACGCCTGGGATGTGGCCACGTCCACGTCCATCGGCATGGAAGACGGCAGCATCTTCATCGAGACCGACCTCGACGAGCTGTCCGACCTCATGTCCGAAGAGACCCGCCAGGCCCTCGCCCTGGACCGGGCCACGGCCGACAACCGCGTGCGCATCTCGTACACCCACAGCACCGGTGAGCTGGTCGCCACCAGCGACGAAATCGCCCTCGCCGGCATCGACACCGAGAAGGTGAAGGCCGGCCAGGTGGTGCTCCGCAGCGTGCGGGCCGTGTTCACCAACAAAGATGGCGGGGTCCCCGGGCTCGGCGAGAACTTCAGCCTGCTCGGCTACAAAGATGCTGCCGACAACCTCCAGGCCGTCGTCACCGTGGGCACCGCCGAGGCCGTCGACGTGTCCTTCGAAGGCCCGGATGGCCCCTCCACCGTCGACCGCGTCCACCTCGAAGGCATGTCGGGCACCGTGGGCGCCCAAGGCGGCATGCCCTTCGCCGAAGCCGGCACCACCGAAGTCGACTTCGCCCTCGAACACGCCGTTCTCGAAGGGCTTTCCGCAGGCGGACACACCGTCGCCAGCGCCCAGCTCTCGGATGTGAGCGCCGGCATGTCCGGCAGCAACGAGTCCGCCTACCTCGCCGCAAGCAACGTCGCCGTGGCCGGTGTGAACGGCGAAAACAGCGCGGGCAACGCCGAGATCAACGGCTTGCGCGTCGACGTCGACAACAAGGGCGGCGGCCTCCTCGGCGTGGATGGCACCGCCGACCGCGCCAAGGCTCGCGTGGCCGTCGAAGCCGCCAGCGTCACCGACCTCGACACCAAAGACGTCGACGCCGCCTCGATGTCCGCCCGCAACTTCACCGGCAGCTTCGACACCACCACCGGCATGGGCTCCGCCGCACTCGGACAGCTCCGCGCCGACGGCCTCGACACCAGCTGGGTCGACGCCAACCGCCTCCAAGCAGACGGCCTGGGCATCGGCGCCGACAACGGGGCCCAAGATGGCCGCCGCGACGCCAACCTCGACGTCCGCAGCCTCACCGGCGACGGCCTGTCCATCGAGCCCACCACCGATGGCAACAACGCTGCCGCAGCGGGCGACGTCCCGCTCGACTGGTCGGCCGACATCGGCAACGTCGACCTCACCAACACCCACGCCGGCGGCGCCGACATCGCCCGGGCCACCGCCCGCAACGCCAGCATCACCGGTGCCGTCGACGGCGACGCCTCCAACGTGAAGGCCACCCTCGGCAACGCCAACCTGTCCGGCTTCTCGCACGAAGCCATGCGTGCCGACTCGCTGTCCACCACCAACACCACGCTGTCGGCCGACGCCAGCTCCATGTCCGCCACCGCCGACCACGTCCGCGGCACCAACGTCCAGACCGAGAGCCTGCGCGCCGGCGAGCTCAACGCCTACGGCGGGGCCGCCACCATGGGCAACGGCCTCGCCTCGGCCAGCCTCGACCGGGCCCGCATCACCGACGCCACCCTCATGGACCGCGTCGACGTCGCCAGCGCCCAGCTCAACAACCTCACCGCGGCGAAGGGCACCGACCACGCTTCGGTCTCCATGGGCTCGGCCACCGTGAGCGGCGTCTCCGACCGCGTCACCGGCGCCTCGCTCAACGAAGGCAGCCTCTCTCAGGCCACCGTCCGCCAAGACGCCTCGGGCGCGGTCACCGGCCAGCTCGACGCCGCCAACGTCTCGGGCGTGTCGGCCATGGGCGCCACCCTCGACTCCGCATCCGTGAACACCGCATCGTTCACCCACTCCGACACCCAGAGCGGCCTGAACCTCGGCACAGCCACCGTCAACGGCCTCGCTCGCGGAGACAGCCGGGTCACCTCGGCCACCGCCTCCGGCATCTCCGCTACCCAGACCGGCGACACCCGCACCTTCGGCGCCAACACCGCCAACGTCACCGGCCTCTCCCACGGCGATGCCTCCGTGGCCTCGCTCGACGGCACCGGCCTGCGCGCCACCCAAGACAACGCAGGACTCCGCGGCGGCGCCGACACCCTCGCCGCCAGCCAGATCAAGGTCGGCGACACCGCCACCGTCGCCAGCGCCCACGCCAACGGCCTCGCCCTCAACCACGCCAACGGCGCCACCCACGCCACGGTCACCCAAGCCGGCCTCAACGACGCCCGCTTCGCCACCGACGGCATGCGCGGCAGCCTGGCCTCGGCCACCGTGAACGCCGGCGCCATCACACACAGCAACAACGGCCTCACCACCGGCGCCGAGTCGCTGCGGCTCCAGGGCCTGCAAGCCCAAGGCGTCACCTCCGGCAGCTCGAGCAGCGGCACCAGCGGCCTCGACACCGCCCGCGCCATCGAGACCACCGCCGCCAACATCCGCGACGCCGAGCTGTCGGCCCAAGCCACCCTCCGTGGCGGCAAGCTGGGCGTGGCCGGCCTCAAGGCCCGTCGCGGCACACAGGTCAACGCCTCGGCCAGCATCCGCAACGGCCAGGTCCAGGACCGCGGCACCGGCGTGGGCCTCTCCCACCGCATCAACGGCCCCCTCTGGACCTCCGTGAAGGGCGCCTACATGGACGACGGCCGGCTCAAGGCCGACGTCAAGGGCTGGGCCGACCAAGACGTCACGGGCCAGGTCAACGACGCCCTCGGCGTGCGCGGCGACCGCATCCCCAACGTCGCCACCATCGGGTCGGGCGTGGCCGACATGATGCGCCAGCCGAGCAGCGGCAGCTCTTCCGACGTCGACATCAACCGCATCGTCGACATGAACAGCGTGCGCCTCGACGCCAACGCCCAGCTGGGTGACGGGGTCATCGACGCCGGCATCGGACAAGTCGACCTGGGCCGGGCCCAGCAAGCGGGCGACAACCGCATCGACGTCAGCGCCCAGAACGGCGGCCTCGAAGCCGAGATCCAGCGCTTCCTCGCCGACTCCACGGCCTACAGCGCAGGCGGCACCAGCGCCTCCACGGGTCGCACGAGCGCGTCGGGCGTCGACCTCTCCGCGACGGAACGCGGCTGGTCGATGAATGCCAGCGACATCCAGGCCCGAGACCTGCGCACCAGCCACAAGTAGGTGGGGCTCCCTGAAGGGGGAGGACTCTTGGCATGGGCCCCTCCGCCCACTGCGTGGGCACCTCCCCCTCTCGTGGGCACAGCAGTCCTCCCGACGGCGAAGAACGTCTGTCCTCAGGCCCTTTGGACACTTGCGCGGATTGGAGCCCCCTGAAGCTGGAGGTCACCTGAGGCAGAGTCCTCCCCCTTCAGGGGGAGGTGGCCCGAAGGGCCGGAGGGGGCCGCCTGACTACCGCTGCGAGACTGCAGCACCAATGGGCGGAATGGTTCGGGTGTTCCGTGGTCGGCCGCACTCTTGGAGGAACGGGGGGAAGTCGCCTGGGAAGTAGCCAAAGAAGCGCTCACCGTAGGACTCCTCGAACCATCCAGGGCCGCACGTCCACAGCTCGTACATCTCGATGGTCCGCTCCTTGGCACGGACTGCAATCTCCTCACGCCGCTGCTGTGACAACTCAAACTCGTGCCTTCCATCGGCCGAGCCCACGTAGTCGTAGGAGTTCAGCTGTGACTGGACAGCCTGGCGGACCACCGCTTCCGAGGCAGCCGACTGGACAAGAAGGCTGGTCGGTCGCCTTCCCCCGACGTCTACGGGGCCACCGAGCGTCTCCGGAAGCGTGCGTTCGAGGAACATCCGGTCACGATGCACCTCGAGGGCGATTTCGTGGTCCGACTTCACCCGAAACCCCAGCACACTTCCGCCGGCCAGGTCGGGGTGCAGGCGGACTCGGAACGCATGGAGCGACGCCAAGGGACTGTCCGGATCCCAAGACGGGTAGGCGAGAACGAATGCGCCCAACAGGACGGCAAGGATGACTGCGATGCGAGACTTCATTGCGCCATCGTTGCGACCAGGACGCGCCGGACAAGGTGTCCCGTGAGGTTCCCGGGCATCCCACGGGTACCGAGCTGTCGGGAGCAACCGTTCCGGCCCGTCCGAGCGACTCGGCATCTCTCCCGACGGCAGCCCCCCGTCGGATAGAGTCCGCGCCATGCTGACAGCCCTCCTCACCGGCGCCCTCCTCACCGGCGCCGCCCACGCCGCCCCCCTCGCCAAGGTGGGGGAGACCATCGGCGGCGTCCCGGTCACCGACCTCCTCGACCACCCCGAATTCCACCGCATCCAGGTGCGCCTCGACGACGGTCGCACCCTCACCATCGAGGTCGTCGCCACCGACACACCCCGCGGTGCCTGCACCCACCACGGCTTCGCTGTCCAGCCCCGCTGGGAGCTGCTCGACGTCCACGACATGGAAGTCGAGGACCAACCCCCCGTGGTCACCGAGCTGTGCGCCCGCCTCGAAGCCAGCCCCCCCGGCCTCGACCTCGCCGCCCCCGGCACCGCCGCCGTCCCCGAGACCGGCTCGGCCGACCCCTCCCTGCCCGGCCACACCTCCCAGCCCACCCGCGCCCAGCAGGCCCCCGACGGCCCCCCTGCCGTCCACTTCCGCCCACTGCACGGCGTTCTCGGCGGGCTCGTCCTCACTTTCCTCGCCGGACTCGCCCTCGTCGCCCGTCGGCACGGCAGCGCCCTCACCCGCACGCACCTCACCGAGCTCGCCGCCGTCTCCACCATCGGCCTCGCTCTGCGCGCCCTCCTCGGCTTGTGGGCCCCCCTCTGGTCACCCTGGTTCGGCTTCGGCCGCTTCGCCAGCGTGCTGGGAGATGCCGACGGCGTCAGCCGCTACGGCGATGGCTACGCCGCCATCATGACCGCCTTCACCGGCATCTTCGGCCCCACCACCACCACCATCCTCGGCGCCAACTTCTTCCTCGGCGCCCTGGTGCCCCCGCTCGTGTGGGCCATCGTGCGCCTGCTGGCCCCCACCCACCGCGCCGCCCCCCTCGCCGCTGCCCTCCTCGCCGCGCTCCTCCCGGTCCACGTCTGGCAGACCCCCACCGAAGTCATGCACGTGGCCCTCGTCACCTTCCAGCTCGTCTCGGTGCTCTCCGCCGCGCTCTTCCTGAAGCTCGCCCCCACCGACAAGTGGCCCGCCGTGGTGCTCGCACTCGCCAGCGGTCTGGCGGCAGTGCTCGTCGTGAACACCCGCCCCGAGGCCATTCCCTTCGTCGTCGTCCCGGCCCTGCTGGTCCTCCTACACGCCAAGAAGTCCCACGGACCGGGCGTCGTCGTCGCGGCCCTCACCATCGCGGCCGGCCTCGTCCTCCGCCTCGCCGAGATGGCCTTCGATGTCTCCGACGAAGCCTCGGCCCTCGACTACGGCATGCTCGCCGACCCCACCGTCTGGTTCGCCCTGGTGCGCCCCGACCTCTCCGCGGGCGCCGGTGGCCACTTCGTCTCCGTGTTGATGCGGCCCACCCTCACCTCGCCCCTGCTCCCCGTGCTCGCGCTCGTGGGCCTCTTCACCGCCCCACGCCGGCTCGCCATCACCCTCGGCGCCTGGTGGTTCCTGCTCATCGTGCCCGTGCTGCCCAAGGCCTGGCCCCTCGCCGACGCCTACCGCCTCCAGGTCGCGTCGCTCATGCCCCTGCTCGTGTTGGCCGGCATCGGCGCCCACACCCTCCTGGTCCGCCTGAAGGCCCGCGCGCCCGGGTTCGACATCCACGGTCCCCTCATCCCCGTCGGCCTCGCCCTCGCCGTCGCCCCACAGCTGTTCCTCGAGCGGCCCGACTGGGGCACGCTGTCCGAAGCCCGCTTCTTCATGGCTCAGGCCCCCGACCTCGACCCCACCGCCACCATCCTCTACGACGACCGCCACTCCCACGCCGAGTCCATCGCCCAGTGGGGCGCTCTGGCCGCTCCAGGCACCCGCTGGGTGGGCATGCGGGGCGAGTGGCACGAACAGGAGCTCACCCAGCCCCTGATGGCGTGGATCAGCACCTCCTGCACCGACCGCGGCACCGCCGACGACACCATCGCCACCCCCTCCCCCGCCTGCGCTGCCGTCCAGGCCGCCTGCACACTCCGGCCGGCCTCTACCACCACCGTGCCCCTCACAGGCGACATCATCCTCGACCTCAAGGGCGACGAAGCCACCATAGGCTTCTACTTCCTCGACGAGTGCAGCCCCGGGGACCGGTAGGCACAGAGTCGGTCGACCCATCTCGGCGGTGTAGGATGCGTCGACTCGGCAGGCAACGTGGTGTCCATCGCCCCACACGGGCGGCCGGGAGGGAGTTCTCATGGCCGACCAAGAGCCGATTCCGGCAGTACCGGCGTCCCCCGACACCCACACCGCGCACGGCTTCGAGATCCAGGCACCCGGTCCCGGCTTCGAGGCCCAGAGCGCGCTGGTGCTGTGTGTCGCGCTGCTGGTGGGCGCCATGGCCGGTGCCATCTGGCGGTGGCGCATGCGTGGCGGCCGCCTCGGTCCCTGGTCCCGACACCGGTTCAGGCTCGCTGGCCTCATCCTCGTGGTGGTGCTCTTCCCCACCCAGACCGACCAGGCGCTCACATCGGTGGTGTGGGGGGCCAAGACCAGCGCCCACCTGATTCCCGCCGCGGTGGATGCAGGGCTGCGTTGTGCCGTGGCCGATGATGCAGAGTCGTCGGGCTGCGGGCACACCGGCGTGTTGGCACCGCCCTACTTCATGAGCCAGTCTGCGGCGCTGCTGCTGGAGGAGATGGGACGGCGAACGGCCGGCGAAACCGTCGACCGTCAGCGCTATCTCGAAGGCGTCCGCCAAGCCCGGAGCAGCCAGCGCTGGGGGGTTGAGCATGTCCCCCTCACCGCCTGCGCTGCCGTCGGCACCACCGCCACCAGCTCCGGTCTGCGCCCGGTGAGCCTCCTCCTGATGGTTCTGACCGCTCTGGTCGGGGCACGCGGGGCACGCGCCCTCGAGGACTCCATCTACGCGCCCCCGTCCGTCGATGAAGGCGACGTCGACCGCGCCCAGAAGGTGCGCCTGCATCGCAGCGTACAGTCTGCACGGAAGAAGAACCTGGCCTTGTCTGTGGTCCTGGGGGGTGGGGCCTATCTGGCCTTCGCAGCTCTGGCGGCACTCGGCCCGTTTCGAGAGGCACGCCGGCTCGCCGAGTCGGCCTACAGCCCCGTCAAGGCCTTCATCGAAGAAGACAGCACCACCCTCCGGCATGGGGTCGAGGTGCGAGACCGGGCCGACGTCGACGCGTTCGCTGCTGTGTTGCCTCGTCTCGACCAGATGGCCAACCTACGGTGGTCGACCCGCATGGAGAAGATGACCGACTACGTGGCGGAGTTCCAGCACCAGTGGGACGCCTCGTTCATCCTGCTCTCTCGATTCCAGAACACCGTAGACAAGGTCACGTCGCGGCAGCCAGGCCTCTGGACCGAGCCCGCCTTCTCCGACAACTCCGAGTGCGTGCCCATCGTCGTGGCCATCGAGTCGCCCGACCGCGCGCGCATCCTGCGGTCGCTCAACAACTTCAACAGGCGGATGAACCCCTCGTACGCACTGGGCCAGAGCCTCGACGGCCACGACGTGGAGCCCTCCCCCGAAGACTACAAGAAGACCGTCCAGCAGTTCACTTCGGCCCGCGGCGAGCTGTCGAACCTCTACGTGGCCCTGGCGAAAGAGCCCGGCGTGCCCTGTACCGTTCGTGCGTCCGTGCAGCAGACCCAGAAGGCCTTCGCTCTGCTGGAGTCTCGCTTCACCGCTCTGTATGTGGGGGAGGAAGACGACCAGGCCCGCACCGATGAGCTGAGCGCCCGCCTGCACGACCTCTCCCGGCAGGTCATGGAAGCCGACGAGCGGGCCACCGAGCACCTCGTCGACCTCGACGAGAAGTACGGCGCCTTCCACGCCGAGGTGCAGCACGTGCTCCGCGCCGAGCAGGTGCAGTCCGGGGTGAGCCAACGCGCTGGCCCCGGCTGGTTCCACCGCATGGAGCGCCTGGGCGTGTGGGCCGAACAGTCCGACAACGACGCCCGCACCCACGTTCGCCAATGTGCGCGGCAGGTGGTCGAGGCCAGCACCGAGCGCAGCCGGGCCGTGCAGTCTCTGACCTACCTGTTCCCCGACCTCGACGACGGACGCCGGCGGCTGTCCCGAGAGAGCCTCGACCGACGCATCCAGCGCATTGAAGAGCACACCGTCCGCCTGGGCGACCTGATGGAGGCCGCTCGGCCCGCCTGCCTCGACACCGACCTCGTCACCGCCGACAAGCCCGACGAAGTGGAAGTGGCATCGGCCTACGGTCGGGCGCTGGGCACCATGTCGGGCTGGCTGCTACTGTCGGACTCCCTGTACGTCGTCCTGTTGGTGGGCATGCTCGGCTTCGGGCTGCTGGGGGCCGGCCTGTCCCGCATCGTGCGTCGGCGACTGGAGCTCGAGACCGACGCCCACACCACCGCGGCCCACAACGGCCTGGCCATCGCCGACCAATCCCTCGTGGAAGATGTCCCCGCCGTGGTGTTCCAGGGCTTGGGCGCCACACTGGTGGTCTACCTGGCCGCCCTCGGGGGAGTCGGCGCCATCTCATCGCAAGCCCCCGACCTCGACCCCTACGTGCTGATGCTCAGCTGCTTCGCCGCCAGCGTGTTCAGCGAAGACGTGTGGCGCCGCACCCGCGACTGGTTCCAGGCCAGGCCCGACGGCAACGGCACGCCCCCGTCCGACCCCAACCCGGAAGAGTAGGCCCGGCCCCCCTCAGTCCGTCCCCGGACCGCCCTTGGAGTCGCGCCGCACCCAGCTCACGCACTCGCGGCACCCGCTGATCTTCGGCTTGCGCTTCGGTCCGCGGTGGTTCTTCTGGCGGCCGTTGCTGCTGGTGACCGACCGTCCATCCGAGCCCTTCTTGAACTTGAGCCCACCGCCCCTGGGCTCGAACTCCGGACACCACTTCACCACCTTGTGCACCTGCCTACGCTAGCTCGGGACCTGTGGCTCCGGACCGAGCGCATAGCCGTACATCGGCGTGGACGTGACCTTGCCGGTCTGGTCGTTGTACAGGCTGAAGCCCTTGATGGGGACCTGGTAGTCGACGTCGGGGGTACTCCACGTACGGCAGGCCTGGCGTGAGAGCAATTCCCAACCTTCTCTCGGTGAGGTATAGTTCCACCGACGTGAGTGGGGGCAGCACACTCTAGCTCTGGACCGCCAGCTCTTCCGGATCTGACACTTGAGGACTCGACATGAACGCTCGATTGATACCAATGCTGGCGCTCGGTAGCGCGTGTGTCTCAGGTCACCCTACAGAGCGCAACCCCGATCAGCAACCCGGCCGGTCCCCAGTGCGATACGACGCATCTGGGGCTTCTGTGGAGCTGGCGGGACTGCACCACCCGGCTCAGTTCGACACCCTCGGGTTCGCAGTGCCCTCCAGTCACGCAGGTGGGTTTCGTGTTCAAACCCTTCGCTGGGGTGACCCGACCGTGTCGCAAGAGGTTCCTCCCGCTCGACCGTACCGCGGCAAGTGCGACACTCTGCTGAGCGCACGAACAGGCTGCAGCGAACGAATCGAATACGACCGTGGTAACGGACTCGTGGAATGGTGGCTCCCACGCGACAGGGGAGTGGAGCAGGGGTGGACCATCCTGACACCACCCACTCCCGAGAAGTCCCTCATCTTCGACTTGTTCGTGGAAGGTGAGGTCGATGTCAACACCGACGGAACGGGAGCGACCGTCCTAGACACCGCGGGTCGGATCTGGACTGTCGAGGAGGTCGTGGCGTGGGATGCAGTCGGGAGTGGCCTACCCGCAAAGGTCCTCAACCACCATGGTGGCCTCCGTGTGGAGGTCGACGTCACCAACGCAGCATATCCAATCACCGTTGACCCGGTCTATGAGACCAGCACAACCTTGCTCGCGGTCGGGGAGTCCCAATTCGGAATCCAGGTCTCGGGCGGCGACTTCAACGGCGACGGATACACCGACCTCGCTGCATTCGAGAACCAGGGCCTGGGCATCGTTCACATCTTCCACGGAGCGTCGTCCGGGTTGTCCGGAACCGTGGAGCTCCGCATCAGCACCAGCACGGCTCAAGGCACCATTCGTCGGCTCCAAGCCGCTGGCGACGTCAATGCAGATGGCTACGACGACCTGTTGGTCGGACGCAACGGGGAGGACGCCACCGGCACCGTCGTGTCGTCCATCGACGTCCACTATGGATCGGCCACGGGCCTCGCTGTGAGCCCCGACCTTCAAATCACGCAGTCCGATACCGGCTTCGGGTACCAGTTCATCTCCGATACCGACTTTGACCTCGACGGCATCGACGACATCCTCATCCTGACAGAAGGGGGCTCGAGCGACTGGCTCTACATTGTCTACGGAGACAGCGCGGGGGTGTCGACCACCCCAACCAGTCTCGCCGCCTCATACCGGAGCGCTGTGGTCGAGTATCCATCCGCTGTGTTGGTATCGGTGGGGGATGTCAACGGGGACGGGTATCCTGAGACCATGATCCACAACACTGTCGAATACGGCTCGTCGGCTGGCCCGGGATCCGGCACAACACTCAGCCTTCCCACAACCGGCCAAGCCCATGCTGCTGGTGACCTCAACGGCGACGGCTACGCGGATGTGGTGGTCTTCAACCCATACTCCTACTACAGCGCAAACATCTACTACGGAGACAGCTCCGGACTCAATCGGTACCATGCGGACGACTCCATCAACGACGGCCTCGGGGAAGGCATCGGCGCCCTGGGAGACATCGATGGTGATGGCTACGATGATCTCCTGGTAGGCGCACCAGACGAAGGCAGCCGGGGCATCGCCTATCTGCACATGGGCACCGCTACGGGCATCAATACCAGCCCCAGCAGCCTGTTCCCCGGACCAACTGGATGCTACAACTACGGGGCGGTGATGCTCGGTGGAGTCGACTTCAACGGCGATGGCATCGGCGACGCAATCTCCGGCGATCACAGGTACAACATCAGGCAAGGGATGGTGGAGACCCTACTCGCCGATGGGACCGGTGGTATCGCGGCGGATGCAATCTTGGAAGGACAGGAGAGCGCAGGCGACTACGGTTCGTCCTTGGCATTGTTGGGTGATGTCAACGGCGACGGGTACCCCGACGCAGTCGTGGGAGCGGAGGGCTCCTACGGATCTGGTACAAGCTCGGGGCGCGCGTTCGTCTATCTCGGCGCGAGCACTGGCTTGCATTGGGACCCGTACGCCGTGCTTGATGGCCCGGGGGCGGGCGATGAGTTTGGCGCCAGCGCGGCGGATGCAGGCGACGTCAACGGGGACGGGCTGGCCGACTTCCTCGTGGGAGCCTACACCACATATGGGGACCACGCCGCGTACCTGTTCTACGGCAGCACCTCAAGCATCACGCTGAGCAGCGCCACAGCAATCGTCGAGCCAGGCCTGGGCTACACGCTCGATGGCGCAGGCGATGTGGATGGGGACGGATACGATGATGTGGTTCTCGGCGTCGGTTCTTCTAGCGAGGCCGCGTACGTTCAGCTCGGCTCTACCACAGGCATCGCCACCGAACCCGACATCATCATCAGCTCCGAGGGGTCCCGACACGGCACAGGTGTAGCCGGGGTCGGTGATGTGAACGGGGACGGGTACGACGATGTCGCAGTAGCATCGCCGAGCAGCACCACGGGCTCCGACACCGTCTACATCTATCACGGAGGAGCGGCCGGACCAGACACCTCACCCGACCTGTCCCTCACCTGCCCGGACACAACGTGCCTGTTCGGCCATGCCATGGACGGAGGTGACGTCAACGGAGATGGGTTCGATGACCTGATTGTGGGCGCACCGTATGCCAACAGCCGACTCGGCTCGGTCTATGTGTACTATGGAACATCTTCCGGTTCATCTAGCGTGGTGGGCGCCACCATCAACGGAACCCAATCCAACGCATTCTGGGGCAGCAAGCTTGCAATCGGAGACCTGGACTCCGACGGATACGCCGATGTCGCCATCGGTGCGTACAAGGGGTACATCAGCAGCAGCTACGGTCGAGTAGACGTCTTCAAGGGTGACGGAGGAGGACTCCAGACCACGGCCGACACACAGCTGTCCGCCATTGCGCAAGTCTCCTACCTGGGCCAGGACCTCTCCGGTGGCCACGATGTGGATCAGGACGGGTTCGACGACCTGTTCGTGGCCGCGGATGGCTACGCAATGCTTCACCGTGGATTCTACGATGGCGATGGCGATGGTATCGGTTCTGCCGACGACTGCGACGACACCGACCCCTCCGTGGGCCTGCCCGAGATCTACGCCTACCCCGACTCCGACGGTGATGGATACGGGCGGGACGGTGAGCAAACACTCGTCTGTTCCCTCACCTCCGGCTTTGCCGCCGAGGGGGGAGACTGTGACGACGCCACCTCCACAGTACACCCGGAAGGCACTGAGCTGCCTGGGGATGGCATCGACCAAGACTGCGACGAGACCGAGGTTTGCTACGTCGATGCCGACGGCGACGGGTATCGAACGGGCTCCGCGAGCGACCTCACTACCTCCTCCGACCTCGACTGCGACGATCCCGGAGAGGCTTCCGATGGCACCCCTCGAGGGGACTGCGACGACTCTGACCCAAGCGTGTCGCCTGGCCAAGCCGAGGTCCCTGCCAATGGCGTAGACGAGGACTGCGATGGCAACGAGCTGTGCTACGCAGACGTCGATGAAGACGGGGTTGCACCAGACCACAGCACGACCGTTGTCTCCGTGGACCTTTCCTGCGATGCCTCCGGAGAGGCCAGCACCGATGCGCCAACAGGCGACTGCAATGACTACGACGACTCCGTCTTTCCCGGAGCGACCGAGTCGACGGGCGACGGCGTGGACCAGGACTGTGACGGCCAGGAGGTGTGCTTCGTAGATGCCGACGGCGATGGATTCCGCTCGCCAGACGCACACACGGTCGTCTCCGATGACTCGGACTGCGAAGACCTCGGGGAGGCCCTCGCTGAGGTTGCTCTCGACTGTGATGACTCCGACCCTTCAGTCTTCCCGGGCGCAGAGGATGTAGCTGGAGATGGCACCGACCAGGACTGCGACGGCTCGGATGGTGCGAGGCGAGAAGCCGGTGGCGCTGGCGACTCGGAGGGCGAGACGAGTGACAAGTCAGGCTGTGACTCGGCACCGGTGATGGCCTCGACAAGCCTCACCCTGTGGGCGTTCACCTGCCTGTACTCGCGACGGCGCAGGACGCCCATTGCGTCGGCGCCGAGCCGCACATGACCCACCCCGGATGACTCTGGCGCGGGCGCGCGCTGCCGAGTCGGAGGTCACGCTAGCCTGAATGAGCGCGGCGGAAACGCCGACGCGGTCATCCAGGACGACCCACCGGGTCGGACGGCGGTCGCAGCGCGCAGCTGTGATGCCGTGGGGGAGCGCATCTTGATACGCGGCGCCGGGCCAGCCCCCGCAAAGGGAACACGAAATGTTCGGTGCGTTCCCAACGCACCGGACACCTATACCGCTCGTGCGCGGGCCTCCGCCCTCATTGTCTTGTTGAGCACGGCGCTCCTGTGGGGCTCCATCGAGGTCGAGCACCGCCCAGCCAGGTGGCCGCCCGCCACCGTGTCGGCTGGCCAAACAACCGTCTCCCCGACCTCGCCGCCCACAACGACAACCTGTTGTCGGCAGCGCAGCTCGCCCCCGTCCGACCCCAACCCGGAAGAGTAGGCCCGGCCCCCTCAGTCCGTCCCCGGACCGCGCGACATCACGTCGATGTACTCCAGCCGTTCCTGGTGGTAGGCCTTCATCTTCTCGGCGTCCTGGCGCTTGGTCTCGAGGAAGGTGTCGGCCTGGCGCTGCCCGTGCTGCATGGGCTTGTCGGCGAGCTTGCCCTTGGAGTCGCGCCGCACCCAGCTCACGCACTCGTGGTACCCGGTGATCTTCGGCTTGCGCTTCGGTCCGCGGAGGTTCTTCTGGCGGCCGTTGCTGCTGGTGACCGACCGTCCATCCGAGCCCTTCTTGAACTTGAGCCCACCGCCCCTGGCCTCGAAGTCCGGACACCACTTCACCACCTTGTGCACCTGCCAACGCAAGCTGGGGACCTGTGGCTCCGGACCGAGTGCATAGCCGTACATCGCCGTGGACGTGACCTTGCCGTTCTGGTCGTTGTACAGGCTGTAGCCCTTGATGGGGACCTGGTAGTCGGCGTCGCTCTGGGCGTCGGGGTTGTCGTACTGGGCGCCAAAGGCGTCGGCCATCGTGAACGACGGCGTGAGCCAGGTGGCTCCTTGGGGGTTGCTGGAGAAGCCGCGGTACTCCAGGTCGCCCTCGAAGCCCGACCAGGTGCCCGTGGCCATGGGCCCCCACATGTCGGCCCGCTGAGACGCCAGCCGGTCGCGCTCCGCTTGCCACTCGGGTGTGGTGCGGTCGGCCACCTGTCCCGGCATGAGCCACCCGTCCGCCTCGGCATCCAGGTTGGCCTCGCGGCGGGCAAAGCGCGTGTCGATGTCGTCGCGCTCGGTCTGGTTGATGCCGTCGAAGGCGTGGTTGTATTCCTCCACCTGCTCCATCTCGGCGTCGAGCAGGTCTTCCGGGTAGTCCATCCAGAGGTCGTACTCGGCCTCAAGGTCGATGTCGGGGCCGTAGCGGTCGTCGGTCCCGGGACGCTCGACCTTCGAGGTCTTGCCGGTCTTCGTGCCCCCACACGCGCATTCCTCGCCAGCCCCGTGTGTCTCTTCCTGCTCCTCACCGCCCCCCTCGTTCATCCGCGCGAGCATGGCCTGGTTGCCCAACAAGGACTGGCGGTCCTGTGGGCGGGCCTGCTGCTGTGTGGCGCCAGCTTGGGTGGACTGATGGGTGTGGATGGCCTGACGATCGTACATTTCAGCGTCCCGGGGCGTGTCGTTCTGTGGTCCGTGAGGCGCCACCGCAGGGCTGGTCCGGGCTCCGTGCACGGAGCTGCGGGCACACGGTCGGCCTCACCGCCTGCCATCAAGGGGGGCCCGTCTGCGCCGTTACACGCGGTCGTCCAAGACCTTGTTCACCCCCCGGGAAAAGTGTCGGATGGTGTGGCGGTAGTCCAGGTCGCGGAGGGTCTGCCAGGCGTTGTCCCAGAAGCACTCGGCCGCCTGGTTGAAGCGGAAGACATCGCTGGCCTGCAGCGCAAGCGCGCTCTGGACCGCCTCGGCCTGCCGCACCCACGTCTCTTGAGCGGTGTAGACGGCGTCGCCCACGAGGTCTCCGGCCAGCTGACGCCAGGTGTCCATGCAGCGGGCCTCGAACGTCTCGAAGTCCGGGCTGTCCTTCCACTCCGCCCACATGTCCACCGCCACGAAGCGCTCCACCACCTCACGGTAGGCCGACGGCAGCTGGGGGGGATGGTCGAGCGCATCGAGCAGGTCGTGACCGGTCCGGACCGCCCACAGCATGGCGGCCACGTGGTCCCAGGCATCGAGGAAGATGCTCGGGTTGTCGCGCACCAGCGGCTCCGACGAGCCAGACCACCTCGGCCGGTACGACCACCGCAGAAACGCGAGGTCGGGGGCCATCCCAAAGCGCCCGTGCCCCGGAATGCCCTGCCCCAGGTAGGGCGCCTGTTGGGTGGGACCGCTCGACAGCGTGAGCCCCAGAGGTCGGGACTGACCGGTGGTGCGGTCGATGGCCTGGACATCCTCGTTGTCGGCCTTCACGTTGAGCTGCAGCGCCCGCCCGGAGAAGTTCTGGTGGGCCCAGGTGTCTTCGAAGACATGCGCTGCAATGCCCAGCAGGTGTACATCCTCTCGACACCGGGGTGCCAGGCGCTCGAGCAGCACCCGCGCGACCCCACCGTGCGGTCGTGTGAGTCCCTCGCCACTCTCCCGGCCGCCCGTGTCGGCGAGCCCCCAGTCCTCAACCTCCACCGGACGGTACTTCGGCCCATCGAAGCCGGTGGGACGGTTGCCGGGCAGGAAGTGGAAGACGGTCCAGGTGGAGTTTTCCTGCCGCATCGACCACACGCTGGAGAACCAGTCGGTGTCGTGGGCCGGGAAGGTGAACCGCGGTGAGAAGGGCACGTCGAAGGACTCGGCCACCCGCCCGACCGCATCCGCCGCGGTCACCGAGTAGTGGTCGATGAACGCCGCCGAATTGGCGATGGTGGTGGCATCTGCGACCGACCAGCCGGCCGCCCGGGCCGCGAGGAAGGTGCCATAGAAGTGGAAGTCGCCGTTCATGGTGCGCGCCTGTGTCGAGGCCATGGACCGGTCGGTGCAGACCGGCCATGGGAGCGTGTGGCTCGGGGTTCAGCTCGCGGTACCGGCGGGTGCTGGAAACGTTTCAGGCGGCGGCTCCAACACCCACCACCTCACTACTCGGCATCCAGCGGGCCATCTCCGGGCGTCGGGCAGTCCGGCCCGGTTGCCACCCGAAACCGGTCCACCACCACGCGGGTGTCTTCCGGAGAGCCCAGGCTCGTGGCCTGCAGATTCGGGAACACCTGGTCGAGGCGGTCGGGGGTCCAGCCTGGAGCAAACGCCTCGACCGCCAGCAGCCCCGAGTCGAAGCCGTGGTCGGAGCGAATCCGAAAGTGTGTGGCATCGAACCGCAGCTCGATGGAAAACGGCACAGACTGGTACGAGAACGGTTCCTCGAGAAACACCGCATACCGGGAGTCGGTGGCGGGGTCGCCATGTTCCAGGCGCAGCTCGACGCCGCCATCGCCCGAGACGAACACCGCCACCGTGTCGATGAGCTCGGTGCTCTCGATGAGCGAGAAGCTCATCAGGCCATCGGGCCCCCCGGGCACCAGCTCGACCACATCGACGGTGACCACCACGGGGTGCTCGGAGACATCGAGCGCGGGCACACCAAAGGCCACAATGCGGCTCGTGCCACCATCCACCTGCAGCGTGACCGTTCCGCCCTCTTCCACGGCGATGGGCTCGGGGTGGGACCCGGCCTGGACCCAGTCGGTGGGCGGCTCGACGCCGGCTTCGTCGTCGAACGCATCGTCGAACACGACCGGACATCCGTCGGGCGACTCCCCGGTGTCGGCCGGTGATGCCGAGTCGACCTCCGCCTCGGCGTCTTCCGATCCCACTCCCGGCGCCAAGGCCTTGCGCACGGCCATGTTGCTGATGGGCGAACACCCGGTTGCGAGGACCACCAGCAGCAGCTTCAGCGTTCGAAAGACGGCGTCGGACACGCGGGACCTCGGGAGCGCACCGGACATATCCCACCCCGAACAAGCATCGTGCAAAGACGCCCCCCTCGCCAGCCATGGTCCGGGCCCCGAGCGACAAGTATGGACTGACGCGTAGTGTCCGGTTGCAGACACCTACCGGATGGCATTAGGCGGCCCCCATGTCACACACCGCACCAGGCCTGCCTCTGCCCGCGCTGCTCATGGTCCACCTGGCGGCCTGCACGGGCCCCGCCTCGTCCACCAAGCCCGCGTCGGACACCGACCCCTCCGCCACCACCGACACCGTGGACGACACCGGCGACGCGGACGACTCCGGCGACACAGGTGACTCCGGCAGCTCGGGCGCCCGCGACTGTTCCGCCATCACCCTCGACCTCGCCCGCCTCAACGACGCCCGCGCCTGGGTAGACGAGCACGGCGGCGCCATCGACAGCTTCCGGGTGTGGCACTGCGGCGAGCTCGTGGTGAACGAGGCCTACAACGGCTACTCCGCCACCACTCCGCACGACCTCCAGTCGGCCACCAAGACCTGGGTGGCGATGCTGGTGGGTGTCGCGCTGGACGAGGGCCTCATCGCCGACCTCGACCAGCCCATCGCAGAGCTCCTGCCCCACCACGCAGGGCTCCTCACCGGAGACAAGGCCGCCATCACCGTGCGCCACCTGCTCACCATGACCAGTGGCCTCGCCTGGCGGGACTTCGGCTTCGGCAACTCCTTCGAGGCCATCGCCGCAGCCGACGACTCCGTGGCGTATGTGCTCGGCGAGGCCCTCGAGACGGCCCCCGGCGCCACCTTCCACTACAACACCGGCAGCTCCCACCTCCTCGCCGCCATCGTGGCCGAAGCCAGCGGCCAGTCCACCGCCGAATACGCCCAGCAGCACCTCTTCGACCCAATGGGCATCCCCGCCCCCGAGTGGCAGGCCCTCCCCGACGGCCGGCACCAGGGCGGCTGGGGCATCTTCATGGCCCCCGAAGACTTCGAGAAGCTGGGCATCCTCCTCCTCGACGGTGGCGTGTGGCAAGACCAACCGCTCGTGCCCGCCCGGTTCGTGGACGAAGCCACTGCCTGGCAGGTCGAGAACGACTACGACACCGGCGGATACGGCTACCAGATGTGGATCGAGACCGCACTCTTCGACGCCGACGACCTGGCCGCCGCCCGTGGCTACGGCGGGCAGGACTGCATCGTGCTGGAAGACCTCGACACCGTCATCACCTTCAACGGCGCCATCGGTGCCCCCGCGGCCATGGCCCGCAATGTGCCCATCCTCGTGAATGACTACATCCTGCCGGCCCACGAGGTGCGGTAGCCCTCGCCCAGCAGCCTGCTCTCAACCCCGGGAGCACGGTCGCTGCCGGCGGACGCACCGAAAACGGGCCACAGAATGTAGGCGCCGTGCCGTTCCTGGATCGACACTCCACCTGCATTGGGTTTCCGTTCAGTGGGCAATGTACGGCAGCGTCTCTACACATCCCCGCGACATCGTGCGCGCCTGGACTCGGGGCCGCCACGTCACCTCCAGTGTGGCGAAGTCTTCGCAGGTCCACAGCAGCGCACCCGTGTCGCCGTCGTACAGAGCGAGCTCGACCTCCACTTCGTCGGTGGGGGTGTGGCCGGCGTGGCCGGTCGCCTCGGAGATGACCTCCACGGTGATGGCGGCCCCGTCTCCCAGGTACTGGGTGTTCACCACGGTCCCCACGAGCACGGCGTCCACACCCAGCGCTTCGGCGAGGGCGCTGGGGTCGCCGTCATCGATGTCTGCCTCGTCGAGGACCTCGCGCGTGGCCTCGGGGCCCTGCACCGCCACCCGGTCCTGCTGGTTGCGGAGCGTGCCGATGACCGCGGCCTGGATGACCTCGCCCGTCTCTACATCTTGCGCGGCCACCTCTGCTGCGCTCCGGTCGCGGGGAAGGCGCTGGAGGTCGGAGGTGTAGTCGAACGGCACCACGGCGATGCGCTCGTGCCCTGCCGCGTAGGTCGAGAACGCCGGGTGGACCCAGCTCGACGAACAACCGAGGGCAAGGGCGGCAGGGAGGACGAGGAGGACGGACGGGGCTCGGGTCATCGAGGTTCCGGGTAGAGGGCGGGGGCGGTGTGCGGTCCCGACGCGCCATGACCCGAAGTCGTCATTCCACAGTGTGTCATCACCGTCGCAGCAGCGCCGGCTTCGTCGTCCTCTGTGGGCCCGGCAGATGCCTCGTTTGTGGTACACCCACGGCCCGCCCGACCAGCCCTGGACGGTTCCATGCCCCGGACCGGAAAGAAGAAGTCCGCCCGCCTCGACAGCCTCCACAGCTTGCTCGCCGACCGGGTACGCGCCCACAAGGACGACCCCGACGGCGCCGTGTCGCCCGATGAGGTGTTCCGCCAGTTCGTGGTCTCTGGCCTCGACCGACGGGGCCAGCTCTCCACCGGCTACGCTGAGCACGGCAAGTCCGTCACCCTGTCGGCCGACTTCGACTTCGGCGACATGGTGGCCCCCGGTGTGCTCACCCTGGAGCTGTCGGGCGAGTTCAAGGGGGCGAGCTACAGCCACGCGCTCGTGGGCATCCAGCACCAGGGCAGCGCCAGCCTGGAGCGCGACCCGGCCACCCGCATGGCCCACGCCGTGCAGATGTTCGCGATGTCCGGCAAGCATCGCTCCGCCGCCATCACCTTCGGGCTCGAAGCCGGGGTGGGCATCCCGTCGCCCTTGTCCGACGCCGCCGACCTCATCAGCAACGTGGGCCCCGACTCGGTGGCCGCCTCTCTCGAAGCCAGCGCCACCGCCGCTGCCGAGGTGTCCTACGAAGGCGACTACCTCTTCCTGCGCGACCCCTCGCCCCAGTTCTTCGCCAGCGGCATGGACCCCGCCCTGCGCCACAACTTCCAGCAGCGGCTGGGTCCCGAGAGCAAGCTGCAGCTGCGCCAGCGCATCGGCGAGTGGCTCAAGACCGCCGCGCGCATCAAGGTCAAGCGCCGCCGCCACAAGATGTTCGGCTCCAGGTACTACAACACCGACGACCTGCTTGATGGCCTGCAGGCGGCCATTCAGGCCCACCCTCGCAACCGCGCCATGGTGCAGACCGCCGAGACCTTTCGCGACCGCCTCAAGGGAGTGCGCACGGCGCTCGACCACGTCCCGCCCGACCCTGCTCCGGCGAACACCCCCTACGACACGCTCGCCTTCTTGTCGCTGTGGGGACACAAGGGCGGGGCAGGGGCCAGTGCCGGGGCGAAGCTCGAAGCCGGCCTGGAGAAGGGGAACAACGCCGCCGGGCTGTCCGCCGAGGTGAAGGGGGCGGTGGCCGGCACGCTCAAGAACACCAGCTACCGACTGCAGACGTGGGGCATCAACACGAGCAGCCAGGCCGTGGTGGCCACCCAGGACACCGTCATCACCTACCGACAGGCCGACCTGTCCGCCATCGCCGCCGCCACCGCGGAGCTGGCCTACGACTTCACCGCCATTGGCGGTCCCCAGCGCACCCACGAGTGGGAGGGGGAGTGGTCGAAGGCGAAGTCCTACAACCAGATGAGCTACCGCTCCACCATCGTCTTCTGGAACTACGCCGCGGCGCACGCCGCTCCCTCCACGGTCGCCCCGCTGCTCGGAAGTGGCCTCTGCTACGGCATCTCGGTGCTGTTCGTGCGGCTCATCCAGGCGGCCCACCACGTCACCGGACGGGACCTCCACAGCAAGGAGGACCGCAATGCGAAGCTGAAGAAGAAGGTCGAGAACTTCCTCACCACCGTCTCCTGGCGCCTGCGCGTGGAGCGGGAGCACCTGGAGAGCTTCCTGGCGGAGTCCATCTTCGCCGTCCTGGAGCCTGCGGATGCGGTGAAGCTGCCCGCCGATGTGGTGCTGCTCGAAGCCAGCTTCGCGCTGCCAGCTGGCGTGGGCGTGAAGGGCCGCGTCAACAAGCGCGGGGCGGTGTCTCTCGGCAAGAACGTGCTGAGCTCCATGCACAAGGCCATGCAGAAGAAGGTCAAGGTCGCCCGGCCCACCCCCATGGCCATCCACGCGCGGTACCGCATCGCCGATGAGCGCGCGAATGAGGAGACCGCCTTCAAGCTGGGCGTCAGCTTCGTGGTGGGCGCGGGTATCGAGATCAACTCGGTCGAAAACGCCGGTCACGAAGGCATCGTGTCCCTCGCCACCCAGTACTTCGGGCCCCTGTCCATCTACAACCGGCCGCAGGTCCACGACACCGGGCGGCGCCACGAAGAACAGCCCGACCTCCACACCGCGGAGGACCAGTGCGTGCCCCCCGTGGCCCTGGTGCACCAATGAGCTTCGACGCCAACGCCATCGTCGCGGCCCTGTCCAAAGCAGCCGGCCAGACCCTGTCCACCCAGGCCCACGCCGCCGAGCGGTCTCACACCTTCGGCCTTCCGAGCGGTGGACTGCGCCTGCCCAAGCCTGACGCCCTGCTCACCGAAGCCGGCAAGCTCGGCGGAGAGGTGGCCGACTACCTGCCTGGAGAGCTGTCCACAGGCGCCTTGACCATCACCCGCCTCGACCTCACTGGCCTGCCCGGCAGCGCCTTCCCCGGCACCAGCGGCCAGCACCCCCACGACCTGCCTGTCGCCGAGCTTCCCCTGGCCAGCCTGGCGGGCACCGGCGCACAGCGCACCACCAAAGACGCCGACAACGCCGATGTTGCGGTCACCGTGGCGGGCGACCCCGGTGTGCTGCCCGGCGACCTGCCGGCGATGTCCTTCGACGGCAGCGCCGATGGCTTGTCCTTCACCCCCGACTGGGCGAAGCGCCTGTCGCCCGTCGGAGGTCCGAGCACCCACTTCACCTCCGACCGCCTCACCACCCTGCTGTGGGTGCGGCCCACCGCGGTGGGCGGCTATCGCACCATCCTGTCCAACCTCGACGACAACGACCGGGCCACCGCGGGCTGGCTGCTCATGCTCTACCCCGACGGCATGGTCGTTCTCGGCGTCGTGGTCGGTCCCCGCATGCACATCGTGCGCAGCGCCAGAAAGCTCGTGGCCAACGCCTGGGTGCAGGTGGCCGTGGTCTGGGACACGAACCGGCCGCGCTTGTTTCTCGACGGGGTGGAGGAGCCCCGACTCAACACCGCCTCGCTGTCCCACAACGCGGGCCAGCCCGAGCGGCTCGTGGCCACCGGTGGACCGCTCCACCTCGGCTTCAACGGAATCGACGGCCACTTTGCCGGCCAGCTGGCCGATCTGCGCATCTACCACACCCGCATGGACGCCACGCAGATCGACGACTCGGTGCCCACAGCGGTCGAGGCGCGGGCTGTGGAGCCCCAGCTCGAGGCCACAGTGGTGTGGCAGGGTACCCGCTGGACCCTCGTCCCCAACCTGCTGAGCCTGGCCGACCCCGGGGCCACCCTCGTCATCTCGCCCGACTGGTGCTCGGGCATGCTCTTTTCGGAGCTGTCCTTCGCCGGCGCCCGCTTCACCGTGCAGGTGGGCTTTCCCGACGCCCGGTGCGAGCTTCTGCAGCAGTCCGGCACCACTCTGTCGGTGAACAAGGCCTTCGACGCGCTGGGCTTCGACACGGCCGGCTGGCCGACGATGGGGATTCGGCAGACCGACCTCATCGTCGACCCCCGCTTCTCTCGCCTGGCCCTCCACGCGGTCATTCCCACCGACCTCTCCGTCGGTCCCTTCCAGCTGCGCGAGGTCTCCTTCCAGCTCCACTTCGAGGCCGAGCCCCTGTCGGTCATCGGGTGGGTGGCCGCGTCTCTGCGCCTCAGCCCGAGCGGGTCCAAGCCCATCGATATCCAGCTCCGGGGCAGCCACGTCTCCAGGGCCGCCGGCTGGACCCTGGGCGGGGGCGTCACCTTCGAGGGGGGACGAAAGCTCCAGGTGCAGGCGCTGGTCGACCACCTGGTGCAGCTCACCGGGGCCAGCGCGCCCACATTGCCGTCGAGCATCGCGGCGGTGGAGCTCGACGCCGTGCAGTTCGAGCTGTCCACGCGCGACCGCTTCGCCGTGGAGCTGAAGACCGCGAAGACCACGGCCACCATGCTGGCTTCGAAGACGGGCGGCACCTGGTCGTTGGTCGTCTCCGACACCCTGGTCATCGGCAGTGCGGTCTTCACCGTGACCATGGCGCGGGTGGGCGGCCACGAGGTCCTCTCCGCCACCTGGAAGGAGGCCAGGGGCGGCGCGGTCCACCTCCACGACTTCTTCCACCACCTCCACGTCCCCATTCCGGGCACCCTGCCGAGTGCGCTCGACCTGTCCCTCAAAGCGGTCGACCTGCGCTGGAACAAGGACAAGGAGGTGTTCATCGTCGATGCCAAGACCGGTGCCGGCGACGTGGTGTTCTTCCTGGGCACCAAGAACACAGGCGAGTGGCAGGCGGTGGGCGGCATCGTCGTGCAGGCGGCCACTCTACGCAGTGTGCCCGGCCTGTCCACCGTGATGGACGGCCTCGACCTCCTCGGTCCCGGCGCTGCCCTGCTGGCCCTGTCCACCTACGACGGCCAGTTCGAGTTCCCCGCCACGCCCAACTACCCCCAGGGCAGCTTCCCGGTGCTCGGTGCGGCCTGGTTCGCCGTGAAACCCGGCGTGCTGCTCGGCGTGCAGCTCGACGCCAAGGACAGCGCCGCCAAGGCCAAGGGCAGCCAGGAGGCCGGCCACCAGAAGCTCGGCGGCATGCTCGGCGGCCTCACCAAGGCCCTTCCCACCAGCCATCACGACGACCTGCTGGCCGTTCTCGAGGTCGCCGACCCGCCCACCCTGTCCACCCTCACCATCGGACTGGGCGGCCACATCCACCTCGTGAAGTCGCTCTACCTGTCGGACACCCTGGCCACGCTGCGCATCGACCCGCCCGCCGTGAGCATCCAAGGCAACCTGCTGTTCACCATCGAGCACCACCACCTGCTGGCCCGGGGCAGCCTCACGGTCTCGGTGGACGAGATGGAGGGCGGCTTCGAGGTGATGGCCCGCAGCACCGGCGACCCGCCCGATGAGATTCCCGTCCCCATGGGACTCCAGGGCATACACCTCACGGAGATTGGCGAGGAGGTGGCGGTGGTCTTCGAGCCTCCCGGCATCGCCTTCGGCCTCCAGGGCGCCGTCCACATCGACGGTCAGGGCACGGCCACCAACCGCTTCGCCTTCATCATGGAGGTGGAGGACGACCCCGCGCAGGTCATCCCGGTTCCCGACCCTCTGCTGCTGTCCATCTTTCTGCCCCAGCTCGACGTGCGCACCCTGCTCGCCGCCATCTTCGGCACCGAGGGCCTGCAGGCCGTGCAGCACCTGGGGTGGATGCACAGCTTCGGCATCGAGAACCTGTGGCTGTACTGGTGCCAGGAGCCCGTCGCCTTGCCCGACGGCACGATGGCCCAGCCCGGCATTGGTGCCAATGGCATCCTCAAGCTGCACCACTGGAAGATGCACGTCCTGCTCGACGTGTCGTCGGGCGGCTCATCTGGCCCCAAAGGCATCCGCGCCGAGCTGCAGGCCGACCCCATCGACCTCGGCGGCGTGCTGAAGGTCACGGGGGACAACACCCCGGCGGTGCAGGTGCTGATGGAGGAGGTCAACGGCAGCTGGACGCCCATCTCCACCCAGGGCCGGGTCGAGAAGCAGGGCGGACGCCGGGTGTCCACCCGCACGCCCATCCGCGGCAAGGCGTCCACCCATCCCACGGCCATGAAGACGGTCATCGAGGCCGGTGGTCCCCGGTTCCTGTTGCAGAGCCAGGCCTCGCCCTACGTCGAAGGCAGCGCGAAGGTGCAGCTGTTCGACGCCAAGGCCGAGGTCCACATCGAGGTGACGGACAAGGGCTTCGCCTTCGACCTCGCCGCCTCGGTGGGCAGCGTCGGACACATCCACTTCGACGCCCGCTACAAGAGCGCCACCCTGATGGCCGACGTGGACGCCGCCATCGACATCCGGGTCGACATCCGCGTCGACCTCGGCTTCGTGAAGCACGACTTCGTCCTCGACACCGGCTTCGACCTGTGGGGCGACCTGCGGGTCACCGGCAGCTCCTTCAGCCTGCGCCTCAACGGCTCATTCTGGTTCGAGGGGCAGCGGCTCGACATTCCCGAGCTGCACATCGACCAGCGCTTCGACAAGCTCGAACAGCTGGCCGACAAGGTGGCCGACCACGTCAAGAGCGAGGCCGACCAGATCTTCGGCAAGGTCTTCGACTACGCAAAGCGAGAGTGGAACCACCTGAAGAACGACCTCCACAAGATCGAGCAGGACCTCCAGCCTGAGCTGGGGAACATCGAAAAGCGCGCCCACGCCACCATTCACCACATCGAGCAGGACGCCGACAGGTTCGCCTCCAACGTGATGCGCGGCATCTCCCAGTCGCTGCGCGACATCGAGTCCAAGGCCCGCCAGGTGCAGCAGGAGGTCACCGGTGAGCTGGACAAGGTCGAGCGGCAGCTCAAGCACCTGCTGGGCGATGTCGAAGCGGACCTCCACAAGGTGCTGTCCGACATCGAGCACACGCTGAAGACCATCCTGAACGACGCCCGGGCCATCTACAACGAGCTCAAGGCCGAGGCCGACCGCATCCGGGCCGCCATCAGCAAGGAGCTTGGGGAGATCTCGGCCGAGATCCAGCGAGAGGTGGCGGCGGTCGAGCGCGAGGCCAAGGAGATTGTCGATGCCATCGAGGCCTGGGCGGAGCGCGAGTACAAGCGGCTCGAGAAGCTGGAGCAGAAGGGCTTGAACTGGGCGAAGCACGAGTGGAACGACGCCAAGCACTGGGCCGCCCACGCGGGCTCGTCCATCGTGCACGGCGGTGAGGCCGCGCTCCACGACATCGGCCTCTGACGGGAGGACAGGCGAATGCAACGACACGCACGCATCCTGGCCCGGACCGGCTGGATCGACACCGGCATCGACCTCGGAAGTGCCGATGGACCCGTCACCCTCGACGCGCGGGGACGGCTGAAGGTGGGGCGCTACTCCGACCCCGGGCCCGGCGGCGACGGCACCTCCTCCGGCAGCCCGGTCCATGTGGCGGTTGGGGGCGGCGCACTCTTCGGTCGCCTCGGCAGCGCGGTCTTTCCCATCGGGGCGGGCGGACTGGTCCCCCCGTCGGCGCTGGCTCGCTCCCGCCAGCGGCTCGAGGTCCTCTTCAACACTGCGGTGTCTGGCGGCCAGGCGCAATCGGTGTCCGGTGTGCTGCACCTGACCGCACGCGTCGGCACCTTCGTGCCCGGGGAGCTGGTGGACAGTGAGTGGAACCACAAGGTCGACCAGAAGGGCGACGCCTGGGGCCTGGTGTTCTCGGTGCGCTGCGTGTCCCCGTCGGGCTGGACGGCCACACTGGCCGGGCTCGGCTTCTCGGTGAATGTGCGGGACTGCCGGGTATCGGTGGTCGTCCCCCTCCAGCGCGGCAGCCCGCTCACCGGCATCGTCCCACCGGGTCATCGCTCCCGTGTGCAGGTGTCGTGGAGTCCCCAGGGCGGGTCGTCGTCTACGAAGGGGACCTACACCTTGTCCATCAACAACGCCGAGGTCGACTCCGCCTCCGGCACCCGCCAGAACCCCCACGACAACTGGCGGGACATCCAGCTTCGGGCGGTGAAGTGTGGCCTGGGCCAGGTGGCCTTCCTCGATGGGTCCGCCTCCCAGTTCCAAACCGCCTTCAACGCGCGCCAGTACCCCTCCGACACCACTGGTGTGTACTGTTGGCCCGAGCTGAGCACCCAGCCCGTGAACACTGGCGTACAGCGCGATCTCGGCCCTCACCTCGGGGCCAGCCGACCCTACTCCAGGTACGGTTCGGGCGCCGGACCCACCTGCCAGCCCCTCGCTCCAGCGGCCGGCCACAGCCTCGCCCGCGCCGTCTACCGGGCGCGCGATGCCGAGCTTGCAGCGCCCCTGTCGACCCGGGCCTCGGCGCTCGACACGAAGCATGCGTCCTACACCCCCCGCATCCTCGATGGGGCTCGCAAGGGCGTGGTCTTCTATGGCCAGTCGAAAGACAGCTACTACGGCGCCTCCTATCCACGCTGGTCGGGCAACCAACGCAGCTGGTCGGGCAGCGGCGGCGTGAAGCCGGCCGGCGATGCCTGGGGACTCGACGCCATCACCGGCGCCTCCTACTTCGTCGCGCCGTCGGGGAACGGGAAACACACGCTCTACAAGGTGCCCGCGGGACTTCCGTCGAGCGGCTCGGGCGGCCTCGCGGTCGACCGGGCGTTCGTCGGCCTGTCGAGCCCTCCATCCGGCCACACCATGGAGAACAGCTCCACCCTGGCCATCGAGCGCACCCGGAACCGGATGTTCCTCGTCACCACCGACACCCGCTGGACCCACAACTATTCGGGTCCCCGCCACTTCGCGTTGTGGGTGCGGCCCTTCGACAACGACTGGTTCCGCAGGATCACGCACTTCCAGATGACCAATGCTGCCGGCGCCCGCGGTGTGTTGTCCATCGACCTGCGCCACAGTCGCCTATGGTTCCAATACAACGACCAGGCCCTCCCCATCTCCACCAGCGGCAGCCTCGGTTCGCCCCGACCCGCACGCGACCTGCACCACCAGCCCATCCTGCGCCGCCTGGTGTGGCTCGACCCCCGCTCGGGCGAGGTGATGACCACCTCCGACACCGACACCGGCCTGAGCGGCAACAAGCTCGGCATGCCCACGGTCAAGGGGGCCTGCCGGCTCGTGGCGATGGTGGACAAGGCAGCGGTGGTGCTGGCCGTCGACCCAGCGCCGTCGTCGGGGGTGCCAGCCCGAGATGCCCTCGACAAGGTCGACATGGCCAAGACCTGGATCTGGCAGCCCGGCCACGACCTGCGCGAGGGCACCTGGGGCGGGGGTGGGCTGGGCGCACTGTCCCGCAAGATGTGCGACCGCCATGTGGTGATGATGTGGGACCCCCGGGTGGCCCACGCCCTCCAACAAAGCGCGCCCTCCATCACCGAAGCCGACGTGCGTGCCGACGGACACGCCCGCCTCCTCGGCATCCAGAGGCGGTACAACGACCAGATCGCCGACAAGAAGAACCAGCTGCACACCGCCCACACCAGCAAGCAGCACCGCATCACCGACGCCAGAGCCCAGGCCCGCCAGATCAAGGCCTCCGGCTACACGGCGGTGGGGAATGCCAAGACAGCCCGCAACACCCAGGTGGTGTCCCACTGGAAGAACGAGCACGCCAAGGTCACGCAGGCGGTCGCGACGGGCAACGGGCTCAAGGCCCAGGCGAAGCGGGCGGCGATGGCGAAGCTGGGCAAGCTGCTGAAGGAGCTGTCGACGCTGGCGGGCCATCCGGTCGCTCCAGACACCGCCCTCACCATCCCCGAAGAACGCTTCCACGGCGCCTACGGCCACGTCATCAAGCACATCATCGACGCTCAGGCCAAGCACCAGACCAAGCCCTGAGCCCGCTGTCGACCGAAGCCTCGGAGTCCCCGTGTCCTCCTCCCGTCCCACTCGCCGCGACTTCTTCGCCTGGACCGGCGCCGCCTCTTCGCTGCTGGTGGCCCCCTTGTGTCCCGCCGCCGCTCCCCGTCGCGCACGGTCGGGGGCCTGGGTGGACGGGGGCCGGCCGGATGCACGCCGCCTTCCCCAGGACCTGCACGCCATGCTGGTCCATGGGGACGCGGGTCGCGCGGTCACGGGAGGAGTGGTGCGGGTGGACGGACACAGCCGGCGAGAAGTGGCCCATGGTCTGTGTCTTGGGCGAGACGCCATCGGCGCGGGTGGACCCCGCAGCCGGGTGGAGGCGGCCTTGGTGGGCAGGAAGTGGCTCCGGCGCCATCCGGGTGCCCAGACCCTGGTGGTGCGGGTGGACCGGGCCGACGACATCCGCACGGCCCTCGACCTCACGGCGGGCCGGACGCGCGTGTTCCTGCTCGGGGCCACCGAAGCTGCCCAGGTGGCCGACGTCATCGCCAATGCCGGCGCGACCGTGCTGCTCGGGCCCTCGCTGTGGGAGGGGGCGTCGCCGGCTCGGTCGGTGGAGCGAGCCGAGGCCGCAGTGACCTTGGCGAAGCGGGGCGTGCCCCTCGCCTGGGCGTCGGGCGGGCACCTCGACCTGCAGCAGGTGGCGGCGGGTGCCATGGCCCGAGGGCTGGCGGCGGAGCAGGCCCTCGCGGTGTTGGAAGGCGCGGCTCTGAGCGCCTTGTCGTGCTGACTGGGGAGGCTACTTCAGGCCCAGCCCGGTCATCGACTTCACGACCTTGACCACGTTCGACGCCGTCGCGCTGACACTGGCGCTGGTGTAGGTCTCGCCGAGCGCGCCCGTCCGGGTGAGGGACTCGAAGATGTAGTCGCTGGCATCGAAGTCATCGGCCCCTTCGCCTTCGCTTCCGAAGCCGTAGAAGGCGAGGTCCACCTCCAGGTCGCCGGTCGCCTGGGTGTCGGTCAGCTCGGCGGTCTGCACCCACTTCATCACCACGGTGTCCATCGACAGCGTCAGCGGGTTCTCCAGGGGGGAGGGACCTTCGAAGGGCTCGTTGAACTGCACCTCGACGGCGGCGATCTCACCGATGCCGATGTCGGGGAGGACGGCGTGGAGGTCGGCCGAGCTGCCGTCCTTGGCGATGTAGAGGCCGGCCTGGTTCTTGTCGGTGGACCAGGCACCGAGGTCCACCGCCTGCTCGCCGTCCGTGAAGGAGACCGTGGCGTCGATGCAGGTGGCCAGCACGGTGCCCGCCGAGTCCAGGGGGCAGATGGTGAGCGATGCGTCGAAGTCGCCGTCGGCGTCGAAGTCGAGGGCACCGTCGGCGTTGACCTCTACGCGGCGGCTGGGCTCGTCGGCATCGAGCACGATGAGGGCCTCGCCCGTGACGTCGTCGTAGATGGCGACGTCGAGGGCCTGGTTGGCGTCGGGGTCGTCGTCGATGGTCCACGCGACGTGCTTGAGGTCGCCGTTCTTCTTCTGGGACAGCTTGGATGTGACGATGCCCGCGGTGTGGTCCTCCGACGACAGCAGGCGGCGGCCGGAGATGGTCTCGTCGACGTCCTCGATGGTGATCTTGTAGTCGTAGGAGAAGCCGTCGGTGCTGGCGCCATCCTGCACGGTGGCCAGCTTCATCTTCACCTTGGCGCGGGTGCGGGCGAGGCCCAGACCGACGGTGGTGGTGCCGCTGCCATCGACCGCCTGGTCGCTGCTGATCTGAGCACTGGTGACGGCGGACAGGTCGGCGTTCTTGGCGAGGCCCTGCACCTTGAGCTCGAGGTAGCCCGTGCCATCACCGTTGTTCACCAGCCGCACGGCATAGGTGTGGGTGGTGTCGGTGGCTTCGTCCCAGGTGCCGTCGGACCACGACTCGGCATCGAGCACGAGCCCGATCTTGTCGGTGGCGCCGCTGACGCTCACGGTGAGGCTGCGGTCCACCTCCTTGGTGTCGATGGTGAAGGCCGCGGTCTGCAGGAAGTTGCGCTGGCGGATGAGGGTGTTGGTCGCCCCAGACTCGAGGGCGGGTCCGCCGTCGACGGGCGTGAGCGACGCGGTGATGTCCGCAGCGGGGTTGTGGGCCTTGGTGCCCCCCCAGGCGGTGTCCGCGGTGTCGCCGCAGTGGGCGTCCTTGCCGATGAGGCCGTCGCATGCGTCTTCGGTCAGCACGACCCCGACGCTGGCGCCGCCGACCCGCCAGTAGTCGACCTTGGGCTTCTCGGCGTCTGGGTAGTAGGTCACCGGCGGGCCCCACTTGCCCGCAGCATGGGCGGCGGGGGACAAAGCGAGGGCGGCAAGCAGGGCGGTGGTGAGCATCGAAGCCTCCAGGTCGTTTGGGCGACAGCGGGATTGCTTCGTCGAACTACGGTGACGGCCGGGTGGTGCCATCCTTCTCGGATCTCTCCTGGCGGCGGAGGCCGTCGCCACACACCGACTCGAGGTCTGGCCATGGGTTGCGGGGGCGTTGCCTTGGAGAGTCGGCGAGGCTTGTCGGTCGGGGGTCGACTACGCACCGATGGCGCGGCGTTCCGCGCAGATCTGCTCCATGCCCGTCCGAAGGTCGGTCACCTTGAAGTCGGGGAAGCGCGCCCGGAACTTGTCGTCGAGAAACACGTTGTCGACGGCGTAGCGGGGTAGCAGTTCCGCCGCGTCCCGGGCATGCTTGTTGAACAGTCCGGCCAACGCGAGCTGCCACCGCGGCACGAGCCGATGTCTTGCGGCTACCCCGAACACGTCTGCGCTGACCTCGACGACCTGTCTGTAGGTGGGCCGCGTGGTGTCCACAGGCAGGTGCCAGGTCTGGCCATAGGCATCGGGGGTGTTGCCGAGCAGGGCGAGCGCGCGGCTGGCGTCGGGGGTGAAGATCAGACTTCGACGGGTGTCGTCACGAAGGAGGACCTTGGCCGTCTTTCGGTTCCACAGGGGGTCGACCACCATTGTCGTGGTGATGCTCTGGGTCTGTCCCGGGCCGTAGAACTCCGGCGCGCGCGCGATGAGCGCCTCGACCTTCCCGGATCGCACGGCCTCCAGGAGTTGGGTCGCGATAGCCGCGCGGACCCTTCCCTTTTCGCCGCTGGGCTGGAACGGGGTGTCTTCGGACTGGGGAACCGCCGTCTGGGGGTACATGTAGGTGTTGTCGAAGAACACGAGACGGGCACCGTGCTCAGCGCATGCGTCGATGACGTGGCGCATCATCCGTGGCCAGCCGTCCACCCACATCGCGGTGTCCATGGGCAGTCCGGCCGTGAGGTAGACCACCTCCGAGCCCGCGACGGCGCGTCGGGTCTGGTCGGGGTCGAGCAGGTCGGCGGGCAACAGAGCGTCGTCGTCGTGGATGGGACGGGGCCTGCGGCTGACAAGGCGGATGTCGGCGGTGTGCTGTGCGCGGAGGACCCGGGCGAGCTCGGTGCCGATCTGTCCGGTGGAGCCGAGAATGGTCTGCATGACGGTGTCCGTGGATGGGCGACCAGCGCCCGCAGGTGCTGGCGGCCAATGGGGGTCGCGACGTGCGCCGCGGCTCAGGTGCCCCCAGTGGGTCGGGTCCCGACCGGACTCACGTCGCGGACCGCTTCGGCGACCGCGTCGGGCCGGAGCAGCGGCACCCAGTGGCCCACCCCTTCCAGCTTTCGGGTGGGGGCGGGGGCGAATGCGTCGGACCAGCGGTCTGGGATGTAGACATCGCCGAGTCCCCACACCACTCGGGTGGGCACTGCGGCGATGATGCGGGCGTTCATCGCGTCGTAGCCGTCGAAGAAGCCCCGTCTCGTGGCGTGCCGGAACTGGCGAAGGGTGGCATCCTTGGCGGCCGGATTGGTGGCGAAGCCCGCGGTCATGCGATCCAGGAGCTCCGGCGACAGGTTGGGCGACTGCTGGCCGAATGCCCGGCGGAACAGGGCGCCCCCGAAGCGGCCCAGGACCCACATCTGAAAGCGGGCGAGCCGCTGGCCGCGGGGGTCGGTCCGTCCCCAGGCGCGCGCCGTGGAAAACCAACGAAAGCCCTCGAAGGCCACAGTGTTGGTGAACACCATGCCCCGGAGCCTGTCGAGGTTTGCATCCGCCCATGGGCTGCCCACAAAGCCACCGATGTCGTGGACCACGACCGTCACGGGACCGGTGACGCCAGTGGCCGTGAGCACGGCATCGGCCCAGGCCACCTGCGCGGCGCGGTCGTAGGCGAAGGCCGCGGGCGGGGCCGCAGATTGCCCGTAGCCGGGAAAGTCGGGCGCGATGCAGTGGTGTGTGTCGGCCAGAAGGCGCATCACGTCGCGCCACTCATCGGCACTGTCCGGGTTGCCGTGCAGGAGCAGGACAGGGGGACCGCTGCCGGCTTCGAGCACGCGCACGGGGAAGCCGAGGCTCGGCAGTGGCATGGAGCTGGAGCGGATGGGGTCGGACATGGGCCCTTCGGAGGGTGTTGGCACGCGGCTATCCGCCTGCATCACACAGGTGCCGCGTTGGTGGCCACGGCGTGTTCCGGTCTTCGGTGCGGCCCCCCAGTCACCGGAGCTCGGAGAGCACCGCCGCCATCGGTCCCAACACAGCGCGCCCAAGATGCCCACACCGCTCCGGACTCCACCCATAGATTGGATCCGGCAAGTCTGCGTTGTCCTTGAAAGGCATCTCCAACGTCATCGCAAGACAATCGAACCGCTGCGCCACCTGGTTGGTACACATCGTCATGTTCGCCTTCCCCGCTGGCGCCACCGGGTATCCGTAGGTCGTCTGGAAGTCTGGTGTCGCCTTGGCGTACTCGGCCTTGAAGGCGTCGAGCAGGCGCGCCAGCCGCTGCGTCCACCCCGGAATCGCCTCGCTGCCCGCGATGAAGTTGTAGGGCAGAGCCTCGTCCCCGTGGACATCCAAGCAGAGGTCCACCCCCGTGTCGTCCATCGCGTTGCGCACATGCAACACCTCGGGGCTCCGCTCGACCGTCGGCTCGTGCCACTCGCGGTTGAGGTTGGCGCCGGTCGCATTGCAGCGAAGGTGGCCGCGGAAGCTGCCATCCGGGTTCATGTGGGGGACGACGTGGAAGGTGGCCGCGTCGCGGAGAACACGCGCCAGGGCGTCATCGGGGTCGAGCATCCGGCCGAGGAAGCCCTCCATCCACCAGGAGGCCATCGACTCGCCGGGGTGCTGGCGGGCGATGACCCAGACCTGCAGGGCGCCTTCGCCGAACACCACCTTGTCGAGGGGCCGCCCGTCGGCGGTGTCGCCCAGCCGCTCGATGGAGGCGAGGGGACTGGCCTGGCAGCTGGCCAGCAGGTCGAGGTTCTGCTCCAGCGAGAAGGGCGCGAAGTAGGCGAACCAGCAGAGGTCGGCCTCGGGGACGTGGTGGATGGTGAGCACGCCGTCCTCGTAGGTCGTGGGCACCCGGCGCCAGTGTCGGCGGTCGACCGATGCACACGCGCGGTAGCCCTCCCAGCCCTTGGGGTAGGAGCACTCGCCGGCGTTGTCGATGTGCAGCGTGAGGGGACGTCCGCGCGCACCGGCCACCTGGAAGTGGAACCATTGGAGGTGCTCGTCGCCGGCGTCCTTGCGGATGCGAAGGTGGACGCCGTCGGGGCTGGACGCGTCGATGACGTCGATGTTGCCGCTGTCGAAGGCGGCCGAGATGCGCAGGTCGGACATGGGGTCTCCAGACAAGGCCGGGAGCCTATCCCCTTCCAGCCACCCGGCTCAGTGCCCCGCGTGGTCTCCCTGACCTGCATGGCCGGCATGGTCGCCGTGTCCGCCGGCGCTGGCGTCGATCTTCTTCACCGGCACCTTCAGCTCCGTGGTGTGCCCGCCTTCGAAGGACAGCGTGAGGGCCACCTCGTCGCCTTCTGTGAGGTCGCCGGTGAGGCCGATCAGCATGATGTGCAGACCACCGGGGGCGAGCTTCACCATCTGGTCGGGGGCCACGTCGATGCGGTCGATCTGACGCATCTTGAACTGGCCGTCTTCCTGAACGTGGGTGTGCAGCTCCACGGTCTTCGCGGCAGGAGAGCTGGCGGACAGCAGGGCGGCGTGTTGCTCGGTGGGGTTGTGGAAGCTCAAAAAGGCGCCGGTGTTGGGGGAGCCGGGGGGCATTGCGCGCACCCGGGCGTCCATGATGTGGAGCGCCTTGGCGGCCTCGGCGGTGCCTTGGGTGTTGGCGGTGCCCGCGGCGGCCGGCTTGCTGTGACCGGCGTGGGGGTCGGCCTTGGCGTGACCTGCGTGGGCATCGGTCTTGGCGTGACCGGCGTGGGGGTCGGCCTTGCCGTGGTCGGTGCTGGCGTGCTTGTCGTGGCCTTCATGACCCTCGTGACCTTCGTGGGCGGCGTGGTCGTCGCAGGCGACGAGGAGGAGCACGGGGATCGAGAAGATGAACTGGCGAATCACGGGGCCTCCGAGGGCGAGGCCGGCCCATAGCGTGCCGACGGCGCCACGTCCGCCCATCATACGCAACTACACGGACCGCAACAGGGGCAGGCCGTGGTTGCGGAGGGCGGCCCGGAGGCTGTCGGCGTCGGTGAAGTGGACGCTGCGCACTCCCACCGCCTCGGCGGCCGAGCAGTTGGCCACGCGGTCGTCGACGAACAGCACCTCCTCGGGCATCACGCGCAGGGCGGCGCAGGCCCCGAGGTACGCCTGGGGATGAGGCTTGCGCACGTTGGTCTCGCAGGAGACGAAGCCCCACTCCAAAAAGCGCGACAGGCGCAGCTCCGCTTCGATGAGGCGGTACCAGATGGGGTAGTTGGACAGCGCGTACATCGGCACGCCAAGGTTCTTCAGCTCCGCGAGCAGGGCGCCCATCCCCGGCAGCAGTGCGTAGCCCTCGCGCACCGCCCGCATCAGCCCCGCTCGGTCGAAGTCCCGGCCGTCGGCGAAGAAGCGGTCGAGGAAGGTGCCCGCGTCGATGGCCCCGTGCTCGAAGTCGATCCAGGCCGTGGGATGCTTGGCGGCCATCAGCGCGTCGAAGGACATGCCGAAGAAGGCGGGCATGACGTCGTAGAAGGGATCGTGGACAAGCGTGCCCATCACGTCGAGCAGCAGCAACCGGGGGGTGTCATCGGCGGGCATCCGGACTCCTGCGCAGCGGCATGGAGCGCTGGGCGCCAACGGACTATCCTCCCGGCGTCCCTCGGCCGTGGACCCGTCCCATGCTTCCCGCTCGCTTCGTGCCTCCGTCCGCTGTTCTCTTCGCCGCTGCCTTGTCAGGCGCCGTGGCCTGGGCCAGTGGTGCGCCGTCTCTCCATGTGGTGGAGATGGCCGTCAAGGGCGTCAAAGACCCCATCGCCTACATCTCGGCCACCAACCGCAGAGGCCCGATGCTCGCCACCTGCTTCGGCACCAAGGAGGCGATGCGCCAGTCCGACCCCTTCGAGGTCTCGATGGAGGTCGCCACCGACGGCACCGTGCAGCTCGTGAGCCTGGGTCGGGCCAACAAGGCCAATCCCGTCGAGGTCGACGCCTGCCTGCTCTCCCAGCTCAACAAGGCCCGCTACCCCGAGGCCGACCGCGTGGTGAAGCTGCGCATGACCCTCGGTCCGGCCCCCGAGCGCGACGAAGACGGCAACGAGGAAGACTGAGTCCCTCACCGTCGGCGAGACAGCCGCGCCAACACCGCACCTCGCCGCGCGTGCCAGGCCGCTTCGGTGAGGGTGTAGGCCACCGCCGGACCCTCTTCGTCGGTCCAGGCGCGCTCCCGCTGCATCCCCAGTCGCTCCATCACCTTCCATGAGGCGGTGTTGCGCGCGTCGGCCTCGGCCCGCACGGTGTGGATGTCCGCCCGGGAGAAACCGTGGTCGAGCACCGCCATCGCGGCCTCGGTCGCGTAGCCCCGGCCCCAGTCCTTTCGGAAGAAGCGGTAGCCGAGATCGGGCAGCTCACCGTCCTCCAGGCGCCGAAGACCACACCATCCGATGGGCTCGCCGTGCCGCTCCACCACCAGGCGGGCCACCCCGAAGGGATGCTGTCGGTGGTGCAGGTAGTCGATGACCCTCCGCGCACCATCGAGGTCGAGGGGACCGTCGCCTGTGTAGACCACCACCTGGGGGTCGGCGTTGAGGGCGACCATGAATGGGGCGTCGGCATGGCGGTGCGGACGCAGGCGCAGGCGGGGGGTGCTGAGGACGACAGGCATGTCCCCAGCTAACGAGGCGGCACTTCAGGGGGCGGCGGTGACCGTGACGTCGATGGGCGCCGGGGTGCGGTTGGTGAAGGTGATGGCGCTGTCGTCGACCACCCCTACCAGATCCAGGCCTCTCGAATGCTCACATCGCCCTCCGGCGCGATGATCTCGACCTCGATGCGACCGCCGCCGCTTCGGCCGGCGAAGTAGCCGGGCTGGCCGTCCACTCTGGCTTGGAGACCCAGATCGTCCACAGTCACGGTGCCTTCGGGGTCTGCCCAGATCACGAGGTCGTACTCGAGTCCCCTTGGAAGCGACAGGGACACATCGCCGTATTCTGCGAAGATGGTGATCTTGTCGTCGTTTTCGGGAAGCATGGAGCCATGGACCGAGCCGGACCGGGCGTAGAGCTCGAGCTGGCCGCCCACCTGGTCGAGCGCGAGATCCGAGGCCTCGATGCGGTGGGAGCCGCGCGTTCCCACCAGCGTGAGCGTGCCGTCGTAGAGCGCCATCTCGGACCGAAGCTCCCGGGGGCTGTCCACCTCGAAGTCCACACCGGCGCTGGGGTGGGCGGAGCTGGCCTGGATGCGGAGCTCGCCCCGGCGGCTGTCGTCCACCTGCCAGTCGTTGCCATCCCGGCGCTCAGCGGCCTTGTCCACGTCGGAGGCGGTGCCCCATGACTGGCCGGAAATGGTGATCAGGTCGCCGTCCTGAACGACGGATGTGGCGCCGGGACCGCGCAGGGTCAGGTCACCCTGCTCGATGTCGACTCGCAGGCTGCGGGTGGAGCTGGCGTCGATGCTGTGTTGGAAGGACTCGGCCTCTGTGCTGCACGCAATCGACAGGGATGCGGTGGCGAGGAGGAGCATGGACAGGGACTTGTCGAGCTGCATGTTGCCTTCCGGGCGGCTGGGGGACCCCCCTTGTCTTGGGAGGTGTGCAGACGACGGCCCCGCAGCGGGTTCATTTGGCGGACGATGCAAGGGGGATGCAAGAGCGTGGTCCGCCGGCCTGTCGCGACTTCTTCGGAACCGCGCCGTCCCGGCGTGCGTGTACCCTCCCATCTGGAAGCCGGAGGTCCCATGAAGCGGATGCGCACCCCCCTGCTGGTCGGTTCTGTGGTCGTGTTGATCGCCATTGTGGTCGTGTGGTCAGGCGACCGGCACACGGCGTCCTCCCCGTTGCCGCCTACTGGGGCCGCCGACGCAGACGCGCAGAGGCCAGGTCGCACCGTCGACGCAGCGGCCGACCGGGGGGCCGATGCGCGCCGCCCCACTGCCCGCGCGCCCTCTGCCACCGAGGTCGTGGTCGGGGCTCCCTCGGGCGGTGTGTCCGGGCGTCCCCAAGAGGAAGCCGACGATGCTCTCACCGCCGAGGCCCAGGCCATCGCGGACGACCCCAACACCGATGCCATCTGCAGCCTGTCCCCCGCCATCGACCGCGCGGAAGGCTACCTGGCGGTCGGAGACCCCCGCGACTTCAACGGCCGCCTGGTGCGCATCGTCGACGGCCAGGCCTTCCTGCCTCTGCTGGCGGACGGCCCGAGCGAGGGCTGGCTCACGGTGCCCGGCTACGCTCCCGTCGCCATCTCCTGGACGCCCGAGACCGACGCCGGACCCGGTCGCTGCACCCTCGACGAGGTGGCGCTGAAGCCCGGCGGCACCACCCTCACCGGCATCGTGCGTCATGCCGAGACCGGCGCGCCCGCCCCAGGCGCCTGGGTGGAAGGCTGCGGCGGACTGGGCCGCACCGACGAGGATGGGCACTTCTACCTGGAGGTGCTGCCGATGCCCTGTACGGTGCTGGCGATGCGGCAGGACGGTCGGCTGCGCACACGGGGCCCCATGGTGTCGGTCACACCCGTTGAAGGCGCCGATACCGTGGTCGATCTGAGCATCCCGGGCTTCAAGAAGGCCGGGCTCGGCGTGGGCGTGGCGGCGGTCGACACCGGCATCGAGGTCACGGCGGTCTTCGAAGGCACGGCCGCCTTCGAGGCCGGCCTGGAGGTGGGCGACCTCATCGTCGCCATCGACGGGGTGGACACCGTCGATGTGAGCCTCGCCGAGTTCGTGGAGCTGGCGGGTGGTCCGGAGGGGTCGACGGTCGCGCTCACGGTGATGCGCGGTGAGGAGGGGCAGCAGGAGGTGGAGTTCGAGCGGCGTCCGGTGTGAGGTGCGGTGGCCGCCTGTCCACCCACCTGGGATAGGGTGTCCCCCCTCGGGAGGGATTCATGAAGCGCCTGTCCACCGTCCTCTTGCTTGCCTTCCTCACGGCCTGCCAAGACGACGAGACCATCAAGGACGCCGAGACTGAAGACGGCTTCGAGGGCACCGGCGAAGACGGCTCCGGTGACGGTGGGTCCGGCGAAGATGGCTCAGGCGAAGATGGCTCGGGCGACGGCGGCTCGGGCGACGGCGGCTCAGACGACGGCGGCTCAGGCGGCGACGGCGGCTCAGGCGGCGACGGCGGCTGGATTCCCCACTTCATCACCATGTCCGCCACCGTGGGCATCGACATGGACGCCCGCACGCTGCACACCTTCGTGATCGACGGCGAGGGCGTCGAGCCCTGGGTGCGCATCGACGTGCGCGATGAAGCGCAGGAGGAGTCCTGCAGCGTCTACTTCGTGATGGACGACCCCACCGCCGTCTCTGTGTCCGACTGGCACTATGAGGACGCCACCGAAGAGGCCGAGGGCCAGCAGATGCACCACGTCGGCTTCATGGTGCCGAGCGATGCGACGGTGCTCTACACCGAAGGCTGCGAGACGGTCGACGAGTCGGTCTACGGGCCCATCGTCGACATCGTCGTGCCGCTCGAGTGGGGCGTGGGCTTCGGCGACCTGCGCATCGACGTCGAAGAACACGTCGAGGGGCTCGATCCCAGCACCTGGTGGCATGCCGAGCGCCATGCCGAGGGCGAGCTGTTCGGTGCCAGCTGGTCGGCCAACCTGTGGGACCCCACCACCTGGGCGAGCCACGTCTCCATCATCTCGCCGGCCCCCACCTTCGTGCTGGAAGTCGACGGAGATGGCACTCCTGTGGAGTTCTACGACCAGTCCGACATCGATTGGGAGTGGGGCGAGGTGCCCAGCGGCGTGTTCCAGCTTCGTCCCGTGTGGGTGTGGCCCATGGAGGCCTTCTTCGAGGCTCTGTGAGGGGCCTCCATCGCGGGTCTCCCGTGGCGTAGGGTGGGCCGGTCGCCCCGGAGCACCCCATGGACCCCATCACCATCACCGCCGTCACCCCCGCCAGCGTCGCGCACGCCCGCGCCTGCTTCACCGACCCCGCCGCCATCACCCGCTGGAACTTCGCGTCCGAAGACTGGCACTGCCCGGAGGCCGAAAATGACCTCCGCCCCGGCGGCGCCTTCCGCTATCGGATGGCTGCCCGCGATGGGTCGATGAGCTTCGACTACGCGGGCACCTGGGAGGTGGTCGAAGCCGCCCGTCTGGTGCAGGTGCTCGGGGACGGACGGCGCGTCGAGGTCGTCTTCGAGGCCGACGCCTGCGGCACCCGCATCACCGAGAACTTCGACCCCGACGACACCGCGCCCCGACAAATGCAAGAGGCCGGTTGGCAGGCTATTTTGAACCAGTTTGCCGCCTTCTGCGGCACCCCCGGCGACATCCGCCTCGAGCAGGTCGAGCCCCGTCACCTCGTGGGCGTCCGCCGCAGGCTCCCGGTCAGCGAGCTCGGTCCCTTCTTCGCCGAGGCTCTGCCCAAGGTGATGGGCTGGCTGGCCCAACAGGGCATCGCGCCAGCCTCCATGCCCATGGCCGTGTGGTGGGCGATGGACATGGACTCCGGCATCGCCGACTGCCAGGCCGGCTGCTTCGTGGCCGAGGCCGTCGAGGGAGAAGGCGACATCACCGCAGGAGTGACCGCCTGCGGAGACGTGCTCACCGTGGTGCACAAGGGCCCCTACGACTCGGTCGGCCAGTCCTGGATGGCCGTCTACAAAAAGGCCGCCGAGCTGGGCCGCGCGCCCGGTTCTGGCTGGGAGATCTACGTCGACGACCCCGGAACCACGGCCCCCGAGGAGCTGCGCACACAGATCTTCCTGCCCATGAACTGAAGCCGCGGTAGGGGGCGCCCCCAAACTCACGCCCTCGGAGACCGTCATGGCCGAGTACATCTTCCAGATGATTGGCACCGAGAAGCGCCTCCCCAGCGGACGGCAGCTTCTCCAGCCCACCTGGCTCAGCTTCTTCCCCACCGCGAAAATCGGCGTGCTCGGCCACAACGGCTCGGGCAAGTCCACCCTCCTGAAGATCATGGCCGGCGTCGACGACGACTACGGCGGCCAGGTCATCCGCCAGGACGGCAAGACCATCGGCTACCTCGCCCAGGAGCCCGAGCTCGACGAGAACCTCACCGTCCGCGAGAACATCGAGCTGGGCCTCGCCCACATTCGTGCGCTGCTCGACGAGTTCGAGAAGGTCAACGAAGGCTTCGGCGACCCCGATGCCGACTTCGACGCCCTCTGCGAAAAGCAGGCCCGCCTCCAGGATCAAATCGACGCCGTCGATGCCTGGGAGCTCGACAACACCGTCGAGCGCGCCATGGACGCCCTGCGCACGCCCCCCGGCGACTGGCCCGTCACCAACCTCTCCGGTGGTGAGCGCCGCCGCGTCGCCCTGTGCCGCCTGCTCCTCCAGAAGCCCGACCTGCTGCTGCTCGACGAGCCCACCAACCACCTCGACGCCGAGAGCGTGGGCTGGCTCGAGCGCCACCTCGAGGAGTACCCCGGCTGCGTCATCGCCGTCACCCACGACCGCTACTTCCTCGACAACGTGGCCGAGTGGATTCTCGAGCTCGACCACGGCAAGGCCTGGCCCTACGAAGGCAACTACTCCGGCTGGCTCGAGCAGAAGCAGGAGCGGCTGCGGCAGCAGAAGAAGGCCGAGTCCAAGCGCAGCAAGGCTCTCGCCAAGGAGCTCGCCTGGATTCGCCAGTCCCCCAAGGCAAGACAAGCGAAGAACAAGGCCCGCATCACCGCCTACGACGCCCTCGTGGCCCAGCAGGGCGACGACCGCCGCGCCACCGGTGCCCGCATCTCGATTCCCCTGTCGAAGCGGCTCGGCACCAAGGTGCTGCAGGTCAAGGGCGTGAAGAAGGGCTACCACGACAAGCTGCTCTTCGACGACCTCACCTTCGAGCTGCCCCCCGGCGGCATCGTGGGCGTCATCGGCCCCAACGGTGCGGGCAAGTCCACCCTCTTCCGGCTCATCGTGGGCGAAGAACAGCCCGACGCCGGCGACCTCACCCTCGGCGAGACCGTCGACCTCGCCTACGTCGACCAGTCCCGCGACGCCCTCGACCCCGACAAGAGCGTGTGGGAGTCCATCTCCGGCGGCCACGACGAGGTGATGATCGGCACCAAGGCCATGAACTCGCGTCAGTACGTCTCGCTGTTCAACTTCACGGGCTCCGACCAGCAGCAGAAGGTCGGCACCCTGTCCGGCGGTGAGCGCAACCGGGTCCACCTCGCCCAGCTCCTCAAGCGCGGCGGCAACGTGGTGCTCCTCGACGAGCCCACCAACGACCTCGACGTCGAGACCCTGCGCAACCTCGAAGACGCCCTGGTCGAGTTCCCCGGCTGCGCGGTGGTCACGAGCCACGACCGCTGGTTCCTCGACCGCATCGCCACCCACATCCTGGCCTTCGAGGGCAACAGCGAGGTGGTGTACTTCGAGGGCAACTACCAGGACTACGAAAAGGACCGCAAGCGCCGGCTTGGCGTGGAGGCAGACCAGCCCCACCGCATCAAGTATCGGAAGCTGACGAAGTAGAGGCCTTCGGAGCCCTTCGGTCTCCTCCGGGCTCCGCGAGCCGAGGTCTCGCTCCGCGCAGCGAAGCCCCCTGCGGGGTCTTCGCTGTGGTGGGTCCGGGCTCAGTGCAGCTTGAACCGAATCGGCTGGGTCAAGTACACGGGAACGGCCTTCTCATCGACGTTGTAGGGGGCATAGCGCCACTGCTGGACCGCTTGCTCGACGTTGGGGTGGTAGACCTCCGGGCAGCCCTCCACGTCCACCCGGGTCGGCCGTCCCTGGTCATCCACGAGGATGTGGGCCACACACTGCTGCTCGCCGTGGTCCAGCCGCCTGGCCGCGCGGGGGTAGCTGGGTGCCACCACCTTGGTCGGGAACACGGACGGGCTCACAACGGCCAGCCAGTCGTTGCTCTCGACATCTGGCGTGTGAAAGCCCCGGGCGATGCCCACCTGCTGCACGCTCTGGTTGCCCACGCGGCGGAACACCACCGAGAGGTCGACCCGCAGCGGTACTTCCCCCTGGGCTCCCGACAGCTGCCAGTGCGGCAGCACCGCCTCCACCGCCGCCAGGTACGAGGGCGGACAGCCCCGCACCGTCGGTTCCCACGCCAGGTCAGCCTGTTCCAGGCTCACCAGACAGCGCACCACCGGCGTCACCGCCCCCGTGGGCAGCCGGTCGCTGTGGGGGTCGGCAGGCAGCACGGTCTGCGTCACCGTCACCAGCTTCGTGCGGTCCGGAAACGCGCCCGTGCCCTGCTCCGAGGCCATCCCGACCGGATGCAGCGTCCACGGCTCGACATGCACCACCGGCCTGGCGGCTGAAGCGACCGCGAGCAGAGTCCACAGCATGGCGCCTCCTACGGCAGGTCCAACCGAATCACCTCGGGACCCTCGCCCGTCGGACTCGGCACCCGCTGAACCTTCACCTTCTCCTCGGCGGTGCGCCCCACCGTGTCGCCCGTGGGCAGCACCTTGTCGGTGTCGACGTAGAGCCAGCCCACCATGTCGAGGAAGAAGGAGATGGCGCCCGAGCCCTGCTGGGAAGCGGTGACGTAGAGCTCCTCGCGACCATAGCGCTGCATCCCGTGGCTCAGCACGCTCATGCGGCCGTCGGGCTCGGGGGCGAGCGTGAAGCCGACGCCGATGAAGACCGGCAGCTCTCCCGGCTCGGCCGACAGAGCGAAGTCGGCGAACAGGTCGGCCTTCAGGAAGGTGGGGGTGTGGTAGAGCATCGCGCCCTTGGCCGTGGTGCCCTGGACCACCGCGGCCGTGAGCTTCGCCATCCGGGCGTCCACGGCCTGCACGTCGCCCGTGAGGCCCAGCACCGTGACGATGAAGTGGGCCTTGCAGGTGGCACGCTCCGCCTCGCTCGGGCTCATCGGATTGGTGGGCATCCGGGCGGCGTCGGGGTGGGGCACGTCGATGGGGGCCACCAGGAGGGAGCCCCCGCCCGCGATGTCGAAAGCGAGCACCTCGCGGTCATTCTCGGGGTCGACGGAGAGCTGGATGCCCACCTTTCGGGCGGCCTCGACCACGGCGTCGGTGTCCACCGAGGTGTCTTCGGACATGAGGAAGGCAAGCTGGAAGCCGGGCTTCTCCGGCGCACGCTCGGGCAGCTTGTCGTGGCCGGCGGTGAGCTGCGCGGCCGGTTCAGGTGCGGCGTCGCCTGGGGTGCCGCCGCAGCCGGTGAGCCACAGGGCCATCAGACCGGTCCACATGCGCATTGGAGCCTCCCCAGGCGGGTTGTGGGCGCTTGGGTATCGCAGGGCCCCTCCGCCGACCATCCAGACGCCTGGGGACGCGGGTGCCGGGTCGAGGCTGGCAGGCGCGCGCTACAATGGCGGTGGAGGTGACCATGGCCCTGCCCGCCGGCAAGCTCTCCCTCACCTACAAAGACTACCTGGCCCTCGAAGCCGAGACCGGCCAACGGTATGAGTGGCTGCGAGGCGAGGCCTGGATGATGGCGGGCGGCACGCTGCGCCATTCCGCGGTGAAGTTCAACCTTGCGGGCGAGCTGTACGTTGCCCTCCGTGGCAGACCTTGCCGGGCCTACGACAGCGACGCCAAGACCCGGGTCGACGAGACCGACCTGTCCACCTACCCCGACCTCTCGGTGGTCTGCGGTCCGGTGCAGCGCTCCCCCCGCGACCGCCACGCCGCCACCAACCCCATCGTGTTGATCGAGGTCCTGTCCTCCGGCACCGAGCGCTGGGACCGCGGCGGAAAGTTCCACCACTACCGCCACCTGAACACCCTCCAGAACTATGTTCTCGTCAATCCCGACGAGCCGCGGGTCGAGGTGTTCACCCGCGCCGGCGATGGGGTCTGGGAGCTGCGGGTCTACGAGGAAGGCGACCGGGTTGTGCTGCCCGCCATCGACATCACCATCGACATGGAGGCCATCTACGCCGACCTCCCCGAGGAGCCCGACGACGAAGGTGAAGCTCCTACTCAGCCCGGCAGCGTGTAGGCCACCGGCGCCCCCGGACCGAGGTCCAGTCCCGAGAACACCCACAGCACCGTCAATGTCAGCCCGCCGATGAACAGCCACACCGAGTAGGGAATCATCATCGCCATCAGGCTGCCCAGACCGAACTCGGGCTTCCAGCGCCGGCAGAACACCAAGATGAGCGGGAAGTACACCATCAGGGGCGTGATGATGTTCGTGGCGCTGTCGCCCACCCGGTAGGCCGCGGTCGCCCCCTCCGGACTCACGCCGAGCAGCATCAACATGGGCACCAACACAGGCGCCAACAGCGCCCACTTGGCGCTCGCCGAGCCGATGACGAGGTTGATGGCCCCGCCGAAGACCACGATGAGGCCGAGCACGATGGGCAGGGGCAGGCCGCTCGACTGGATGGCGTCGGCACCGTGCACGGCCGAGATGAGGCCCAGGTTGGACCACTTGAACATCGCCACGAAGTGGGCCGCCGCGAAGGCGAGCACCAGGTAGTAGCCGAGGGCCTTCATCGACTCGCTCATCATGTCGACGATGTCGGCGTGGCCCTTCACTGTGCCGGCCACATGGCCATACGCCCAGCCCGCGGCCAGGAAGAGCACGAGAAAGCCGGCCACCAGCGACTTGTAGAAGGGGGACAGCCGGGCGTGCACCGAGCAGCTTCCAGCGGCCATGGCGGCGTCGGGGCAGGCGGCCTCGTCGATGAGGGGCGTGCCCGGGCCCATTGTGAAGCCCGCCCACAGAGCGACCACGCCGAGGGTGGCCAGAGCGGCCCACTTGAGGCCGTCGGACTGGGCCTTGGTGAGCGGGGCGTCGCGGGCCTCGTCGCTCTTCAGGGGATCGGCCCAGCTTCCGAGGCGGGGCTCCACGATGCGGTCGGTGACGTACCAGATGATGGGCAGGAACAGGAAGGTGAGCGCGGCGATGAAGTACCAGTTGCCCGCGATGTTGGCGTCGTAGCCAGGCACCAGGGCTTCTGCGGCCTGCTCGGTGATGCCGAAGAGCAAGGCGTCGAGCTGGCCGGGGGCGAGGTTGGCCGAGAAGCCACCGCTCACGCCCGCGAAGCTGGCGGCGATGCCGGCGAGGGGGTGGCGTCCGGCGGCGGCGTAGAGCACGGCCGCGAGGGGGATGAGGACCACGTAAGCAGCGTCGGCAGCGTGGTTTCCGAGCATGGCCACCAGCGCCACGGTGGGTGTCAGCAGCGACACCGGCGCGCCCCGAACAGCGGCCCGCATCGCGCTGTCGAACAGGCCCGAGCGCTCGGCCACCCCCGCACCCAGCATCACCACCAGCACGTAGCCGAGGGGGTGGAAGTGGGTGAAGGTCTTGGGCATCTCGACCCAGAGCTTCTGCAGGTTGTCCGCCGAGAACAGGCTTACGGCGGACAACACGAGCGCCGAGCCGTCGTCGGCCAGCTTCGTGGGATGCGGGGCGGAAAGGCCGGCCCACGCACACAGCAGCGAGACGACCATCAGGCCGATGATCAAGTAGAAGAAGATGAAGACGGGGTCCGGCAGCTTGTTGCCGGTGCGCTCGACCCAGCCGAGGAAGCCCTTGTTGGTGCCCTCTTCGGGCTTGGGGGCGTCTGCGGATGGGTCTGCGGGGGTCTGTGTGGTGCTCATGGGCGGCAGACTACCGCGGCGTGCCCCTACTTCGCCTCCGCCCCCTCCCCATGCACCTTCGCAATCGCCGCCTCCAGCTGCTCCCGCGTGAACGGCTTGCTCAAGGTCCCCGCCGCATCGAGGGCATGCACCTCTTCCGGCGCCGCCCCCGTCATCAGCACCGTGGGCAGGTCGACCCCGAAGCGCCGCAGGGTCGCCAGCAGCTGTGGACCGGTGAGACCGGGCATCATCACGTCGAACAGGGCGACGTCGTAGGCACTGGGGTCGTTGAGCAGGGCGCCGAGAGCTGCCTGGGGGTCGCTGAAGACCTCCACGTCGTAGCCCCGGTGTTCGAGCACGCGGCGCACCATGCGGCCCAGTGCTTCTTCGTCGTCCACCACGATGACGCGACCGGGGCACGGTGCTGCGGCCACCGCCATCGGCTCGGCGTAGGGTTGCGGCCGGGCGGGCAGGCGGGCTTCGATCTGCAGGCCGTCGGTCCACACGATGTCGCACTGGCCGCCCATGCCTTCGATGAGGCGCTCGAAGGCCACCAGAGTGAGGTCGAAGGTGGGGCGGGCACGGGCGTTGACGGCCTTGCGGTCGTCGGTGAAGGCCATCACGAGCTCGTCGTCGACCACCCGCGTGGCGATGAGGGCAGCGTGGGCCCCGGCATTGGCGGCGTCGGCGAGGAGCATTCGGAAGCCACGGGCGAGGTGGTCACCGTCGATGAGCACCTGCTCGTCCGGGCCCTGATGAATCGTGGTGAGGTCGACTCGACCGCCCGCAGTGTCGGGTATGGCCGACTTGAGCGCCTCCAGCCAGCCCACCAGCCCCACCGCCTTGCGTTCGATTGCGGTGCGACGTGCTGCAGCACGAAGTCGCCAGGACAGGTCGCCCATCGACCGACAGGCCAACAGGATGTCGTCGGCACAGTCGGACACCAGCTCGGGGTCGTCGGGCATCTCGGACACCAGCTCGGCGTTGCCTTGGATGGAGCCCAGCAGGTTGTTCAGGGCATGGGCGAGGTGTCCCATGAGATCGATGATCTCGATGTCTTCGGTGCCATCGGGCGCCGGCTTGGGGACAGACATTCTTTCCTCGGGGTACTGGTGACCAGTCCGCCCCGCTACCGTACCCACCCTTGAAAAGCCCCGGCTGTGCCCGACTCTGGTTGCTTGTCGGCTCTGTCCGCTTCGGGGGACGCGTCTGTCCTGTCGTCGCCCCCGGATGCACGAGCAGGACACCGCCAGTTGGACTGCTCTCGATTTGTGCGCGATCAGGTGTGGCCCGCTGGGGTGGTGTCGGTGGCCGGGGCGATCTGTCCGTAGATTCCCTCTCGTTGTTTACGGCTCCTTGACATAGGTGTCGGCGCCGAGAACCACGTTGGCTTCCCAGATGTCGCCATTTCCATTGACGATGGCGAACAGCTCGGTGGCCTCCGCACCCGCCGTGCCGGGGTGGTTGACGGCGCCCGACAGGGTCATCTGCACCCAGCTCGCCGAGGGGTCTCCTTCGACCTCCTCCCAGTAGGTCCAGGTGCCGGACAGCTCGCCTTCCGTGACGTCTCCGCCTGCCTTCAAGGGGTCGAGCGTCAAGGCCACCGACCACACGCGGCTCACCCGGGTGTAGTCGGTGCGGTCCACCGTGAAGTCCACGTCGACGTTGCTGGAGCCGAAGGTGACCGTCGCCTGTCCGCCCTGGGGCCAGTCGTGGGTGAGGTCGCTCTCGAGGTCCATGCCCGAGCCGGTCGCAAGCTCCTCGAGGTTCTGGAACACCGTGTGGTTGGCCAGCACGAAGGACTCGAGCAGGTCTCCCTCTTCGACGCCGGTGTCGGTGCCTTTGGGGACGGCCGGCGCGCATGCGACGGAGGCGGACAGCAGGATGAGCGGCAGTGCGCTGCGGACGGACATGGTCTTCTCCGAGATTCGACGGCAAGTGTAGCGAAGCCGGCACGGGCGGGGCGTTCGCAGGGAGTGAAGTTCCGACCCCGGTCGGCTACACGGGCTGCCTGCCCCTCCGTGCGGCTCCTGCAGGCCCCTGGCCTGGTCGGCTGCAACGGTGAACCCCCGCTGGAGTCCACTGTGGCCCGTATGCCCGAACCCGACCTCGGCCGCTGGCGGTCGCTCGTCGAGAAGACCCTCCGAGGCGCCTCTTTTGAGCGGAAGATGAACCGGCCGCTGCCGGGTGGTCTCACGCTGCCGGCCCTGTCCACCGAGCGCCCTTCCGATGCTTCGGTGGAGCAGACGGCGCGCGTGTTGTCCCGCACCGGACGCTGGGAGGTGGCGGCTCTGCACCCCGCCAACGCCCCCACCGACACTCTGCTCGCCGACATCGAGCGGGGCGCGGACAGCATCGTGCTGGAGACGAGCTCCGCAGACGGACTCGCCGAGCTGCTGGGCCGACTGCCCCTCGACCGGGTGGGGGTCGTGGTCCGCGGACTCCGCACCTCGGGCGATGCCCTCTCGGCACTCGGCAAGGCTGCCGAGGCCCGCACCGTGCCGCTCGACATGGTGTGGGGGGCGCTGGCCGCGGACCCTTGGAGCGCCACGCTGGCCCACGGTGAAGATGCCCCCGACGACGCTGTCTTCGACGACATCTTCGCTGCCGTCGAGGCCCCGCGCTCACCCCATCTCGCGGTGGTGGGTGCCTCGGGCATGGCGGCCACCGAGGCGGGTGGCTCGCCGGTCTCGGAGCTGGCCCTGTTGCTTGCGTCGGGCGCCTCGCTGCTTCGGGCTGCCGGCGCGCGGGACGTGTCGGTGGAGCGCCTCGCCCAGGCCACCCGGCTGTTTGTCGGTGCGGGCCGCGACCAGCTCCTCACCATCGCCTTGATGCGGGCCACGCGGGTGTGCTGGGCACGGCTGTGTGCGGCCTTCGGAGGCACCGAGGCCATGGCCACCCGGTCGAGGCTTCATGCGGTGCAGTCCAGCTGCTGGCTCACGCGACACGACCCCTGGGTCAACCTGCTTCGCTCCACCATGGCGGGCTTCTCGGCGGCGGTGGGGGGGGCCGACGCCGTCTCGCTGCGCGCCTACGATTCCGTCGGCGGTGCGGCCGGCTCGCTGGGCCAGCGCATGGCCACCAACACCCAGCTCCTGCTCGCCGAGGAGAGCCACCTCGGTGTCGTGTCCGACCCCGCGGCTGGAAGCTTCACCGTGGAGCAGCTGACCGAGGCCTTGTGTCGCGCGGCCTGGGCCCGCCTGCAGCAGATCGAAGCGGAGGGCGGACTCGACCACCCCGACGGTCGCGCGCACCTGGCGGGTCTCGTGGCCGAGGAGCGCCAGCTGCTGGGCCGGGCCATCGACAAGCGCAAGGTGGCGTTGGTGGGGGTGTCCGACTTCCCCTCGCTGAGCGGACTGGTGGTGGGCGAGGCCGACGCGGTCGAGACCGACGCTCAGGTGCTGTTGCCCCCGATGCGACATGCCGACGGCTGGGAGGCTCTGCGGGATGCGGCCGACGCGAAGGCGGCATCCGGCGACCGACCCGGCGTCTTCCTCGCCACCTGGGGCCCCCTTTCCCGGCACAGCGCCCGCGCGATGTTCTCCACCAACCTGCTCCAGGCGGGGGGCCTGCGCACCGTCGACCCTGGCGGCTCCGACGCCATCGGGGCGCTGGTCTCGGCCTTCCAGGAGTCCGGCCTGTCGGCCGCGGTCATCTGTGGGGCAGACGCCGACTATGGCGATGTGGTCCCCGCGCTCGCGAAGGAGCTGCGCGCCGCCGGGGCCCTTGCCGTCTGGGTGGCGGGCCGTGCTCCCGATGCCGACACCGCGGCGGTCTGGACCGAGGCGGGGGTCACGGACCTCGTCTTCCTCGGCTGCGATGCGCGCGACCTGCTGTCCCGCCTCCACCACACCCTCGGAGTGAGCGCCTGATGTCCCATCCCGACCTCTCTTCGCTGTCTTTCGATGCTGTGTCCGCCAGCCTCCCCGAGGCCTCTGGCGACAGCCTGCCGGCCTGGACCACCCCCGAGGGCATCGACGTCCAGACCCGGCCGTCCCCCCTCGCCGACGATGCGGCCCACCTGGGCGGTGTTCCGGGCGTCGCCCCCTATGTCCGCGGCCCCTACGCCACGATGTACGCCACCCGCCCGTGGACCATCCGCCAGTACGCCGGCTTCTCCACTGCGCAGGAGTCCAACGCCTTCTACCGGCGCAACCTGGCGGCCGGTCAAAAGGGCCTGTCCATCGCCTTCGATCTCGCCACCCACCGCGGCTACGACTCCGACCATGAGCGGGTCACGGGCGACGTGGGCATGGCCGGCGTGGCCGTCGACTCCATCCTCGACATGCGGGCTTTGTTCGATGGCATCCCGCTCGACAAGATGAGCGTCTCGATGACCATGAACGGGGCGGTGCTGCCCGTGATGGCGCTCTACGTGGTGGCCGCCGAGGAGCAGGGTGTCCCCCCGGAGAAGCTTGCGGGAACCATCCAGAACGACGTGCTCAAGGAGTTCATGGTCCGGAACACCTACATCTACCCGCCGGCTCCCTCCATGCGCATCATCGCCGACATCTTCGGCTACACCGCGTCCCACATGCCCCGCTTCAACAGCATCAGCGTGTCGGGCTACCACATGCAGGAAGCCGGTGCGACGGCCGACCTGGAGCTCGCCTACACCCTCGCCGACGGCCTCGAGTACGTGCGCACCGGCGTGGCTGCGGGCCTCGATGTCGACGCCTTCGTCCCCCGCATCAGCTTCTTCTTCGGCGTGGGCATGAACTTCTTCATGGAGGTGGCCAAGCTGCGGGCCGCGCGCTTCCTCTGGGCCGAGCTCATCTCGCAGTTCAACCCGAAGAACCCCAAGTCGCTCGCCTTGCGCACCCACTGCCAGACCTCGGGCTGGAGCCTCACCGCCCAGGACGTCTACAACAACGTCGCCCGCACCTGCATCGAGGCCATGGCGGCCACCCAGGGGCACACCCAGTCGCTGCACACCAACAGCCTCGACGAAGCCCTCGCGCTGCCCACCGACTTCTCGGCCCGCATCGCCCGCAACACCCAGCTGTTCCTGCAGCGCGAGAGCGGCACCACCGCGGCCATCGACCCCTGGGCCGGCAGCCACCACGTCGAGCAGCTCACCGCCGCCCTCATCGAGCGGGCGCGGGAGCACATGGCCGAGATCGAGTCGCTTGGCGGCATGGCGAAGGCCATCGAGTCCGGCCTGCCGAAGCGCCGCATCGAGGAGTCGGCCGCCCGCACCCAGGCCCGCATCGACAGCGGGCAGCAGACCATTCTCGGCGTCAACAAGCTGCCGCCCACCGAGCCCGACGACATCCCCATTCTCCAGGTGGACAACTCGGCGGTGCGCGACGCCCAGATCGCCCAGCTCCAGGCCCTCAAGGCCGACCGCGACGAAGCTGCTCTGGCCGAGCGCCTGGCCGCCCTCACCCAGGCCGCCGAGTCGGGCGACGGAAACCTGCTCGCGCTCGCCATCGACGCGGCGCGAGCCCGGGCCACCGTAGGAGAGATCAGCATGGCTCTGGAGAAGGTGTTTGGCCGCCACCAGGCCGTTCCCGAGGTCGTGTCGGGCGTGTACAAGGGCGCTGGCGGCGTCGATGCACGCAACCTCGCCATCCTGGAGTCCCGCATCCGGGCCTTCACCGAAGCCGAGGGCCGCCGTCCCCGCATCCTCGTCGCCAAGATGGGTCAGGACGGCCATGACCGCGGTCAGAAGGTCATCGCCACCGCCTTTGCCGACATCGGCTTCGATGTCGACGTGGGTCCCCTCTTCCAGACGCCCCAGGAGACCGCCCGGCAGGCCGTCGAGAACGACGTGCATGTGGTGGGGGCCTCCTCGCTGGCTGCAGGTCACCTCACCCTCGTGCCCGCCCTGCGGTCTGCGCTCGATGCACTCGGCCGCGACGACATCCTCATCGTGGTGGGGGGCGTGGTTCCCCCGCAGGACCACCCGGCGCTGCTCGCCAGCGGTGCGGCAGCCATCTACGGACCTGGCACGGTGATCTCGGAGGCGGCGGGGTCGCTGCTCGACAAGCTCGATGAAGCCCTCGGTCTCGCCGATGGAGACACGGGCGCCATCCCGCCGGTGATGAAGCCTTGAGGAGACGGCGCCGCCTGAGCGTCGACGACTATGTCGCGGGAGTGCGGGCCGGTGACCGGGCCATCCTCGGTCGCGCGCTCACGCTCGTGGAGTCGTCCCGTCCCGACCATGCCGTGCAGGCGCAGGCTGTGCTGCAGGCCTTGTTGCCCCACACCGGGGGGGCGCATCGGGTCGGCATCACCGGCGTGCCGGGTGTGGGCAAGTCCACCCTGCTCGAAGCCCTCGGGCTGATGCTGGTCGACCGGGGCCACAAGGTCGCGGTGCTCGCCATCGACCCCACCTCACGGCGGTCCGGCGGAAGCATCCTGGGGGACAAGACCCGCATGGTGCGTCTGGCATCGAGTCCGGGGGCTTTTGTGCGTCCGTCGCCCACGGGGGGAACGCTCGGCGGGGTGCATCGACGCACCCGAGAGGCGCTGCTGCTGTGCGAAGCGGCCGGCTACGACGTTGTCTTCGTGGAGACTGTGGGAGTGGGTCAGTCCGAGACGGCGGTGGCGGACATGGTCGACACCTTCGTGGTGTTGATGCTCGCAGGAGCGGGGGACGGCCTGCAGGGCATCAAGCGCGGCATCCTCGAGCTCGCGGAGATCATCGCCGTGAACAAGGCCGACGGGGACAACGCCGACCACGCCGCCAATGCGCGGGTGGAGTATGCGCGGGCCCTCCGCCTGGTGCGTCCCACGTCCTCCGCCTGGCGCACCCCTGTCCGCACCTGTTCTGGGAAGACCGGCACCGGCGTCGCTGAGCTGTGGGACACCATCGCGTCGCACCGCAGCACGCTTCAGCAGGCCGGCGAGCTGGCCCCCCGACGCGCGGAACAGCGCCGCGGACACCTGCGAGAGATGGTTGAAGACGGTGTGCTGCAGGCCATCCTGGTCCATCCTGCCGTGAAGACGCTGCGGCCGTCTGTGGAAGCCGACGTCGCCCAGGGACGGCTCACTGCGCTCCGCGGCGCATGGCAGCTCATGGCGGCGGCCGGGCTCGCGGTCCCCGAGCACCACGCCGGCGCACTGTCCTGAGCAGCGCCCACGCGGCGACAGGCCGAGCCACCTGCCAGATGGGTTCAAGGGACGCCCGCCGGGTCCGAACCGCCAGCAGGCCCGGTCCGCAGAGGAGCCGCCCCACATGCCCTGGTGGAAGTTCTCGAATGGCGGCGCAGATGCGGACGCCAACGCCGTCCCCGACCCGACCGGGGAGCGCCTCGCCGACCCGGTGCTCGCTCTGCTGGCCCGCCTGGCCCGCACCGAGGCCTCCGCGTCGATGATCTCGCTGTCCAACCCCGCCTCGACCACGGTGCAGTTCGTGCGCACCCAGGGCAACCGGCTCACGCTGCAGGTGCAGGACCCCAACCTCACCGAGCTGCGCGTGTTCGGGCCGCTGTCGTGTGTGCTGCTCGTGCACGTCACCGGAAAGCACGCCGACATCATCGTGGGCAGCGTCATCCGAGAACCCACGCTCTACCACGACCGCTGGTTGGTGCTTGTGGAGGCCGGCCAGAAGCTCCTGCGGGCCGACGCCCGGCGCACCTACCGCGTGCCCGTCACCGAGGACGCTGGCCTGGAGGTGGTGGTGCGCGGCACCGACAACCGTCGGTACGTGCTGGAGGCCGAGGACATCAGTCAAGGCGGTGTGGGCGGCGCCCTGCTGCGGGCCCCCGAGGATGCGATGCCTCTGGGACGCCCCGCCCAGGTCGCCCTTCGCTGCGGAGAGCACAAGGTCTGGCTCGACGCCGAGGTGCGCTTTCGCCGCGGCGCCATGATCGGCCTGTTCTTCCCCGGGGTCTGGCACCGCGGAGAGCTGGAGGCCCCCCCGGAGCTGCGCGCCATCGTGCGGGCGGTCGAGCTGGCGTGGATTCGCCGCAAGGCCGGTCCAGAAGCGGCTTGACGACGACCTCGGTCAGCCGGTCGACCGGCGCGGCGCCTTCGGTGCCCGTGCCCGTGGGAATGCACACACCCGCGCGTGGTACATCTTGATGAGCGGAGAAGCACACTGCTCCACGAGGATGCCACCGACGCTGACGCTTCATCCGGCGCCATGGTCCGCCCGGGGGACCCAGATGGCGCCGAGAATGGGGTAGTCGCGCTGCATCCCGACAGCATGCGGCTCGACTACGAGCTGGCCGGCCTTCCCCCCGCGGCCCGGGAGCCCCGTCTCCGGCGTGTGCCGGCCGACCCCCTGCTTGCGGACCCCACTCTCGCGCCACTGCTGCCAGCCCTCGAGGCCTGGCGTGCCGTGCCGGGCGGGGTGGTCGTCACCTCCGACGCCGGCCTGGCCCGCCACCTCCATCGCCGCTTCGGTCTGCACACCGTGCCCGTCGGTCGAGCGGTCGCTGGCCCCTGCCTCCGCATCCCGTCGCTCTCCGAGCGCGGACCCGAGGCGGTTCGCGCGGCCCTGGCCTCCTTCAGCTGCGGACGCCGCATCCTGCCCGACCTCCTCGACCACTGGACCGAGCGAGCCTGGCTGGGTGGATGGGCCGAGATTGCCGCAGCACTCACCGATCTCGACGCCCGATGCCCCCGCGGCCCCCTCCACATGCTCGCGGTCCGCGCCCGTCGCCCCGACCTGCTGGCCCCGCCGGCCCCCGAGCTGGTGGTGGAGGTGTCGAGCGCGGGTCCGTTGGCGCGGCAGGTGTTGACGAGCCGCGGCTTGAGCTTCGAGGCCTGTGGGGTCCCGGGCGCGGTGGTGCCGGGGGATGCCGTGCTGGAGCTGGCCGCCTGGCCGGAGGCACTGTCGGGTCGCGTGCGCCTGGAGTGGGGAAGGCACGGCGTGCGTGTGCGGGTCGACGACCTCCCCGAGGGATGGTCGGTGCGGGCGGCCTCCGACTCCAGGGGAGAAGCCACTCCCGTGGTGTCCGATGTGCCGGTCGTTCTGGGCACCCGCGGACAGCTCGCCGTGTGGCAGGCGGATTCGGTCCGGCTCACCGTGCGCGTCGCCCCACCCGCTCAGGCCGAGCACCTCGACAGCCCGGCACCCGAGGCCCCGCCCCTTCGGCGAACCGACCGGAAGATCCTGCTGGACACCATTCTCGAGGCCACAGCCTCCACCGTGCCGCTCGCCGATGCTCTGCCGGTGCTGGTGTCCCGGCACGCATCTCCGGGTGCCGCAGCCCTCGCTGCACGCCTGGGCGTCTCGCCCGTGGCCACCGTGTCCCGCTGGCTGGCCAACCCTCGGAATGAGCCTCTGCGGCTTGTGCTCGCAGACGGACTCGCCGCCACCGAAGACCCTGCCGCCCGACGGGCCCGCTTGCCGCGTGCGCTCCGCTGCTGGATTCCACGCTGGCCCCGCACCGCCGCCTCACCGGCCATGCCTCTGCCCTTGCGCCTCGTGGGCGCTGCTCCCGCCGCTGCGGTCGGCTCCGACTGGGTGGGCGGGCTCGACCCCATCAAGCGGTAGGCGGGTCGCTCCTCCGACGACCAGCCGTCCACAGCACCGCCAGGCCCAGTCCTCCCACCGAGGCGGCGCCGGCTCCGGAGCAGCCACATCCCTCGGCTTCGGTCTGTGCGGTGGGCGCGTCGGGTGCAGCGGGCGCGGCGGGCATGGCATCTGCTGCCGATGCCACTTTCGGTGCGGCAGACGACTGGCGCGGGGGCTTGTCGATCACCGCGAGGTTGGCCCGGTCGAGGTCGGTGAGCATCGAGCTGCGGTAGCCCCGCGAGGGTGCATACCAGTCGAACTTCGAGAACACCTCGTGGTGCGCCGGAATGGGAGACTGGCGGCCCCTGCGGGCGTGGACGGCGTCGCGCAGAAAGCGCCGGTCGTCGGCGTTGAGGGACCGCAGGGAGGCGACGTCGGCTGGCTTGTCGAGCCGCTGCATCACATGCAGGGCCAGCGCGCGCTGAACCCGGCGGGCGCCCTTGGTCTCGGAGTCGGCGGTCTTCAGGAACTCGATGAGGGCCGACCTGGCTTCCGGCAGCTCGGCCAGGCAGAGGTAGGCCGCTTCCTTGCCGGTGTTGCGCACCGCTTCGATCCACTCTGGGATCTCGTCGGGAGGACAGTCACCGGCCGACCCGCCCGCCTGGGCGATGGACAGCGCGAAGAGCAAGGCGATGGCTGTGGACATCCGAGGCTCCGGTGCCGTGGACGGACTGTTCGACACAGCCGCGGCGTGGGCTCCCGAGGCTTAGTACACCCTGGGCCGACCTGCGACAGGAGGTGTGTGGTGTTGGGAGCTGGACTCGGCTGGACCCTGCTGTGGTCCTGGGCGCTGGCTGCGGAGCCCGTCTGTGTTCCGATGGCGCCGCCGGAGGGCTTCGTGGCGGTGTCCAGTCTCGGAGAGGGCGTTGGCGTGAATGCCCGCTACCACGGTGTGGACAACTTCACCGGCAAGGCCCTTCCCGGCTACGAGGCGCCCGAGCTGTGGGTGCGGGCGGAGGTGGGGCATGCGCTGCTGAGGGCCGCCGCTGTGTTGGAGCCCCAGGGCTACGGCCTCGAGGTGCTCGACGGCTACCGTCCGGTCCGAGCGACCCGGGCCATGGTCGACTGGGCCCGCTCCACCGACCAGTCCCACCTCCTCACCGATGGCTACATCGCGGCCCGCAGCGGCCACAACCACGGCCACACCGTAGACCTCACCCTGGTGGGTCGGGTCGACGGGGCGGCGGTCGACATGGGCAGTCCCTTCGACCACTTCGGACCGGAGAGCCACCACGGCGCCGAGGTGGGCTCAGAGGCGATGGCTGCGCGCAAGGTGCTGGCGGAGGCCATGAAGTCGGCGGGCTTCAGGCCCTACAGCAAAGAGTGGTGGCACTACCGGCTTCCCGTCGAAGACACTGTGCCACTCGATGTGGTCATCGGATGTCGGTCGGCCGCCACGCCCTGACACCTACCGACGGCCCTTTCTGCCGCGCGGACCGCCCTTCTTGTCACCTTTGCGGCCCTGCCCCTCGGGGTGGCCCTTGGCCTTGCCCTTGTGGTGACCCCTGGCCTTGCCCTTGTGGTGGCCCCTGGCCTTGCCGGGATGCCCCTTGTGGTGGCCACGCCCGTGCGCCTTGTGGTGCTTGCCGCCGTGCCCGGGTCCGCCGCGTTCGCAGCCGTCCTCGTCTCCTTGTGGGCGTCCGTCCTTTGGATCGGGGCGGCCCTCGCGGGGCTGCTGCTGAAGCTCGCCGTCGGGCTGTCGGCTGTCTGGCTGTGGCAGGTCGTCCTGGGCACCGGGCAGGGCGAGGAGGGGACCGCCGGCGGCCACATCGGTGACCGAGAGGTGGGGGGCGCGGTCTTGGACAGTGCGGACCACGGCGGGGGCTGCGACGGCCGTGCCGAGTGCGGAGGACGCGAGGGTGGCGATGGCGAGGAGTCGGAGGGACATTCGTTTCTCCCGAGTGGGCCGGGGCCCGGTGTCGTGGTCGCGTCGGGCCTGACGAAGTCCCTCGGATTTCCTTCGAGGGTGGAAGATCTTTGTCGGGGTCTGTGGGAACCGGATGGGACGGCCATGGTCGACACCCCCGCGCCCCCCTCCGAGGCTGGCCACTTGGGTGGGGTGCACGTCGCCTGGGTTGGATCGTCTTCGACCTGGGCCCAATGCCCTTCCCCCGGGGGTCCCCATGTCCGCTTCTCGTCGGAGGGCGACGCACGTCCGTCGTCCCGCTCGCTCGCTCCGTGTCGGCATCGTTCGCGCCGGCGCCATCGTCGAACAGGCCCACGTCGAGCTTGAGGTCCCTTTGTCGGTGGGGCTGTCGGGTCTCGATGAGGACGGTGGCCCGGTGCGCATCCTGCCGACCGGGGCGGGTCCGCTGCTGTTGGTGGGACGCGGCGTCTCCGGTCGCTTGGGACGGCAAGGCCGGGTGCGTCCGCTGTGCGAGTGGATGACCGTGGTGGACAGCCGACAGGGGGTGCTGCTGGAGGCCGGAGACCGGGTGCGGGTGGGGCTTGCTGGTGGGGCGGTGCTGTTGCAGGGCATGCCGCGGGCCGCCGTGGAGCCGGTGGACCCCGGCGCCTTTCGACCCTTGCTGGTGCAGCGCGACGACGCGCCCTTCCTCGGCCTGCTGTCCACCTGTGCGTCGGCTGCGATGGCCCTGTTGGTGGTCGCTGCGGGCATCGAGCCGGTGGACTCGCAGGCGCAGGTGGAGATTCCCAGGCGGGTGGTGCAGGTGCTGATGCGTCCCGTGGTGGAGACGGTGCCGGAGCCTGTGGTCGCGCCCACCCCCGAGGTCTTGCCGGTGCCGGTGCCCCAGGTGACCGCCCAGGCCGAGCCGGAGCCCACCGTCGAGGTGCCCCCGGTCCGCGATGCGGTCGCCGAGGCCCGAGATCGGCGGGTGGCCGCGCTCACCCAGCGCTCGGCCGTGCTCGGTCGAATGGACCAGATCCAGGAGATGCTGGCCGGCACCGATGGCGAAGATGCCCTCGCAGACGCCCTTGCCAAGGCAACGGGGCCCGACCTCATCGCGTCGAAGCGAACGGACTCGGGCCTGCGGGCGGGCTCTGGAGACGACGGTCGGATGGACGCAACCGTCGACTTCGGTGGTGGACTCGGCGGAGGCGGCTTGCGCCGGGGACCCGCCGGTGGTCGTGAGGTCGTGGAGAGGGCCATCGAGCCCACCGCACCCGTGGCCCGCCGGCCCAAGCTCACCATCCAGCGCCCTCCGCCGGGCGAGTCCCGAAGCGTGATCGACGAGGTGCGCCACCGCTACGCCCGCCAGCTGCAGGCCTGCTACCAACGCCGCGTGAATGTCGACCCCAGCATCCGCGGCCGGGTGGAGCTTGCGTTCGACGTCGAAAACGGCGTGGTCGCCTTCGTGGCGGTCACGGAGAACGGGACGGGCGACGAGGCCCTGGCCACCTGCTTGGAGTCTCGGGCTGGGCGGTGGCGCTTCGACAAGGAAGCGGAGGGCTCCTTCGCCATTCCGCTGGTGTTCGAGATGGACTGAGGGCCAGGCTTGGTCGCGGAGGCCCGGAGCCGCTGCGCGGCGGAGGTCCCAGCATCTACAGAGTCCTCTGATGGCGCCTGGTTGGATGGGAGTTCCAACCCAACACAACTCACACGATCGGTGGCGGCGGCGGCGGAAGCGAAGCTGCATACGCCGGCGCCGTGACCACACCCGAGGTCGCCGACTCGCTCGCAATGGCCTCCTCCAGCTCGATCACGGAGGCCATCAGCCGGTCGCGCACCTGCTGGAGGCGGCCCAGCGGTTGCTGGAGGCGCACGCCCTGGCGACCGAGCTCGGCGCGCTGTTCGGTCCACCACGCGACGTAGCGGGTGAGCGTGGGCGGAAGCTGCGTGTCGACGCGGGTGCCGACGCGCAGCTCGCAGCCTTCGAGGCGGGTGAGGGCCCGGCGCTGGGCGTCGGCTTCGAGCTCCACCAGGGCCTTGTCGAGCAGCTCGATGGCCGCCTGGCGCCGCTTGGGCAGTCCGCCGCCCACCTTCGAGGCGAGCACACCGGCCCCCGCGCCGAGGAGCGCGCCCACCGGACCCAGCAGCGCAGCTCCAATGGCGCCCCCGGCCAGAGCGGCGGGCGTGGTGGAGGTCTGGTCGTCGTCGAGGACGTCGCGCAGCTTGTCGAGAATGGCCTTCTGGGCGCTGTCTTCATCGGCGGACAGCGACGGCGGATGGTCGGGGGGACGGGTGGCCTGGGCCGAGAGCCGCACCCGCTCGGACAAGGGCGTCAAGGCGGCGTCGATGAGCTCTTCGACGGCCCGCGCTTCGGCCCGGCGGACGGCGCGGCGGGCGAGATGGCGGCCGTCTTCGAGGGCGTGGACCAGGCGCTCGGGAAGCTGCTCGCGGAGCAGGTCGAGTGTGGCGACGTCGGGGGCGCCGTGCAGCTCACCGGCCAGCAGGGCCCGGGTCTGGGAGAGGTGGTCGGAGACGGCGCGGGAGACGGCTTCGCGGGCGCGGTGGGCGGCGGGGGCGACGTGGCGGGCGATGGCCTCTCGGCGGTCGGCGACGAAGGCGGGGATGTCGTCGATGCGCTGGGCTTCGAGCAGGGCAAGCTGGGTGGCGTGGCCATGCTCCAGGCGGCGGTGCTCGGCGTCGACTCGGCCGGCGGCACTGCGGATGGCGCGGGCGATGCCGGCAGCCCGGGCGATGGGCGGGCCGGTGCGCAGGGCCTCCACCAGGGCCGCGCGTTCCCGACGACCGGCGCGGAGGGGGGCCTCGTCGGTGCGCTGGGTGCTGGTCATGGCGTCGCCGGGCAGAGCGACGGCCAACACACGTTCGGGGGCGACCTGGAGCGCACCGGCCCATGCGTTGCGCGCCGAGAGTCGGGACGCCTCGTCGCCGGGCACGAGGTCGTGGAACAGCAGGGCGATGCGGGGACAGGTGCGCGACATGCGGCGCAGGGCCTGCACCCTGTCGGCGGCAGGTGGCGTGTCGAGGCGCGCGCCCAGCACGAGGGCATCGGCCCGTTGGGTGAGCATGTCCTCGGCGAGCCGCCGGGTGCTGGGATCGGGGGCCAGGGTGCCCGGTGCCATCAGGCAGATGGTGTCGGAGCCGAGGCCGGCGTGGGGCCAGCGGAGCCGGAGGCGGCTCGTGCTGTCGCCGTGAAGGCGTGCGGCGAGGTCGTCGGCGAGGGTGTTGCGGCGGGCCTCGGCGGCGTGGTCCATCTGCTGGGCGAGGGCGAGGCGCTTGCGGGACAGGGCATCGGCGCGGTCGCGCAGGGTCACCCGCCGGGTCTGGGCGGTGGACAGCGCGCTGCGGGCCTCGCGGAGGTGTTGGTCGTGGGCCTGCAAGCGGGCCTGGGCGTCTCGGTGCCGGGCATCTGCGGACTCCCAGATGGCCTGCACATGGGCGACCGCCGCGCGGGCCCGCTCGACCGCCTCGTCCTCTCGGGCCAGCTCGTCGAGGGTGTTGGGGTGGAAGGGCGCCTGCACTGCGGCCTGGATGGCCCGGATGCTGCCGGTGGGGACCTCCTGCTGTAGGGCGACCGGCAGGCGGGCCTTCACGGCGTCGCGCTGGCTGAGGATGCGGGCGAGGCGGGTCTCCTCCGCGGCCAGGGCCTGGGCGGACTCCCGCTCGGCCGTGCGGGCCTCGTGGACGGCCGAGGACAGCGACAGGACGTCTTGCTGCAGACGGTTCACGCGCCGGGCCAGCTTGGCGGACTCCGTGCTGGTGTCCTGGTCTTCACGGGTGAGGGCGGCGCGCTCGGCCTGCAGGCCGGTGGCCTGCGCCATCATCGGGGGGACGGGGTCGGGGTGGGCGGTGCTCCAGTGCCACGGGGAGCCGTTGGGCGTGTGTTCTTCGAGCTCGGGTTCGCCGTCGGTCCAGACGATGCGGAGCAGCCGGCCAGGGGCCTCGTCGGCGTCGTCGGGCAGCAGCTCGGCCTCGTAGATCACCGCGGCGGCCCGTGCCAGATCGCCGTGCTGGTGACCGATCAGCGCAATCTGAACGGCCTCTCTGCGCAGGCGCGCGATCGCGGGGGCAAGCAAGCCCACCCAGGCGTCGACCACCTCGGCCCGGAGGCGCCCGCTGCCCTTCGCGAGCCCCCGCAACAGCGCCACAGAGCGCCCGGCACAAGCGTTCAGGGCGGACGCTGACAGCAGGTTGTCCGACACGGTCGTGCCTCACTGGAGGGTGTGGGATCCCGTCCACCGCGACGGCCCCGCAAGCCCAAGGTGTCCTGTTCGAGCGGATCAGTCGAGGTGGGCGCCGCCGACGAGCGCGTGGATCAGTCGCTCGCCTCCAGGCGACCGCGCAAGGCGTCCACAGCGGCCTGGAGGGCCTCGGGAGCCCCGGCCTGCTGGTGGTGCAAGGCATGGGCGTGCAGGTCGGCGAGTCGGGCGGCCATCAGCTCGTAGGCGCCGTCGACGTGGTCGACCAGCCAGTCGCTCGCCTGGGCGCCCACCTCCCGCAGCCAGCGGTCGAGCTCGTCGGTGTGGGCCTGGCGCAGCTCATCGTCGCGGCGTCCGCGGAGCACCTTGGCGGCGGCGTAGGAGCCGGCGGTGAGTCCGACCCCCATGGCCACGGCTCCCGAGCCGCCCACAGGAAGCAGCAACACGCCCACCGAGAGCCCGACAGCGGCGGCCATGAGGCCCACGCTCTGGTCGGGGTGGCGAGGGGACAGGCGGGGGGCGGCCTTGGCGTCGACCAGCTCGGAGAGGGCGGGGTCCTGGTCGACCCCGGCCTGCAGGGACGCCCGGGCGAGGTCGAGGTCTGCCAGGCCGTCGGCGAGCTCGGTCTTCCAGGTGTCCACCGAGGTGCGCACCAGGGCTTCGAGGGCCGCGGCCAGCTCCGATGCCCCCTCGTGGACCCGCTCCTCCACCGACATGTCCTCCAGGCGAGAACCCAGCGCCGCCCGCAGCTTCGACAGGCCATCGTCGAGGCGTGCGCGGGCTTGGTCTCGGGCCTGGGAGTGGGCGGTGGACAGGGCGTCGAGGAGGTCGTCGAGCTCTGCGAGAGGGGCCGGCGGGTCGTCGTCTTCTTGTGGGGTGACGGCGGGGGAGAGGGCCGAGAGCACATGGCGCGCGCGCTGCTCCCAGGCGGCGTCGACATGGAGCGAGGCAGCAGCGAGGGCGCTGTCGACCCAGTCGCGGAGGGCGTGGGCGTCGTCGTCGGAGCCCAGCAGGAAGACCACCGCGTCGCGGCCGAGGGTGGTGCGGAAGCGCTCGGTGCGGCGCTGCACGTCGTCGAGGTCCTCGTCGGTCTCCAGGGCGTCCATGCGGCCCACGACCAGGGCGATGGGGGCGTCTGTGAGCTGGGCGAGGCTTCGGAGCAGGCGGCGCTCGGTGGCGCTCAACAGCTGGGCTGCAGACAGGCCCACCAGCGCCACGTCGGCCCGCATCAACGCGGGGATGACGCCCTCACCGGTGCTCTCGGCGCCTTCTGCAAGAGGCGGAGCCACCTCGATGGTGGCCGTTCCGCGCAGGCCAGGGTGGTCTTCGAGGCGGTCGAGCACCGCTGCGGCACCCCGCTGGGACGGGCCGGCGGCCAGGGCTTCTTCGCCGGCGAGAAGGTTGGCGAGGGCCCGTGTGCCGCGCCCGAGCTCGCCGAGAATGACGATGCGGGCGTCGGGATCGACAGGGGTGAGGGCCAGGGCCCGGGCGGCGTCCAGCAACGGGGCGGGCACCAGGGCGTCCTTCGTCTCCAGGCGGTGGACCACGCCCGACATGGCCGCACGAAGCTCCGCGGAGCGGTCGCGTCGGTCGGCCAGGGCCGTGCCACAGCCGCCACAGAAGCGGGCGGTGACGGACACGGCGTGGCCGCAGGCGGAGCAGGGGTGCGTGTGGCGGTGGGGACTCATGCGCCCTCCTCGGCAGCTTCTTCGGGGTGGACGGGGGCGCCGCAGGACTCGCAGAAGCGGTGTCCGGGCTCCACCTCGGCTTCACAGGTGCGACAGGGGAGCAGGGCGTCCTCGGCGGTGACAGCGGAGCCGCAGCCCATGCACTGGTCGAGTCCGACCGGCACCTTCGCTGCGCAGCCTGGGCAGCGGTGGGCTCTGGAGACCTCTGCGGGGGCTGGCGCCTCCGGGGTCCCGTCCTCCAGAGGACACTCCGCCAGCAGGGCTTCGTAGTGGCCTTCGTCCATCCACTTCTTCAGTTCGTAGGCCCGCACCGCCGCCCACGGATGGGACTTCGTGGCGGTGCTGAGGGCGTAGAAGCCGCGGGTGAGGAGGTCCTTCTGGTGGCCTTGCAGGTCGTCGTACTGGCGGATGAAGGCGTCGATGTTGAACTCGGCGGCGTACAGCGCCGGAGCGCCCGCCATGCGCATCATTACGCGGAAGCCGGCCTCGGGGTCCTGGGAGCAGAGCAGGCCCGCCCGGTCGCAGGACAGCTCGGCCTTTCGCAGCCACTCGAACATGGCCAGGTCGATGCCGGCCTTGATGAGCGGACCCACGATGGGGACGTTGTCGAGCACCATCCCGGGCACCTTGAGGAGCTGGGCGATGGTGAGGTTGAGCACATGGTCGAACTTGATGTGACCCAGCTCGTGACCGATGACGAACTCCAGCTCCTTTTGAGGCAGGATGCCCACCAGCAGGTCGTTCACGATGACGAACGGCTCCTCGATGCCGGTGGTCATGGCGTTGAAACCGCCCCGGTTGAGGAACAGCGGGGGCTCGGGGTGGATGTCGAGGCGCTGGCAGCAGCGTTGGTAGGTCTCGTAGAGCTCGGGGAACTGGTCGGGGCCCACGCGCACGCGTCCGGCGGCGTTGAGCGCGCGCCACACCCGCTCGGGCAGCATCTCGGACAGCTTGCGGGCGGCGTCCTCGAAGGCGAGGGTGCCGGCCAGGGCCTGGGTGGCCTGGACATCGAGGGGGTGGCGGTAGCGGGTGGGGGCGATGCCGCCGACCTTGCGGCGAGTGGGGCCGTCGTGGCCGAGCAGCTTGCGGAGGAAGGGTGGAGAGCGCAGGAATTCGTCGAGAATGCCGTCTGTTCCACCATCTTCGATGGGGTGGCTGCCGGCCCCTGTGCGGATGGCGGCGAGCAGGCGGGGCATGCGTGTGGTGGACGTGCCAAGGCGGCTGGCCAGCGCGCAGGCGGTGGTCTCCCCCCGCGGACCCGAGCGGATGCCCAGCAGCAGCACGCGGGCGGACAGGTGGCGGGCCTCGCTGCCGAGGGCGATGGGCTCCTCCGGCAGGTCGTCGATGGACACCACACCGCCGGCCACCCGGAGGCGCAGATCGTCGGCCAGCTCGGGGGGGAGCCCGATTCGGCTGCCGAGGGCGATGAGGGCGTCCTGGGTCGCATCGTCGAGCGGGCCGGCCGCAGACAGCACGACCGCGGCGCACACGGCATCGCGGTGGGCGGCCTTCATGCGCAGCAGGTCTTCTTCGAGGTTGATGTCGTCCACGGCGGCTCCTTGGAAACGCAGGTCGCTGTCGGGCACCCTACGCGCGGGCAGACCCCCGGCTTTCACCCGGACGTCCTCCAATACCGTCACCCCCGTCGCGCGAGATCAGTGCACGTAGGTGGAGCACGCTCGGGCTGCCTGACTGCAGTCGATGGTGACCCGCTGTCCTTCTTCGAGGACGAAGCGGTCGGCGACGGTGGCGCCCTGTCCGAAGTCGGCGGACACCAGGTAGGTGTCGGGGGCGAGCAGTCCCGCGGCGTGGCGCTTTCCGTTGACCGAAACGAGGCGCACGGTGCGGGCATCGCCGATGATGGCCACCGATGCCTGACCGTCGGATGGGACAGGACCGGTGAAGGACGGCGGCTCCACGCGAACGGGGGCCTCCACCTCGGGGGCCTCGACCGCTTCGACCGGCGCGAGGTCGGCGTCTTCGAGGCTCGACAGCACGGCCACGCCCACCATCAGTGCGGCGGCGGCTCCCACGGCAGCGGCGATCCAGGCCGCGCTCGAGGATTCCTTTGGTGGGGGACTGGACGCGCGCATCGGCTTGGGACGGGGCCGAGGACGGGCGTTGGAGACCCCGCTGTCGGTGCTGCGTGGGCCGACGCGGGTGTAGCTGTCGACCAGGGAGTCGCTCTGGGGCAACACCTCGTCGACGTCGGGGATGCGGGGCGAGGGGGCCTTGGCGGACAGGGAGTCGCCGGAGTTGGGCTCGGAGACCGGGCCCTCGGACAGCAGCGGCATCGAGAAGCTGGAGCCGGGACCCAGCGCCTTCTTCTTCGGCGCGGGCGCCTGGACCGCATCGGCCACGACAGTGGGCAGCTCGTCGGCCCACTCGTCTTCGAGCTGGGCGGCGGAGACATCCTGAAAAGGGGCGGGCGGCTGGGTCTTTCGCGGGGCCGGACGACCGGGTGCGGGGGTGTCGCCCTTGGACTCTACGAGGATCTGTCCTGAGAGGTCGTCCTTCTTCACCTTCACGGGCTTGGCGGCGGCCTCGGCCACCATCTGGCGGGCCCAGTCGCGCAGGCGGGGTCCCTCGAGATCTCGGCGAAGGTCCCACGCTCGGCGCTCCACCTCGGCGGCGCTGGGGCGGTCGTCTGGCTCGAACGACAGCATCTGCCGGATGAGGTCCTCGAGTGGAGGGTGGAAGCCTCCTGCTTCGAGAATGGCGGCATCCACCCGGGCGGCGAGCTTGGTGGGCCGAATGGAGGTGGGGCCGAATGCCTTGCCCGTGAGCATCTCCAAGAGCACGACGCCGAGGCTGTAGACGTCGGTGGCTGGGCCGTCCTCGCCCTCGAAGCGCTCGGGCCCCATGTAGCCGTCGGAGCCCAGCAGATAGCTCTTGGTGAAGGCCTCGCGCTCCTCGAAGTCGGCGCGTGCGACCCCGAAGTCGAGCACCTTCACCTCACCCACCGGGGTGACGCGCACGTTGGAGGGCTTCACATCGCGGTGCAGCAGCCCCAGCGGGCGACCGTCGGGACCTGGGGTGTGAAAGGCGACATCCAGGGCGTTTGCGACCTCTCCGATGATCTCGACGGCGGGGCCGGGCGCCATTGGGCCCAGCTTCATGATGCGGCCGAGGTCGGCGCCGTCGATGTACTCCATCACCAGCGCCTGGCGCTCACCCAGGTAGACGAGGCCGTCGACGTGCACGATGGCCCGGTGACGCAGCAGCCCGAGCACCCGTGCCTCATCGCGGAAGCGGCGGGCCACCTCCGCGGTGTCGCCCACGTTCGCGTTGAGGACCTTCAGCGCCACCGCACGCACAAAGCCGTCGTCGCCGAGCATGTCGGCGCGGTAGACGGTTCCGAAGCCCCCACGCCCGATTGGGCGGTGCACCTTGTAGCGGCGCCCGGGACTCGCGTAGGCGTTGAGGGACATCCAGCTCCCAGCCGGTCAAGCAGATGCAAGCTTAGCAGAATCCCACATCAGGGGAGGGCCGAGGGTCAGTCGTGGATGGCCCGCCCGAGGCCAGCGTTGGCCATGGCGCGCCTGGCCACGGGGGAGGCAATGGACCGCGCACGCGCAGCACCGGCGTCGAGCACACGGTCGAGCTCGGCGGGATCATCGGTGTAGCGGGCATATTCGGCGCGGATGGGACCCAGCTGGGACTCCACCACCTCAACGAGGTCCTTCTTGAGGTAGCCGTAGCCCCGGCCCTCGTAGCGGTCTGCAATCGCCTCCCGGCTGTCACCGGACAGCACCTCGTAGATGGTGATGAGGTTCTTTACGCCGGGAGAGGCCTGATCGAAGCGGAACTCGCAGCCAAGGTCGGTCTTTGCCCGCATGATGGCCTTCTTCACCCGCTTCGGCGTGTCGAGCAGGTAGATGGCGTGGCCGGTGCCGGTGGCCGACTTGCTCATCTTCGACTCGGGCTCGTCGAGGCCCATGATGCGAGCGCCGGCCTTGCGCACCTGGTGCCGGGGCAGCACGAAGGTGTCGCCGAACATGTGGTTGAAGCGGGCGGCGATGTTGCGGGCGAGCTCGATGTGCTGCACCTGGTCGTCGCCCACGGGCACCACATCGGTGTCGTAGAGCAGGATGTCGGCGGCCTGGAGCACCGGGTAGCAGAGCAGGCCCGAGCCCACGGCTTCGTTGGTGGTGGACTTCGACTTGAACTGCGTCATCTTGTGCAGCCACGACAGGGGCGTGGTGCAGGTGAGCACCCAGGCGAGCTCGGCGTGGGCCTTGACCTCGGACTGGATGAAGATGGTGGCGCGCTCGGGATCGATGCCGCAGGCCATGTAGAGGGCCGCCAGCTCGCGGGACTTGGCGCGAAGGCCTTTGGGGTCGACGTTCTCGGGCACGGTGAGGGCGTGTAGGTCGACCACGCAGAAGATGCAGTCGTGGGAGTCGAGGATGTCGCGCCACTGGGTCAGCGCACCGACGTAGTTGCCGATGTGGAGGCTGCCGGAGGGCTGCACTCCGCTGAACACACGGGGCTTCTGCTTGGCGGACACGGACATTGTCTCTGACCCTTTCTCGACGACACGGTGCAGCGCGCTTGGATCTTGCGCGCGCATCTCGGGACCGGCTGGCTAACGCAGAGGGCTGGCGCCGACCTTCAGGGATGACGGGGGGTGACCACTGCGCGGCGTGCCTTGGCGAGCAGGGCCTGGGCACATGGAAGAACAACCTGCAGCACGGCATCTTCACGGGCCTGTGTGCGCTGTCGGCTGCCCAGCAGACCCCACTCCGGCCGGTCGGGCACCGCCAGCTCGCCGCTGGACAGCACTGCTGAGATGGCCTCGGTGAAGGCGTCTTCGGCCATGTGTACGAGCTCGGGATTGCGTTCCAGCAGCCACTGCAAGGTGCGCCAGGCCAGCGACGCGTGGCGGGTCTCGTCGTCGATGATTTGAGAGAACACCCCAATCAGGGCGGCGTCGCGGCAGCCAGCGCGGGCCACCCGAGCCTCGGCCACGCCCACCGTCTCGCCGACACACGCCTCGGCGATGAGGCCCTTGAGCACCGCCTCTGCGCCCACCCGAGGGAACACGCCGGCGGTGGCGAGGGGGGCGGGTCCGAGCGTGACGCCGGCGAATCGGCTGGCCTGCTCGAAGGCGAGTCGGGCGTGTACGATTTCGTCTGCGGCAGCGGTCTGCACGTCGGCAAGCAGGTCGGGTGGAGCGCCCAGCGACATCAGCTCGAGGGTCACCCGGGCGAAGCTGGCCACGCTCGCGTGCTCCATCTGGGCGACGTGGGCCCACCAGGCTGCGAGGCTGGCGCGGGTCTCGCCATCCAGGCCAGCGATGGGCAGCACCCGCCCCTGCGAGACCTCGATGTCGGCCACGATGCCCTGATGACCGCTGTCGTCGACAACAAGGGGGCGGCCGATGGCGCAGTCGTAGCCGGCACACACCCACACCTCCTCGCTCCAGTAGGGGGTGACGCATTGGTTGGCGGAGTCGGTGCAGTCGTCGTCGGACCGGCAGTCGTCCTCGTCGGTGCGGCAGGTGAGGCGCACCATGGGACCGCAGCCATCGTCGTAGCTCGACATGCCGCACTCCCCGCTGTCGCAGTCGTCGCCGGTCTCGCAGTCGGCCTCGATGCAGAAGGAGTCGGTGTGTCCCACCGAGGCGATGTCGTCGCCGATGCACACCATTCCCGTGCCGCAGTCGGCGTCGGTCTCGCAGGCGCCCGACGCCCAGACGTGGGCGTCGGTGCGGTTGATGGCGCCGTCACCGCAGCGCACGTAGCCAGAGGCGTTTCCGTCGCGGTCGAGCAGGCTCTCGGCATCGGGGCAAGGGCTGGCGGGGGGCTCCCCGGTGTCGGAGGTGTCGGTGGTGCCGGGACCCACGTCGGTGGGATCGGCGTCGCCATCGGGCTTGTTGATGCCACCGGCGCAGGCGGTGAGCCCGAGTGCGGCGAGCAGGGTGTGGCGCAGGACCGGCAGTTCGGCGGACAGCATGCAATCTCCAACAGCAGCCGACGGTGACCCGACTGTGTCGCCTGCCGGGCCCATGGTAGCCACTGATCCCGCCACCCACCGGGTGACCTCGCGCAGCCGCCCCCGGGTTCGGGGAGGCTTCAGATGGGCTCGCCCAACAGCTTGCTCGCCTTGGCGCCCAGGCCCACCAGCCCGTCGACCTCGCGCTCGGCTTCGAGCTGGTCGAGCAGCCCGCGGATGTCGGCGCGCATGGCCTGGGGGACGGCGTGGCGACGGGCGAGGCCGAGGTGGAGCTGGCGCATGGCGTCGATGAGGCGCGTGATGGCCTCGCTGCGTCCGCGGCGGAGGCTCACAAGCTCCCGGTGAAGCTCGGCATCGCCCCCGTGGTCGGCGATCTGGCGGTCGGCCTCGATGCTGTGGTCGAGGGACTCCAGCTCTCGGAACATGGCCAGCAGCGCGGCCACGAGACGGCGAAGGGTGTGTCGGGTCTCGGGGTCGCCATCGGCCACGCGGTCCATCTGCTCGGCCAGCACGAGGCTGGAGGTCCAGCGGGCGTCTGTCGGGAAGTGGCGCCAGGCCGCGGTGAGCGCGCGTGCAGACCTGTGCCTGTCCCGGCGGAGGTGGCGCACGAGGGCCCACACCAGCGGCGGTCCCAACAACACGGCGACCGTCGGTCCGACGACCGCCTGCCAGCCGTGTCCCACGAGGTTGATGAAGAAGGGGACCAGGCCGCCCACCACAGCGACCACCCACACGCTTGCGGCCGCGATGGAGCCCGTCCACCACCGCCGCAACATCGCTCGCGCCGACACCACCTCCTCGGGGAGAAGCTCCTGGGGAGGGCTCGTGCGGGGCGGGAGCTTCATGGAGCGGAGCCTCGATCGAAATTCAGCATCTGACCGTTTCCGAAGGTGCCGAGGTCGAGCACGTTCACGCCACCCGAGCGCAGCTTGCCGGCCGCCCGGGCCGAGCGGGCGCCGCTGGCACAGTACACGATGACCGTCTGGCCCTTCAGCTCGGCCATCACGCCGCCCACCTGTCCGACCGGCACGTTGCGGGCGCCGGGCAGGTGCCCGCCTGCGAACTCGGCGGGGCTGCGCACGTCGAGGATGACCGCGCCGGCATCCACGGCGGCCTGGATCTCGGCCATCTGCTGGGGGCTGCGGCGCATCGAGTAGACCTTCCAAGCGATGAAGGCGACCGCGAAGACAATCCAAAGGTACGACAGGTCCATGGGGGACTCGGGGGTTCGGGGGGTGCCTGTCGGTAGCCCGGCGGGTCTGCGGCTGCAGTGGCGTTAGGGGGCGCCCCTCCCAACCGGGGTCAGGATGGACAGCATCACCCAGGCTGTGCTCGGCGCGGCCATCGCAGAGGCAGGCTTTCGCCGCGAGCTGGGAAAGCGGTCGCTCGTGTTCGGGGCGGCCTGCGGCACCTTCCCCGACCTCGACGTCATCTCGGCAGCCATCGACCCGTGGCTCGACCTGCTCGCCCACCGCGGCCCGTCGCACTCGGTGCTTGTTCTGCCGGTCATTGCCCTGTTGTTCGGTGTTCTCGGCGCCAGGCTCGGCACCAAGGGGAGCTGGCGACAGTGGGCCCACCTCGCATTCTGGGCGCTCGTCACCCACCCGCTGCTCGATGTGTTCACGAGCTTCGGCACCCAGTTGTTGAGCCCGTTCTCGCTGCGCCGGTTCTCCTTCGACGCCGTCAGCATCGTGGACCCCGTCTACACCCTGCCCATGCTCGCGGCCGTGGTGGCCGCCTTGTTCGCGGGCTCGGCGACCTGGCGCATCCGCACCCGACGGCTCACCACCCTCGCGCTCGGCTGGGGCTGCCTGTGGATTGGCGTGGGGGTGGTCAACCACAGCATTGCGGCCGGTCACACCGAAGCGGTGCTGGAGCAGGCGGACTTCAAGCCGGTGGCTGTGCGGGTGATGCCGCTGCTGTTCAACCACTTCGCCTACCGCTACGCCGCTCGCGACGCCGAGGGACGCATCGCCGTGGGCCACGCTTCGGTCACGGGACAGGGGGCCTCGAAGCCGGTCATCGTGGTGCCGGAGAAAGGGCCGCTGGTCGATGCCGCCCTCCAGCATCCGATGGGACGGCGCTACGCCTGGTTCGCCGACGACATGTTGGGCATCCACACCGAGCGCCTGCCGGGCGGCCTCACCCGGGTCCACCTGCAAGACCTCCGCTACGGCAAGATGACCCAGCCCGACAAGCCGCTGTGGGAGGCCCGCTTCGACGTGTCGGCCGACGGTGAGGTGGTGGCCCTCGACCGAGACAGGCGGCCCGATCGCGACGACCAGGAGATGGGCCCTGAGCTCAGCGAGCTGCGGGCGATTCTGCTGGGGGAGCGCTTCTGAGTCGACTCCACCGCGGACCCGGCGCGTTGAGCACGGCGTCAGGATTCCGCTGTTGCACTTGCGCTCGCATCCCGCCCCCCGTTGAGGAAGGTGTCAGGTGTCTCGGGTTGCATAGAGTGGCGGATAGCGCATGATCTTTTCAGGTGATGCGCTCATATGACGGGCGTCCGCTTCGGGTAGACCGCGATGAGAACCGCTAGAACAGCGTCCAGCAAGGTGATTTCGGAAAGTGAGTCTGGGCGCCGTGCAACTGGCGCCACCTGACGCCGCGCGCAACGAAGGGCCCGAAGCGGCCGCTTGTGCAACTTTCATGTCCTGACGCCGTGCTCAACAAAGTGGGTCAGCGGTTGAGCTGTGCCCTCAGCTTCTCCACGCGCTTTCGGTTGGCCCCGAGATCGGAGTAGCCCACCCGGGAAGCGGAGCGGACGTGCACCAGCTCGCCGTCTTCGGCCCGCTCGAACTCCAGGTCGTCCTTGAAGCGGAAGAGGGCCGTGGTGACGACGTAGTGGAGGTAGTCATCGGCCTCGTCCACAAGCTCGGTGCGGGGCCAGGAGGACAGGGCGGCCTTGATGTCCGCGAGCGTGACGCCCTCGAAGGGGGCGATGGCCTGCTCAGGCCGCCGAGGCTCGGCGCCGCTGTGGACACAGTTGGGAGAGCTGGGGGGACGCTTGAGGCGAGACATCGGCGCTCCTGGAATGGACCGGGCCCGTACCCTGCTGCAAGGCGGTCGACCTGTGCGACCATGCGCCGCCCCCGCCGAGGTGACCATGCGCGCGTGTTGGAAGCTGCCTGTCTTTGCCCTGTGGACCTTGTCCGCCTCCTGCGCTCCGCCGAAGGCCGCGCCCCCCGAGGTGGCCGCCGCGGCCGATGCCCTGGAGATTCGCAAGGCCCCTCTGGATGACCGCGACTACCGCTACTTCGAGCTCGACAACGGCATGAAGGCCCTCGTGGTGTCCGACCCGGACACCGACATGGCCGCCGCCGCCCTCGATGTGCATGTGGGCCAGTTCTCCGACCCGCCCGACCGGGAAGGTCTCGCCCACTTCCTCGAACACATGCTGTTTCTCGGCACCGATGCCTACCCCGACGTAGACGCCTACCGCGACTTTGTGCAGTCCCATGGCGGCGGCACCAACGCGGGCACCGGCCAGGAGCACACGCGCTACCACTTCGACATCGAACACGCTCACCTGGAGGGCGCTCTCGACCGCTTCAGCGCCTTCTTCGTGTCGCCGCGGCTCGACGCCGAGTACACCACCCGCGAGCGCGAGGCCGTCAACAGCGAGTACCGGCTGAAGATTCAGACCGAGGTGCGCCGCTTCCGAGAGGTCCGCCGCGCCACTTCCAACCCCGACCACGGCTTCGCCAAGTTCTCGGTGGGCAACCTCGACACGCTGGGCGACCGTCCCGACGACAACGTGTGGGACGACCTCCACAGCTTCTACAAGGCCGAGTACAGCGCCAGCCGGATGGCCGTGACCGTGCTCGGCCGCGAGGACCTCGACACCTTGGAAGGCTGGGTGAAGGACCGCTTCTCCCAGGTGCCGTCCACGGGGGAGCCTGCGCCCCAGAGCGACGTCCCCATCTATCTTCCCGAGCAGCTGGGCGTGCGCATCCACGTCGTCCCCATGGGCCAGGTGCGCGAGCTGTACATCGAGTTTCCCGTCCCCTCCCAGCTCGACACCTACACCGAGCGCCCCGTCGACCTGCTCACCTCCCTGCTCGGCCAGGAAGGCCCCGGCTCGCCCCATGATGTGCTGTCCTCCAAGGGCTGGATCACACGGCTCACCACCGACTCCGATGGTGCCGAAGACCACGGCCTCGTCACTGTGAAGCTCGGCCTCACGCCCGAGGGACTCGCCCATGTCGACGAGGCCGCGGGCGTGTTGTTCCAGTACATCCGCCTGCTTCGGGAGCACGGCGATCTGGAGGACTACTGGCAGGAGAAGAAGCGCCTGTCGGAGCTGAACTTCGAGTTCGCCGAGCCCAGCCGGGCGTCTGGCGTGGTGCGGGGAACGGCCCGGGCGCTGCAGCTCTACCCTCCGCAGCAGGTGCTCTCCCACTGGGCCGTCTACGGGGAGTGGACGCCCCAGAGCATCGATGAACACCTCGCTCTGCTGACCCCGGACAACGTGCGCATGTTCGTGACCGCCCCGGGCCTGCCCACCGACCAGGTGGAGCCCCTCTACGATGTGCCGTGGTCGATGAACAAGCTCGACGCCGCTGTTGTCGAGGCCTGGAACACCGCTCCCATCGATGCCGGGCTCGCGCTGCCGCCCATGAACCCCTTCGTGCCGGAGTCGGTGGAGCTGGTGGAAGGGGCAGCTGAAGATGCCGTGCCTACCACTGTTGTCGATGAGGACGGCCTGCGGGTGTGGCACCTGGCGGACACCTCTTTCGAGGTGCCGCGGGCGATGGTGGCGGCCACCCTGCACCTGCCGGCGGCGAACAAGACCCTGGCGGACAAGGCGAACATGTCGTTGTGGGGCGACCTGCTCGATGAGGCCCTGTCCTCCCAGCTCGACCAGGCCCGGGTGGCCGGCATCTCGCCCTTCATCAACCGCGACAGCGATGGCCTCTACATCGAGGTGCGCGGGTATGACGACCGTCTCGACGACGTGCTGGCCGAGCTTCTCACGGCCGCCGCCACTCTGGAGGTGGACCCCGAGGTGTTCGCCATCCAGCGCGACGACCGCATCCGGCGCTACCGCAACACCCCGACCGACCGTCCCATCGACCAGACCGGCTGGGCCTTGTCCGAGGCCCTCGATCCCTCGGACTGGAACTACCTCGACGCCGCCAACCACCTCGAGACCCTCACTCCCGAGGCCCTGACCCAGTGGCGGGATGGTGCCTTCGAGAGCGCCTTCATCGAGGTTCTCGCCCATGGCAACCTCACGGCCGACGAGGCCGCCGCGATGGGGCGCCAGGTCCGCGAGGCCTTTCCAGACGCCTTGGTGGTGTCCCCCGCCGCCACCGAGATTCGCCGGGTGCCGGTGGGCCGGGAGCTGGTACGGCAGGTGAAGGTGGAGCACGACGACTCGGCCATCCGCGTGCTCTTCCAGGGCAACACCACCACGATGGCGGAGCAGGCCCGCTGGCTGATGCTCGGCACCCTCACCAAGACGCCGGCCTTCACGCAGCTTCGGACCGAGCAGCAGCTCGGCTACGTGGTGTGGAGCAGCTACGACCGGCGCGACATGGTGCCGGGTCTCACGGTCAACATCCAGTCCGGGGTGGCGCACCCCGAGGTGCTGCTGGAACGCATCGACGCCTTCCTGGTGGGCATGCGCGCCCACCTGTCCGAGATGTCCGACGAGACCTACGAGACCGTGAAGCAGGGCCTCATCGCCGGCCTGGAGGAGGCACCGCCCAACCTCAAGACCCGCAGTCGAGAGCTGTCCCGCGACCTGTCCGTGGGCGTGACCACCTTCGACCGCAAGGCCCAGCTCGTGGCTCTGCTCAAGGAGCTTCCGAAGGACGAGGTCATCGCGCTGCTCGACGGCTCCGTGCTGGGTGAACATGCCCGTCGCTACGTCGTCTTCGCGGTGGGACGCACCCACGCCGATGTCGAGTCGGAGCTGGCGGGCTGCCCGGATACGGCGTGCGTGGTCGAGAAGATGGACGGGACGCACAGCCGGGCGCGCTGAGTCACCTCTGGACGATGGGCCGGACTCCCTGGACGCTCGGTCGGCATGCCCCTCCGACCGGGCGCCTACCTTGAGAGCGTACCCAGAAGCCCTGGAGCTCTCGTGCTGAACGCCCTGCTTGCCGCCACTCTCGTTGCCTCCACCGCCTCCACCGCCTCCGCCGCACCCGAGTCCGGCGACTACATGACGGTGGCCAGCAAGCCCGCCAAGGAGAAGAAGCCGCTGCTCGCCGCGGGCCTCAACTGGGTCGTGCCCGGTGCCGGCTACATGTACAATGGCCGAAAGCCCGCCTACGTCACCGTTCCCATGATTGCTGGTGCGGCGGGCCTCACCTACATCGAGAACTTCCACCAGTTCGAGGGCGGCACCTTGCGAGAGGTCGACTCCACCGCCTTCGCGGTCACCTTCGGCTCCGTGCTCGTCCTCAACACCGGCCTCGCCATCGACGCCTGGAGAGAGGCCAAGAGCATCAACGGACGCCGCGACCGCAAGGCCTCATTGTCCCCCACCACCTACGCCGACGCCGACGGCACCCGGTATGGTGCCGAGCTACAGCTCAGCTGGTAGGAGCACCGGATGCAGGTCGACAACGACCCCCTGGCCGTCATTCTCCGCTCTCTGCGGGTAGACAGCGGGCTCATCAGCCGGGGGCACTTCCGGTCTCCATGGGCAGTGCGCGCCGGCGAGTCCAGGCATGCCATCTTCCACGCGGTGCTGGAGGGCGCCTGCGTGGTGCGGCGGGAGGGAGACCTGCGGGGGGTGCGTCTGGAAGCCGGCGAGCTGGCACTTGTCGCGCATGGCGACGCCCACGTCACAAGCGACGGAAGCGGCGCCCGACCGGTGCCCGTGGGCAGCCTCCGGCGCACTGTGGAGGGTGGCCTGGCGTCGGTGAGCTGGGGGGGCAACGGGGCGTCTGCCCGGGTGTTGTGCGGTCGCTTCGACCTCGACCAGAGCACCGCCCGCATGTTGGGTGAGCTGCTGCCGCCGGTAGTCGTGGTGAAGCGCACGCAGGCCCGTGTGGTGGAGTGGCTGTCCACCACCCTCGACCTCATGGCCTGGGAGCTCGACCACCGCAGGGCCGGCTCCGACGCCATCCTCGCGCGGCTCACCGACATCCTGTTCGTGCAGATCGTGCGCACCCACGCCTTGTCCCTCGATGCTGGACAGGGCGGCTGGCTGGGCGCTCTGCACGACCCCCACCTCAGCCGTGCGCTGGCGGCCATCCACACCCGACCGCAGGTGCGCTGGACCGTGGCCACCCTCGCCAGAGAGGCCGGGCTCTCCCGGTCGGGCTTTGCGGCCCGCTTCCAGAAGCTCGTGGGGCAGACCCCCGCTGCCTACCTCACCACCTGGCGGATGCGCCGGGCCACGGAGCTGCTCGAAGACCTCGAGCTGTCCTGTGCAGAGGTGGCCGAGCAGGTGGGCTACGGGTCGGAGGACGCCTTGTCTCGGGCGTTTCGGAGGACGATGGGACAGACGCCGGCAGCCTGGCGGCGGGGACGCGTCGACGGGTAGGCGGCGTGCTACTTCGGTGCTCCACCGCGGGGACCCACCCATGAACCAGCTCAGCGCCCTCATTCACACCCTCGTCATCGAGACGTTGGTGCTGGTCCCCCTTCTCGCGGGTCTCAAGTGGGCGCCCGACCGCCGGTGGTGGGAGCCCGTCCCCATCGTGTTTGCCGCCAGCCTGCTCACCCACCCCTTCGCCTGGACGCTCATCGTCGAGTGGCGGGGGTGGGCGCCGACCTTCTGGGCGCGGGCCATCCCGGTGGAGCTGGCGCTCACGGTGGCCGAGGGCCTGTTCTACGCGTGGATGTTGCCCGTGAAGCGCTGGCAGGGGCTGCTGCTCAGCCTCATCGCCAATGGCACGAGCTTTGGCTACGGGCTGATTCGCTGAGTCGTCAGCTGTCGCGGCGCCGCTGGAACAGCACGATGCCGACCCCCAGTGCGAGGCTGGCGGCTGACATGGGGGCCACTGCGGTCATGCAGCCCTTGTCGTCTTCTTCGTCCTCCTCCTCTTCACCGCTGTCCTCGGTGGTGGTCGTGCCACCGGCGTCGTCGGCAAGGGCGGGTGTGGTGAGCAGGAGGCCCGCGAGGGGCAAGGTGAGCAGGAATGTGCGGTGCAGTGCCATGGGTCTTCCTCTGGCTTGGATATAGATGCTCGGTGCGTAGGTAACGCACCTCGCATCTATTGTTTTCTTTGCGGGGGCACGCCCCCGTGCCGCGCATCAAGATGCGCTCCCCCACGGCATCATCGCTGCGCAATGCTGCCGCCGTCCGCCCCGGTGGGGCGTCCGGGATGACCGCGGCGGAGAATCCGACGCGGTCATCTAGCGGGGACGGCGGTGGAGCAGCACGAGGCCGAGCCCGAACACGAAGCTGATGGCGGAGGCCTTGCCGCCGCAGCCGTCGTCATCTTCGTCCTGTGGTTCGGAGTCTCCGCCGGCCAGATCGGCCAGGGCGGGCGTGGGCACGCTCAGCGTGGCTGTGCCAAGGAACAAGGCGAGGAGCAGGTTGCGCATGGGTCCCCCATCGAATTGCCAGGTGCAGTCTACACGGCCCGACGCGACTTGCCGGACGGACCGCGCAACAATCCCAGCCCGGCCATCTCCACAAGGCCGTGAAAGCCCGCGATGGCGAAGTAGACGGCGCGTCCGGCCTCCAGCCCGAGCATGACCCAGATCACCAGTCCACCGACCACACCGACCACCAGCCAGCGGGTGAGCGCCGCGCCGAAGTCGCGCTCCAGCAATCGGAGGCTCTGGCGGTAGCTGGTGGGCACCTCGTGGTCGTGCACCTGGTCGGGCAGAGCCTTGAGCCACACGAAGTAGTGGGTGGACTGACCCAGCGCGAAGGCCGCCGCGATGGCTTCGGGCTGGCCGATGCCGCCTGGGGTGAGCAGGCGTCCGAGGTCGGCGAGGGACACCCCGCCCACGCCCGAGGCCAGGTCGATGCCCACAGCGTCGCGCACACCGAGCAACACGCCCGTCCCCACGAGCACCGTGAGCGCGGTGAACAGGCCCAGACAGACCAGGGCCACGGTGTGCTCTCGCCGGGTGCGCGCCATGCGCTGCCAGTACAGAAAGCCCACGAAGTTGTGGCCGAAGGCGAGGGCGGCGATGGTCAGGCGGGGCTCGGTCCACAGGAGCACGCACAAGGGGACCACAATGAAAGCGCCGGACAGCACGGTGTTCCGGTCAAGTCGAGCGGCCCACACGAGCGCGCCGGCCGAGAGCGCCACGAAGACCGCCTGCACCACCCAGAAGCCCACCCACTCCGACGCGGCACCCCCGCCGATGTCGAGCCTCAGCAGGCGGTAGACCGCGTAGATGCCGATGAGACCGGCGAGGGGAAGCCACCGGCGGCTGAAGGCGAGCTGGGGCGGGTCGGCCGACACCCCGTGGTGCACGTAGCGCACGCTGCTGATGAGGTGGGCGTAGCCGTAGAGCAGCGGACCCAGAAGGAGCTGCCAGACCGGGATGAAGGTGCACAGGGCGAGGGCGACCAGCTCGAAGGCCACGAAGAACACGAGCAGGCGCAGCGCCCGGTCGAGGAAGACGCGCCGGAGCAGCTGGCTGCCGAGGGTGAGCCGGAGCAGCCGGGCGCGCAGGCGGTCGAGTCCAGCCGCCGATGAGTGGAGCAGGGCGTTCATCGCGGCCAGAGTAGTCGCTACCGGAAGCGCCAGCCCACCTCGACCCCGACGGTGGGGGTGTGGACGTACTGGGTGTAGGTCTCGTCAAGGTACTCCTCCACCACCTCTCGGCCCACGGCGCGGGCCCGCTCGAAGGGGGTGTCGGAGTCGACGGCCTCGGTGGCCTCGGTCTGGGCGCCGAGCGTGAATGCCCCGCCCAGGCTGCTTCTGATCACAAGCTTGTCGTTGACCACCCACTCCCAGCCGGCCTCGATGGTGGCCATCTGAAGACGGGAGGTGAGGTGGTAGCCCGACTCTGCGTTTTCGATGGCGGCGCTCATCTCGGTGGCCTCGGCATCGCCGCCCACCGCCATCACGGGCATATAGCCGCCGGTGAAGAAGAACCCCTTGTCCTCGATGGGGCGCCAACCGGCCTGAAAGCGCATGAGAAAGGCCTTGGACAGGGCCGTGTCGATGAGTGTGGCCAGCTCCTCGGAGTACCAGCCTGCGCTCGTGGCGACGCTCTGGATGGTGCCCAGGTAGGCGCTCGGAAAGGCCCCGGCGCCCACACTGAAGCGCACTCGGTTGGGCAGCTCCACGGTGCCCCGGGCGCCCACGGAGGCGGGGAAGTCGGTGTACAGACCGGCGTCGATGTGGGTGAAGGTGTCGCCGGCCTGGGCGCTTCCGGCCAACACAAGACTGAGGAGTGCGGGATTCATCGGGGGGCTCTCAATTGGGCGGGAGGCGCCGGGTGTGAGGTCTCACTGGGGCACGAAGACGCGGAGTGCGGTGTGGGTCGCGCCGCCCTCGACGGCGAGGGTGACGCGCTGGTGCATGGCTTCGCCCACACGGCTGCGGGACAGGGTGAGGGTGGCGGGCTGCTTGTCGGGACCGAAGGCCACCGCGCGTGTCGACACGAGGGTGTCTCCCTGCCAGCGCGTGGTCCAGGTGGCGGGCTGACCGTCGGGACTGTCGGTGCGGTGGGGCTGTCCGTCGGTGGGGAAGACCTCGGTCGTGGTGCCCTTGGGGGTGGTGCTGGTGACGCGAACCGCAGACTCATCCTGGGTGATCTGCAGCTTGGGGATGACGCTGGTAGCGGCCTTGCGGGCCGCCCAGGACACCCCCTGGGCCTCGAGGATGGCCTCGACCGACTCGGACTTGCCGGGGTCGAGCACCCAGGCGCCTTCGAGCGGTGCGGTGGCCCAGGCGAGGCTGGCGAGGATGGTGTGGAGCAGGGCGGTCATGGCTCAGTCCACGGGGTGGTAGAAGATGGGCGAGGCCCAGGCTCGCTCCTGGATGGTCTTGGGAATCGCCGGGTCGCAGCAGCCGTCCCAGTATGCATCCGACTCGGGGTCGGAGCAGTCCCACTCGTCGGCGTTTTCTGCACAGACGTGTCCGGTGTACCGGCAGCTGGGGTTCTCCAACACCCGGGTGTAGTAGATGGCCTTCTCGGCAGGGTCGAAGGCGGGGTCGGTCCACACGGCGCACAGCTCGTCCGCGCCGGGGCCCTCGGGCGCGCAGGTGGCCTCGTCCACGGAGGCGCCATTGTCGGGGTCGTCGGTGATGTCGTAGACGCGTTCGTGGGTCTCGCCCGAGACGTCCTGCCACACCTTGATCACCTGGATGCGCTGCAGCTGCGTGCCCCGCCAGACCGAGCCGTCCTCTCCTGTGGTGTCGGGTGCGCGCGCGGCCCAGGCGAGGAAGCGAGGGGCGTCGCTGGTGGCGGCGGACAGCGTGCCGCCCATGGGCACGCCGCTGTCGTAGGCGGTGGCCACGAGGTCGGGTTGGTCGCAGAGGTCCTCGGGCAGGTCGAAGCCGCCGAAGAAGCGGGTGGTGATGCGGGTGCCCGAGGTGGCGAAGGTCTCCTTGCGCTGCATGGCGGCGAAGATGCTGGCGCGGGTGTTCTCCTCCGCCCACACGCCGGCCAGCCCACCCGGGTTGGCCACGTTGGCGAGGATGCTGGCCTGGGGGTCGACCTGCTCGCGGGCTTCGTCGTCGAGGTAGCCGTGGCTGCCGGCGAACTCGCGCTCGAGGGTGGCGCCGGGCATGCCGTTGTGGGTGTCCGTGGACCCGATGAAGCCCTGCTCGAAGGGGTTGAAGCCCAGGCGCTCGGACTGCACGAGGCCTTCCTTCATCGTGTTGCGCAGGTAGTCGTGGGACGCCTGGCAGCCCTTCACCGCTTCGTGTTCCACCCCGTGCTCGTCGGTGTAGGCGTTGGTGGCAGTGTTGGGAATGGTGGGGTCGCACTCGTCGATACACGTCTCAGGGTCGGCGCCCTCGGTGCCACAGAGCTTGCCCGACTCGTCTTCGAACTCGCAGAACTCGTCGTCTTCGGCGGCGAAGAGGGAGAAGCCGTTCTTGCATTCGGAGCTGCCCTTGGCCTGCATCACCTCCACGAGGGGCTCGTAAGTGGCCCGCAGCAGGGCGTTTTCGTCGGTGAGCAGCAGGCCGTCCTCAGCGTCTTCGATCTGGTACATCAGGCCGAAGGTGAGGTTGGAGTTGTGGGGGATGGCCATGAACTCGCAGCCGTCCACAGACTCGCAGCCGTCCACCACCCGGCGCAGCATCTCGTAGGGGTCGGGCGTCTCCAGCACCGTCACCGGCTCCTCGATGATGTGTTCGTTGGCGAAGATGATGTTGCGGTGGACCATCGCGCTGGCGTCTCCCTCCGCACGCGACCACTCGTAGGCGTGGAAGGTGGTGAAGGTACAGGGGTCGTTGTGGGACTCGGTGATGCCTTGCATGCGGCCCCACACCTCCTGCTTCTTCTCGGGACAGTCCACCTCCTCCTCGACGCCGTTGAGGTCGTTGTCGCAGATGGCATCGACGTAGTCGGGGTCGTCTTCGGCGAGGAAGGCACCCCACTCCATCAGGCTCACATCGACGTTGAGACCGGCATCCACGGGGCCGGTGGTGCGGAGCTGCAGGCACTCGGTGGAGCAGTAGATGTACTCGCGGACGTCGTCTGGACCGCACACGAAGCCGGGCTCCGGAGGCTCCCGGCAGTAGGTGGTCTCGCCGAGGAACTCGGCATGGTCGGTGACGCCGGCGAAGTCGAGGGGCGCGCGCAGGCGGGCGGTGCGGCCGTCGACGGGGGTGCCGTCGAGGTTGAAGGGCGGGATGTCGATCTCCTCGCCCTTGGCGAAGCGGTAGGCGCCGTCGGGGTCGTTGGCGTAGTTGCCGATGGTGAAGGCGTCGAAGCTGTAGCTGGAGTGGACGTGCAGGTCGCCGAAGAAGGCGCTGCGCTCGACGTTGTAGTCGCCGCAGTCGCCCACGGGGTCGGTGTCCGTGTCGGCGTCGGTGTCGGCATCCGTGTCGGTGTCGGTGTCGGTGTCGGCATCCGTGTCGGCGTCGGCTTCGTCGGTGTTGGACGAGTCGGCCTTGTCCCCGCCACATGCTGCGAGGCCGATGGTGAGGAGGCAAGGGGACAACAGAAGCGAAAGGGTGCGGGTCATGGGGGCTCCGGGGGCTGGACCGTGGATCAGGGCAGCACGATGGACAGGGCACGCTCGATGGACCAGAACGCGCCGGTGATGCCGAGCAGCCAGACGGCCCCGCGGCGGAGGTGGGTGTCGAGGGACAGGCGGGTGGCGAGGGCGAGCAGTCCGACGAGCACGGCGACAAACGCGAGCTGGCCGAGCTCCACGCCGACGTTGAACAGGCCGAGGGCGGTGGCGACGGCGCTCTGCGGCAGGCCGACCTCGGCCAAGGCGCCCGCGAAGCCCAGGCCGTGGAGCAGCCCGCAGGCACCGGCGATGAGGGTGGGGTGGCGAAACAGCAGGCCTGTGTTCAGCACTTGAGTTGGACGGGCCAGCTCTGTGGCGAGGTAGAGGATGCTCAGCGCAATGCAGGCCTCGGTGGCCCCGCTCGGGCCGCTCACGAGTCCCAATGCAGCGGGCGCGAGCGTGAGGCTGTGGCCCACCGTGAAGCCGGTGACGGCCTTGAAGAGGGGGCCGGCGGCGAGGGAGCCGGTCTTGCGACGCACGACGAGCACGAGGCCCAGCACGAAGGCGAGGTGGTCCCAGCCTTCGAGGATGTGGGACAGGCCGGATGGCAGGTAGGAGGCCACGGGAAGGTCGGTGTCTGCGTCGTCTTCGGGGAGACGTACCCCTGCGTCACCGGGGTGTACGACGAGGTGGGCATCGGGTGCCTCGGGGCGGGACCAGCGCACCACGACGTCGAGTCCATCGGCGTCCTTGCGGTCGAAGCGGACCTCCTGACCGGCGAGTCCCGCGGCTCCACAGTCCACGGTCCACCGGCTGCGGCGGGCCTTGGCGTCGGACTGCACGGCCGGCGGCACGATGGGGGCGCAGTGCTCGGGCAAGATGGGCGAGACCTCGGGGACCCGGCCGGCGATGCGGGCGACGGTCCAGCTCACCTGGGTGCCGCTGTCGCGCTCGGTGAGCTGCAGCAAGGCGGGCTGCATGGTGTGGCCGGCGGCCGGGGTGGCGGCGAGGCCGAGGGCGAGGGCGAGGAGGCTGCTCATGGCTGGCCGGCCTCCACCGCGTAGGCGGCGGTCCACTCGGAGACGACCTGCTGGCGGGCCTTGTGGCGTGCTTGTGCGAGCGCCGCTGCGGTCACCTCCTCCCGCACCTCGTCCAGGCTGGGGGTGGACGCAGGCTCCACGGCGTCGACGCGGATCAGGTGCAGGCCGAAGCTGGAGGGGATGGGGCCGAACCAGGCGTCCTTCGGGGCATCCTCGGCGAAGGCGGCGGCAGCGAGCTCGGGACCGAAGTCGCGGGAGAGGTGGCTCCGGGTGCGTCGGGCCAGCCGGGCGGGACGAAGGCTGGGGTCTCCGAGGCGCGCGGCCTCCTCGGCGCCATGAGAGGGATGGAGGTCTTCGAGAATGGCCTTTGCTACGTCGTTTGCGCGGTCGCCATGTCGGTCTCGGCTCACGTAGACCTGCACGATGGAGCGGCGCTCGGGACGGGCGAATTCGTCCTTGTTCTGGTCGAGAAAGTCCTGAAGACGGATGTCGTCGAGTTCGGTTCCGGGCTCCAGCTCGTCGAGCAGAAAGCCCATCTTCTGCACCAGCCGCCGACGGATGATGAGGTCGCCGCGGTCGAGTCCCATCTGTCGGGCCTGTCGGACGAGCACCTCCTCCTCCACCCAGCCGTCCACCAGAGCCGCCCGCTCATCGGCATCTGGGGGACTCCCGGACCGGCGCGTCCAGCCGTCTGCGAGGGTGTCGATGACATCTGCAGGCACAATGATGGGCTCGGCGCCGTCGGCGTAGGCGGGCTCGTTCCACAGGTCGATGGCCCACAGCAGGGCGCCGATGCCGAGGAAGGCGGGCAGTGTGCCGGTCTGAGATGGGGACATGGTGGCTCCGGGTCAGAGGGTGAGATCGCAGGCGTCGACGGCGTCTTCGCACGACTCGCCAGGGTCGACCGCATCGGCGCAGGACAGCAGGTCGGCGGTGAGCTCGGGGCAGGTGGCCTGCATGCAGTCGCCGGGGGCCCCGCCGAGCACGAGGGTGTCCAGGCCGCAGGTCTCGATGCAGCTCTGTGCGGCGGCCAGCTCCAGCCCGCAGGCGCTCTGGGTGCAGGTGAGCAGGGCATCGAATGCGCACGGCAGGCAGGTGGCGCTCATCTCCGGGCAGGACAGCAGGTCGTCCCAGCTGTCGGAGGGGCCGCAAGCGGCTGCGCAGGTGGGCGCGGAGGCGTCGGGCGCGGGGGTGTAGGGCTCCACGCCGCCGAGGTAGACGAGGCACATCTCGTCGGCGGTGCCCTCGCCCCACACCACATCCTGGGGCTCGACCTGTTGGCCATCCACCACCGGCTGGTTGGCGGCCGAGTTGTCCCAGGTGCAGGTGACCTCGACGGCGTCGCCGGGGGCCAGCTCCAGGTGGTCGTCGTCGTGGAGGCGGTAGGCCTGCTGCCAGGCGAAGTCCCAGTCGGGCACGTCGAGCAGGCACTCGCGGGAGTCGTCGGCGTGCACCACGGTGGCGGTGGCCTCGGTGCCGAGCAGGTGCAGGTGGGGCGCAACCGTCTCCAGCCGCAAGGTGTCATCGGACCAGTTGGTGAAGCGGTGGGTCGCGGAAGCGGTGGGGTCGCCGGCGGGGATGAGGAAGTCGTAGACGGGGAGGGGACGGGTGACGATGAGCTGCTCGGGCTGCACGTCGGTGGTCTGAAGGCGCAGGGAGGATGCGGACGCGAGGGCTTCGGAGCCCTGGGCGCTGTAGTGGACCTGCATCACGAGTCGCGCACCGGCGGGGACCCGCACGGCCTGGCCGGGGTCGTGGACCAAGGGAAGGGCGCCGGGCACCCACGCCCCCACCTGTCCGGGCAGGCCGCCTTCTGGAACCGCCGACTCGCCGGCCGGCACAGGGCCCGAAAAGCAGGTGTAGCCGGGGCCTTGTTCGTCTGCGGCGAGCGCCTCGGCGGTGTCGATCTGGCTGCCGGTGAGGGTGAAGACGAGCACATGGTGGACCTGGGCATCGCCGGGCACGACCTGGCTGGCGGTCACCCAGGTCTCGGTGTCGAAGTCGTGGCCGAGGAACTGGCAGCGGTAGTCGTCGGCGGAGGTCGAGAAGTCTGGTGTGTAGGCTTCTTCGGCCATCAGCACGAGGTCGGCCTCGAGGGTGTCCGACCGGGGCACGATGGCCTCGACCGGCTCGCCTTCGAGTGCGCCGCCGTCGGCCCATGCGCGCAACAGGTCGCGGTCTTCGGCGGACAGCAGCCGCTCGCCTTCGTAGCTGCGGCAGTCGGGGTCGGCGCTCCAGGGCGGCATGCGGCCAGCATCTACGGCGGACACGAGTGCCTCGGCGAGCGGAGCAGCCTCCTCCCAGGTCTGCAGCGCGAAGGGCGCGGCCCCGCCGGCATGGTGGCAGTCGGTGCAGTGGTCGGCCACCAGCTGCTGCACCTCGCCGCCCCAGGTGGGGGGGGCGGTGTCGACCTTCTGCGCGGCCTCCGACCCACAGGCGATGGCGAGGGGCACGAGTAGTGCGAGGCGACTGCGCATGGCGGGGGCTCCTGTCCGGGGGACGACCGGACGCAATGCAGCCGACGTGCCAGATCGGATGGGCGGCGAAAACGGCCTGTTCGACGCCGTTTCCAAGCGAACCATCCACCCACCGCACCCCTTGCCACCGTCCACCGGACGTCCGCGGACACCCCCTGGACACCCCCCAATTGTTGAGCGCGGTTGAGCGCGGCGTCAGGTTGTTGCAGTTGCATCAACGGCCATTCTTGGCCTCGGCGTTGAGCACGGCGTCAGGACGTTGCGGTTGCTTGGAACTCCCTCAGCACTCGCGAAAACATCCATGAATAGAGCGTTGGCGTGCCATCCTGCGACCTCTTTGGGGAGGCGTGGCACGCATGGTTGCGTGTGTTTCATGCGAAAAACGACGGGTTGTGCAACGCGCAACTCCTGGCACCGTCCGCGTCCGCAACTACTCGTGTCGGGAGCCTCCTTGTGCAACCCGGAACTCCTGGCACCGCGCTCAACTCGGGAGGCATGGCCCTGGACGTCTCGCTCGGTGCTGGCTTCAAGGTAGAGTGCGTCGGCCCCGTGCGGCGCGGGGTGCTGACTCAAGTGGGCCCCCATGGACCTCACCCAGACCCAGACCGTCGAGGTCTCGGCCCAGTCCGAGCGCACCGACCCCGCAGCGCCCCTGCGGCCGGTGCTCATCGCTTTGGCCGGCTGCTGCGGGGCCCGTCCTGGCACGCTCCGCCGCCTGCCGCCTGCGGGGCTCACCCTGGGCCGGCGCACCCCGCTCTTTCTCGGCCGACCCGCCGACGATGCCCGCATGTCGCGCACCCACGCCCGCGTCGAGAAGGCGGCTCGCGGCTGGCAAGCCGTCGATTGCGACAGCCGCAACGGCACCTTTCTCAACGGCCAACGACTGCTCGACCCCACCACGCTGTCCCCCGGCGACGTGCTCCGCTGTGGAAACACCGTCGTCGTGTTCGGCAAGGTGCCCGACCTCCGGGGCGATGCCCCCCGCCACCTCGGCCTGCGCGGCATCGGCCCCACCATTCGGGCCGTGCGCGACGGGCTGGTGGCGGTGGCCCGACATGACCGCACCGTGCTCCTTCTCGGCGAGACCGGTACCGGCAAGGAGGTCGCCGCCCGGGCGCTCCACCTGGCCACGGGGCGGACCGGGGCCTTCGTCGCCGTCAACTGCGCCTCCTTGTCGCCCACCATGCTCGAGAGCACCCTCTTCGGGCACCGCAAGGGGGCCTTCACCGGCGCCACCGACTCCCAGCCCGGCCTCGTGCGAAGCGCCCACGGGGGCACGCTCTTCCTCGACGAGGTCGGAGAGCTCGGCCTGGACCTGCAAGGGCGGCTCCTTCGGATGCTGGAGACCCGCAGCGTGCGGCCTGTGGGGGGAAGCCGCGAGGTGAAGGTCGACGTGCGGGTCGTGTCTGCCACCAACCGTGACCTCGTCGGTGCCGTGCGTTCCGGCGCCTTCCGCTCCGACCTCTACGCCCGCCTGTCCCAATGGGTGGTGCCCCTGCCTCCGCTGCGAGAGCGCCGGGTCGATCTGCCCGGGCTGGTCGACGCCCTGCTGGACGCCCTCGGTGCTGCAGACCGCACCCTCGACCCCGAGCTCGCGGAGGCCTGGGCACTGCACACCTGGCCCCTCAACGTGCGCGGCCTCAAGAACGCCCTCGCCACCGCCACCATCGCCACCCCGGCCGGTCCCCTTCGCCTGGCCCCACCGGTGCTGGCCGCCTTGGAAGCCGACCGTGCGCTGGTGACCGCCCCTCCCCCCGCAAACACCCAACCCGACCGGCCGGCCGAGCTCACGTCGGCGGACCTCCGCGCCGCGCTTGCCACCCACCGTGGACGCGTCGCCGCCGTCGCCCGTGCCCTCGGGCGCTCCAGGCAGCAGGTCTACCGCCTCATCCAGACCCACGGGCTCGACCTCGATGACTACCGAGGCTGACCCCCACCCTCCCGGAGCCGGGTCCTGAGCCGTCCCCACGAACGCCTGCCAGCGACCATCCTGGGCGGTCGCATCCGCGTCGACCATGTGCTCGGCACGGGCGGCATGGCCACTGTTCACGCCGGCTGGCAGCTCGCCATCGACCGGCCCGTGGCCATCAAGGTGGTGCGCGCCGATCGCGCTGACGACCCCGCCTCCCTCGCTGCCCTGGTGACCGAGGCCCGCCGGGCCAGCAGGGTCCATCACCCGCATGTGGTCACCATCTTCGACTGCGACCACCTCGCCGACGGCCGTCCGGTCATCGTGATGGAGCGGCTGTCTGGCCGCACCTGGGCCGAGTGGGTGGCGGCAGACTCTCCAGGCGTAGACGCTGTGTTGGGATGCACCCGGCAGCTGTGCGCCGGCCTGACGGCCATTCACGACAAAGGCCTGCTGCACGGCGATCTGAGTGCGCGCAACGTGTTCGTACGCCCGGTGGCTGGCCTGGGAGCCTGGGTCACCCTCCTCGACTTCGGGATCAGCCGAGTCCTCGGCAGCGTCGCCGGTCAGCGGGTGTGGGGCACACCGGGCACCATGCCTCCAGAACAGCTCCAGGGCGGTGTTCTCGACGCTCGCTCCGACCTCTGGGCGCTCGGTGTGCTGCTCCACCTCGGGCTCACCCACCGGCTGCCTTTTCCCACGGGAGCCGAGGCTCTGCCCGCCATCCTTGCCGGCCCCACCCTGGAGACCTTGTCCGCGCGGCCAGACCTGCCTCCTGGCCTGGTCGACCTGCTGGCCGCCCTCTTGGCAGCCGATCCCCGCGACCGGCCACAGAGTGCCGAAGCCGTCGGTGTTCTGCTCGCTGGCCTGGGCGCCGATCTGCCCGCTGCCCCCCGCCCCGACGGCCCGGAGCGGTGGGACGTGGGCAGCCTGCTCCCCACGGGTCGCCGCATCGCCAGTGTGACCGCCCGGCGGGGGGGCTGGGTGGACGCCGCCATCTGTGATGCGCTCCAGGTCGAGCTGTACGAGGCCGGACCGAACGACCGCCTCTGGGCCTTGCGCCTCGTGCTGTCCCGCGACCTCGTGCCTCTGCTCGACCGAAGCCTTCCCCGCGGTCTGCAGCCGGTGCGCCATGCCGGTCTCGCGGGATCGACCCTCTGCATCCAGAGGGCCACGGAAGCGGGCGAGCGCCTGTCGACCCGGCTGGCCCGCCTCGGCCCCGTCGGCTGGCAGCGTGCGCTCGTCTGGACCCGTCAGCTCGCTGCGGGCATCGGTGCCCTCCATGGGGCCGGCGTCAGCCACCGGTGGGTGAGCCCCAGCTCCGTGTTTGTCGCAGAGTCCGACCAGCACGCCATCTTGACCGGTGTCGGTCGGGCATCTCTCGCGGCGGTGGGCGTGCCATCCATGGCCCCGGAAGTGCTCGCCCTCGCCGCTTCCGACACCGGTCCGGCCGTCGATGGCCCTGCGCAGGACTGGCGGGGTCTCGGACTCACGCTGCGGGCCATGCTCTCGGGCGACCTGGCGAGTGCGTCGACTGGAACGGGCGCGCCGGCCTCAGGGTGGGTGGACGTGCCAGAAGGGGTGCGGCGCCTGGTGGCCACCCTGTGCGCCTCCGATGCCGCCCCGGATGGCGTGGATGCCGTGCTTTCTGCCATCGACGAGGTGCTCTCTCGCCCGCGGAATGCGCCCGACCTTCGCCGGGATGTCGCGGCACCCGGGCCTCTGGTGGGTCGCAGCCAGGCGATGGCCATGCTCCGCTCAGGCCTGGAAGACGCGGTGGAGGGTGCAGGCAGCGTGTGGTGGGTGCGGGGCCCCACGGGGAGTGGACGCAGCCGGCTGCTTCAAGAGGTGGCCAGCCTCGCGCGGTCGGCGGGGGCGCGGGTGTGGCGGCTGGGTGCCCCGGGACCCTCCGGCAGTGGCGCAGCCCAGCTCGCCGCGGAGGTGGCCCACCACCTCGACGCTCTGCCGTCCGAGCTCGCCGAGCACATGCGCGGACGGGTGGCCCGCGCCCTGCTTCCGCACCTGTCCGTGCTGGCCCCCCTGTCCCCCGTGTTCGTCGCTCTGGGGGGTGCCGCCGCTCCCGAGGCATCCCACGCCACCGATCCGCGGACCCTGCGCGTCGCCCGCAGCCGCGCCCTGACCGACCTGTTGCTGGCGGTGCTTCCGCCCAAGGATGCCCCGTCCATCTGTCTTCTCGTTGATGACGTGGAGGCCATGGACGATGCGGTGGGAGCGATGCTCGCCCGTCTGCCCCTGCAGGCCGAGGCCCTGCCTCTGCTCTGCGTCGTGGGGGGTGGTCCCGTCTTCCAGAGCGACCCCCGAACCGAGGACCTCCGCCTCGCGGAGCGCCACGGGGCCTGCATCGTGGAGCTGGGTCCCCTGTCCTCGGAGGCCATGACCGCACTGCTGGCCGGCCGCCTCGGACCCACCCTCGGCGCGCGACTTGGCGCCGACGTGCATGCTCTCACCGGCGGGCTGCCAGGTGCTGTGACGGGCTTGCTGCAGAGTGCCCTCGCCACCGGCGCGCTGGCCAGAGATGGCGGCAAGCTCGCATTCGACCCCCGTGCATGGGCCGGTCTCGAGCTCGAAGACGACCTGCAGCACACCCTTCACGACAGACTCTCGCAGCAGCCTCCGCTGGTGCGCGAGGTCGCTGGCGCGGTCGGCATCTGGGGGACCACCACCCCCACTCCGGTGCTCGCGGCGCTGTGTGAGGCACCCCTCGATGCCCTCGTGGCGGCGGCGGTGACCGCGGTGCAGGCCGGCCTGCTGCGGGAGCGCCCGGGCGACGGCTGGACTCTGTCCCACGAGAGCCTGGGTGCCGTCGTGTCCCGCGGAGGCCTCCCCCACCTGCACCGCCGCGCCGCTCGGGTGTGGGCCGCACGGTCCGGCACCCGGGCCCTGCTCCAACAGGTCCACCACCTCGAACGCGCCGGATGGGAAGACGCGGATGCCGGTCCTCTGGAGCAGGCCGCTCGGCAGCTCGTCTCCGAGGGCCGGGCGGGCCGTGCCCGGGAGGTGCTCGACCACCTGATGGTCCATGTCGACACGCCCGCTCTGCGAGTGCTGCGGGGACAGGCCGCCCGGAGGCAGGGCGCGGAGGCGGCTGCGGCGAGCGATCTGGAGCTGGCCTGGCGGTCGAAGGTGCTGCGCAAGGACCCCGTCCGCTTCGCCCAAGTCACCCGCACCTTGTCCCAGGTGCTGTTCGCTCTCGGACGCACCCAGCGCGCAGAGACCGTCCTGCGCGAGGCTCTGGACCACCTCGGCCGTCCCGCGCCCCAGGGGCGGATGTCGGGTCCCAGGTTGCTTTGGCTGCTCTTGAGCCAGCTGGTGGTGGCCCCCGGTCGCCTGCCGGTGCCGGCAACCGATGTGTCCCCGGTGGAAAGGGCCAGCAACCCGCTGTTGGGGGCTCTGGCCCGCGTCAAGCTGCTCTCAGACCCCCGGGAGACCCTCGCCATCGGCCTGGTGGGCCTCCAGAGGGGGCGGGCTGCGGGCGACCGGGAGAACCTCGCCCGGGCACTGGCAGGCTACGCCACCCTCTTTTCCCAAGCGACCGGCTGGCTGGGGTTGTCCCGACGGCTCTGCTCAGCGGCGGAGCGCATGGCCGGCGAAGTGGAGCCGCTGCGTCCCCACATCGGGCTCGCACGCCTGGACCGCCTCTTTGCGGAAGGCCACCTCGACAGCGTGGCGGCGGGCCTTCCCGAGGTCACGGCCAGTGTGCTGGCGTGGGGAGACCGCACCCACCACACCATGCTGGCCCATGCACGGCATCGGGTCGCCGTCCACAATGGCCGACTACACGATGTTCTCAACAATGTGATGGATGTCGCGGGCCTGCTGGAGGGACCCTACACCACCGACAGCGGTCCCCCGGGCTGGTTGTCGGAGCTGCTGTTCACCCGCACCTGCGCTGTCGCCGGCCGCGTCGACCTCGCGCTGTCGCTGCTCGAGGGCCAGCTCGGCCGCAGCGAGGTCCACCTCGGCGACCTCGTCGGCAACGCTCTGCGCGGTGCCCGCATCGGCCTGCTCGCCCACCTCGGGCGGGTGGATGCCGCTCTGTCGGCCTGGGCGAAGGTGCAGGTCCGCTCTGCGGTGGGCCACCGACTGCACACCGCCGACTGGTCGACCGAGACCCTGGGGCTGTGGGCCCAGACCCCCGCCGCGGACCGCATTCCGCGGGGTCTCTGGCGCCTCGCCGACCGGGCCAGCCGTCCCTACCCCCTGTTCAGGCTGTTGCTCGACATTGCCCGCCACGACGCCCTTGTGCGCCAGGGCAGTCTCGGTCGTGCCCGCCGGCTGCTCCGCCGGAGCCTGCCTCTTGCCCGCCGCGTGGGGGGCCTTCCCGGCGCCCGGCTGCTGGGCCGACAGGTCTCCGCAGTGGGCGGGCCGACCTCTCCCGAGGGACGCGCCCTGCTCGATGAGGCCCTGCGCCTGTCCGCCGATGCGACCCCCGGCCTGCCCGCGCTGGTGCGCCTGCAGCGGCTGGATGGGCAGGTCCCGTCCACCCTTCCGGACACCTTGCCGTGGGGGCCGACCGCAAGGGCTGTGGGCCTCGGACCCGCCTTTGCGCTTCTGTCCACGCCAGAACCCTGACCCTCAGGCCTGCGCCTGCGCGAAGAAGCCCGCGGTCTGCGCGGCGAACCAGTCTGGATGCTCCTCGTGGACGAACAGGCGAGCGTCCGGGCGGCTCACGAAGCGCGCACCGCCACCGAACTGGCTGGCCATCCGCCGGGCGTGTCGGGCGGGGAAGTAGGGGTCCTTGTCCCCCCAGAGCAGCAGGGTGGGCCCCTTGATGTGTGGATGCAGCTCGGTGAGCACATCGGTGGCGGCCCAGTCCCAGTCGCGCACCAGCCCCATCTGGCCGTCGATGGCACGGTCGTCTTCGAGGAGGGGACGGGCGAACAGCTCGGTGAACTCCCCCTCGGCCTTGTCCACATCCTCGAAGCAGGCGCCGAAGCCCAGCGTGGACCGACGCAGGGTGCGGGAGCGCAGGAGGGTGCGAAAGCCGGTGCGCTTGCCGGGAAGCCGACCGAACGCGAGCATGGCCTTGAGCAGAAGGGGGTGGTGGTGCGGGATCTCACTGCCGCTCACCACATTGGCCCACACCCGGTCCCCGAGGGCTGCAGCCAGGTGACGGGACACGGTGGCGCCGCTGTCGTGGCCCACCAGAGCGAAGGACGACAGCCCGAGGTGGTCGACAGCCCGGTGGAGGCGCTCGGCGTGGGCCTCGATGGTGAAGGACGTGCTGGCCGTCCACTTCGATGCGCCGGTGCCGGGCAGGTCGAACACATGGCAGCGGTAGCCGGCCTCGGCGAGCCGCTGGACGACGTGGCGCCAGGTGAGCCCGTGGAGGGGCCAGCCATGCACGAAGACGACGTCGGGGCCGTCCCCCATCACACGGTGGGAGAGCTGGGCGTCGCCCACGTCGATGAGGGTGGGGGAGAGCGAGAGCAGGTGGGTCATGGGTCCTCCTGGCTCCTTCTTCGCCCGGAAAAGGAAGTCCCACCATTCCCTGGTAGGGAAGCTATTGCACCTTCTTCGCGGGCACGGGCAGCAGCAGCTCCTGCAACCAGCCGACCTCCTCCAGTCCCTCGATGCCGAAGGTCTCCGGCCGGCGACGGGTGATGTGGGCGGTGCCGAGGAGCACGTCCCAGAGGAAGAGGAAGTTGCCGTAATTGCCCTTGTAGTGGGTGATCCCGTCGTCTTCGTGCAGGCCGTGGTGGGCCGAGTGGGTGGCCGGAGTGGAGATGGTGCGCTCCACCCACCACATCAGGCGGGGGAGGCGCCGGTAGAGCGGTGCGTCCCAGGGCACGCTGGAGTGGGCGCCGATGATGACGGTCATCTTGACGATGATGTAGACGCTGTAGACCCCGCCCAGTCCCCAGTACACGAGCATCCCCGACAGCCAGATGCCCGGCATGAAGAGGTAGTAGACGAGGTGGTTCCGGTAGACCACGCGCACCGACAGGTAGCTGGCGGAGTGGTGGGCCCGGTGCAGTGGGTAGAGCCAGGAGCTGTGGGACAGCCGGTGCCAGCCGTACTGGGTGAGGTCGTCGAAGACGAGGAACATCAGGAACATCAGGGGGACCGGCAGCCCACCGAGCATTCCCTCCGACTGCGGCACCAGCAGCTCCGCGAGGCCCGCCGACAAGCCGAGGACCAACGGGGCCACCACCCCGGGCAGCAACAGGCCGCTGGCGACGTCGAGGATGATGTCCTTTCGCGTGGTCTGCTCCCGAAACAGCAGGCGTCCACGCACCAGCTCCAGCAGGGCGAAGCCTACGAAGATGGCGGTCACGAGCTTTTTGGCGTCGTCGAAGTCCATGCGCGGCGAGTGTAGCCCCCCGTTCGCCGCTATGGTGGGCGGGTCTCGACGAGGAGCTGCCATGGAACGCACCGGACACTGCCTCTGCGGCGCGGTCCAGTACACCGCCACCCTGCCGGAAGAAGGGCTGGGGGCCTGCCATTGCGAGATGTGCCGCCGGTGGACGGGCGGGCCCTATGTGTCGGTCCGCACCCTCTCCATCACCTTCCACTCCGACGAGACCCTGGCGACCTACACCTCATCGCACTGGGCGGAACGGGGCTTCTGCACCACCTGTGGCTCCAGCCTGTTCTACCGGCTCACCGTGCCCGGCCGGGACCTGCTGATGCTGGCGGCAGGCAGCCTCGACGACCTGTCCGGACTGGCGCTCGACCACGAGGTCTTCATCGACAGGCGGCCGGATGCCTGGTGCTTCGCCGGGGAGCTGTCTGGACGCACATCCGCCGAGGTGATGGGTGGTTGAGGGTAGACTTCGGACATGAGGACGAAGATGCCGAACCGCTGGTTGCTTTGCACCCTGCTCGCCCTGGCGTGTGGGGACGAGGACGCGCCGTCGTCCACCCACACCACCGTGGTGGCCGACGACGACCGGCTCGACGCCCTGGAGGCCGAGCTGGTGTTGCTGCGCGATGCCCTCGAGGACACCCGCACCGAGCTCGCCGCTGCCCAGGCCACGCTCGACGCCCTCGACGGCGGGGACGACACGGGTGCCGGGGGTGATGGCGGGGCATACACCGACGAGGATGCCGTCGCAGCGGTGCAGAACGCCAACCCCATGGCCGACCCCCACACCGCCAACCTGCGCCACCTCTGGAGCCAGACCGACTACGGCTACCAGTGGCTCACCGACTCGCGCTGGACCATGGACAACCGCTCCATGACGCCGGGCGGGGCCCCTCGGCACGAGCTGGTCCAGATGTTCCACGAGACGCCGGAGTGCCTGTCGGACTCGGTGTGGGCCGACTGCAACGCGACCGCGGCCCAGAAGCTCTACATCAACGGGCCCCGCATCACGGACCACAACTGGTCTCCCGAGGGCTTCGCAGAGGCCGCCGTTCGCCGCTACCACACCCACACCAGCGGCATGTACCTCGTGTCTTTCGGCCAGCTCGCCTACGTCACCGACTACCCCTATGGCCTCATCGCCCCGAGCGGCATCCACCTCGAACCCCACGGCGCGCATCAGGCACTGCGCATCGATGCCACCGGCAATTCGGGCGACAACATCCGCATCGACAACACTCTGGGCGCCACGGGCATCGCCATCTACGAGTCCCCCAGCGCCGGGCTGTACTGCGATGAGGTGAGCAGCAACTGCACCGAGTCCTACCCGCTCTACCTGCGGGGGGGCCGGCTCCACCTCGAAGACCTCACCGTGGAGCGCAGCCTGCTCGACGCCCGGGGCATGGGAACCGCGACCCTCGGCACCGCCAGCCTGGGCATCGAGCCCTTCTACTCCTGGCACACCGACTCCAGCACCGGGCTGCCCGTCCACTGCACCTGGAACGAGACGGTGACGGCGGACTCGGTGGTCCGGGTGAGCGCCTTCTCCACGTCCCCGGACCTGCTGACGGCCCACAGCTACGCCATTGTCGACGTGTGGGGACCGGGCGGCGCACCGTCCTCCTGCACCGGCACCCAGTCCATCAAGACCAACGCGGCGGGTGTCTATGGCTACGCCTTCGACAGCGCCATGATGGCCGAAGGTGGCTTCAGCGTGGCCATTCTCGGTGCCTCTGACACGGTCCTCTACCCGGGCGACTGGGACGAGAACGACCGCCCCTCCTTCTCCTATGAAGTCGTCGACGCCCTGGCGCCATGAAGCGGACTCCATGAAGCACCTGCTGCGCGCTGTGGCCGGCATGACCGTGGCTCTGGCCTTCTTTTCGGGGACAGAGCTGGTGATGCGCGCCCTGCTCGGTCCGCCGCCGCCTGCGATTCCCGTCTACGACGCCATCGGCGAGCGGGACGCCTACCTGTCCATCGCCGACGGGCAGGTGGAGCGCCTGTTCGGAAAGGACGGACTGCCGGGCTTTGCTGTGGAGGCCGAAGGCAAGCGCATCGCGGTGCTGGGGGGCAGCTCGGTGCACGGGGGTTCCCCGCGGGTGGGCGTCGACGATGAGTTCCCCGCCCGCGTCGGCCGGCTGTTGGACGTGGAGGTGCTCAACCTCGGCTCCCCCGGTCTCGACAGCCACGACCTCGTGCGGCTCCTCGGTGAGTTGGCGCCCGTCGACCTCGACCTGTTGGTGGTCTACTCGGGCCACAACGACTTCGGAAACACCTTCTTCGAGAACCGCTACGGCGACGTGGGCTCCGCGGTCTTCGCCTACACCCACCGCGCGCTAGGCCACCTGCAGCTCTACGCCCAGCTGTCTCTGTTGGTGCGGCCCCTCAGCGGCTCCACCCGCCGGTCCCATGAAGAGGACCATCCGCCCAACCAGCAGGTGCCGCCCATGTCGCCCGAGCGCCTCGATCTGGCGCTGCAGGCCTTCAAGGCCAACCTCGACCGGCTCGCCTGGATGACCGAGCAGCGCGGGCTGGAGATGGTCGTGGTGGTGCCCGTCTGCAAGCTCGCCGCCCCCCCGGCTCCGAGCGAGTGCACACCGGGTGAGTGTCCCCGAGACCGCCTGCAGGAGGCCCGGCGCATCGCCGCGGAGGAGCCCGATGCCGCTGTGGCCATCCTCCGCGATCTCCGCGACCACGACCCCCTCAACATTCGCGCTCCCACCGCCGCCCAACAAGCCGTGCGAGAGCTTGCAGCCGCCCACGCGCATGTGCGTCTCATCGACCCCTTCGAGGCCCTGCCACGCGACCACATCTACGCCGTCCCCGACCGACGGCTGTTTGTCGACCCCGTCCACTTCTCCCACCGCGGGCACCGGGAGATGGCCGAGCTCATCGCGGGTCGGCTGGAGGAGCAGCTGTAGGACGGCTCAGGGGTGGGCGGCCCCGTCGAGGGCGGCCTCGGTGAGGGTCTCGAGCTGCAGGGTGGTGTGAGCCAGGCCGTGCTGGTCGAGCAGGGCATGGGTGGCGGCTCTGCGCACGCTCGACCGGTCCACGCCTTCGGACACCACGAGGTGCGCGGTCAGCACCCCGAAGCTGCCGTCGAGGCTCCAGACATGCAGCTCGTGCACCGCTTCCACGCCTTGAATGCCGACGAGGGTGGCCCGCACATCAGCCACCTTGAGGCCGGCCGGGGGGAGCTGGAGCAGCACGCGCCCGGCGTCGCGCAGCAGGGAGACTGCCGCCCAGCCCACGAGAATGGCGATGAGCAGGCTGACTCCAGCGTCTGCCGCCTGCACGCCCGCCAGCACGAGGCCCGCCGCGAGGATGGCGCCCACCGAAGCCAGTGCGTCGGCGAGCATGTGGCCCATTGCGCCCCGCACGTTGAGGTCTCCTGCACCCTGGCCGCCCCCCTTGTCGGCGCGCCACAGCACGGCCGCGGCAGCGAGGTTCACCACGAGCCCGAGGATGGCGGTGACGAGGATGGGGCCGCCCTGGAGCAGCTCGGGCGGGTTCAAGAGGCGGTGGACCGCCGCCCATGCCACGCCGAGTGCCGCCGCTGCCAGCAGTCCCCCGTTCATGAAGGCGCCGAGCACCTGGGCGCGTCCGAGGCCGAAGGTCTGCTCGTCGGAGCGGGGCAGGCTGCCGATGTGCGCGGCGCCGAGGGCCAGGAGCAGGGCGCCCACATCGCTGACCATGTGCACGGCATCGCTGGCCAGCGCGAGGGAGCCCGTCCACCAGGCCACCACCGACTCCACCATGAAGAAGGCCGCGTTGAGGGCGATGGCGATGCGCAGAGCCGAGCGGGTGGCGCTGCCGCGGTGGGCGTGCAGGGAGTGGGTCTGCAGGGGGTCGGTGGAGGTCAACCGGCGGCCCGTTCCGAGGGTTGGAAGATGCTCAGAGCACCCATCAACAGGCTATCCACGGCTTCGTTCCGGGCCAGCCCCTCCGTGAGGGTGCGGCGCCACCGACGGGCGCCCGGCAGGCCTGCATAGAGCGTGAGCATGTGGCGGGCGACGTGCTTGGGACGGTCGCGTCCGCCGGTGAGTGTGCGCACGTAGTCGGCCATCTGACGGACCACCTCGGCCCGGGCCTCCAGGGGGTCGGGCAGGTGGCCGAGGGGGTCTGAGGCTGCCCCGAAGATGCGGCTGTCGGCCCGGGCAAAGCGCATGGGGTGGTCGTAGGCGCCTCTGCCAATCATCACACCATCGACGTGCTGAAGGTGGTTCTCGACCTCATCGAGGGTGGTGATGCCCCCGTTGATCTCCACCTCCAGGGCGGGACGCTCCGCCTTGAGTCGCCACACCTCGTCGTGTCGAAGGGGCGGGATGTTGCGATTCTCCTTGGGGGACAGGCCCTTGAGCCAGGCCTTGCGGGCATGCACGGTGAAGCGGTCGCAGCCGGCCTCGGACACGCGGTCGACGAAGGCGAGCATGTCCTCGTAGCGGTCGATCTCATCAAATCCGATGCGGTGCTTCACGGTGACGGGGATGGCCACCTTGGCGCGCATCTGGTGGACGGCATCGGCCACCTTGCCGGGATGGCCCATGAGCGCGACCCCGAAGCAGCCCGCCTGCACCCGGCTCGACGGGCAGCCCACGTTGATGTTGACCTCGTCGTAGCCGAGGTCTTCGGCCATCACAGCGCACTGGGTGAGGGCGTCGGGGTCGTCGCCGCCGAGCTGCAGAGCGATGGGGTGCTCGACATCGGCGAACTCGAGCAGGTCGCGGCGACCGCCATGGAGCACGGCCGCGGTGGTGACCATCTCGGTGTAGAGCAGCGTGTGCCGGGTGATGGCGCGCATCAGGCGGCGGAAGTGGCGGTCGGTGCGCTCCATCATGGGCGCGACCGACAGCTTGGGGGTGGGGACGCGGGGGGACATGGCGGCTGCCTAACCAGTGGCGCAGGGGCGCTCGTTGGGGATGGACGGCCGGCGGGCAGCGGTGAGGTAGACGACCATCAGGTCCACCAGCTCGTGCTCGAAGGCGGGGTCGTGCAGGCGGTGCTCGTCTTCCAGCAGTGCGGCGTGTACCGCCGACTCCACCGTGGTGGTGAGCATCCAGGCGGCCATGTCGCGGTCCTTCACCTTCAGCTGGTCGCCGTGCAGCTCCAGCCACATTCGAACGGCAGACACCGCCTGCTGCTGCACCTCCAGGAAGCGGTCCATGCCGAGGTGCATGATCTGTGCGGTGAGGGCCCGGTGCAGGCGCACGTCGCAGCAGTGGGCCTCGATGAAGGCCCGCACGAAGGCCCGCACCGACACGTCCAGGGGGGCGCCGATGGAGTGGGTGGCGGCGGCCTGGAGCAGCGTGAGCACCTCCTCGGTGTGCTGGTCGGCCACAGCCATCACCAGTGCGTCTTTGTTGGGGAAGTACTGGTAGAGGCTGCCCACGCTCACCCCGGCAAGCTTCGCGACCCGGTTGGTGGACGCGCCGGCGTAGCCGTGCTCCCGCAAAATGCGAGCGGTGGCCTCCACGATGGCCTCCACGGTCGCCCGAGATCGGGCCTGACGGGGCTGTTTGCGGGCTTTGACGGGGGGACAGGTGGTCATGCGAGGGCCCTGTTGAATGCGAGTACGCCGATGAGCAGGGGGTGGATAACATGAATGCGAATACCCGCTCACATTTGGAGGGTCCGATGACGACCATGACCGCAATGCTTCCGTTCGCCAGCCGTTCCCTCGCGGCCATCCCGGAGCATGAGAGCGGGCGCCTTCTCGGCTGGCTGCGTCCATTCCAGGAGGACTCGCTCCAGGTGCTGTGGTCGGCCTTTCGCGCGAAGGGAGACCTGGCGCGGGTGCGGGTGGGCCCCATCGATGTGGTGGTGGCCAGCCATCCGGACCACCTCCAGCACATGTTGGTGTCCAACCAGTCGAATTGGGCCAAGGAGACACGGGGCTACCAGCTCCTCCGAAAGCTGCTGGGCCAGGGACTGCTCACCAGCGATGGCGAGCTGTGGCGCCGACAGAGACGCACCGCCAATCCCGCCTTCCGACGCAAGGTCATCGCGGGCTTCGGTCCGACCATGGCTGCCGCAGGGGAGGACCTGCTCTCCGACTGGGGCACCCGGGAAGGCGAGCTGGTGGACGTGTCCGCGGAGATGGCGCGAGTGACGCTGAGAATAGCCGGTGAGACGCTGTTCTCGCAGGACATCTCCGCCGAGGGTCACGCGGTGGGCGATGCCCTGGGCGAGGTGCTGCACGCCTTCGGTCGACTGGCGGTCACGGCCAACCCACTGGCCGCCTGGCTGCCCACGCCCGCGAACTGGCGCTACCACCGGGCCCTGCGCACCCTCGACCGGGTGGTGCGGGGCATCGTGTCCGCGCGTCGAGAGGAGGTGGACGGCGACGACAAGCTCGACCTGCTGGGCCTCTTCATGGCCGCCCGGGACCCCGAGACGGGCGAGGCGATGCCCGATGAGCTGCTGCGCGACGAGGTGCTCACGATGCTGCTGGCGGGCCACGAGACCACGGCGGGCGCGCTCACCTGGGCGATGTTCCTGCTGGCCCGGCATCCCGAGGTGGCGGACCGCATCGCGGAAGAGGTGGACAATATCGTGGGCGACGGTGTTCTCGACGTGGGGACGGTGCGGGGACTCACCCTCACCCGGGCCGTGGTGCTCGAGTCCATGCGCCTGTATCCGCCGGTGTGGGTGACCGCGCGAATGGCCCGCGAGGACGATGTTCTCGGTGGACAGCACATTCCCGCCGGCACCTTCGTCTTCGCCTCTCAGGCCATCGTCCACCGGCACCCCCGCTACTGGGTGGAGCCCGACCGCTTCCGCCCGGAGCGCTTCATCGACGACCCCGCCGTCTGTCCCGACGGCTCTCCCCGTCCGCGCTCGGCCTTCCTCCCCTTCGCGGCCGGCAGCCGAAAGTGCATCGGCGAGCACTTCGCGATGATGGAGGCGGTGCTGCTGCTGGCGATGGTGGTGCGTCGCTTCAGGCTGCACCTGCCGCACGATGGCTATGCGCCGGAGCCGATGGCCAGCGTGACTCTGCGGCCGAAGGATGGGCTGCCGCTGCGGTTGGAGCGGAGGTAGCCGGTCGTCGGTGGGCTGCACCGATTGGGGGCCCGTGGTACCCCTCCAGCCCGGTTGGAGGTGTCTGTGGTTGCGGGTCCCATCGCGAAGACGCTCGGCTTGGCCCCACGCGGGGTCGATGCCGTCCTGAAGCTGCTCGACGACGGCAACACCGTCCCCTTCATCGCCCGCTACCGAAAGGAGGCCACCGGTGGTCTCGACGAGGTGGCCATCGGTCGGGTGAAGGCGGAGGCGGCCCGTCGCAAGGCCCTCGATGAGCGCAGAGCGGCCATCCTCGCGGCCGTCGAGAGCCAGGGCAAGCTCACCGATGCGCTGAAGGCCAGGCTGGTGGCCGCCGACGACAAGGCCACCCTCGAAGACCTCTACCTGCCCTACAAGCAGAAGCGCCAGACCCGCGCCACGAAGGCCAGAGCGCTCGGATTGGAGCCCCTTGCACAGCGGATTCTCGCGCAGGTTCGGCGGGGTGCCCCCGAGCGGGAGGCCCGGGCCTTCGTGGGGGGCGAGGTGGCCGATGTCGACGCTGCACTCGCCGGCGCCCGGGACATCGTGGCCGAACACATCGCCGAGCAGCCCAACGTGCGGGCGCGGGCACGGTCTCTGTGTCGCCAGCATGGTCGCATGGCCTCGGCACCCAAGAGGGGCATGAAGGCCGATGAGCTGGGTGTCTTCCGAGACTACGCCGAGCACTCCGAGCCCTTGGGACGCATTCCCTCCCACCGCTACCTCGCGATGTGCCGCGGCGAGGACCATGGCAAGCTGCGGGTGTTCCTCGACATCGACCGGGAGCGCCTGGCCCGCGCGGTGTCGGGGCTGGTGGGGTACCAGCGCCACAGTCCCTTCGGCTCCCAGCTCAAAGAAGCGCTCATCGACAGCGTGAAGCGGCTGCTGGCGCCGGCTCTGGAGCGGGAGCTGCGGGGGGAGCTCCGAGAGTGGGCCGAGGAACAGGCCACTCAGGTGTTCGCGCAGAACCTCCAGGACCTCCTGCTGGCGGCTCCTTTCGGGCAGCGTCCCGTCGTGGCCATCGACCCGGGCTTTCGCACCGGCTGCAAGCTGGTGGCCCTCGATGCGACCGGTGGCCTGCGGGCCCACACCACCCTCCACCCCCACACCCGCGGCGACAACAAGCGCGAGACCGACCGCCTGCTGGCCTTTGTCGACCGCCACCGCCCCGACGCCATCGCCATCGGGAGCGGCACCGCCGGCCGGGAGACCGAGGCCTGGGTGCGGGCATCGCTCAAGGCCCGTGGCAACCCGCTCACCGTGGTGCTCCTCAGCGAGGCGGGCGCCAGCGTCTACTCCGCCAGTCCCATCGCCCGGGCGGAGTTCCCCGACCTCGACCTCACCGTGCGGGGGGCCATCTCCATCGGCCGGCGGCTGCAGGACCCCCTGTCCGAGCTGGTGAAGATCGACCCCAAGGCCCTCGGCGTGGGCCAGTACCAGCACGACATCCGAGACAGCCGCCTGCAGGCTGCCCTCGACGACACGGTGTCGCGGTGTGTGAACCAGGTGGGCGTGGAGCTCAACTCGGCGAGCGCGCCCCTGCTGGAGCGGGTGGCCGGCATCGGACCCTCACTGGCGAAGCGCATCGTGGCCCACCGGGACGCCGAGGGTCCCTTCGCAGGTCGGGCGGCCCTCCAGCAGGTGAAGGGGCTGGGCGCGCGCACCTTCGAGCAGTGTGCGGGCTTTCTGCGGGTGCGGGACGGCGCCCACCCACTCGATGCATCGGCCGTCCACCCGGAGCGCTACGCTGTGGTGGAGCGCATGGCCCGCACTCTGAACACCCGTGTGGCCGACCTCATCGGTGACGGGGCCCGCATCTCGGAGCTCGACGCTGCCGACTGGCCGGAGGTGGGCGCGCTCACCCTCGCCGACATCCAGGCCGAGCTGCTGCGTCCGGGCCGAGACCCCCGCTCGGACTTCGAGCTCCCCGACTTCCGCGACGACCTGCACAGCATCGACGACCTGTCCCGCGGCATGCTGCTCGACGGCGTGGTCACCAATGTGGCGGCCTTCGGGGCCTTCGTCGACCTCGGGGTGCACTGCGACGGCCTCATCCATATCAGCAAGCTGGCCCAGCGACGGGTGCGCGACCCCCACGAGGTGGTGCGGGTGGGCGAGGTGGTGCGCGTGGAGGTGCTGGACGTCGACGTGGGGCGCAAGCGCATCTCCCTGGCCCGCAAGGCGCGCGACTGACCCTCGCGGACAAAGCGGGTACAACGGGCGCTCGGAGGACCCATGCTCCCCTGGCTCTGGCTCGCCCTGCTCCTGCCTGGCGCCCATGCCCGTCGGCCCGCGGTGGCCGATGTGCCCACCATCGACGAGGTGGTGGAGCAGGAGGGCTTCACCCCCACCCCCTCCCGCTCCGACCTCTACCGGCCGGGTGCGGTGCTGGTCCCCAACGAAAGAGGCGGCCACGACGAGGTGATCGGCGACTGCATCGGCGTCGACCCCACGGTGGCTCCCATGGCGCAGTCCTCGATCGCCGCCACCTTGTCGGCCGGGGTGAGCGGACGGCTGGGCGTGTCCTCCGCCGCGGCGAGCGCCGGCATCGAGAAGCGCCTCACCTTCATTGATCCCGAGCAGCGCACCCTGGCCCTCGGAGACCTGGTGCCCACCGAGAGCTGCCAGGCGGGCCTCACCACCGCCGCCGGCATCCGAGACCTGTCCGAGGCGGTCGTCGTGCACGACGTGCTGGTGGCCATCGTGCAGAACACCGTGTGTACCCGTGCCGACGCATCGGGCGGCGTGGTGGTGCTGGGACAGGCCGAGGCTGCGGCCTGGAGTGAGTGTGTGCAGGAGAGCGACGTGCAGGTGCCCCTGGGCTTCAAGGCGGTGCCGCTGGACCGGGTGCTGGGCGAGCGCCAGCAGGTGGTGGCGGTTCCGTCCGGCTGCGACTTCGGACCCATCCAGTCGGTGGCCGCCCACAAGCACACCCTGGCCATCAACGGAAAGACCATCGACGTGAAAGGCCCCGACGCCACCCTGTCGGTCGCATCCCGGCTGCGGGCCTGCGGAGAGTCCGATGGGGCCGCCGCTTTCGAGGAGTGGCGTCGCCGGCAGCGCCAGATCACGGTGGCCTGGTCGATTCCCATGTACGGCTGGCTCTTCGTGCCCTCCCGCTACAAGAAGGCGGAGGCCGCCCGGCAGGCGATGGTGCAGGCGCTCGAGTAGGAATCTTGCTCCGTTCGATTCAATGTTGTTTTTCTTGTTGACGGCGAATCGTGGGCTGAGTAGAGTCGCTGCATGTTCAAGAACTTGTCCAGCGCATATTGTCTATCCAGCCTGGGACTCTCGAGTCTCTCCGGGCCCGGAGGTGTGTGCGTGTAGGCAGGTCGAACCGCTTGCCAGCAGGAACCCCCTCCGGCCGCAGCGGTCCGAGGGGGTTTCTGCGTTTGCAGGCCATGCATCAGTGTTCTGGGAGAGATGAGGCTGGGCCTCAGGCGGGCTGTAAGCCCGCCGCCTCCGGGCATGGCAGGTTCGATTCCTGCCTCTCCCACTCCGGAAGGTGAGCCACGAGTGGTCGTAGACTCGGTTGCTAACCGTCGTGGTCTTCACAGGACTGGGGTTCGACTCCCCCGCCTTCCTCTGTTTCTTGTCTTGCCAAGGTACGCAAACTGGCAAAGCGATCACACCAAGGAGTCACGCGGCGGTAGCTACTACACATCCGGTGCGGATCTACTTCGCCCAGCGCCACGCCGAGAGCTTGAAGTATCCCGATACGCCTGCGCTCTCGGCGAGGCCCTGGACTCGCATCTCCTGCCGGCTGTGCAGCAGCTATTCTTGCGTGCCTCCCAAGAATGTGATGTCTGCGGGTTCGACTCCCGCCCTGGGTACTCTCTTGTCTTGGGTCAGTACGCGAATTGGCATAGCGGCCGTCTTCAGATGGCGGTGATCTGTGGGTTCGACTCCCACCTGGCCCATTGTTGTCTTGCGGACGTAGGCCAATCGGTAGAGCTGCCGGCCTCAAAACCCGGTGTGTGGAGGTTCGACTCCTCCCGTCCGCACCTCGATGTGCGGTGCGTAGGTAACGCACCGCAAATCTCGTGTTTTCTCGGCGGGGGCAGGCCCCCGCGCCGCGCATCAAAATGCGCTCCCCCACGGCATCATCGCTGCGCGATGTTGCCGCCGTCCACCCCGGTGGGGCGTCCGGGATGACCGCGTCGGATTCTCCGCCGTGGTCATCTAGTACCGGTTCACAGGGATATTGATCGATTCCGCGGACCTACTGGAGGTCCGGCAGGTCATCGCGGTTGAGTAGGATGCGCAGTGACCGCGGGGCCC